>Ga0208203_1000520_pt1 | contig 17271 bp, 9 predicted proteins | sample DeeseametaMP2914_FD_184167 | JGI IMG/M metagenome (GOLD analysis project Ga0208203, IMG submission 184167) | Marine microbial communities from the Deep Atlantic Ocean - MP2914 (SPAdes) | ecosystem: Environmental > Aquatic > Marine > Oceanic | place: West of Santa Cruz de la Palma, Atlantic Ocean...
CTGGATAATGCCACGCTCTGACAATGCCAAGGGATTGAAGCATTTACCAATAATGCTTTTGATATTTTGGATTGTCGCCAGCATTGCATTAGCTGGGCCTACTTGGAAGAAAACTCCACAACCTGTTTTTTCTAGTAAAGCGACTCAGGTAATACTGCTCGACTTATCGCTATCAATGGATGCTGACGATATTAAGCCCAGTCGCTTAGAGCGCGCAAAATTTAAGATTAAAGATTACTTAAAACTGCACCATGAAGGATTAACCGGTTTAGTGGTTTATGCCGGAGATGGATTTATTCTTAGCCCACTGACCACGGATAAAGATACGATTGAAAACCTTTTAGGTGCAGTTTCAACGAAAATCATGCCGCTACTTGGTAGCAGGCCTGAAGCAGGTTTCGAGCACGCCATCGAGTTGTTAGATAATACAGGGTTGGCTCAAGGAAAAATCCTTTGGTTCACAGACGGCGCTGACAAAGAAAGCTTGGATCAGGTTACCGATCTTCTTGATGGCACTCCGTACCAGCTCAATATTTTGGCACTAGGAACAGAGGACGGAGCACCGATCAAGCTGTCTGATGAAGAAGGCTTCCTTAAAGATCGTAATGGTAATATTGTTATTCCGCAGCTCGACTACGCGTTAATGACCAGCTTTGCTGAAGAGGTGGGTGCTGTATTAACCCCAGTAACCGTTGATAATGAAGATGTGCAACTGATGGCACAAGCGTCCAGTATTCATACTGCGGACTCTGCTAAAGATAATACCTTCGCTGACGACTGGTTTGATCTGGGTTACTGGTTAATCATTCTTCTATTACCCATTGTTTTGCTTAGCTTTAAACACCGAAGCCTACTGGGTTGTTTATGCATTATGATGTTTGCAGGCTTAACCACACCAAGCGTTCAAGCCAATGAAGCATCAACTGATAGCGAGGTTGGTACTGTTCAGAAACTGTTTTTGAATAAGGACCAACAAGGAAAAAAGCTTCTCGACCAAGGCAACTCGACCGAAGCTTATAATCAATTCCAAGATCCTCGTTGGAAAGCTACTGCGGCATACCGTATGGGCAGTTATAAAGCTGCTCAGAGCTTACTTGATAAGATTCCAGACGATGCGCTGAGTGCAGAAGACTACTATAATCAAGGCAATGCCTTGGCTTTAGATGGGCAGTATGAACCAGCAATTGCTGCTTATGAAAAGGCTCTTACAATGCGCCCTTCTCACGAAGATGCCCAATACAATAAAGATATTATTGAACAATTGAAGCAAGAGCAAGAGCAACAGAAGCAACAAGATCAGAACCAAGAAGGTGAGTCAGAAAATCAGCAAGACCAGGAGCAGCAGTCAAAACAAGAGAGTCAGCAGGATTCTCAGCAAGACTCCTCTGATGAACAAAGCGACTCACAAGAGGAGCAACAACAAGAACAGCAGCAACAGCCTGAGCCCACACCAGAGCAATTAGAAGAGCAGTTCAAGGAAGAAGAAAAAGATCAAGAAATGGAACAGTGGCTCAAACGACTTTCAGATGATCCTGGCGGGTTACTAAGACGCAAAATGTACCGTGAGTATCAACGCCGCGGACACAAGCAGCATGTTGAAGAAAATTGGTAATATTCGATGAAATATAAACAGTCTATCATTCAGCTTATCTCTATGATGCTACTAACACTAGTAGCATCAACGGCATCTGCAAAAATAACACTGGCACTAGACCGAACGGATATCCATGAGAATGAAACCTTTCATCTCAGAGTCCAAGTAGAAGATTCCAGAACTTTGAGCGCTGGTGCATCTAAAAACTTCATTCCTGAGGCTATTACAATCCGCAGCCGCCAAGAGTTTAATAGTAGCGTTATCATTAATGGTCAATATAACTCTCAAATGGGCTGGGACTTTGAATTGCTGGCAAAAGAAGCCGGCATTTATACTATCCCCGCACTCAAAATTGGCAACGAGCACTCAGACCCTTTTACGATTCGCATTATGCCGCAGCAGGATGATATCGCAGATACTTCGAACGCTAAAATTAAGCTACGAGCTAAACTCAGCGACGAAGAGGTGTATGTCCAACAGCAGCTGATGTTTACCGTGCGTATCTACCGCTCAGTTGTAGCTCGCAACCAGAAAATCACTCCTATTCGTGTCAGTAATGCACTAGTCGAACAACTGGGTGATAATAAAACCTTTGATGTTGTTCAAAACGGTAATAACTTTCGCGTGGTGGAACAGCGTTATGCTATTTTCCCGCAACAAAGCGGTGAGATGGTTATTGAACCCATTACTTATAGCGCCACCATTTTGGAAGAAGATTCGGGACGCTCACCATGGCAGCGGTCCCAACTTAAACCTATCAACCTCAGTACACAGAAATACAGCGTTAAGGTAAAACCTAAACCACAAAATGCTGCTGAACCGTGGTTACCAGCGTCGAAACTAGAGTTAGAGGCGGAATGGCAGCCAAAAAATCAGACCTTCAGAGTAGGCGATCCTGCAAACCTAGACTTTATCATTAAGGGTACTGGGTTACTTAAAACTCAATTACCAACGGTCACCTTCCCCGACCAAGAGGGAGTTACGATTTACCGCGATACTCCACAATATCGCCAGCGAATCAACCGCTTCGGTGTTAACAGCTATCACTTTGAAAAAGTGGCCATCATCCCAAATCAGGCAGGCGATATTACGATTCCTGAAGTCAAAGTACCATGGTGGAACGTTAAAACGGATCAACAAGAATACGCCGTACTACCGGCACAAACTATCCGTGTCGAACAAAGCAGCCAGCAAATTGCTGATAATAAAGCCCAGACCGTTATTCCTGAAGCGCAGCAAAAAGCAATACAGCAAAAAAACTCAACAACACCTAGCGTTTCAACCAATAACGCCGAAACAGCTGGTCAATCGACTACTTATTGGCAATATATTTCATATGGTCTTGCAGCTTTATGGCTGCTAACCTTGCTGTTATTCATAAAGCGTCGACACAACAGCCAAGTACAGGGCTCACACACTACTGAAGCACTTCAGCCAGCTCAAGAGTTAGCTCAGAGTTCGAGCTTAAAAAACTCAATAAGCGCAGCAAAAAGTAATAATGCTAGAGCAACTGCACAGCACCTTTCCGCTTGGTTAATGAGCAAGTCGAGCCCTGCCTCGATAAGCAATATTACTCAATTGATTCAATTGTGCCGCAATCAGAACCAGCCTCAACTTGCCGAAGAATTGGCAAACTTACAACAGGCATGTTATTCAAAGTCAGCCAACGAACTACAATCTCAGCGCAGTTGGCAGGGACAAAAATTAGCGAAATACCTCTCCGCATTTAAGTGGACGCGGCATAATCAGAACGATAAGTCCCTCCCCGGCCTTTACGACAAACGCCATTAAAAAACCGCTCCCCTGCGAGCTTTGCCGAATTGGCATGCTTCGCAGGGGTTGGTACAATGCCACACCTTATACGCACATAACGATGAGTAGAATAGATTATGGATTTCTCACAATCAAAAGCTTTGATTAGTGGCGGAGCTTCAGGCCTTGGTTTAACCACCGCAAAGCATATTATTGCTGCCGGCGGAAAAGTTGCATTACTGGATATAAATCAAGAGCAAGGCGATGCCGTCGCTAAAGAACTTGGTGACAACGCCATTTTTATCACCACCGATATCAGCAAAGAGCAACAAGTAGAAGATGCTGCTGATAAAGCCGCAGAGTTTATGGGTGGTATTAATCTTGCCGTAGGGTGCGCAGGAGTATTAGGCGCGGGCTTGATTCATAGCAAGAAAGGTCCTATGCCGGCTGATTACTTCCAGAAAGTGGTTGATATCAATCTTGTTGGTAGTTTTCTTCTAACGCGTGCTGCCTCTAAACACATGCAAGAGAATGAGGAAGTTAACGGCGAGCGCGGTGTTATAGTTCATACCGCATCTATCGCGGCTTACGAAGGTCAGATCGGCCAAACTGCTTATTCGGCAACCAAGTCGGCGATTGTTGGTATGGTATTGCCACTAGCACGTGAATTCGCACGTATTAAGGTTCGTGTCATGGCTGTGGCTCCAGGTGTTTTCGAAACACCAATGATGGAGAAAATCACACCAGAAGTTTGCGAACAAATTGCAGCAGGTATCCCCAATCCTTCACGCTTTGGTACTCCAGAAGAGTACGCGAAGTTAGTTCAGCATATCGTCGAGAATGCTTACCTAAACGGTACGACTATCCGTCTAGATGCTGCTGCCAGACTTCAATAAAGCCTAGGTTTTATTAGTCTAAATCTTAAAGCACCCAGCTTATTGCTTGGTGCTTTTTTTCACCATACTTAAAAAAGAACGGTCTTTCACACGCTCAGCTGCGACTAATTCAACTTTATCTTTTTGTTGTTCTTGCCAATAAGCTTCGAATACTTCCGTATACTGCTTGGATTGCTTCATCTCATCCGGCACTACTAAAACACACATGTTTGACTCCTGGTTCTTTATAAAAGATTACTATCTATATCGTTTTGTTGAGTCTAGTAGAACAAAGGAATCTGAAGTTTCAATGAATGAATTATGGCGAATTATGGCAATTGTGGCATTTGATGTTCCAAACACAAAAAAGCCCGATTTCTCGGGCTTTCAGTAAGGTTTACAGCCTTCTTTACTTAATCAGACGATGACTTCGCTGTACAAGAATCTGCAATTCTCTTAATGCTACCGAGAATTTAGCAAACTCATGTGTATTGCTTTGCTTAAAGTCGCTAACCATCTCACTCCAACGCGACAACAAATCATCATGATCCGCCAAGAAGTGCTTAATACGCGTCTCAGGAGACTTATATTTAGCCGTTAATGGCAGAACCGCCTCAATCAAATTGCGTTGCTGGTAGTCCAATTCCTCGCGGAATGCTGCACGAGCAAATGCTTGCCAGTGGTTAGACACAGGTTGTGCAATAATTTGATTTAAGAACCAGTGCAGATCGATTTGTGCACCCAGCTTGTAGTAAACCTCAGCAACGGTCAAAATCGGCAACTTGTATTGAGTCGATAACTCAACGATATCCATTGATGAGAACATGGTACTGAGATAGCCCACTTGCTTTGCAAGCTTCTCAGGAACTCCCTGCTCCACCAATAACTTGATGTCCTTTTCAATGCCCTGAGCCTCTTTCGCCTCCAGAGTCTTGTGGACATTTTTCTGAAGCTCTGAGACCCCTTTCTTAAAGAAGCTAATCACTTCCTCAATCGTTTGGTCTTTACTGCGGTTACGGACAAACCATCGTGTTGCGCGACGCACAATACGTCGTGCCTGGAACATCATCTTAGTCTGAACTTCGGCCGGAACCTTATTGTCCAACGCTTCAATGCTTTCACACAGGCCAGTCAGGTTGAATGTTTCTTTTGCCATGACATAACACTGGGCAACCTCACCGATATTCGCACCGACTTCGTCAATCACTCGGAAAGCAAAGTTGGTCCCCATTAAGTTAACCATTTCATTGGCTAAGCACATGGCGATAATTTCATCCTTCAGCGGATGCTTCTTCATATTATCGATGTAATTCTTACGCAATGGCTTTGGGAAATACTCTAATAAGTAGCTCTCAAAATAGCTGTTTTCTGTCACTTCAGGAATGCACAGCGAATCTTTCAATTCGATTTTTCCATAAGCCAGCAACACGGCTAATTCTGCGCGCGTAAGTCCGCGACCGTTCGCTTCACGTTCAAGCAACTCTTCGTCACTCGGTAGAAACTCAAGGCCACGATCCAAACCGACGGTTTTTTCAAGGCCATGGATAAAGCGCATATGCTCTTTAACCATTGATGGCGCACGTGACTCAGTAATACTGATGGACTGAGTTTGACGATAATTATCTTGTATTACGATGTCCGATACTTCGTCGGTCATACGTGCTAGTAAGTTGTTACGACGTTTAACGGTTAAACCGCCATCAGACACAACACCATTCAACAGAATCTTGATATTAACTTCGTTATCAGAACAGTTAACACCACCGGCATTATCGATGAAGTCCGCATTAGCACGACCTCCGTGCTGCATGTATTCAATGCGCCCTAGTTGTGTACAACCTAAGTTACCACCCTCGCCTATCACCTTAACCTGCATGTCTTTACCGTCGACACGTAAGTTATCGTTAGCTCTATCACCAACTTGCTGGTTAGTTTCTTTAGAAGACTTCACATAAGTTCCGATACCACCGTTCCAGAACAGATCAGCCTTCATTTTCAGCGCAGCATTAATAAACTCATTAGGTGCTAATGACTTAGCTTTAACACCTAACATCTCTTGGATTTCAGGTGTTAACTCAATCTTCTTAGAGCTGCGTTCAAAAATACCGCCACCCTTAGAGATAAGTTTACTGTTGTAGTCATTCCAACCCGAACGAGGCAGATTAAATAAGCGTTCACGTTCTTTATAGCTTTCTGCAGCGTCTGGATTCGGATCAACGAAGATATGCATATGGTTGAAAGCGACTTGCAAACGAATATGTTTCGATAACAACATACCGTTACCAAACACATCGCCTGACATATCACCGCAAGCAACGACAGTGAAGTCTTCACTCTGACAGTCGACGCCCATCTCGCGGAAGTGTTGTTTAACAGACTCCCAAGCGCCTTTAGCGGTAATTCCCATTGCTTTGTGGTCATAACCATTACTGCCACCTGAAGCGAATGCATCGCCTAGCCAGTGCTCATATTCCTCTGAAATACCGTTAGCAATGTCAGAGAAGGTTGCGGTTCCTTTATCTGCCGCGACGACTAAGTAAGCATCAGGATCATCATGAACGACCACATCACGCGGCTGAACCAGCTTGTCATTAACATAATTATCAGTAATGTCTAGCAAAGCTCGAATAAAGGTTTTATAGCACTCTACGCCTTCTGCAAAGAACGCTTCGCGGCCACCTGAGTTCGGCAGTTGCTTACAAACAAAACCACCCTTAGCACCGACAGGAACAATCACTGAGTTTTTAACTTGCTGAGCTTTAACTAAGCCGAGGATTTCTGTTCTAAAGTCTTCACGACGATCCGACCAACGTAATCCACCACGCGCGACCTTGCCACCGCGTAGGTGCACACCTTCGACGCGAGGTGAGTAAACAAAAATTTCGTACATCAGTACCGGCTTTGGCATTTCAGTGATAATACTTGGGTTTAGCTTGAATGAAATGTACGGTTTATCTTTACCGTTCTCGTCGGCTTGGAAGAAGTTAGTCCGCAAAGTCGCTTCAATTAACTCAATATACTTGTTGATGATTTTGTCTTGATCTAGACTTTCAACTTCTTGAACGTCTTTGAGCAACTGACTTTTCTTCAGCGCATACTTTCTCTGGCTAAATTCTTCGTGCGGATTGAACTTAAGCTCGAATAACTCAACCAAGCCAGTAGCAATTTCAGGATATTGAGACAAAGTCTGCTCGATGTAAACTTGACTGAAGGTAAAGTTTATCTGCCACATATACTTGGCGTAAGCACGAAGAATGGCAACTTGTCGCCAATCCATACCAGCAGCCATAATAAGACGGTTAAAGCCGTCATTCTCAGCTTGTTTATACCAAGCTTTGCCGAACGCTTTATGGAACTTGTCGCGAATCGTTTCGACATCAATATCGGATTCCGTATATTGGACGTCAAAATCTAGAATTCGATAGTCACCCAAAAACTCTGACGACACTTCATATGGGGTTTCATCAATAACCGTTAGGCCCATATTCTCAAGCATTGGCATCACTGCCGATAACGGTAATGGCGTGTCTTTGTGGTATAGCTTAAAGCGTAACGACTGCCCATCTCCGGAACGGTAAAGGAACATGCCCAAAGGCCAGTCGTCACTAAGATTTTCAATGTTTTTGATATCAACCATTGCAGAATCAACACTTTGTTGATTCTGGAAGCTAGGCGGGAACGCTTGACGGTATTTTTTCAATAGTACCGCAGCTTCCTCACCGTCAAAGGCTTTATTAATCTCGTCGGATAAGACCTCTTCCCAACTTAAGGCAGACTTAGCCAGATTGGTTTCAAGCTTTTCAATGTCATACTCAATTGCTTCAGTATTTTCCACAGGCACGCGGAAATGAGTACGGACTAGATTTGACTCTGAGAAGTAGGTAGTAAATTCTATCTCGCCTTTGCTATCAAAGGTTTCTGAAAGAATCTCCGTCATTTTTAAACGAATTCGAGTGTTGTAAGTATCGCGTGGGACAAAAGTCAGCACTGAGAAATAACGACCGAAAGGATCACGACGTACAAAAGCTCGTACTTGGCGACGCTCTTGGATGTGCAAAATCCCCATAACGACATCTAATAACTTCAACGTTGGAATTTGGAATAGCTCATCTCTTGGATAAGTTTCCAAAATATTTTTCAACGCTTTATAGTCATGACCGCCTGGTTTTAACTTCGATTCCGTCAATACATTGTTAATCTTCTTTCGCAATACAGGGATTAATTGAGGATCCATATTGTATGCAGCAGAAGTAAACAGGCCAAAGAAACGATGCTCGCCAATGACTTTGCCTTTATCGTCAAAACGTTTGACACCGATATAGTCGACATGGCTAGAGCGGTGGACGGTTGATAGAGTACTGGTTTTGGTTAGTACCAAAATATGCTCTGCTGACAAGGCCAGCTTTTGCGCACCTTTGGGCGAGCGAGATAAATGGTACTCAGAGTACTTTCGCTCATCAGCTAAAATACCTAGGCCAGAACCTTTAACAGATTTTAAGTGAAGGTCTTCGCCTTTACCTTTTAAATCATAAGTTCGAGCGCCCATAAAAACAAAATGATTCTCTTTAACCCAACGTAAGAAATCTACGGCTTCCTGTATACGATCTTGTCGTAGTGGCGGTGGCCCCGAATCAAGCTCATCAATGATATCAATCATTTTCTCGCGCATCGGCTTCCAGTCAGTCACAGCAGATCGTACGTCACGTAAAATACGGACAAGGTCTTCTTCCAACGTCTTCATGAACTTAGAGTCAATCATTCGATCAACTTCTAAATACATCGGCGTTTCAATACTTTCGCCTTCGTTAGTCCCTTTATCGTACGACACGTCTAACTTTGACACTTTGCCAGTTTTAGTACGCTTGATGTACATCGGCACGTGGATATGAAGCAACACATCAACACCATGACGATTTAGCTCCATACGAATGGAGTCTACCAAAAACGGAATGTCTTTATGGTTGATTTGAATGATGGTGTTGCGTGACTCCCAGCCATCTTTCTTAAGGTCAGGGTTAAATACCTTAACCTTAGACGAGCCATCGAAATCTTGTATAAACCCCCATAAACTACTAATAGAGTCAAAATACTCTTCAGCCGTGCGTTCACTGAATTCATATTCTGAAACACTAGAGTAAATAAGTTGGGAGAATTGCTTAACAAGCTCAGCTTGTTTTTTTGAGAATTTTTGATCGCAGATTTGCTGGACGTTTTCCAACAATTTGGAAGTATTGCTTACACTGGCCATTGTCCTGTCCAAGAATAATTATGGGTTAAATCACGTTAGTTAAACGTTACCTAATTCTAGGACATTTAGATACGAAATGGCACCTTAATTTACGATTAAGGTGCCTTTTTTACAACTGTTACTACCAGTTGAGATTATTTAGCGACGATAGAATAATGCAGCTAATGCGGGTAATAAGAAAATTGCACCTAACATGTTCACTAAGAACATAAAGGTTAGCATGATTCCCATGTCAGCTTGATACTGAAGTGCAGAGAAAATCCAGGTGCTGACACCAATTGCCAACGTTAGACCTGTAAATAATACGGCATTACCGGTTAACTTTAGTGTTTCAAAGTAAGCCTCTGACACTGAGCGCCCCTCTCGAATAAAACCAACCATCCGCGAGAAGATATAGATACCGTAATCAACACCAATACCGACACCTAGCGCAATCACCGGTAGCGTTGCCACGGTCAAGCCGATCTCTAACCAAGTCATCAAGGTTTGCGCCAACAGCGACACGACAACTAGCGGTAATACCACACAAATCGTACCTCTAATCGAGCGGAAGCTGATCAAACACAACAAGGTTACCGCTAAGTAAACCCAGATCATCATTGGCACTTGTGCTGCTTCAACGGCTTCGTTAGTCGCCGCCATAACACCAACAGCGCCTGTCGCCAATCTAAACTTGACGGGCTTAAAGCCACTTGCCGGTAGCTGCTCCTTAATAGTAGCTTGAATTTCGGTAACTTGCTCTGTGCTAACTTCTGAGCTTTCTGCTAACTGCTCACCAACATAGTTTTCAAGTGATGGTCGTTCAGAATCTTCACTGTAAGAAAGTTCAGCGTAACTATTCATCAATGAGTCTAGCTGATTATTGATGGTGTTTTGCTGTTGCTCATCAAGCTGAGCAAAAGTTTCTGACACAGCATTAAGAACCTTACTTTTTTCTTTTTCCAAATAATTGCCTTGGAAAGACTTCACTGAGCCAACAACACGCTCAATAGTCTCAGCTTTATGGTCTTTTAGGAACACCATAACTGGCATTACGCTACAACCCGAGTTCAGGAGCCCCGTACTGGTTTCAACACGCGCAATGGTATAAGGCAGTACAGCTTCATCCTTCGGCAGCATTTTCCACTTGAGATTACCTTCACTTAATAGACCATTCACCACTTTCGAGATTTGAGGCAAGCTTAAAGTAGACTGCACACCTTCAACATTGGCCATTTGCCACTGAAAATCATCAATGGTTTCCATGATATTATAATAAGTACAGCCATCGGCACGAGTTTCAGCAAGTATTGAAATAACATCCGTACCAATCGAATACTTATCAGTCACAAACTTGGTGTCGATATTATAAGGAGAGTCCTGCTTTAGTGCTGGAGCGCCCGCATGTAAGTCACCGACTTTCATGTTTTGTGAGCCCCAATAGCCCAGAAGGCCCAATAGAACACTGATAACCACTACGATGGTAGCCATTGGACGTTTCGCGAATACCGCTAATTTATGCCAAATAGCTTCATGAGCTTTCTCGCGCTTTTGTACGCTGGTTACAAACTTATCACTAAAGTGAGTATAAGAAAGTAGTAACGGTAATAAGATTAAGTTGGTCAGGATTAATACGGCAACACCGATACTGGCAGTAATAGCCAGCTCACGAATAATGTCAATCTCGATCAACTGCAATGTTAAGAACCCAATGGTATCGCTCAGCAAGGCGACGCCACCCGGCACGATTAACCCAGCACAAGCGACAATCGATGCATCGAATACTTTTAACCCTTTGCCCACATTATGTTGCACGCCATTAATCATCTGTACGCCATGGCTCACGCCGATAGCGAAGATTAAGAACGGAATCAAAATAGACATAGGGTCTATGCCATAACCTAAAGCAGTCAGGATACCCAACTGCCAAACCACTGCGACACTAGAGGTTAGTAACGGTAATAATGTTAATTTAATAGAGCGCGAGTACCAGAAAACTAACAACGCAGTGATAAGAAATGCAATCAAGAAGAAAAAGATAACATTGCCAGCACCATCGCTGACATCACCAATCATTTTAGCAAAGCCGATGATATGGACTTCAATGCCAGGATAATCCGCCTCAATATCGGTTCGGAGCTTCTCAAGCTGGTGGGCCACCTTTACATAGTCAGTTTGCACCATTTGTGAGGCCGCATTACCATCAGCATCAAGCTTAAGTTCGGCATTAGGGTCATTGTATTCCGAGAACAGCTGTGCAGAAATCATTGCCGAGGTAAAGTCGTTAGAGACTAAACGTCCTCGGATACCGGCTTTTAAAATATTCTCTCTTACTTTAGTGAAGGCTTGTTCTTTATCTACCTGTTCAAACTCTGGTGGAATAACTGGGCCGCCTTCTAAGCCTTGCTCGCTTGCTTCTATATATCGTACCGAAGGAGAAAACAATGACTGCACTTGTGACTGATTAACGCCTTCAATACCTTCAACTCGGTCATCCGCTTGCCTCAATGCTTCAAAAAAATTCTCAGTGAAGATTTCACCTTCTTTGGCCTCAAGCGCAACAAATACTCGGTTAGCACCACCAAACTCTTCTTGGTACTGTAAATAAGTTTGCATGTACTCATGCTTGAGGGGGATATTTTTTTCAAAGCTTGCGTCAATTCTAAGCTGAGACACAAAGTAGGCCATAACCGCCGTAACAATGGCGAATAACGCCACCCACAGGCCTCGTTTAGAGAAAAATAAAGACTTAACTAAAGGTTCTAGTTTATTGTTCGCCATCTTATTGACCTTTCTCTACTGATTTTTCTAAACCCGCGTTCGCAAAAGTTTCGACCCCACCTTCACCAACAATAATGTAATGCTCACCACCAACACTAACTAAAGCCGCACGACCTTTTAGATCGGTACGCTTCTCCAGCGTAATATTACTTCCGTCTTTAGTCACTAGCACGCCGCCAGTCCCAACTAATACAAGCTTACCGTCCTCAAGAACGATCATGTCATGCAAGCCAGCCTCATTGTTCAGGCCTATGCGCTGCCAAGTATCTCCTTCATTGATGGAATGAAAAAGGTTGCCCCTTAGGCCATAAACATAGATATCACTATTTTTAACCGTAATCCCAAAGAACGAGCCTTCATACGGCGAATTGACTTTTTCCCACGTTTTGCCTGCGTCCTTTGTTACTGCGATCATCCCTTTACTAGACTCATCACCATCTTCTTTGGCTTCTGCGATAAATTTCTCACCGGCGATATACCAAGTGTTATCGTTAAGCCTTTCTAAATCATAAAAGTGGCTAAAACCATCGTAGACATCACTTAGACTCGTAACTTCACGATTATCCCATGTCTTACCGCCATCGCTTGATTCTAAGTAGAGCCCGTAAGAACCTACCGCGGTGATGTTATCTTTCGAGGCATACAAAACACTGAATAAAGCAGGTTGGAAATTAGATATCTCTTGATGGCTCTTACTCCAAGTATCGCCGCCATCCTCTGTTAGCAAGATGGTTTGGTCAAAGCCAACCGCAACACCATGATTTTGGTCTAAGAAATCAATAGCTGTTAAATTAACGCTGACGGGAACAGCAACTTGTTGCCAAGAATTCCCCTGGTTATTAGACACCAAAATATGGCCTCTTTGGCCGACCGCAACAAATCGCTCATCAGACACTTTAACGATATCTAATAATAACGAATCTTTAGCTTTTGGAGCTATGATTGCTGGTTCTGCCTGACTCACGAAGGATGCTACAAGAGCCAAGCCACTAAATAGAACTTGTAGGACAGTTTTCATTGTTTTGATTTTTTCTTGGAGTTAAAAACAAAGCGGCCGGTGAACCCGACCGCTGATGTTATATTATCGACGACCAATTCTACGCAGTGCCGATGGAGTGAAGTGCGAACCTCTAAAGTCAACATTGAAGTCATACATGTCTTCTTGGTTGTCCAAACCGATAACAAGGTAACGGCCTGAAGGAAGATCATAGTAAGTTTCTAGCGTTGACCACAATGTTGGCACATCGTAGTAGTTGATCGGGTAAGCCTGTGCTACGCGCCACAAATCACCGCGCTCATCGTACATCTCTTCAGCAACGATTTGATAGCTATCTTCGTCAATATAGAAAACACGTTTCTTATATTGATGACGAGTATCAGCCTTCAAGTTAGCTTCAAGAACCCACACGCGGTGTTTCTCATAGCGCACTAAGTCTGAGTTGATGACGCCGGGCTTAACGATTTCTTCGTATTCAAGCTGATCAGAGTGAAGTTTATAGTTGTTATATGGAATATAAACCTCTTTTTTACCCTTGATTGTCCAGTTGTAGCGATCTGGCGCACCATTGAACATATCAAAGTCATCAGTTGTTCTTAAACCATCCGAAGCAGTACCTGGAGCATCATAAGCAACATTAGGCGCACGACGTACACGACGTTGGCCAGGGTTGTATGTCCAAGCTTTACGCGGCTCTTTAACTTGGTCCATAGTTTCATGAACTAAAAGTGCCGTACCTGCTAAACGCGCTGGAGCCTCTACGATTTGGCGGAACAAGAATAGAACGTTGCCTTCAGCCAATTTTTCTGGCGTCATATCAGGCTCGTTATAGATGTGGTGAAGCTCATCTTTTAGCTTAACTAAAACAAAGTCACCATCAGGTAAAGGTGATGCCTGACCGACTTCTCGCTCAACGGATACACCACGGTAACGAGTGATAGCGTTCCAAATAAGTTGCAAGCCATTCTCAGGGAATGGGAAAGGCACACCAATTGAAGTGCCTTTAATACCATTACCACCTTGGACTAGCTCTGCTCTTGGAGCATTTGCCTTAATCGCATCATAAACGTGTTGTGGGAATGATGCCGAACGACGACTGGTGTAAACATTCATTTTGAAGTTTTCAGGGTAAGTCTTGAATAGTGCAACTTGACCTACCGTTAAGAAATCTTCGTAATCTTTATAGTTAGAAGCAGTAATGGTGAATTCAACTTCATCGTCAGCGAATGGATCAGGGTGATGATCACCCACTTCATACCCTTCCGGAGCTTGTTGGATACCACCGTTCCATGCAGGAATAGAACCGTCTTCATTACCAGCTCTTTCGGAGCCCATTGGGGTATAAACATCTCCACCTAGCTGAGCAGCCTTTTCCTCTGACACTTTTGCAGATGCCACACCAGAAAAGAGTACCGAAGCGACTGCACTCGCCAATAACCATTTATTCATAATATTAGCCATAAACTGTTAATACCCTTATTAGAATGAATAACTTAGTGCTAGAGAAACATAATCTCGGTCAGAAATTAAGTTCTTATCTCCAGCGCCAAAGAATGCATTGTATGCGAAATCGACTTTCCAACGACGTTGATAATCAAAACTTGTACCTAATGCTACTGACTGACGATCTTCTAAGAAGTTCGAAATAGGTGCAGGTGTATTACCTTTTACATCATGTTGAAATACGATTCTTGGCTGCATATTCCAACCACTAAAGACATCGTTATAGTCCCAACGCATTGCTATACGATAGCCCCAAGAGAAATCGTCAGCGAATCCATCCGTTGTGCCTTCACACTCGGTTGTGACACGCTGGCCATTAGCTGGGTTCGTAAAGCCACAAGGCGTGCTACCTGGAGGTGCCAACTCGAACACACCGCCCACAGTACCATTACCGTTAGCATCAACGCCACGTGCCGGATTACCTGAACGGAACGTACCTTCAGCTTCATATCGAAGCTCACTCTTTTCAGGCATATCTAATATCTTGTTCATGCCCACTTCAATCAAGAATACTGTTTGATCAGATCCCCACACAGAACCTAACAGGTTCGTGATAGTCATCTGAGCCTGAATAGTATCATGCAAACGATAACCTGAAATTTCTTCGCCTAGACCAACACCATTAGCTACTTGGCTGGTTCCGCTAGGTATCTGACCGATTGGCTCAAGAGTGGCAAACAATAACTCAACGTCATCTACCTGTAGAGGCTCATCTTTACGGTAAGACATTTCGCCAGCAATCGATAAGCCGCTATCAGTTGCAGTATTAAAGCTCACACCACCCATCTGAATATCTTCAGGGTATTCTAAGAAGCCATAAACTGTACCCGTATTATCAGCAGCGTTTGCCGAAATAATCGGTCGACGATTGTGGTAGTTCATGTAGTAGAAGCCCCACTCTGTTCCACCTTCGGTGAAATAACCGAGCTTCATACCATACTGTCCATTATCATCTGCTTCACGAGTGTCGCGACGAATCGCAACGGTTCCAGGCTGTCCTTCAGGGAACTGAGCAAAACCTAAGTGTACCTCAGAGCCTTTAAGTCCTAGGAAATCACGCGTTGCAAAATATGTACCTGGCTCGTCTGTCCGAACTGGCTCCCATTCAAACTGATAAAAAGCTTGGGCTGACCAGCTTTCAGAAAGGTCAATAGAGGCCCATAACATGCTTGAAGGAATAAACGCTTCTTTTAATTCTGCGCCAGGATTTCTAAGTGTTCTCAAATCAACTGCATTTGCTTCTGACAAACTGTGCTGAATGAAAGTACTTTCACCCCAGCTAACCACCTGTTCACCTAAGCGAACTTGTAAAATACTGTAATCACCGACTTCAAAGTTAGCCCATGCATAAACGTCTAGCATACGAGCATCGTAACCTTGCTCTTTACGCGCTGTCGTTTCGCCAGCAGCGTAAGCACCTTCAGGATACGTATCTAAATCACGAAAACGTAATTCTTTATCCATTAGTACGCGATCGTAATACCATAAGCCACGAGCAAAGAAACCGTAGTCGCCATCTTTATGGCGCATATCGAATTCATGAGTCCCTTTGATTACTTGAGAGAAGAAATCACCTTTATCAAAGTTCAAGTTGCCGTCATCAGAGTTATTAGACCAAGCACCATCAGGAACAATGCCCGAGCCATATAAACTCGTCACAGGCATACCTGTTTCTATTTGGTAAAGATTTGCCTTACCAACTAGGTTGCGGTCACGCTCTTCAACACGCATGCTTGCACCAACAGAAATAGTTGAGTCGAAGCTATAATCAAAGTTTTCACTTTCCCAACCCACTGCATTGGATGCAGACGCAGCCACCGCCAAAGAAACACCAGCAGCAATCTTAGATAAGGTCATTAGAGGTTTATTTCTATTCATATAATTCCTTCCCCCATCGACAGGAATCAGCTGTTTATTACATTATTCGAAAGTGGCTTTCCATAAGACGTCATACCACTTGTTAATTTGCATACTATCAATAATCTCCACTTTTTAGCAAGAAATATAACTGAGCAAAGAGTTTAGACGGCTAAACTCAAAAAACTGATGCTAAAAAAGAGAGGATATTGAAATACGAGATGGAGAGTAAGGGTGCTTAAACCACATACTCTCCACAATAGAAAGGTTATTTTATTTACTGGATAAGCCAGTGACCGTTAGAGGCAAATGCTACTAACACTTGCTTGAACATTTTCAACTCATATTAGATGAAAATACTTTTAAAGCCTTTATGAATTGTCTCAACAGCTTCTAATGAGTCAAGTACACCCAGTTCAGGTTTCACTCTATTCATCTTTGCAGCAACGATATACCCTATTGCTGCAATCGCGATATACAAACAAATCTGGTTCACGCGTTTACTTGTTTTCCTGTTATAAGTCATCTCTCTCTCCTATTAATTCCGTGTCGATTAAAACGCTTCGTCACGGAAACGACGGATATAAATAGCACCAGCTATCATCGCAGCGCCTAGAATCAAACCAATCCAGAAACCACTATCTTGGAACTGTTGACCAAATGACATGAATTCGAACTCATCGAA
>Ga0208203_1000521_pt1 | contig 17238 bp, 16 predicted proteins | sample DeeseametaMP2914_FD_184167 | JGI IMG/M metagenome (GOLD analysis project Ga0208203, IMG submission 184167) | Marine microbial communities from the Deep Atlantic Ocean - MP2914 (SPAdes) | ecosystem: Environmental > Aquatic > Marine > Oceanic | place: West of Santa Cruz de la Palma, Atlantic Ocean...
CAAGTCGTGCCAAATCAATTGCTGAAAAGCTTGGTTTCATCAACTTTGATGAGGAAGAACTTGATACTCCTACATTCCTTAGAAAAGAAGAAGAATCACAAAATAGGAGAGAGAGAGAAGAAGAGCGTAATCGTTCATTAGATCTTTAATCTCTTATATTTCCCCCTACAGGCGGTCCTTTTGGGCCGCCTTGTTTAAGGGAACTAGCTCTCTAAATCAATGACACTTACGACAGGCTTGATTCCAAAGAGGTCTTTAAAGACCTTTCTCGACTGAATACGTATTTGCTCTAACGATGTTTTCTTTCCCTTGAAATTTTTCTTAACAACTCTCTCAATGTGATTGTTAAAGAAATCTTCATTGAGTTCATCATTGAAGGGAATACCGTGAAAAATAGTTTTAATATCACCTAGTTTAGATTGAGTGTAATTGAAGGCAATTGTAATGCTGCCCGCTTCCGCAATCTTTCGTCTTTCTTTTATTTGGTCGCGAGTAATCTCGAATGAATTCCCGTGAATAATAAGGGGTTGGGTGTCCTCTTCACTGATTGTCGACGCCAATGTTTTATGGGAAATGAAATCAAATGTTTCATGATTAAGGAGCTTGAAAGCTTTGGTGCCAGTGAAGTTATCTTGGATCCACTTTTGATGGCGTGTAAGAAAGAACGTCTCGCCGTGAATAGGAATATAGTGACTTGGCTGATACTGATCAAAAACCATTTGAAGATCATCAGTTCCAGGGTGACCGGAAGCATGTATATGAGCATCGCTCGCTGTAATCACTTCTCCGCCAAGTTTGCTAATCTCATTAAGACAAAGAGTTATCTTTTTCTCATTTCCAGGAATGGATTTACTGCTAAGGACAAAGATATCGTCTTCTTTAATTTTAAAGTAGGAGTCGTGTCCAAAGGCAACTCGGCGAAATGTACTTCTGAAGTCACCTTGGCAGCCAGAGACAATAATAGTGTATTTTTTGTCAGGATTAGCTCTGTATGCTTCAACATCACTGTAGGCCTCAAGCTCATCAACGATCCCCAGCGAATGAGCCACTTCCCAGTAGTTTTGCATGCTACGCCCATAGAAAATGACTTCTCGACCGTTGTCTTTACTGAGTTCAACGAGGTTTTTAAGCCTGTGAATATTAGAGCTAAAGGTCGTTACAAATATCCGGCCGTTGGACCTTCCTAAAATTTGGTCGAGGGCTGGTTTAAGGTCCTCTTCACTTGGTGTCTTTTTGTTTGAGCTTGTGATGTTCGTGCTATCAGCGAGTAAGAACTTTGTTTTAATACCTTTGGTAAGGTTAACAAGCTTTTTAAAATCAAATACTGGTTCAAGCTTTGCCTTGGGGTCGACTTTAAAATCACTAATGTAAAAGACACTTGTATCATTCTTCTTGTCGATAAGGAGTATTCCATAGGTGTCAGGGATACTATGGTTGACTCGAATATAATGGACTTCAAGCCCAAAAAAATCAGAGCTCTCGGTGCTGACAGTTAGTTTGAAGTTAAGGGGTCTTGGATAGTATTCAAACTTTCTCTTGATAAGTTCCCCAGCAAAGGGAGGGGCTATGATTTCAAGACCTGGAAACATTTCAATAAGGTGAGGTAGGGCACCAATATGATCTTCATGTCCATGGGTAATATACACACGACTAGGTTTTTGAATTTTAGAAAAATTGGGAATGAGGTAGCGAATATCGAAGGTGTCTTCGTAGGGAAAAAGAATACCGCAGTCAATGATGAAGGAGTTCTCGCCATAGCGAATCTCCATCATATTACTTCCAATCTGGCCCAATCCTCCTAAGGGAGTAATTGAAAAGCTTAAAGAATTGGATTTGTTGTGAGATCCGATAATGTCTTTCTCTCTTTTGTTATAATATTGAGGTCGTTATTGATTTTAGCAGCTAAAATCTCTGCCGCAACATCTGTTTCCTCACCTACAACAAAGTCTGCAAACTGCTTTTGAGGGTCAAGAAACTTTTGATGCATGGGACGAACAGTTTCATAATACTGATCAATTATCGAGTCGAGGCTTCGACCGCGCTCTTGAACGTCTCTATTAAGTCGTCTGGTAAAGCGGATATCACTATCAACATGGAGAAAGCACTTAATATCAAGCATGTTCCGGATTTCACTATCAAAGAGGGTGAAGATGCCTTCAAATATCACAACACCGGTTGCTCTTGTTCTTTCAGTGTCTTTAGTACGGCTTGATGTTTTGAAGTCATAAATAGGACTTTCTACATCTGTGCCACTTTTGAGTTGGGTGAGATGATTTCTAAGGAGCTCCCAATCAAAGGCTTCAGGATGATCAAAGTTTGGTTTACCAGATTTTGTAAAGTGCTTCTTGGGTTGCTTGGGAAGGTAGTAGCTATCCATGTGAAAGAGTGTAATGGGCTCTTCAACAAGCTTAATAAGCTTCTTTGCAAAGGTCGTCTTACCTGACCCGGAACCACCGGCGACACCAATTATCTTAATCATTAATTTGCTCCTGATTTCTAATACTTATCTCATAAGGAGGAATTGTGATAAAGAAAAAGCTTCGAAAGTTAAAATCTTTTCATAGTGCACTCTCTTTAGACACTTTTACTGGTATGACTTTCTAATATTTTCAAAGATTTAAAGGACTCAAGTGGACTATTTATTTATTATTGAGGTGGACCTTAAAGACACCCCAGTTTCTCCTGAAGAACTCGATACTATTGCCTATAACCAGTTTGGCTGTGAAGGACGTCTTGATTACGACCTCAATGAAGAAACAGTAGATGAAATCTTGGGAAGAGATGCCTACTGTGGAGGCGATATTCCTGAGAGTGTGTTGGAGAGAATTGAAGAAAATCAAACTGAGGCTTCAACTGTTAAGTACTTTTGGCAAGAAGAAGAGCTAGCACAAAGTTTTCTTAAGTACTGTGGTGAGCAAAAAATCAAAGCACAAAGTAGTAAGCAAAAGCAAGAGGACTGGAATCAAACTTGGCGTGAAAGCTTTAAAGAAATTGTTGTTTCTCCAAATCTTAAGGTCGTACCCTCTTGGGAAAAGAAAGAAGATGATCCCAATCAGCTCTTTATTTATCCGGGCATGGGTTTTGGGACTGGAAATCACGAAACAACCTTTCTTTGTTTGAAAATTTATGAAGAAATAAAAAATCAGCTCCCAGAAGGCTGTGAGTGTTTAGACTTTGGATGTGGCTCTGGAATTTTAGGGATCGCGGCTATTAAGAAGTCGCGAAGCCGAGTTGATTTTGTCGATATTGATGCTGATGCTCTCGATAATTGTGTGATGAATCTTGAATATAATAACTTTCAAGATTACTCCACAGATCACGCCATTGTGCTGAGAGAAAGATTTGCTGTTACTAAAACGTATCCACTTGTCTTTGCTAATATTCTTGAGTCTGTTCTTATCGAAGAAAAAGAGCTCCTTCTTTCGAGCTTAGCTCCTGAGTCACACTTGATTGTTTCGGGTCTTTTGAAAGATCAGCGTGACACTATTTTAAGTGAATACACCGAACTTACTTGTAAAGGTGTCGAAGAAAAGGGCGATTGGATCGCTATTCATTTTGTAAGGTCATAAATGAACTTTTATCTTTTAAGTGAAGAAATCCATAGTGATTCCATTGAGATCTCTGATGATCAGGTCCATCATTTTAAGAATGTAAGTCGTGGCAAAATTGGTGACTCTGTGAAAGTTTTCAACGGTAAGGGAGTCATTCTCACTGGAACTGTAACTGAACTAAAAAAGAAAAACCTAACAATAGAGGTCACAAACAGAGAGCAAAAAGAGCTTTCTAAAGAGGCCCTCAATCTCATTCTCTGTGTTCCTAAAAAAGAATATGTGGAATCGATCTTTAGGTCGGCTGTTCAGATAGGAATAAGAAACTTGTATCTTATTCATACTAAATTTTCGCCGTGGAAATTCAAGAATAGTCCACGCTTAGATAAAATCCTAACGGGTGCAATGGTCCAGAGTGAAAACCCTTTTCTCCCTGAGATTACCTTTCTTAATACCCTTGAAGATATGAATTCGATCAAAGGAAAGAAAGTTGCTTTTCTCACTGAAGTTGATAAGCCAATCACTAAGAGTTCTGATGCTATTTTAAGTTTTATCATTGGCCCTGAGGGTGGCTTTCACGAAGAAGAAATTTCTTTCTTTGAAGACAATGAAGATGTCTTTTGTATGAAGCTTCCAGCACCAATCATGAAAGCAGAAACAGCAGTGAATTTTGGAGCAGGCTTTTTGAAGGGACTTTCTTTTTAGAGATCTGGCTGCAAGGCGTTGTTAGAGTTTATTTACTGCTGTGGGGAAATGTGTCATCATTAAAGAAGACACAGGAGAGGAAATGGAAGGTCAAATTCACGAAAATAATCAGAAGAATATTTCTTTGAATCTTGATGAGTTCGATATCGACTCTTATGACTTTAAGCCAATCACAAAAGGCCTAGGTTTCCACGAGCCTAAGAAGAAGCAGGCTTCTTTTCCAAAAACAAATCAAGTTGCAAAACGTGCTACGAGTGAAAAACGAGTAATGTCCTCGAACGTTACTCATCAGATGCCTAAAAAAGATTATCTTCAAAATACTCCACTCTCTGTTTCTGATCCGAGTCTTATGAGTGGAATTGAAGCACTCTATAAGAAAGAGCAAACAGTACAAAAGAAAACAGAAGCTAAGATCGAAAAGAAGATCGAAAGTAGACCACAAGAGGAAAAAGTAACTATAGCAAGCCATGCTGATCAGTTTCTCGCCTTCTTTCTTGATGTCTTTATTATTGCCTTTATTTCAATAAGTCTCTTTGCTTGCTTCTTCTATGCAGCAACCGGAAAGATAGACTATAAGCTTGGTGTCGAGTTTATAAAGACATCTCTCCCCTATGCCGCCACCTTATCAGCGCTCATTTTCTTGACTTATTTTTCGATGACAGAGCCTGTTGGTACGATTGGGAAGCGCTTTTTGGACTTGGGAACGTTTAAAGTTAAAGGAAAGAAAAGAGTCACTATTCGCCAATCCTTTATTCGTTCTACGATAACACTCTTTTCACTTTTCCTACTGGGACTACCCTTAATTTTAGACTTTCAAGGTAAGTTATCTGACAGTCGAGTTTTAAAGAACTAATGAGTTATCAAGAAGCATTTAATAATTTAAATATTCCTACAGACCAAAAAATCGTTTTTACAAATGGGTGCTTTGATATTCTTCACGCAGGACATGTCGCCTACTTGAATGAAGCAAAAGCTCAAGGTGACTATTTAATTGTAGGATTAAATTCAGATGCTTCTGTAAAACGATTAAAAGGTGAAGCTCGTCCGATTAATAGCGAAAAAGAAAGAAAGTTTGTTCTAGAAAATCTTAAAGCAATTGATGCTGTCATTATATTTAATGAGGACACACCTTATGAACTCATTAATGCTGTTAAGCCTAGTGTTCTCGTAAAAGGAGGCGACTGGGCTCCTGATCAGATTGTGGGTTCAGATATTGTTCTAGGCCTTGGTGGCGAAGTGAAAAGCCTTACCTTTGTTGATGGATTCTCTACGACCAATACAATCGACAAAATCCTAAATTCATAGACTTATCCCCTATACTTGACCGACTAAAACGGTTAACTACTTGAAATAATAGGAATTATTTTCCGATTTTCCTCAACAATAATTTCCAATACCCGATATAAGTCCTGCAGCAAGATTTTGGGGGCTGCAGTAACCAACATCTTAAACATGGTTGTTTGAGAATTACTTAGGGAGGGAATCTATGATTAGAGGAGATTAGTATGGGTTTAAGAATTGGAACAAATGTTCAGTCACTAGCAGCACAACGTTCACTTGGTAATGTAAAGAAGCAACAAGGTTCTTCACTTGAGAAACTAGCCAGTGGATCAAGAATTAACAAAGCAGGTGATGATGCTGCAGGACTCGCGATTAGTGAAAAACTGAAAGCAGATATAAGAGGTACAAGACAGGCGACACGAAATGCTGGAGATGGGATTTCTCTTATTCAAACCGCAGAAGGTGGTATGAATGAAGTAAATAACATCCTTATTAGACTTCGTGAACTTTCTGTTCAGTCAGCTTCAGATACTATTGGAGATACAGAGAGATCTTACTCTGATAAAGAATTCCAACAACTGGTAACAGAAGTAGGAAGAATTGCTGAATCTACTGAGTTTAATGGAAAGACGCTTCTCAACGGTGAAGGCGACGATATGGATTTCCAAATCGGTCTTTATAACGATGAGAATAATGATCGTCTTACGTATCAACCTGGTCAGTCTTCAGTAACAACTGATAACTTAGGAATTGAGGGTTTAACTGTCTCCTCTAAAGAGGACTCGCAGACAAACCTAGAAGTATTGGATAACGCCATTAGCACGGTAAGTGAAAATAGAGCAACATTAGGTGCTCTTCAAAACAGACTGACTTCAACGATTAATAACCTTGAAGTAAAGACTGAGAACTTATCAGCAGCGAACTCTAGAATTAGAGATACGGATGTGGCTGCAGAATCAGCAGAACTTGCAAAAGCAAATATTCTGACTGCATCAAGTACTTCAGTGTTGGCTCAGGCCAATAACTCAAGCTCTTCAGCACTTCAGTTGATTGGCTAATAAACGCTAGATTTCAATAGAAATACCATCCGGCCCCCTCTTTGAGGGGGCTTTTTTTTTGCTTTTTTTTCATTATTTTCCCCTCTAACCTGTTGAATTTTCTATAAAAGCCGATTTTTTTAATCAAATACTTGACACGAAGCCTAAAGAAATACCCGACCGCGTCGATATGTTTATTGTCTGACAAATTAAGTCAGTAAATAACAAAAAGCCTTGAGGGTAAAACAGGGCTTAAAACTAAGGAGAATAAAATGGGCTTAAGAATTTCAACGAACGTTGCATCGCAAACTGTTCAAAAGAACCTAAAGCAAGTATCAAACAACGCAACTTCATCACTTGAAAAACTATCAAGTGGTAAGCGAATCACAAAAGCCGCTGACGACGCTGCTGGACTCGCGATTGCTACAAACCTTGAGGCACAGACAAAAGGTTTAAGACAAGCAACGAGAAACGCTAACGACGGTATTTCACTGATTCAAACAGCTGAAGGTGGATTGAACGAAGTATCAAACATCTTAACAAGAATGAGAGAGTTAACTGTTCAGGCTGCATCAGACACTGTTGGAGAAAATGAAAGAGGCTTTCTTGATAAAGAATACCAGCAACTCGTAACTGAAATTGATCGTATTAGTGAGTCTACAACCTTTAACGGAACTAACCTTCTCAATGGTGAAGGCGGTGGAACACTAGACTTTCAAGTAGGTGCTTTTGCTGGCGACCAAAACAAAATTAGCTTCGACTCAAGTGAAGCAAACGCAACAGCAAGTAATATCGGAGTATCCGGTACAGGCGTAGCAGATAAGAGTGATGCCCTCGATTCGATTGAAAATATTGATGAGGCCATAACGTCAATCTCTGGCCAACGAGCAAATCTTGGTGCGGTACAATCAAGACTGAATTCTACGGTAGCAAACCTTGAAATTCAGACGATCAACCAAGACAATGCACGCTCAGTTATCCAAGATGTTGATGTAGCTTCAGAGTCAGCAAAACTTGCTTCAGACAATGTTGTTAAGCAAGCTGGTATCTCTACCCTAGCACAAGCTAATCAACTACCTAACAATGCCTTAAGACTAGTAGGTTAATACCTCAAAAGGGGGAGTGAAAACTCCCCCTCTTATTAAAATAAAAATTTCGAAAAAAGTTATACAGTTTGGGACCTTTTGATTTTGAGCAATGGTCATCTGATCCCATTAAGCCCATCCTCCCTAGTAATTGCCCTTTGCTAGGGAGGTTTCTTGGGGCTTTTCACAGAGGATTTGCTATACTTAAGAGAATGAAGTTTGTAGCAATATCTGATGTTCACATTAAAGAAAAGGGCGATGATTCCTATCATCTCTTTCTACAATTCCTAAGGCATCCACTCACCCAACAATCAGATAAAATTTTTCTCTTAGGAGATATATTTGATCTGTTGGTCGGCGGTCATTTGGAATATTACAAACGATTTGAGTCCCTCTTTGATGAGATCGTCTCACTTATTAAGTCGGGAAAGAAAGTCATCCAACTGGAAGGGAATCATGATTTTCATTTCGTCGATCTCATTTACTTTATAAAGAATAAACACCAGTTAAAAGATGAGGACTGGTTGTATTCAACTGAGCCTGTCTTCTTAAACTCGGAAGGTATAATGCTTGCCCATGGTGATGAGATTGAGATTGAAAACCCAAAGTATCAGCAATATAGAAGCCTAATCAGGTCTGATTTTATTAATTTACTTGCGAACACACTCGTGCCCTTTCGAATCGTTGATAAAATTGGCAGAAGAGCTAGCGAGAAATCTCGTGAAGTAAATAGTAATCGCTATGACGGTCATTCAGATAATGAAAAAGTGAAAGAACGGTTTCGTCGTATGTTTAAAGAATTACAAGTGGAGCACCAGCTAAAGAACCTCGTGTGTGGACATTCTCACTGTGCCGACTTCTTTGAAACCGATGATGGAATATATGTGAATAACGGCTATTTCCCAAAGACTAGACTCTTTACCTACTACGAGAATGGGTGCCTGATGCAAAAAGAGTTATAAACCAGCGAGAGTATTAATAACCTCTTTACGTGCCTTCCCTTTCTTATTCTCGACATAGCTAATGGTTCTCTGTTCCTTGTCTTTCATAAAGCTCTTTTTAGCGACGAAAATGATTTCATCAACTTCTTTAGCAATTTGAGGAAGGTGAGTGATGGCCAAAACTTGGCTTTTGGAACTCACCTTTTTAAGGGCTTTAGCAATTTTTAGAGCTGTTTCACCCCCAATTCCGGTATCAATTTCATCAAAGAAGAAGATATTGATGGAGTCATCAGAGGCCACAATTTGTCTTAAGCAAAGAAGGATTCGTGAAAGCTCTCCTCCTGAGGCGATTTCTTTGATTTTGTAAAAACCTTCCCCAGGGTTGGTCTCAGCGAGAAAGTCGACTCGTGTGAAGCCTGTAGGATTAAGAGTCTCAAGTTTTTGCACTTGGATATTAAAGGTAGCGCCTTCCATGTTGAGCTCATTGAGCCCATTTCCAATTTGCTTTTCAAGGTCATCTTTACCTTTTAATCGAGCAGCATGAAGTAATGAAGCTGCTTCATGAAGGGTACCCTCTCTCTTGCTAAGATCACTCTTCAGCGATGAAAGCTTCATCTCAAGTTCTTTGAGACCACCGAGCTCCTTTTCTATATCTTGGTAGATGGTCTCAAGTTCATCTGACTCACAGTTAAACTTACGTTTCGCTTTTTGATAGCGATCAAGCTCTTCAATAATTTCATCTAAGCTAAGTTCTTCGTCATTTTCAAAATCGTGTTTTGAAAGAGAATAACTAAAATCCTCGAAGAGTGAAATAGCATCATTAAGTTGAGCTATTGTCTCTGCAGAAAACACGCTTGAAATTTTGTTGCTTATTTTTTGAGCGGATTTAAGCATGTCGAGAATGTTGGTTTCCCCTTCACTACTTAGAGACTTAAGTTCCTCAATATTTTGAGTAAGGGCTTCTCTATTAAGAAGTTGGTGCTTCAGTTGTATGAGGTGATCTTCACGCTCTTTACTAGGACTTAGCTCAGAAAGTTCATTAAGTTGAAACTTGAGATAGTCCTCTCTTTGTCTTTTTTCTCTTAATTGAATCTCTAGGCTTTGCGCCTCATTATGGAGCTTGCTATAGAGATCGAAGTCTTTTTGATAGCTTAAAAGTGTCTTTTCATTTTTTGAAAATTGATCGAGAAGCTGGAGTTGGTAATCACTATTGGATAATTTTTGGTTTTCAAATTGGCCAACCATATCCACAAAGGTTTTACTGAAGTTACTCAGAACTGAAAGAGGACAACTCATATGATTAAGAAAGGACTTGGACTTTCCTGAACTATAAATGATTCTCTTGATAACGATCTGGCTTTCTTCTTCAGGAGGGAAGCCGATTTGATCAAAGTAGTGAAGAAGGTTTTGATTCCTTAATTTGAAACTACCCTCGATAATGGCACACTCACTACCCTTTCTCACAAGTTTCTTGTCAGCTCTTGCTCCTAAGAGGAGTTGAAAAGCATCAAGAATTAAACTTTTTCCGCTTCCTGTTTCCCCAACAATACCGTTGAAATACTCATTAAAATCAATCTCTTGATTTTCAAAAGTGGCAAAATTTCTGAGGTTAAGTGATTCTAAAAAGAGTCCAGCGCTCATTAGTATGGTCTCCTACCGTGAGTAAATTTTTCTTTTAAGGTTTGAAAATAAGTTCTCTGAGGATTGTCGATTAATTTAAGAAAGCGAGTTGTGCTCTTTGAGATTGTTAGAGAGCATCGAGGTGACACTTCAAAAATCTCTTGTCCATCGAGAGTGGCCATTACACTTTCAGATTGAGATGGGATTTTAACTGAAATACTTTGTTTATCATTTATCACAATTGGTCTATGGGTAAGGCTATGGGGACAGATTGGGGTGAGCACTAAGGCGTTAACTTCGGGACTGATAATAGGTCCACCTGCTGCCAAAGAGTACGCCGTACTTCCTATAGGGCTTGAGACGATAAGTCCGTCACCACTTAAATTAAAGATATGTTCTTCTTGGTTTTCAACAGAGAGTGAAAACATTCGAGAGATATCATTCTTATTTATAACCAGGTCATTTAAGAAATGTCCTTCAAAGACTTTCTTTTTGCCCTTGTGAACTTGGACTTTATACAAGGGGACTTTGTGATAATAGCTCTTTGAACTAATAACACTGGCAAGTCCTTCAAAGAATTCAGACTTCGAATATTCAGTTATAAAACCAAGGTTGCCCATATTAACTCCAAACACGGGCGCACTATTTCTATCGGCAAGACGTCCAAAACCCAAGAGAGTGCCATCTCCACCTAGGCTAATGTTGAGGTCCATTTCCTTGTGCAATTGCTTATTTGTCTTAAAGTTAAGTGTTTTGACTTTATTTCTGAATATTTTTTCGAGGCGTTCTTGCTCATTTTCAGAGAAGAAGAGATTGATCTTCCTTCTTTTTAGCCAACTGTGAAGGTTGGGAAGAACGCTATTATATTCAGTCACATTATGGGGCTTGAGAACAACACCAACATTCTTGATATTTAGTTTTGTTTGCTGTGATTTATTGAGCACTTTCCTTACCTTTTATAAAAATCTCTATAGCATTATTGAGGTTCTCAAAAGGTTTACTTAGGACAAGGCATCCATACTGTGTTGCTCTCTCAAGAACCTGAGCTGAACTATAGGCTGTGATAATAATTACTTTATCGCCTATTTCATCAATGCTAAAGCGTTCTTTGCTCTCTTCTAGGACATCAAAACCACTGATGTCCTGCAGCATGAGGTCGCAAATAATCCTATCAAACTCGTGCTCCTTAATGATTTCAATAGCTTTATTTCCACTGGGTTCCCAGGTAACAGTAGCTCCCTTCTTTTCAAGCAGCTTTTTAAGGGATCTCGCGATGAGTGGTTCATCCTCGACAATTAAAATATTCATAAAGACTCGTGTGGGAGGGTTATTGTGAATTTGGCTCCTCCATTAGGAGCATGGGTGTAGAAAACTTCACCATCAAGCTTTTTCATAAGGTTTTTACAGATACTTAAACCAAGGCCTGTACCGAAGTCTTTAGTAGTATAAAAGGGATCAAAGAGTTTTTCGATTTCACTGTCCGAAACTCCAGGTCCGTTATCTACAATTGAAATAAAGATATTCTCATTTTGAACTTCTACTACGATTTCGATTTTAGTATCACGAAGGTTATTACCGTAGAGACCTATTAATGATTGGCCACTGTTTATAATAAGATTAAAGACGGCTTGAGAAATCCACGTTGGATTAGAAAAAATAAAGAGGCTATCACTCTCAAATTTAATGCCTTTCTTAATTCCCTTTGTCTCCGATTTCGTTAAGATGATTGTCTCATTTAAAAGCTTGATTAAATCAAAGTTCTTAAAGTCCTCTTCATCCTGGTATAAACTACTAAAGTTTTTGATAATAGTTTGACAGCGATCACAGTTAGTTTTTATATCATCTATTGTTTCTTGAATGTCATCATCAAGACTTTCGTCTTGAATCATATTTGTGGCAAGGCTCAGACCAAACAAGGGGTTACTAAGCTCATGTCTAAGGGTGTTGAGTAGCTCGCCCAGTAGGCTTACGCGATAAAAGTGATAGAGATCAGTTTGCTCTCTTTGTTCCTTGTTTAAGTAGAGTCTTAAGATGTTTTTACCAAAGAGCTCTCTTTCGATACAATTAAAGTCTTTTAGCTCATGATCTCTAAGTTCTCTAAAAGGATCATTCTTAAATAAGAAGAGGTCACTTTTATCAGTGATTGAGATGGGATGAGGGAAGCTTTCTAGGACTTCAATAATATTACTAATCTTATCATCTTGTGCACTTCTTCTGAGAATAGCATTGAAGACAGGTTCTAACTGAAGGGTGACATCATCAAATGCCTCTAGCTCGTCATCACTTGGGGGGAGAAAATCATTTCTTCCGATGAGAAGAATAAGGTTGTATTGATTCCCGTTAAAAGCTTTTCCAAGAAAAGCTCCAATGGGCTCGACACTCATTTCGGAGAAGTTTTGCTGGTAGAAGATTTTACTTTTAGATTTTTTAATAGAGCGAAAGAGCTTATTAAACTCATCTGTTTTTACCTTAAAACTTTGAGACTTGGAGTTCTTGGAGCTATGACTACTGAGTGCAAACGTTTGGCCCTTTTCATGGGCAAAGATTTGGCAAATATTATAGGTTTTGAAAATCTCAAGATTTAAGAGAAAGTTTGGAAGGCTTTGGAAATTATGAATAACGTTATAGAGTTCACGATACTGACTATCTTCGAAGTATTGTTGAAGTAACTTCCCTTGAGGGCTAGGTACTTTCTTGGATAAGGCCTTTAAGTGGTTACTGAACTTCTTACGATATTGCCCATAGATTTTACGGCTTGATTCGAGATGATTGAGATTATCCTCGTTGTGCTTTTTATAGTCTTTAATTATGGGGTTGAGCCAGCTTGAAGCTACATTAAACTCACGGGGACTGGCAGTTAAACATTGCTTGCCTGACTTTATATTAAACGTGTTTGCATTGTGCTCTATTTCAAGAGAAAAATCACTAAGCCGTAATGATCTAATATCATCACAATCTTTTTCTAGCTTTTCTATCCTTCTTGCGAAGTAGCTCTTAGCTTCTTTAGGCTTGGGATTATTTTGATCTTCCACTGAGTGAGATTATCTATTAATTCGTACTCAAGCAAGTCACAAAGCATGATGATGTCACCCTTTTCCTTTGCAGGAATAAGAGCTTTGAGTACGGAGAGAAGATGGATATCAAGGTTTTGAATTTCTTTGGATTGATCTAAAGGATCTTTGATATTTCTCTTGAGGGTAGAGTGTATTCTACTGAAAAGCTGCACATACAGATCAAGAATATCAATCATATCTCCAAACAAAGCGTTAGCTTCGTCACTTTCACCCTTTTGATAAGATTGCGCCATCGCTTTAATTTTATCGGTTAGGATGTCAATGTAATCATTACACGAGTCGATCGCTTCAAAAGCAAGCTCAAGAGAGGTTTGTGTTTTAAAGTTAACGCTTTTGAAATCATGAATAGGCTTTCCGTTGAGATTAAGACTATCGTCATAGGGGATATCTTCCCCATCAACCTCTAAGCTAATAAGAACACTTTCTTCACCAATCTCTGAGGCGAAAAGATGATCAACAACCTCATTTAGGGATTGAGATTCTGAGAAGTCTTTTTGAATAGGAGATCTATTAAGCGTTAAAGTTGTCATGCATTACCTTCCTTGGCGATGGACTCTTTAGTATCTTGATTACTATTTAGGGTTGTTTGAATGAGATCATAAAGAAGTGAACAGAGTACACCTTGATCGTTATATACCAGATAACTCGACTCACTGATTTCAACGACATTATCGCCATGAAGGTTGGACTTCTTAACTTTATAAAAGTCTACCGCGGGTCTTAGATTGGGGTAGGCGTTAAGAAGAAGCTCCATGAGCTGGTCAACTTCTTGGATTTTGTCACCAAGGCGCTTAACCTCAGCGATTTTGGGATCATCTTTAGCAAGTTCGAAGATAATATCCTTAGAGTATTTCTTACCAAACTCACAAAGTTGGAAAAGTTGCTCAACTCCGCTTTGAATATGAGTAAGTTCTTTGGCAATTGTTTTAGTGATTTTAGGAAGATCAAGATTCTCTTCAATTTCCTCAGTTTTGTAGAGGAAGGCAACTCGGAAAATATCCTTGAGGGCCTCTTGAAGACTATACTCACCATCAAGACGTTCCTGTGCATACCACCCAATATTTGAGGGGCCCATGCGTGAAATAGTGAGTGAGTCGAGATGAAAGGGGCTGACATTTTCTTTGAGTTTCGCAAAGTTAATATCGTCCTCTGTCACAAAACCTCTGATAATCTCAGTAACGGCCTGATAACTAAGGTCAGCATGACATTGGAAAAAGCTACATTCTGTTTTAGGAAAACAGGGAAAGCATTTTGTCCTCGGGCTAACAACAAATGTATTGATTCCGTAGGGCGCCGTTTCTAGGGGCCTTACGGTGCCAAGGGCAATGGTAAGTGAAGCCAGGTTGGCTTCCTTTGCTAAATGGCCAAGTGCTGAGTCATGACCAACGAAATGAGAGCAAGACTTCATTTCATTAAATGTCCCCTTAAGGTCATGCTTTCCGATGTGATTCTCAATTCGATCGAGATAACGCTTAAGAGACGATGATTTAAGGAGCTCCTCACCCAGAGAAACCTCACTCTTAGAGCCAAAGAGTTTAACTTTTACGGAGTCACTTTCTTTGAGAAGCTTATAGAGAACCTCAGCCCACTTTTGAGGCTTCCACTTTTTCTTTTCTTGGCTAGCAAAGGGATGAAGGGCTAATGTTTGTTCATTGCCAATATGCCTTTCGGTATCCAGCCAGTTATTTCTATCCTTTAAGCCAAGGATACTTTTAAAAATATCGACAAGACTGAAGGGATTGAGGGGGCCACCCATCACAATTGAATTAACAAATTGTCCCCATTGATCTTTGACAATGACTTGGTTTGAAATTCCAACATATGTTCCAAGCTTATGTGCTGCCGGGATAAGGCCCATGAGATAATTAGACGTCTCACAGAAGGAAAGATTGATTAAAACATCATTACCTGTGAAAAAGGGCTTTTTGAGGAATAAATTTAAGTTTTCCATGTAATGGTTTAAATCATTTCCATCGCCGATGAGATCTTTCTTATTAAGGAGGCAAACATCGCTGAAGGTTTCACCGATCAGAAACTCAAGAGGCTTATAGAACTCCTCTCTAGCGACAAGCTTAATGTTAATATTTGGATAGCTCGCTTTGAGGTCTTTAACTACTTGATGGGTTTGTATAAGGTCGCCTAGCCTATTGAGTTGGACGATACAAAATGTACCTTTAGTCTCCATTTGCCTGATCCTTTAAAAGACTAAGCCCGAAAAGAAAAACGATGTCTTGATTCTCAAGGGTAGATCCATTTTGCAATTTCTCTTCAACCTCTTTTAGTTTTTCAACGACCTGATCTTTCATAAAGTCTTCTCCTTAGTCATTGGAGAGCTTTCTGTTTTAGTGCGGCCAATTCCATATCCAATATCTTCAATTCGCTTAAACACGTAGAGGCAACTTTGAAGACTGTCTTTGAGTTGATAAAGATGAGTCTCGACCTCTTTAAAATTGTCTTCCAATGAACTGGAGGCAAGTGAGTCAACTTTCGCCCTAAAGATAAGAGTGGGGATAGCAGCAATATTATTATCAAAGCAGCGAGCTAATAAACGCTCTAAAGCCTCTATAAATGCTGGTGCTTTAGATTTATTTTCTTGTGTTTGAATGAGACCACGAAGTGTACTAAGAAGATCTTTAGTGACCTCGGATAAAGCCATCTTTTCAGATTCAATTGTATTTTGAAATTCTTTCTTTGTTATATATGAATAAGCTGTCGTAATAAGGTCTTCATCAATAGTCCCCGTCATGATCTTCTGAGTGACAAGGCGAGAAACTATTCTCTTACACTCAAATGAAGAACTGGTTGGTCCAGCCTCTGGCATAAGAAGTATTCCATCTGTCGTTTGAATAGGACGATAGATGCAATAAGTGTTTTGATTGGGAATATTGAGGATTTCTTCAGGATTACCTAGAAGTGTATTTATTGTATTGAAAATGAGATTAGGACTTAAAGAGCTATTGCGTCTTAATACAGACTCTTGAGCTTCACCATTTTCTTTGAAGATTCTGGTATGGCCAGCTTCTGAAAGTATAGCGCTTCTTAGATTAATAGTTCCCTGTTTAAACATGGGAGCATGACCAAGGGATACCTCCAGCACTGGTGTATCGAGAAGATCCGCGAGGTGCTTTATCGAAGTGTCCGGTGTTAAGAGAAGATCAATATTCTTTAAAACACTAGGTAAGGCTATAAAGTCAGCTTCTACAGAGACAAGTTTGTTTTCAAACTCTTTATTGATACGGCTTGCTTTTTTCTTTTCTTCTTCAGTTGGAGCTGTGAGAAGGATTGGAATCATCGTTTCACTGGAGTTGATAAGTCTTATAGTTTCTATAAGGGTGTCTTCAGGGATCTCTTTAACGATACTTGCTGAAGAAACCTGAATTCCAATGATTGATACACGATTGGCGTCTTGGCTTTTTAATGAGCGAAGGCGGTCAAGATTGTTGATAGCAGTCTTATCATGAATTTTATTAGATTTAATAATTGTTGAGCGCTCATTCTTAATCTCTACTCCCGCAATTTTGTGAGCGCAGTCGTTAAATGAATAAGGAGTAAATGAAGTTTGGGTCACAATATCATTGAGGACTAGTGCAAAATCATTTGAGTATTCAACCGTTTGTTTTGGAGTGAAACGGACACCAAGGGCATCACACTTGAGTGTGTTAGAGATATAGCTGCAGAGATAAGTGCTAACTCTGTCGTTTGAATAATTAAGAACTTTATCAAAACCTTGTGCTAATACTTTGTTAAGTGCTTCGTTTAATTCGTTAAAAGCAAGACCATCACTGTAGATACTGTTTCTAAAATAGGAGACGACTTTCTTTCGATTAATAGTATGGACTTCATCGAGGCCATTAATGATCTTGGCAGCCTTAACAGACTCTTCATAACAAAGAAGATGAACTTTTTTAGAAGGATTGTCTCTTTTAATACTATTAACCAAGTGAGCG
>Ga0208203_1000523_pt1 | contig 17209 bp, 15 predicted proteins | sample DeeseametaMP2914_FD_184167 | JGI IMG/M metagenome (GOLD analysis project Ga0208203, IMG submission 184167) | Marine microbial communities from the Deep Atlantic Ocean - MP2914 (SPAdes) | ecosystem: Environmental > Aquatic > Marine > Oceanic | place: West of Santa Cruz de la Palma, Atlantic Ocean...
CAGTGCCATCGCAAGAAATTTGAACTGTATCATCCCCCATATATTTAAATTCAATATCGATTGAGTCTAAACTATTTTTTACAATGTTTGGAAGCAGAAGCTCTGCTCTGTTAAATAGAACATTTGCTTTATCAATTTGCTCCAAAGAGAGCTCACTGCTCTCGAGTACATATTCGAAGGAAAGTGCGGCGTTGAAAAGACCGGAGATAAAGAAAAGGATTAAGAAATAAACGCTTTTCATTTTTAGGTCCTCCGCCAATTAAAAGATTTTAAAAATAGGCCTGGCACCAATGAGGAGTCAGGCCTTAATTGAATTGAAATTACTTTAGAGCAGCTTCTAAAACTTCTCTATCAGAAAGCTTTTCAACTTCTTCATGAAGAGCAGCTCTTGCTGTTTCAATAACTTCTGCCATATCTACTGGTGCAAACTCAGCGTCAGACTGAAGAAATGCTGCAATGGCCACTTGGTTTTGTGCAACTTGTTGCTTTAGTGCAACTGCAGAGGTTCCACTTAAAGAAGTCGTGCCGGAAATTACGCCACCTCTAGGACCACTGTAAGAAGTAGCATTTTCAGTTTCGTAAGCGAAGCTTGATCCAGCTAGGGAAACAAGAGCAGTTGCAAGAATTAGTTTTTTCATCATTTTTCCTTTGTTTATCTTGTTAAGGGTGATGCTTTATAACACGCAATATTGCTGTGCGTAATTCTTGTTGAAATAATTACATGATTAGAGCTTATTTGTGGGATTTAGCCTCTAAGGACTTTATCAAGGGCTCAAAGCCTTTTAATTCAGACTTCTCGGGGTAGACTGTGTAGAATACTGGAAAACAGGTAATGGTGCACGCGCCAGAGTAGATATGCCTTAGTCCACCTTTGTTTTTCCAGACATAGACGGCCTGCTCTTCCACCTTCTTATAAATATCCTGCTTTCCAATGCGGTTTATTATAGATTGATGAAAAATATCATGCAGGAAGTAGGCAGGAAGTCTTGCATAAAAGTCAGTGATCTCTCCATTTACCGATTGGGTGAGAACCGGAAACTTATATCTAATATGGGCCACATAAAATTTGTGTACTAGCTTGGCTCCATCTTTTTTAATGGTTGTGGCCTTTCCATGTTTCTCTATTGCAGCTTGAAGCTTTTTTCCTGGCATAAAAACTTCAAGGGCATCAAGGCTAAAGTCGTAGTTTGGCGGGTCCACTTTTGCGTGGAGGATGCTTGAAGCTAAGAGAATCAGAGAGCTTATAAGCATGCGGGAAAAATAGTTCATTACCCTTCCTGGGAGATTGTTTGCTGATAGAATTATCACATGGATGGGGCCTTAAAATCTTGAAATGGAAGTATTTTCTAGATTCGGGCCAGGGATGCTTAAAAAAGGTCTTAAGTATCTAAAATATAGAGGTTCTTGTCCTTATAGGAAACAGGTGACAATTTCTATTTAATATCCCAGAATTAAGTTTTATTCACCTGTAAAGCTCATCGTTTGATCAACTAGGAGAGGTTGTTTGATGTTTCAAAAATCCATAAAATTTATTCTTTTCACAATTCTAATCTCATCTTGCGCCACCCGTGAAGTAGCTCATGTTGAGACTGTGGAAGTGAAGCCTCAAAGAATCCAAAAAGACCTTATTGAGAAGGGGTTGGATTTTTGCGAAACCTGCGTAGTTGGCTCTGTTGGTGATGAAGTATTAAAAAATGCCGATAAGGAGACTTTTTATCTTCATGGTGCAGAACATTTAAATCTTAACAATTACTACTTTGATATTCCTGTTGTTTATAACGCTTCTGTTAGAAAGTGGATCAATTACTTCACTGGTAGGGGAAGGGCATTATACACAAGATACGCAGAGAGGGCTGGCAGATATGGCCCAGTTTTATCCAAGATTTTAAACGAACAAGGCCTTCCAAGAGACTTAATCTTTTTATCAATGGCCGAAAGTGGATTTACAAACTCTGCTAGATCTTGGGCCAAGGCCGTGGGCCCTTGGCAGTTTATGCCATACACTGGCAGAAGATTTGGACTCGAAGTCGGCTTTTTCTTGGATGAGAGAAGGGATCCTCTTAAGGCCACACTCGCAGCAAGCAATTACTTAAAAGATCTGCACAGGCGCTTTGGTTCATGGGAGCTTGCAATGGCCGGCTACAATGCTGGAGAAGGAAAGATTGGAAGAGCGATCAGAAGATATAGAACCAAAAACTTTTGGAAGATTAGACAGGGGAGATACCTTAAAGCTGAAACAAAAAATTATGTTCCAAAGATTATGGCATTGGCCATTATTGGGAAAAACTTAAAGGCATTTGGATTTGAAGAAATTGAATTCAAAAAGGCCTTGGACTTCCAGGAGATCGTTGTTCCAGGAAACTCCGATCTTTATAAAGTTGCAGAAGTGATAGGAAGTGACTTTAAAGAAATGAAAAGATACAACCCTGAGATCTTAAGATGGCAAACCCCACCATCTTTGGAGAGTTACACTTTAAGAGTCCCAGTTGGCAAGAAGCAGGCGTGGCTTGATTTGCAAGACAAAACCGTAGTTAAGGCAACAGACTACAAAGTTTACCAACTTAAGGGATATGCTTCCCTCTATCATGTGGGTAGAAAGTTTAAGGTGCCATCAAAGGTTCTTGAGCAAATCAATGGTATGAGCTCCCAAAAGAGACTTTTCCCAAAAACAGCAGTTTATCTTCCTTTTAGAGAAGACCACAGGCCTAAAAAGAATAACTTATATGCTGATCTTTATGAGAAACCTCGCAAAAGCGTTCTTCGACGCAGGGCCTACAACCGCTGGATAAAGCGTGGTAGAAGTCGTGGGGCCAAAATTGAGAATCCAAAACAGTTTTATATCGTTAAAAAAGGTGATACTCTCTGGGACATAGCCAGAAAGACCGGTGTAAATATCAATACAATCATTCGCTCTAATTACTCACTAGTCAAAAAGAGAATGATTCTTCCGGGAGACAAGCTGGCAATTAAATAAAAAGGCCATTAGATGTCAGGATTTGGATTAAGAGCTTTTAAAAAGCTCAAAGAAGACACTCGCAAAGAGGATAAAAGACAATATATTCCACACATCGTTTGCGGCGATAGTGACTTCGCCGTACTAACTTATTTAAAACTTATGCAAAAGCATGGTGAGGATAAAGTTAAACTTGTTTGCAAAGACCCAATTGATAAACAAGACCTAATTAACAATTGGAAATGCTCTCTTCACTATTTGCGTGACGAGGCCGTTGCCAACAAATTAATAGAGATCAACCCTAGACTCGAGGTCATTTCGAGCCAATCAAATGTGGTTTTCTATAAAGATGGAAAATTTCATGAAATGGATGGCAGGGCCAAGCCTTACGAGTTTATGGAGGATGAAGACTACTTTCAATCTCCATATTACTTTATGAAAAAAGAGGCCCTCTTCTCCACTGAGGACTGGAATAACCTTGATGAAATTCTAAGAAAAGCTCAAATCAATAAATACATTTCTTCTATTGATAAGATTGTAAATCAGGATCTGGTTGAGAAAACCAACTTCAGACTTTCAACTGGAGAGCATGAAAATCTTGAGTGTGAGTATCTCTATTGGTGTGAAAGCCCAAAAAGCTTTTACAAATTGTTCGTGGATAAAAACAAGCTGAGCGACGCCACTGCCGGTTACTGCAGCTCCTTAGAGGAGAAGGTCGGGCTTACTGTTCACTTTGAAGTTGAAAAAGAGATCTACGACTCTCATGGCACAGTGCTACTTCCTCAGAGTGCTACTCATGAGTGGGGCTACTTTATTCTGGATTTTGACAAGTATGATCCTGAGCATGAGAAACAAGTTTTTAAATCGATGATGTTTATAGATCTTGATGAAGTTAATGAAGAGGAGCTTGCCAAGAAGATCAAGCTAATGAAAAGAGTTATTGGAAGGGTTTTTCCAGACTTTGAAAAAGTTAAATACACTGAGCATATTCACTATAATGAGTCTGAGCTTATTAAAAACTTTAAAGATGATCTCTACCACCAAGATAATGAAGAGCAAGAGTATCTAAAGTTTGTTGGAATCGGAGCTCCATTAAAAGAAGATGATTCTGAAAAGTTTCAATACGAATCGAGAGCAATAATAAGCTACCACAACCTAGAGATCTAAAAATAAACAAAAAAATACAAAATAAAAAGGCACTTCAAATAGTGCCTTTTTTAATGCCCAAAATTAAAGCAAAAAAAAAAGGGACCCAAAAGGGTCCCCTGTATTTTCAAACTTAATTAAAAATTAAATTAGAAAGTTACTGCGAAGTTCGCAACGTTAAGTCTAAGTTCAGTAGACTTAAGATCGTCAGAACCATCAGCGTAGAACTCAGCAGTAGCCATAGAGTAAGTAGCTGATGGAGAATAAAGAACTGGCATTCCAAATACTTTACCCATTTCCATTCTCTTACCAAATTCAAGAGTAGTTACAGTAACATTTTCAGAACCAGTCGTGTCGGTTTGGTCACTTTCTTCAAAAGAAGTCATGTCATATCTTAGAGCAGCATACATTGACTCCCAACCACCGTCAAAGTTCCAGAAGAAGTTTAGACCGATAGTGTTGAAGTTCTCATCTTGGATAGAGTCAGAAATGTCACCATCTCTAGTCTCAGATTGAGAAACATACTTAAGACCAGCACCAAAGTTGTTAGTGAATAGGTAGTTGTAGTTGAACGCAAAGTTCATCTCATCAAGTTCATTGTCATCAGCATCGTCAGTTGACATGTTGAAGTCAAGGTTTGAACAACGGTTTCCGTCGAAACAGTCATTTAGTTCAACCATGCCTTTACCGTTAAAAGCAAAAGCAGAAGTAGCCATAAGAGCAACCATTACAAGTTTTTTCATTTTTCACATCCTTTTGTTAGGTTGTTTGTTAGTAGTTAATAACGTTATGTAAAACGCATTTAATTCATAAACTATATAATTAAGTGTAGCGATAAAACTTAATTTGCAAATAAAAAATTGCGAATTAAGTCGGTTTTTTTTATTAATTTTTTTTCTCTTTATATATGTTAATTGATTAAATTTACTAGCACTGTTTAATATTTGTCTGACTTGCGCAGTGCGCGGTTTGAACGCTGTTTTTATGCTTAAGTTGGTAGTCGGCGATTATAAGCGCAGTTGCGTGCCCCGATGATAAAACGCTAGAGAGATTAAGACTTATTAATTGATCCTTTTACTCTTAAAACTTCTAAAACTTAACCAATGTGTTTGACAAACAAGGACAACCTTTTGATGATTTTAGTATAAGGAAAAATATTCCCATTTAAGTTTGTTTCTTTAAAACAACACTTTTAACTCAGGGATTAACAAGGAGATGTTATGAAAAAGCAAATTGCTATCGCCATGGGATTGGCTGTGATTTCAGGTTCTGCTTTTGCAACTAAAGCAAGACTAGAAGCACTAGGTGAGGATCAGTACGGTTCTCAATTTATTTCGGACAATAGAAACGTATTTCTAAACGCCGCTACTGTAAACTTTCACAAAGACCTTGTGTACATGGAGTTTGGATCTTCTGACTCAACTGGCTCTACAACTTTTGAGGGCGTTACAATTGGTGTTGAAACTGATCAAGATCTATCTGCTAGCCCTAAAGCAGAAGGTGGATTTTTCAAAGCTTCTGGTAACATGGTGTATGGTGTAGTTTTTGGAAATGAGTCTAACACTTCTAATGGTTTAAGAACTCTTGGTATGGCAGCTAACGCTGTACATGAAGAAAATAATGTAGACTTTTTTGTTGGTGGTGACGCTGGTGTTCAATGGGGAGCTAGCTTAACTTACTCTGACTCTAAGGATCAACAATCAGGTACAGATACTGAGCAAAAATCAATGAGAGCTAGACTAGGTGTTATTTCTGGCGATATCTCCGGTTTTGCTAACATCAACCTTCAAAACCACGCTGAAAATGGTTCTGCTGAATTTGATGGCCAGTCTGGTTTTCAGGTAGGTGGTACTTATGAAATGAATGATATGTACTACATGCTTCAGCACAGAAGCTTTAAAGGTGAAGATGGTGCTGGTGATGAAATTAGCGTAGGTAAAACGTGGATTGGTACAGCTAAAGCTTATAAGCTAAATGACAAGTCAAATGTATGGTTGTCAGCTTGGTATAAGACTGAAGAAGTTGATAATGACTTCGCTGCTTCTGGGGCTACTGGAAAAAGTAAAACTGATTTCATTCCTGTAACTCTTGCTGCAGAAGTAAGCGTTAAGGAATGGTTAGCTCTTAGAGGATCTGTTGGTCATACTCTTTGGGGAACAAATGAGGATGATGACGGTGACGAAGCAACTGTTAACAATACTTTTGTTAACGCTGGTGCATCTCTTATCTTTGGAGATTTCCAAGTTGACGGTCTAATCGGAAACGTAACCTCTGATGCAAGTGGTGCAAATGCTCCAGGTTCTACTAGCACTGACGCTGGTAACGGAACTCTTAGAACTGACACGATTATGTCTAGAGTTTCTCTTCTATACAGATTCTAATAGGATGTTAGAAATATAAACAAGGAAACTTGTTGGCCGCGGCTTTGTTCGCGGCCTTTTTTTTGGCTCTTCTTGTAAAGCTGTAAGCTAGGGCATATAGTGGCCTAGATTATGAAAAAATTTGTGCTTTTCATTGCTATCACTATTTTATTTCCACTTATTTTTGCAGGATCGACGGTTCTCTATATCATCCAATTTAACAATGTTTCAGAGCTAAAAAATAGCTACCCAATCTATTCAAAAAAATTAAATAGATACACATTTCAATCCAAGCGACCTTCAACTTGGACTTCGATTAATGCAGTTTCAAATTACGCTAAATGGGCGATCGTAGTGAGTGAAGACTGGGCCTTTTATGATCACCCAGGTGTGGATTTAAATCAGCTTAAAATCACCATCTTAGAGAGTATAGATGAAGGGGAGTTTACAAGAGGTGCCTCTACAATAACTCAACAGCTCATAAAAAATAGTGTATTAAGCGATGAAAGAACTCTATGGAGAAAGTTTCAGGAGATCGTACTTGCACTCTATTTAGAAAAGATGATGACAAAAGATGAGATCCTCGAAAAGTATCTTAATATTATTGAGCTTGGAGATGGGATTTATGGCATTGGGCCAGCCGCAAAATTTTATTTCGATAAATCACCAGAGAGATTAAACGCTAGAGAGGGAGCTTTTTTGGCGATGCTTCTTCCAAGTCCTGTGAAATATTCAGTGTCCTTTCATAAGAAGGAACTGACTGAGTTTGCAAAAGCAAGAGTAGAGGATATCTTAATAAAGCTTCGACAGGCAAATATTTACGACGAGCAAGAAAGGCTCAACCAGAGAAAAAAGAAGTTTTACTGGGAAGAAGACTTCTATCAATCATCACCAGAAATGCCCTCTGAAGGCTATGATGATTATCTAGATGATACCTTTTTCTAGAACTTTAACTGCCTAAAGCATTCATATGCTGCAGCTGTGGCGGTATTTGAAAGATTTAGGGATCTTATATGTTCGCTTCTCATTGGAAGAAAGAACATCCGATCGTGATAATCATCATAAATTTCTTGTGGAAGACCTTTTGTCTCCGCACCAAAAATCAAATAACAATCATCTGTGTAATTGGCATCAAAGTAGCTCTGTTGGCCATTGTTTTCAAAAAATAGAAGCTTGTCCCGTTCTGGTTTTTCACCCTTCAAGAAGTCATTAAAGCTTTCATACTCTTTAATTGAGACATGCTTCCAGTAATCAAGGCCAGCTCTTCTAACCGCCTTTTCTGATAGGTCAAAACCGTATGGTTTGATAAGGATGAGGTTTAGATCGAGGGCGACGCATGTGCGCCCGATGCTTCCAGTGTTTCCTGGAATTTCGGGCGCAAACAATACGATATTAAAACTTCTATTTGCCATTTGTTAGAGCGTCGTGAAGAGTTCTCACGATTAATCCTGAAGCACCTTTTGAAGGACAATAAGGAAGGTGAGCTTGAGAGTCGCCAACACCGGCAATATCAAGGTGCGCCCACTTTACGTCATTTTTAATGAAGTTCTCAAGAAATGCTGCCGCTGTTGCAGTTCCAGCTCTTCCTGCAGTACCAATGTTTTTAAGGTCAGCGATTTGGCTTTTCATATCATCACGCCACTCAGGGATGATAGGAAGTTGCCACATGTACTCGTCCTGCTTCTTTGCGTGAGTTCTTAATTGGTTGATCCACTTGTCATCATTTCCTAAAACTGCACAAACTTGGCTTCCAAGAGCTACCAAACAAGCACCAGTTAGAGTTGCCGCATCAATTAAGTAGTCCGGTTTTTGATCACAGGCATAATCTAGACAGTCTGCTAGTACAAGCCTACCTTCAGCGTCTGTATTAAGAATCTCAACATTAAGTCCATTTCTGGCCTTAACAATTGAATCTGGCATAGTGGCAGTACTGGATACTGCATTATCTGTCATTCCAAGAATACATGTGATTTTGTAAGGGGAGTTGTTTAAAACAGCAGCTCTGAATGCTCCGTAAACTGTTGCAGATCCGGCCATGTCAAACTTCATGCCCATCATAGCACCACCTGGCTTGAGCGAGTATCCACCGGTGTCAAAAGTAAGACCTTTGCCAACCATTGCAATATGCTTTGTGTTCTTAGTGGCCTTCTTTGGAGTATAAGTTAAATGAACAAGCCTCGGTCCATAAGCGGAGCCTGCATTTACAGAAAGGAAAAGGTTCATTTTTTCTTTCTTTAGTTCGGCCTTTCCAAGAGTCTTTACCTTCACTCCTTTAAGGTTCTTTTTAACGTCTGCTTCAATAGTTTTAGCGTATCCTTCAGAATGTAGAACGTTTGGTGCTTCGTTTACCAAATCTCTGGCAAAGTTAACACTCTCAGTTACATTGAGGGCCTTCTCAACCGCTTTCTCAACAGATTTTTTACTCTTCTTGTCGTCAACAAATAGACAAATCTTTTTAAAAGCAGGTGTTTTCTTGCTGGCCAGGTACTTATCAAATCTATAAGCACTTAATTGCAAAGATTCACAAATAAGTTCTGCTACTTTTGCCTTGTCGTTAACACAGTTAAAAGAAAGAGCATCAATTGCCACTGTTTTAAACTTTTTACCGGCAACTGCGTGGTATGTCTTGGCGATGGTCTTTCTTAGTTGTTCTGCCTTGGCGTCTTTTTTGTTTCCTAGACCAACTGCAAGGACTGTTTCACCCTCTGGACCTGTAAAAGTCAGAAATTCCCCAGACGATCCTGAAAAGCTATTTGAAGAGCGAAGTCCTTTGAAGTGGGACATTAAATCCTTATTGCTCCAACTTCCTTGAAAAGTTTTATCTTTCTCTTTGCCTTCCTTTTCGTAACAAGCAACGACTTTAAGGTCGGCCTTGTCAAAATGTTCGCTGGAAAAGTCCAATTCTATTTTCATTTGCGGCTCCTTGATAGCGCAATTTAAGCGCCATAATCGGTTTTTGATGTTTTTTTAAGCTTAACAGAATAGGCCATTATTGTCTAAGTAGGGGGAATAAAGTAACCTTTGTCCATGTCAAAGTTAACACCAAAAATTTACCAATTTTACTTGGCCTCAAATACAATAGTTCCCTTCGTCGTAAGTACCGTGTTCTTTGTAACATTTCTTTTAACCTTTGAGATGTTTCGAATTCTTAGACTCATGTCATCCGATGAAGTTTCAATTAGCTTCGTGGCCGGACTAATGGGAGATGTCGCTATTACTTTGGTACCTATGGCAATACCTTTGTCTATGTTCTTCTCTGTAATCTACAGTCTAGGAAAACTTTCAGGGGATTCAGAGTATGTGGCCCTTAGAGCGGCAGGACTTGAAAAATTTAGGATACTTATTCCATATGCTTTGGTTTCCTTTTTGGTGGCACTAAATGTCTATTATCTTGGACAAGAACTGGTTCCAAATGCACATACCCGCGTTAGAACTAAAGTAAAAATCATAAGCTCCGCAAGTCTTATTCAGGGAATTAAAGGTGGCCAGTTCTTTACGGCCATACCTAATATCACAATCTTTCCATCAAAGATGAATGATGAAACTTTGGATTTGGAAGATGTTTTTCTTCACATCTACAATCCTGGACAAGTACTGGACAAGGTTATTTGGGCAAATACTGGAAAAATTCTTCACGACAAAAACGAAGCCACTGGAATTGAGACATTCAAACTTCTTCTCAATAATGGAAATATCACTAGCTTCTCAAAGGGGGAGAGTGATGTTGAGAAAATTCTTTTTCAAGAATATGTTCTGCCAATCTCTGAAAAGCGCTTCTCTTATGATCCATCAACAAAAGAAATTATGATGGATAGAAAGGAGTTAAAGGCCTTCATTGACGCTGGATTGGAAGAGGCGAAGAAGCAAAACTTCGATAAAAAAGATTTCTTTAATGCAAAGTATGAATATTGGAACAGAATGAACACGCCAATTTTATGTATTTTGCTTTCTTTTCTTGGCTTTGGTCTTGGGATAACTGGCAATAGGGGAAAAAGTAAGAATCCAACAGGAAAGGCTTTGCTTTTTATGATCGGGTATTATGTGGTTTTCTTCTCTATGGTGAATGTGGCCAGGTCTGGTTCAATTCCTCCTTGGCTGGCCATGATCATACCGGGTGTCATTTTATTTGGCTTTGGCATTTACTACTATCGAAAGTTAGACTGGGTTAGCTAGTCCGCTTTAGGTGCCATCTTTTTCTTGTAAACATCTTGGCGATATGGAACGCCTTTATAGCTTGGAAAAAGTGGAAACTCATAGTTTGCGGCCTGTGCTTCTGGAAAAATTAAACTCTTAACACCAGTTCTAGTATCCGCTTCTACAAGTTTATTGTTGTAAAAGATCTTAGCTGCATTGAAATTCCCCATAAATAGTAGAATTACTTCTTCGGCCTGTAGGAAAAGTGATTTTCCTTTTTTCAGTACAAATCTTTTAATATCCTCTCCATCGACCTGGTAGCTTAGCCAAGTATCACCTTCAAGAGCGTGGATATAGAGATTTTCTTTATTTTCATCCATGGCCTTTCTGAATCTTTCAGGAAAAACTTCAGGATTTTCAACTTCGTCAGTGCTTTCCGACAATGTGAATAGATTTCGTGGAGCAGGGTAGAACTCTTTAAAAGGAAGCACTCCCTGTGCTAGTTCCTCTTTAGGTTCTTCCTCTTTGGACTCTGATGTGTTGGTTGCATCTTCATCATCTTCCTTAGTGGCAATAGCTTCAGGCTTTTGAGGGGGAGCTTCTTCAACTTTCTCTGGTTTGGAGGCCTCCTCCGTCTCTTTTACTTCTTTATTATCAGCCGCTATCTTCTTGCTGTTTTCAAGCTCAAAAAGAGATGCTTCTTTTGGTTTAATATCATCTTCAAGAGTTTGAGTTTCATTTGAGTCTGCAAGAGTCGATTGTTCGTTGCTAATTGTTGAAAAGAAATTGTAAATCCCTTTAACTACGAAGAACAAGACTAGAACTGCAGCGATACCTGCTAGCAATTTCTTATTAATTAACTGTCCAGCAATCCCTTGGATTCTGTCTTGAAGCTCTCCAAGATCGATCTCTGATTCTTTGGCGGCAACTGGTTCTTCCTCATCAGTGGGAGCTTCAACCTCAGGCTCATTCTCTTTGTAAAGAAGCTCATATGCCTCAATGGCCTGGTTTAAGTCAAGACCAATTGTTTTGGCATAGTTCTTAACAAACCCTTTAACGTAAGTTTTATTGGGAAGTGTTTCAATATTCTCTTTTTCCAAAGCCCTGAGGATGTTGATATTAATTTTTGTTTTATTAGCAACATCTTCCAGAGGAATATTGTTTTTAGTACGGGTCTCTTTTAATAGCTTTCCAATCGTTTTATTTTCCATATTTCAGCATTTTAAACGAAATAAAAAAAATTAAAAGTCCAAAGACTTGACTGGAGTATTCATTCTTTTAGAGTAAACCTGACCTGAGCGCTCTTGCTTTGATTGAAGAGTCTTAACTTTAAGTATCGTTCTTCTTGCAAAAGTTTCGTATTTTGTCATGGCAAAACGCTCCTGCATGTCGGCCAATTTTACTAAAGCCTCGGAGTATTTTCGCATTTTTATTAGGGTGTTGATTTGGCCTAAAAGCGGTTCTGGATTGTTATAACACACTCCGAGACTGGCATCTTTGTAGGATTGATACGCCTTCTCATAGTGGCCAGATTTATATGCCATTTGGGCTATTTTAAAGTGTGCCGGGCAGTAGTTTGGATTAATATCCAAGGCCAGTTTAAACTTACCTAAGGCCTGGGTATTTTGGCCCTTAGCGAGGTCGATAATACCTAAATTATAGTGAGTTCTATGTTGTCCTTCGTAGGTAAGATCTTCCAGTATTTTTTCATAAAGGCTTTGTGCTTCTGGGTAGGACTTTTTTTCTAAATAAATTGAAGCAAGATTTAATCTTGCATCCGTATTTTTTGGGTCCAATTCCAGAGACCGCTTTATGTGCCATATTGCTCTGGAGCTGCTCTTTTTAAACCAATAGGCCATACCCAAATTATTGTGAATTTGGCTATTCTCAGGGTCTAGGGAGGCGGCCTCCATAAGATTTTTTAAGGCAGCAGTGTAGTCTTTTGTTACTAAGTCTCTGGTACCTTGGTTGTAGTAGAGTTTTGCCTTTTTCTCAGCAGGAGAAAGCTCCCTTTTTGGATTGCTCGAACAGCTGGACAAAATAATCATGCCTAATGCCAATAGAAAAAATGTCTTCATGCTAATCCTCCAAGATATTACCTATATTTTGACCAATATCATGGGATTTGTAAAAACTTATTTAAAGCGAACAACCGTCATTGCTTCAAAGTGAAAAGTCGATGGAAATAGGTCTAGAAGCTTTGCTTCGACAATCTCATATGGCTTTTCCAATTGCTTTAGATCTCTAATCATTGTCTGTGGGTGACAAGAGACATAAATAAGCATCTTTGGACTAAATTTCTCCACCCAGTTCGAGAGGTGTTTAAAACCCGCCCTTGGTGGATCCACCAGGAAAAGATCAAAGCTTTCTCTGCCCGCCATCTTTGAGAACCTATCAAGACTTGATTCTTCTGAGAGATCTAGGGAGAAAAAGTTGTCTTTTTGTTCGAAAGGATACCTATCAATGTGAAAAACATCTCCTTCAATATTTTTGGATAAATTGCCATCGCCACCAAAAAGATCAAGGGTGGACTTTGGAGAAAAGCTTAGAGTAGAAGTGCGGACAGACTCTAAAAGCTTTTGATTCATCTGTTCATTTACTTGTGTGAAGCCATCTGAAGCATAGCGCGAGTCCCAAGTCTCTTTGATTTCATTATTTTCTCTAAGATAGAGCTCAACATGGCCTTTAGGTCTAGGCCTTTTGTTTAAGAGCTTGCTTTTTTTCTGATACAGTTCGTTAAAACTGGGCATTAGTTCATTTCTATATATTTTACAGCCTGGCACCTCAAGTATCCTCTTTTGGGAAGCAACTATAAAGCCTAGGTATTGTGATCTTTTGTGATAATGAAGCTGTACTCTGTTTCTGTAACCAACTCTTTCTGGTGCGCTTACTGTATCAAATTTGGGAGAACCTATAGGGGCAAGCATCCTTTCAAAGCTTTTTTCTTTGAATTCAAGCTCTTGTTCGTATGAAGTGTGCAAAAAATGGCATCCTGAGCACTCGCTAAAGTGCGGGCAGAGTGGAAGTATTCTTTTGGGGCTTGGATTATCAATTTTGACAAGCCTGCAAAAATGAATATTCTTTTTACTCTTTGTGACTTCTGCTTGGCCTGTTTCGCCTGGCAAAGTCTTGGGGATAAAGTATATTTGGTCTTCGTTTTTAAAGACGCCTTGTCCTAGTGGATCAATATGGTCAATTAAAAAGTGAATAAGGTTTTTTGCCATAATTTTCTTATCTCGTTAATTTTACAAAAATCAATTATCATAAACTTATATATATGAACAAAAGATTTCAAAAATTGCCTTTTATACTTGAGCTAGTCTTCAATGGAGCTTTTATATTTCTATACGCTTTTTATAAAGGGAATAGAATCAAAACGCCTTTGGTCTCAAATGAGATGGTTGAAGTTGTGCTTCAAAGTCTGGCCTGGGCCGCACCATTGTTTGTGCTTTTCTCAATTGTTTCATTCTTTCTTCGCTCTGAAAACGTGGAAGAGTTTTTTAGAAAGTACGTATTTAGTCTTATTGTGTTCTTTCCAATGTTGATTACATATGGGGACGTTCAATTTACATTTTGGCTTGCAGCGGTCCACTTATTTTCTTCGGTTCTATCTATATATGAGCTGAAACCCGAAAACCATGAAGAAGGACAGGATTATGTGCTTGGAATGCTTGAAAAGATCAGGCTGGCCCCCGCTCAAATCGTAATTTTGTCTTTTAGTGCGATCATATTAATTGGAACCCTTTTACTGGCACTACCAATTTCAGCTGCTGAGGGTAAGAGTATCTCTTTTATTGATGCTTTTTTTATGGCCACATCCGCCACTTGTGTGACTGGGCTTAGCACAGTCTCACTTGTTGATAATTTTAGTTTTGTTGGGCAGTCTATTGTATTGGTTCTCCTCCAGATTGGAGGGCTAGGTTATATGACTCTTCACTCCTCGATGATGATTCTGCTTGGAAAGTCCATGGCCGTAAAAAACCAGGTAATGATGCAGGATTTGTTGGATATTACCTCAATGTCTGATTTGATTGCCATGATTGTGGACATCATAAAATATACGATAGTCATAGAGTTTTGCGGTGCCATAATCTTAACTTTTGCCTTCAGCTTTGAAGGTTATGAGTTTGGTCAGGCCCTCTATTTCGGATTTTTCCATGCCATTAGCGCTTTCTGTAATGCTGGATTTGCTCTATTTAACGACTCCCTTGAAAACTTTGCTTACAATCCAGTAATAAGCAATACTATCGCAATATTAATACTTCTGGGCGGCCTTGGATTTATCGTTTTAAAAGAGGTGGAATTGGTGCTTAGAGGCAAGAAAAAGATAGTAAATCTGTCTGTTCACTCGAAAGTTGTCTTTACGACGACCTTCTCTTTAGTTTTGCTAGTTGCTGTTTATATTTTCTTTTCGGAATATCTTCACTCTTTAAAAGATTTAAGCTTTTGGCAGCAATTGCAGGTATCATTTTTTCAATCTGTAACTACAAGAACTGCAGGATTTAACACAATAAGTTTAAGTTCTTTATTTCCGCACACACTTTACTTATTTGTTTTAGTGATGTTTATCGGGGCCAATCCTGGATCATGTGGCGGTGGGATTAAAACTACGACCTTTGCCATTTTATTTCAATCTGTTCGCGCAACTCTTAAGGGAAAAGACAGGGTGGAGTTTTTTGATAGAACTCTTCCAAATGTATTAGTTGTTCGAGCGATTTCAATCATTGTCATCTCTCTTATGATTTGTAGTGCTTTTATACTTCTTTTAATGAGAATTGAAACTGAGCATAGTTTTCTTTCTATTTTCTTTGAAGTCGTAAGTGCATTTGCCACGGTGGGATTGTCGCTTGGTATTACTCCTTACTTGACCGTGGCGGGCAAGGCGGTAATTATTGTTTTAATGTTTATAGGAAGAATTGGCCCTTTGACCATGGCATTGGCCATTGGACAAAAGAAAGAAGAGGCCGGAAAGTTCAAATATCCAACTGGAAGGATAATGATAGGATAATTTATGATTGTAACGGTAATTGGACTGGGAACATTTGGCTCAAAGACGGCTACTAGGCTTTTTGAAAAAGGAGCCGAGGTAATCGCCATTGATCAAGAAAATGAGCTTGTAGATAAGATTAAAGAGCGTGTGACACATGCAATTTGTGTGGATGTTACAGATGAGAGAGCAATTAGATCCCAAAACATCTCGGATGTTGATGTTGCAATTGTTGCAATCGGGGACAATATCGAAACAAGTATTCTTGCAGTTGCCATGCTTAGAAAGCTCGGTGTCGGTAAAATCATTGCCAGGGCCACAAGCAAGCTTCATGAACATGTATTAAAAGAAATTGGCGCATCCGAAATTGTAAAAGTTGAGGAGGAGATGGGGGAGATTGTCGCTTCCAAGATTGTTGCTCCTCACGTTCTTCAAAGATACAACTTTGCAGCAGGTTACTCTATTGTAGAGATTAAGCTTGGAAAGAAATTTGAAGGTAAAACACTAGTCGAGAGCCAAATTCGTCAAAATTATTCTCTAAACATTGTGGCCCTTCAAAAAAGAGTTCCTTATATTACTGAAGATGGAAAGTCTGCGTTCAGGGTAGAGATTAACGATAGTCCTTTGCCAATGGATATAATTGACGCTGACGATATTGTTGTTTTAGTTGGAAGTGAAAAGAATTTTAATAAGCTTTTTGCTGATCTGGCAGAGGGTTAGGAGATAGAATGAATATTTCATTAAAAAAGCGAATCGCAGCAAGTTTTGTATTGGCGAACTTGATGGTACTGACCATTGGTTTTACTGTGTTCTTTTATTTAAATTCCCTAAATAAACAAATTGAAAACATCACAACAAACACAAACCAGATCAACTTATTGACCGACGAAATAAGAATTTCTGCAGTCTCCATCTTAAAAATGCAGAAAAAAATCCTAACAAATAAGGCCTCAAGGCCTGACTTGGATAAATTGAATGCTTTAATTGACGGGTTTCACTCTCAACTTCAAAGACTTGACACCTTTTATAGTGAAGTAGAAATAAAAACCACGATATCCAAGATGCTTGGATATGTTGACTCGCTAAAAACACTGTTGTCCAAGGTCTCAATCTTTGACAATAGAGATAATGCTGGTCTTTCAACGATAAGTGATTTGGCCGACAAAATTTTGGAAGCATTCTCAGAGTTTCAAGATATTCAGTATTATCAAAATGAGAGAAGGGATCAGCAAATTGAAGAGATTATTGGAGAAACCAGAAGGTATATGTTGATAATTCTAATAATTACTTTCTTGGCGACAATTCTGATGAGTTTGGTAATCCCTGGAAAGATCGCACTTCCGTTTAAAAAGATAAACGATGCTGTTCGCGAACTGCAGGATTGTAACTTTGATGTTTCAATTTACTACAATCAAAAAGACGAAATTGGAGAGCTGGCCGTTGAGCTTAATAAAATGATTGCAAACATGAAGGCCTTTGAAGAGCTTAGAACGGATAGAATCTCTGTTGAGCATAGAAAATTTGATATGCTTGCAAACATGGTTAGACGAAATGTTCTAATCGCCAATGCTAACGGAGAGTTAATTTATTTAAACAACTCCATGTATAGGCTTCTAGATGTTGAGTCTG
>Ga0208203_1000524_pt1 | contig 17198 bp, 13 predicted proteins | sample DeeseametaMP2914_FD_184167 | JGI IMG/M metagenome (GOLD analysis project Ga0208203, IMG submission 184167) | Marine microbial communities from the Deep Atlantic Ocean - MP2914 (SPAdes) | ecosystem: Environmental > Aquatic > Marine > Oceanic | place: West of Santa Cruz de la Palma, Atlantic Ocean...
CTTGAAGGAATGCGCGTAAAGATTAGAAATCCCCGTGTTACCGGTTTTAGAGGAGGCCACGAAGAGCTTGCTCGCCAAAGTGTTCAGCGCTACATCACCCTTTATATCCTTCCTGATGGAAAGAGAAGAGAATATAAAACCACTTACGCTGGTGGAGTAAGAGAAGACTTTATGCTTGGTGACTATAGTCCCGAAGTCCTTCACCTCTCTACAGGTAATCTATCGGCACAAGATATTATTAGTGAGGAAGACTACTATAATGTGGGCGACATTATTGAAGCGGATATCGTCGGTAACATTAGTTATGAGATGAATCTCTTTGGTGGTGGTGAGTACACTTTTGTCATGCCTGTTAAAGAGCAATCCTTTACAAGCAATAATATCTTAAGACGTAAGCCAAACTTCCCTGAAAATACAGGTGAGATTGATTGTGAAAGTGTTGATCCTAATAAAACCCATTGGCCACTCGAGTGCCGTCCTCGTACCACTTTAAAAGGTGAAGGAAATAAGCTCACTGTTGCGACCTTTAATCTCAAAAACCTCTCTTCAAATGAAGATGGGTCCATTGATTATGGTAACGAAAGGATGAGTGAAATCGGTAAATCGATCAGCTTTAATCTGCAGTGCCCTGACATCGTCAATCTTGTGGAAGTTCAAGATGATAATGGACAAGACCTTCAAGGCGGAACAGGAGCAGAGCGGACGCTTGAGAAAATCATTGAGGCCTCTGAATGTGATAAAGAAGGTGTCCTCTATAAATCAGTTAATATCGACCCCATCAATCACAGTGAAGGTGGTCAGCCGGGTGGTAATATTCGAGTCTCAATCATTTATAATAGTGCGCGTGTAGGATTTACGCCAAAATTTGATGAGCGTTACAACGGCAATATCCTTAATCGTGAATTACGTGAGACGACTGTCACAGCTTCTGGTGATCTTTCAGTAAATCCAGGGCGAATCTTTCCCCTATCTTCAGAATTTAGAAATACTAGAAAGAGTATTGTGGCCCAATTTAGTTTTCGTGGTGAAAAGGTCTTTATTATCGGGAATCACCTCAACTCAAAGCTTGGCGACAGCTCGTTCTGGGGAGAGCGTCAACCTCCCTATATTAAGTCTGATGAGAAACGTCATGCTACGGCCACTCTTCTCGCCCAGTTTGTGAGAATTCTCGATTTGAGAAATGATCAAAAAGCTAATGTTATCGTTCTTGGTGACTTCAATGCTCACTATAACGAGCGCTCAATGACAGCACTGAGTAATAATGGTGATCTTACAAACCTAATGTTTGTTGATGCCCTCACACCTGCTGAAGAAAGATACACTCACAATTACAATGGAGAATCTAGTGCCATTGACTTTATCTTTGCTTCTAAAGGTCTTATGACAAAAGATCCTAAGTGTGAGCCTATTCATATTAACTCTGACTACATGGGACGTCTCTCTGACCACGACCCTGTAATGGCCCAATTTAGCTTTTGAATAGTGTTGAAAAGAAATTAAAGGAGCTTCTTAATTGCAGAAGCTTCTCTTTCTCAAACAATCCAAGCTTTGACCAAGAGGCGAACCTCTCTTGCAATTGCGCGGGTTTCATTACCCTGCTCTTAAAAGCGACCAAACGCTTTCCTCAAGAACTCCCGCAAAATCCTCGTGCTTTTGAATACTTTGATTATGCTAAGGACAATAGTCCAAAGACTCATATTTCATCCCTCGCTCCCTATGACTGCCTCATGTGGCGAAAACACAACATCCCTCTCACCGGTGGTGATAGCGGTCATATCCTTATCCTTAAAAATCTTCCAACTCTTAAAGAGAGAACCCATGATCATCATGTCTATGAGGTAGATATCTACGATGTCACTCGCAGCAATTTAGAAGGTCCCTCTCAGCGTAAAATTGCTCTGCACACTGACCCTCAGGGGAATTTGATCGGTGTTCAGTGGAATCTCAAGGAGCCTAAGGTTAAGAGAACTCCCCTTATTGCTCTTTCCTTTTTTAAACGCACAACCTGCAAACACTGCTCCTTTGTTCCTGAGCGCTGTCTCTGTGATGCTCTTCCAAAAGAGAGGACACACGCCCCTGATATTGTCATTTTACGCCACCCTCACGAAAAGAATCACGCATTTGCTTCCGCCCATCTTCTTGATCTCTTTTTTAAGAATCAAGTTATTAGCGATGGAGAAGTCTTTGATTCAAGAGAAGGCACTCTTGTCTATCCCTACCACGTTGATCTGACCTCTAGCGAGGAGATTAATATTTGTGAAGCAAAAGGTCCCCTTATTCTTCTTGATGGTACTTGGAAGAAGACTAAGAAAATCCTTCATAAGAACCCATGGTTGCAGGCCCTACCCCGTTTGAAAGTTGGCGATTTGAGCGAAGGAGAATTCTCTCTAAGAAAGACTCCCTCTCAAGGAAAACTTAGCACTCTTGAGACCTATCTCCATGTGTGGCGCCTTAAGGAAAACTCCCCCAAACAGGAGGAGCTTGAAAAGCTCTTTAAGACTTATATGCTGAAGCAGCAGTCTCTCTATTCTTCTTGAAGCATTTGATCGACCCAAGACTCAAGGGCCTCATCATCAACATCAATATCCACAGACTCTAGTCTCACTTCCCCATCTTCTTCAGAAAGGACGGTCTCCGTTTTCACACCAGCTTCACTAACTCCTTCAAAGGTATCGAGAACCTTACCATCAGGAGAAATTCCTCGCTCGTGCTCTAAGGTAACTCCTGCGGAAAAGAGTCCTGTCATAAAGGGAAAGAGTTTCGCCTGATAAATAACGAGATAATCCCAACTATTATAAAGGAGGAGCGCTTTAAAGGCCGCAAAATCGAGTCCTGTTTGCAAGAGCCAAGAACTTCCTTTGAGTTTCGTCTTTCTCTCAATAATTTGAGCAAGCCTTGGAAGAATTTTGTGGCGAAGGGGATTGATGATCGCCATCTGCTTAAAGCCCATCCATACACCGTGATAGAGATAGGTCACAGGTAAGAGGACAAGCATATTATTAAGATCAAGTGGCTTCGCTATGGCGTGTCCCATGGCCAGAAGAAAGCTGTCCATTCCATAGGTCATGGTCATGAGACCGACACTACTTATAACACCTTTAAAGGCGATACCTTGCCAATTCTTAAACCAGCGAGCGTAGCGCTTGCCTTTAGAAGTAAAGACTTCGCTCTTAGGAAGCGGATCTCCAAAAGGTAGGGCGCTTTTAAAGCTTGCTCGACAATTGGCCTCAGCCAGGATGGGCGCGAAAACGGCACCATTAACAAGAATTTCATAAGGAAAGCGCTGATACTCTTCTGGGTTATTACGATAGTGCCAATAAAGAGTAGCCCATACGATCCCAACATCCATAACGAGGGATTTCATCACGAGAGGATTATGCGCTAAACAAGAAAGACTATCTTTATAGTACTTTGCCCTAAAGAACCTCTTCCATGATTGAGTCGTTCTGTTCATAACACACTCAAGTGATTCACACTCCGGCGCTTCTTGCTTAAAGATTGGAAGCCAAGACTTTACTTTCTCCACAACGCCCTTGGCATCATCTGCTTTTGGTGGTGGCGCTAAGTTTTGAAAAGGAGCATACTCCTTGTAACTTTGTCTTAGAAAGTCTCCAAGCTTAAGTTCAAAGCCTTCTTTCTGAGCTAAGTTTAAGGCATCCTTCATTTTAGCGCGGTTTAATTTCTCTTCTTTAAAGAGCCATACAAGAAAATCGTTTGAACGAAAGTTTGGTTCGAGATCCCCAAAGGTCTTAAGAAGGAGTAGTGCTTCTGAGCGTAATTCATCAGCACTTGTCTCAAAGGTTAAGGTTTTATCTGCTAATTCATTATATTGCTTCAGGGCTGACTCTTTGCCGGAGAACTCAAGATTGGTTTTCTCTGCCTTACTCATTGCTCTGTAAGCTTTTCTAAATTCCTCTTTCTTTCTTCTATAAAGCGATTCAAATTTCTGATCTCTAAAATCATCAAACTCAATATTCTTTTGGGCCCACCATCCAAAGGCCTGAAGTTCTTCACGGTCTGAATAACTAAGATCCTCAGTAAAGTCTTTGTAAGCAATATATCTTCTAAATTCGATATTCTTCTTTTCGTACTGACTAACTGACTCTTCACCTCTACTTATAAGAGGTCGCATCATTTCAAGACGTTCTTGGTGATTATTAGAGACAACTGGTCTTCTCACTTGAGAATAGAGAGTGATAAATTCTTCAGAAACTTCTTTAAATTCTCCTCTCAAACGAGAAAAGTCAGAATGACCATCAGCGACTTTTTCGCTATAGCGAGTGTAGATTGCTCTTAAGCGCAACCAACTTGAGTCGAGTTCTTCTGAGCCAAGTTGAGAAACGTCTTCTTGTAAACGGTCCACCATGCTTCTTAGCGCTTCCTGTCCATCGTCGTTTCCAAACTTATCAGCAACCTCAGATACCTCTTTCTTAAGCTGACGCGTGACCTTTGTATTTTTAAAAAGATTATCAAGAATACTAAAGCAGCCCTTTTGAGAGCTTTGGGCAGGAGTACGATTTGCAGCAACTTCGACTTCACTAACCATAGGCCGATGAGCACAGCTAAAAGAGAAGATCAAAAGAAGGCATAAGAGTGTGATTTGATTGACAGTTTTCATAACAGACTTATCGGAAACCTTTATTTTCTATTGAGTTTTTTTGTCTGTTAGAGTTACGTAAAATCAGGACTTTACGAAACATACGACCTTTGTCATCCTAAGTTTATGAAATACCTGACACTACTCTATTTTTTATTGAATTTTAATGCCCACGCCTTTCTCAATATTGAGTCCCTTCGCCAATCCAATGGGGAAAAGGAGGGCTTGCGAGGAAGTATCGGTCTTCGCCTATTGGACCAATCAGGCAATGTAGATAAGTCTTTGATTGGACTCAATACTTTAAATCTTTTAAAGGCCAAAAAGCATCAGTTTATCTTCCTTGCAAAATACCGCTATGGCGAGAGCTTTGGTGATGAAGACACTCGAGAAGGTCACCTCCACCTGAGGTACACCTATGACGTTCTCAAGAGTCTCAAGTGGGAGCTCTTTCAACAAAGTGAGTTTAATAAGTTTCAAGATCTTAATTCCCGCTTTCTTCTTGGAACCGGCGTAAGGATGAGACTACTCAACCAAGATCACCACAAAATTAACTTTGGCATTGGTGCATTCTTTGAAAGTGAAGAAATCGAAAACTCCATGGATCAGGAAAACCCTCGCCTCAATAATTACTTAAGTTATCTCTATCAAGCAGAGAACTTTGAATTTTCATCGACTCTCTACTATCAGCCTAATACTGAAAGGTTTTCCGATTACCGCTTCAGAGCGGCAATTGGGATCGAAACAAAAATTGTTAAGACGCTGACTCAATCCCTTGAATACAGCTACAATCGCGATACAGCTCCTCCCGTGGGTATTCAAAGAGATGATCGAATCCTGACTGCAGGGCTCAACTACAAATACTAAACTACCCCCTAGCTGCAAAGAAGGCCCCTTGATAGAATAAGAGGATGAGAAACACTCTCCTCTTCTCTCTATTACTTCTTCTTCTCTCCTGCGGTTCAGACAGTGAGAAAGTCTCGAATGCTATTGATGATGCTAACTTTCTTTTAACAGACCGTAATTGCCTAGGTGCACGTGCCGTTCTTGATGAAGTGGGCTATCAAAGCACTAATGCTCGCTACTTGAAGGCCTATGCTTCAACTTATGCCTGTGAGGCCAATTACTCAACAATCACTTTCTTTACTGATGACCTCACTAATCTTGATGCTTCATCAGGAGGCTTCTTTGGTAGCTTAGCAGCTTTTAGCACCTCCTCTCTCATGACTTCGGCAACCGACCCTGATTTCACGAAACTCAAACAGGCTATTGATACTCTTCTCTATCCTGGAGGAATAACAGTTTCCTCGACAGCAAACCGGAATGCGATATTGGGCCAGAGTGAAACGAATAACCTCAACGTCCAGGCCCTTTATATGATTCTGGTAAACTTTGGTCGGTGGCTTCGCTACTATGGAAACGCCGACGCGACAGGCTTAAAGGGCGCAGGAAGTAATCCCGAAGGTAATAATTGTTTATTCACCTACGATACGGGTGGCCCCAATTTCGCACTCGTCACCGATGCTCTCAATGATGGAGCAGCGGAAACTGGAAGCTGCAATAGCGCCAATACTCCCTATGAAGGAACTACAGACATCTCCACAGCTGACCCTGCGACTAATAAAGCACGCCTCTGCCAGGGAATTGTTCTCTTTAACAACCTCATCGATATCATAGTGAATGTGACCTTTACCACCACCGACACTGATGAGCTCAATGATCTTGCGACGAACTTCAATACTCTTTGTGAGGACGCTACGGTATTCGGAGATGCCCTTTGTGACCTCAGAGACCAAAGTAGCTGTGAGGCCATTGCCATCGAGGACCTTGAAGTTTTTTCAGCCTGGCTTTTTGAAAGAAATTTTAAATAGTGCTAACCCCTAAAATTCACAAAGATTTCCTTTGTAAATTATCCCCTCCCCCCTAGTCACTCCGTCATTCCTTAGCTAATTTGGCACCAAAAAGGAGACTCTCATCATGAAAATGGCCATTGCTTTACTCGCCCTCATTTCCCTCAATACATTCGCTGCTTGCGAAGATCAAAGCATCTCTTTTCAAGTCAATATAAGCGAGCAAACCTTTGACAATAGCTATGACAATGACCAGGTAGCGTTTAGTGAAACTGATAATATTCAGGTCATCAATAAAACGAATAAGAGAGAAATTATTTTTACTGATGCTCTCATTGAAAATGATGGAGCTGGAAACTTCTTTGTTGTTGGAAAGAATGAAGCTGGCGAGTCAATTGAAATCTACCACGATCATGAGACCTGGCACTATGGTCTTACCTCCTCTTTTATTAGCTTGAGAGAAGATGAATTCAACCTTTCTCAGATCAAAGACTGTGATTTTGAGAAGCTCTTTAATTTATAGAAATTTTCTCTCTCGTATAAAGAAATTTATCCACCGATTAACTTTGAGAGCACGAGAAATAAAAACCTTCTCTTGCTCTTTAAGGTTTTCATAGTCAAAAAATCCCACCTCTCTAATGAGATCACGCTCTTCCTCTAAAAGGGCATCTAAATTTTTCTTCTTTGCGACTTCCTTTTGATTAGTCCCCTTTTCCATGAAGGGAAAATCATGATGATGAAGAGCGATCGGGCTCATAAAGGGCGTCTCTATAAAGTCAGGAAAGTTTTTACGATAGACCTCTGCATAAGACCAATAGTATTGGACGTGTTCAGCTCTGAGTTGGCCCAATAGGCTAATAAGCCGCTGATCCCAAAAGGGTGCGCACTTTCTCGCACTAAAGCGAGTAGGCATCGTCCAATGATTGAAAACTCCTCCAGCATAGATATCCGAAAAGAAAGAGCGAAACATAAGGGAAATAAGAAAAGAGAAATTATCTTGAAAACTCTCTTTCCAAAGTTCCTTACAAAATTCCATGGCGCCAAAGACATCTCCACCAAGGATCTCCCCTCCATGATTGCCGCTGAGCTTAAGAATTTCCGCAGGATCACTTCTTAAGAACACACGATCATCAGTAATTTCTTGAGGGATATGTTCACGAACAATATGGTTAAGGCCATATTTCTTGGCCAACTCCTTTGCCACAATAACATCCTTATCTTCCTCTTCACTAAGATAAGGGGAACGGTCTGTGTAGAAATCAAAGGACTTTCTTTCCCTCTCATCTAACAGAGCAAGAAGAAGTCTTGTATCCGCACCACCAGTCAGATTCGCCGCCTGAATACTATATTTCTTAATCCATCTTTGCTGGGAATCTTTAAGAAGATTAACTATTTCACGATAGATATCTCCATTAAAAGAATAAGGTGTAGCCTCTCTAAAGGTAGAGACCATCTCCCCCTCTCTTAAGCTCAGAATTTCACAGGCTGAAAAGTTACGAACGCCCGCTATAAAAGTTTCAAGACTAACACCTGTTTTCAGATAGGTTTGAATAGCCTCTTTATTGAGCAAGACTTCTCTTTTTAAAAGAGCAAGAAGTGGTTCTATTTCACTTGAAAAGATGAACTTCTCTTTGTCCTTAAAAAGAAAGAGGGGTCTTAGTCCGTAGTCATCATTTTCAATTTCAAGAGCTGAAGGAGAAAAACGAATACGTTGGTACTGGCACTTCTCTATCCCCAAAATAATTTCGCCATCTACTGCTGGACAGGTTGAAAAGATAGCCCCCTTTTGAATTTCATAATGGTGAAAGCTTCTCTTTCCCTGTAAGGAGAAAACTTCTTGGACCTCCTCCCGATCATAATCACAATTAATTATCCCAAGAATAAAATCCATCTTTTAGTCCTTTAATTTTTCTTCAAGCTTAATGATCTCCTTCTTTTCATAGGCTTGAGAAATAAAAATAGGATCATCCTCTCCCCCCTTCATAACCTTAAGTTCTTTTAAAAGCTCTCTACAGTCCTTTTTATACCTTTCACTGACCATAAGGGCCTTTATCAGCTGATAATAAACTGAACGGTATTTTCTCTTTCGCATAGTTTTCACCATTTCCTCAGGCACTTCTCTTTCAAGAAAAGCATAGGCATGAATCGTATATTTAAGAATCAAAAGAATATAATGCTCATCAAGAATGGCATGAATTGTTTCTTTATGGTGATTATATTCGTCAATCAAACGTTGATAATTTCTTTGCTTATCTAAACTCTCAAAAATAAAGTAAAGATAGCGCTTCGGATTCACTCGTGCACACTTTTTAAGAATTTTTAAATCCCGTTCACTCTTTTTAACGAGTTCTTCCTCAACGGATGCATGGTGGAGAAGAGTTATCCCACTAAGCCTATTAAGGTCATTTCGATGTTCCTCTTTATACCAGAATGTTTCATGGATGGGTCCATCCCAATGGCCTTCTCTATTATAGAAGATTCTAGGAATGGGTGTTTTTGCCCCATGCCATTCATGGCGTATAACCTCAAACCGTTCTCCCTTTGAAGAACTAAAAAGGATTTCATCCTTTAATTTCTCTACGTCAAATTCAATAATTTCTTCATCAAAATCAACATGAATAAAGAGAGTGCGCTCGTTAAGTCCGAAGGCCTTCAGAGCCCTTTTCTGACATTCATTTCTAAAAGAGGAGAAATTTCGACGCCAAAAGTATTTTCGTGACACTTTTAGATTTTCTTCTCTCCTAGCTTTTAATAACTTCCAACTCCCATCGCGACTTCCCGTATCTAAGACATAACATTTCTTAAAGTAGGAAAAGTTTTTAGAAAAGGCGTTAACCCACTTCTTGTCATTTCCTAAGATGGCAAGAAGAACGAAATCATAGAGACTTTTAAAGCTTTTCTTAATCTCAAGCTCGAGATGACGAGGAGAAAAAGAGTCAAATTTAGCCTCGCATAAGAAGTGCTCCACTTGCTTGAATACCTCTTTTGCTTCCTCATGAGCAAGCCACCTGGCGAGGAGTTCTTGATTGGTCTTAAAGTTTTCCCTACGCAGGTGTAGTTTTAAAAGTTCTTTAAAAATAGTCCTATAGCGAGAGTATTCACTCCATTCAAATTCGTGGTAACTTAAACATTCCACTCTCGGAGAGAGGTTAAGTTGAGTACTTATATCAAGAGAGTGAGGATTTATTTTTGCCCAATTTGTCTCTTTAGAGAGAACTTTTATTCCACCATGGCCATAGCGTAATCCTAAAAAATTATCCGCCATAAAGATACAAGGGCTAGTAACGCTATTTTCAATATTTCTAAGCTCAGGGTAGACCTTGTTGTCTCCATCAATCAAAATGAAAAGATCTGTTTCACTCATCTTGCATGCTTTTTTAAAGCCATTAATTAAGCTTTCTTCATTCCTCAACCATTTAATCTCTCGCTCAAAAATACGACAAGCTATTTCATAATTTGTTTCTGCATTCCACTCATTGGAGGATAAAAATATGACATCCATTTTCATGAAGCCATTCTCCTTGAGGATATTGGTTCGTTAGAATATTTTCTAACTGAGGAAGGTCTTGATTGATAAAGAAGGTAATTCCCACTTCGTCATGCTGACGAATATAGGAAAACTGCAGATCATAGGTTCGACGAAGAAAGTCAAATAACTCTCCCACCTTATCTCTTTGCGCACCATTTAAGCGAATAATAAGGGTACACTCTTCAGACTGCTCTTTCAAGCTCTCTAAAATATGAATTCTGCTGTTCATGCTCTCTATTTTAGGGCAAGACAACCCCATTAGGAAATGTTTATTATAGTGATATGAAAGAACTCATTCTTTGTGCGAGCGAATCTCAAAAAGACAACTACAGCAATTTCGTTGAAGAGCTCCAAATGAAGTACGCCCTAAAAGGAATGGACGAACTTTCCGACCAATCAACGATAATCCTTCTCGGAGGGGATGGCTCTCTCAACTACCTCGTTAATCATCTTAATAATAAAAACAATCTGAATATTCTCTACCTCCCAACAGGAACAGCGAATGACTTTGCAAAGAGCTTGAACCGCAAAGATTTTGTTCCAACAGTGAAGCTAATTGAAGAAGTTATTAAGAATTGCCCCAAAATTGAAATTCCCCTTATGAAGTGTAACGATAAATACTTCATAAATGTGGCAACAGGTGGTGCACCCGCTCTAGTTACTAGTGATGGAGAGAACCTACTTAAAAAGCTAACGGGAAAATTTGAGTATCACCTCAAAGGTCTCGAGCAAGTACTTTCTCCAGAGGTTTTTGAAGTTGATATCTCCCATAATGATAAAAATATTTTAAAGGCACAAAACCTCTATGGGTTGGCCATCGCTCAAGGGCTCTATGCCGGTGGCGGAGCTAAGGTTACTCCCCACACAACTCCTCTCTTTAAAGATCACTTCTCCTTCACCGCAGTCAAGGCTGATCACATGACTCAAGCACTGTCCGATTTAATTGAAATCCAAAAAAATAATCAGCAAGATATCAGTGAAAACACTCTATCATTCACCACGAAAAGAATAACGTTAAAGGGCAACAAGAAAATCCCCTTTAAACTTGATGGAGAGCCATACTCACAAAAAGAATTTACGTTTGAGAAATCCTCTATTAAGCTAAACTTCTATCATTTTTAGGTGCATCAATTGTTTAAAAAATTTTTTTTCATTTTTATAACAAGCTGTTTTTCCACCACTTCACTTTGGGCAAATTATCAAAGGGAGTCGAAATGGGCGGTATCACCTGAGCCTCTACGCTATGCCTCTGCCTTCTTTGGTGTTGAAATTTTAGCTTACCTAATTCTTAAACCAGATTATATAGATCAGGGAAAAAAGTCTTCTGACTTTGATTACAATCCTCAAACTATATCGACTCCTCAATGGGCTTATGAAGTTGGTAATCATGGACCAACTTTGTTGACTCTGGGCCAATACCTCTACTTTTATTTTGATGATGATGACGACAACTTTGAAAAAGCTTATATCCTTACAGAATCTTTGCTTATCTCTCAGGGTAGTATCTTTACCTTAAAATATACTTTTAATTCTAAAAGACCTGACCAGACAAACCATCTCTCGTTCCCAAGTGGACATACAGGTCATGCCTTCTCTATCGCAACTTTTATGGCAATGGATATTTACCATGGTGAAACCTTTCACAAGAACTGGCTCGCCGCAGCTCTCCCCTTGGCCTATGCAACCTTCATAGGCTTCACACGAATAGATGCTGAAAAACACCGAGCAGTCGACGTAGGTATAGGTGCAGCAATTGGAACACTGACAAGCTACCTCCTCTATAAGTACCACTTTGACAGTAATGGGAATTACAAATTTAATAATCAATCCACGAGTTCAATGATTATTCCCAACATGGACCCGATAAATGACAGCTATAGTCTTTCATGGAGGTATACCTTTTGAAATACCTCATCCTCTTTCTCTTCTCACTTTCAACTCATGCATCTCAATTTGCGAATCGCAGCTTTCTCTTTCCCAAGGAGAAGACATTTGTTAGTGATTTTCGATTCACCTTTAAAAGGTGGAATTATGAGTATGAGGATGAAGATCTTCCTCTTAACGAAGACCTTTTAGAAGTAGAGAAAGAAGCCATTTTATTTGAACCAGAGTTGAGATATGGGTTAAAAAGTAATGCAAGTCTTATCATCGGCTTCACCTATCAATTTGAGGTACTTTCAGCTCATTTAGAGGAACAAGTTGGTGCGGATGAAGTTTATATTGCAAGTGCTGAAGAACGGGCCCTTCATAGTCCCTACTTTGGTATGAGGTATCGCATTCTTGACCATAAGGAAACTTACTTAGACTTTCAAGGCATCGCCACAATTAAAACCCATAAAAACTTAGACCCTACCTTTTCGGACCTAAGTTCCCAAATTGTAAATGGTAGTCACATTCTTTCATTATCATCTTTTTATGGGATGACAATTTTTAACGATATTCTACGACTAAGCCTTACCTATAATCATCACTTTGATTTCGATAAGCGCTTTGCCCTATTTGATGAAACCTATAATGCTTCGAACTTCTATAATATAGAGTTTGGCATTGGTTATACTTTTATTTTTGACTATGGCGACGATCTTGAAATAAGTATCCTTTCAAGTATCACGGATAATTTTCAAGTACAAAGCGGTAACAATGTCATTAATTTCAAGGAAAATGTGACGCGACAATTTGGTTTACGCTATACCAACTACACTTTCAAAGAAACTTTTGGACTGCTGTACTTTGATTTCAAACAGGTTTTTGAACTCAATAGTTTTAGCTATCAAGCAAATACAATCAGTATTGAATCCGATAATACTTATACTCGCTTTAGTCTAGGTCTCACGACTCAGTACTAGAAGTCATTTTACTTCCACAATGAGGCATTGAAGAAGAAGCATAAGGGTTCATCACCTTTTCAGAATCTGTTGTATTTTGAATCCAATACTTTTTCACCATAGGACAATAATAGCGAGAATGATTTTTCACACCGCCCTCTCGATCAATAAGAACTAATATAGCCTGACTTACTATATTAAAGTCTTCATGGGCCTTTTTGATATCGTCTCTGCCAACAAGATTTTCTAACCTTTTAACAGCGTACTCCATGTCTTTTTGTTTTAGCTTAAAGAGGGACTTTTTAAGTTTTGAGGCACCTTCCTTAATCATCTTCATATCATTCTTAAAGAAGGCACCATGAAGATGGTCATAATCAACTAAGACACTAGAAAGATCAGAGCTCCAAGAGCTTAGTGATATGAATAGACAAAGAAATAGAACAAAGGTTTTCATTTAATTCTCCAATTTAAACTGACGTTGATAATAGAAACTAAAAATAACAGGAACAATAAAAAGAGATATCATTTGAGCGGCCATTCCTCCTAAAGTTGGTATGGCCATAGGTCTCATAATCTCACTCCCCTGTCCGTTTGACCACAACAGAGGAAGTAAAGCAAAAACAGTTGTAAAGGTCGTCATTACTAATGGCCGAATTCGTCTCCCTCCAGCCTCAAGAATAGCCGTTTTAAGCTCCCTTAAATTATGAGGGGGATTATCCCGGACGGCCTTTTGAAGATAGGTCATCAAAATAACTCCATCATCAACAGCGATACCAAAGAGAGCTATAAATCCAACCCAGACAGCAACACTAGAAGAAATACCTCCTAACCATAAGAAGAGAAGGCCTCCACTTGCGGCTACAGGTACTGCAGTAAAAACAATACTACTCAACGTTAGGGAGCGAAAAGAGAAATAGAGTATCAGTAAATTAACGACAAGGGATAAGGGGATGAGAAAAAGAAGTCTCTTATTGGCCCTTTGCTGATTTTGAAACTGGCCTGCCCATTCGACTGAATAACCTTGGGGAAGAACAAGATCCCTTTCAATCGTCTCCTTTGCTTCTTTTACAAAACCTACGGTATCACGATCTCTAACATTTAATTGAACCGTTGTTCTTAATAAGCCATTCTCTGACTGTATCATTGCAGGTCCAGTTGTGATCTCAATTTTTGCGACCTCTCTTAAGGGGATATGCTGACCGAGTCTCGTAGGTACAAGAATATTTTCAAGATCTGTGAGATCATCCCTCAGATCTTTCATATAGCGCACTCTTATTTTATACCTCTCTCGCCCTTCAATCATTTCATCGATTGTCATTCCTCCAATAGCAGTTTGAATAATGGCATTGATTTCACCTGTGTTAACTCCATAACGACTAGCCGCTATTCTATCGATCTTAATTTCAACATAGGGTTTGCCCTGTATTCTCTCGGCATAGACACCGTAGGCACCTGCCACCTTTTCAAGTATTGTTCCTGCCTGTGTTGAAAGCTTTTGAAGAACACTGAGGTCGTCACCAAAAATCTTAAGGGCCACCTGAGTCTTAATTCCCGTGGAAATCATTCCGACTCTCGTTTGAATCGGAAAGTCCCATGAATTAACAAGCCCTGGGACCTGAACAAGCTCATCTAACTCACTCATAATGTCATAAATATCCACTCCTAAAGGCCACTCACTTTGTGGTTTTAATTTAATGAGAGTCTCAAACATTCCAATAGGAGCTGGATCTAGACTGGTTTCGGCGCGTCCAAGTTTACCAATACTTTTCTCTACCAAGGGATGGGACTCCAAGACCTTATCTGTGTAACTTAATAGTTCCCTTGCCTTTGTCATTCCTATATCAGGAGTTGTAACAGGCATATAGAGGATCTCCCCTTCATTTAGACTTGGCATAAATTCAGAACCGATTCGTGTAAAACTAACATAGCCAATGAGAATCATAACCAAAGGTAGAATGAGAAATTGCTTTCTATAATTAAGGACTTTAACAAGAATTGGTCTGTAAATTTTTTGAATCAAAAGGCTCATCTTATTCTCCTCTATTTTCGGCAACTCTTTGTTGAGAAGAAAAAAGGAGAGCACGGGAATAAGAAAGAGGGCCACAATAACCGACCCAATCATGGCCAAAGTTTTCGCCCACGCGAGAGGCAAGAAAAGTTTCCCTTCTGCACTTTCAAGAGCAAAGACAGGTATAAATGTTATCACAGTGGTGAGAACAGCTGTTAGTATCGCTGGTCCGACTTCAACTGATGCCTCATAAATAGTCTTTAAACGCTCATCTAAACTCTGTGGTCTCTCCTTTTGAAGGTGTCCATAAATATTCTCAGTCATTATGATTCCCATATCAACCATCGTACCAATAGCAATAACGAGACCAGAGAGGCTCATAATATTAGACTCAATATCGAGTAAGTACATCATTATAAAACTAATACCAACACCAAGGGGAAGGGTAAGGGCGACAAGAAAGCTAGAACGTAGATTAAGAAGAAATAAGAATACAACAAGGGCGGTAATGAGGATTTCTTGAGTGAGAGCACTCTTTACTGTGTCCATTGTGTTATCTATTAATTGAGATCGGTCGTAAAAAGGGGTGACTTTCACGCCCTTTGGTAGCCCCTTTTCAATATCCACCAGCCTCTCTTTAATTGCGTTTATCACCCTCTTGGGATTTTCACCATACCTCATAGTAACGATGCCACCCACAGCCTCGATCCCACCAGAGTCTAAGGCTCCCCTTCTAAAGGCGGGACCTATTTTTACAGTAGCAAGATCCTTGACTCTTATCGGCGTACCTCCTTTTAAGGAAACGACAACTTCCTCAATATCCTCTCTTTTTTGGAATTGTCCGACACCTCGTATGATAAGTTCCCTCTCCCCCTGTTCAATGACCTCTGCTCCTACATCGCTATTAGACTGCTTTATCGCGGCCAAGATTTGAGGAAAATGGATATCAAAGGCTAAAATTTTATTGGGATCAACATCAATCTGATATTCCTTTTCAAAACCTCCAATACTCGCAACTTCACTTACGCCGTCAACGGACTGAAGTCTATAAGAGAGGTAAAAGTCCTGAAGACTTCTCAATTCCTCTAGAGAAAGAGGGTTTGGATTGCTGGGTTCATTTTCAAGAATATACCAAAATATTTGTCCAAGACCTGTTGCATCTGGGCCAAGAGAAGGTGTCACTGCTTTAGGTAGTATAGAGTTGGCTTGAGATAACTTTTCAAGGATTCGCGACCTTGACCAATAAAAGTCGATATCTTCTTTGAAGATAATTGTTACGACAGAAAAGCCAAAAGCACTTGCTCCTCGAACACGGTCAACTCCAGGGATCCCTTGCAGCAAAACGGAGAGAGGATAAGTGATTTGTTCTTCGACATCTTTAGGAGAGCGCCCATTCCATTCACTAAAAACAATTTGCTGATTTTCTCCAATATCAGGAATAGCATCTACACGAGAGTTCTGAAGACAAAAAAGAGCGAGGACTACGACAAGCCCAAAGAGGAGGATAACCAGCCCCCGCATCTTAAGAGAGTTACCAATAAGCTTAGTGAGCATGATCAACTCCAAAAAGCTGTGACTGAGCATCTAAGAGAAAGTTTCCTTTCGTTACAACAAGGTCCCCTTCTTTTAGTCCATCCTTGACCTCGACAAACTCATCGGTCGAGAAGCCGGTGATAATGGGATGGGATTCATATTGATTGTCTCCCTTGTCCAACCACACTATTTTCTTTCGTCCAGTATCAATAACAGCACCTTGAGGTATAACCAGCGTGTTCTTATCACTAGCAACACTAAGTTTAGCGGTAGCCGTCATCCCTGGCCGCAATTTACCATTCGTATTTTCAAGAGTTGTTCTCACTTTTAATGTTCGGCTTTTCTCATTAAGAAGAGGGCTTACAAAATCAAGCTTTCCATGCCAATACTCTCCTGGGTATGCACTAAACTCAAGTTCTATATCTTGCCCAAGATTAACAAGACCGGATTCATGTTCGTAAACATCTAACTCAACCCAAAGCTGAGACAAGTCCACCAGATCAAAATAACTTTCCCCTTCTTTAAAATATTTCCCTACAAGTGCACTTCTATTTTCGACAATACCTGTTACGGGAGAATATATCGTTACCTCCCGGGGCACTTTTCTTTCTTGTGCCCACTTCTGGAGTTGAGCATCTCGAATTCCCCATTGCTTTAGCCTCTCAGTACTTTGCTCATATATATCGCGAAAGGCCTTACTCTTTTTATTTTTTAAATGATTTGCTCTGGCTATCAGATACTCTTCGGCTCCTGTCAAAAGAAGAGGACTATAGATTTTGAGAACGGGATCGCCTTTACGAATAAAAGAGCCCGTAGACCTTACCAAGACTTCTTCAACTCTTCCCCTTACACGAGAAGG
>Ga0208203_1000530_pt1 | contig 16914 bp, 14 predicted proteins | sample DeeseametaMP2914_FD_184167 | JGI IMG/M metagenome (GOLD analysis project Ga0208203, IMG submission 184167) | Marine microbial communities from the Deep Atlantic Ocean - MP2914 (SPAdes) | ecosystem: Environmental > Aquatic > Marine > Oceanic | place: West of Santa Cruz de la Palma, Atlantic Ocean...
ACCCTATCGATGGTGGAGGATACTTTTGGGTATTGAACCAAAACAAGCTTTATCTTCCTTCCACTCTTAAATTTTTTCGCCAGGTATTCACCGGCCATGTGTCCTGCTTGATAGTTATTGGAGGTTATGAAAGAGTCCAGCTTTCCACCAATTATATATTGATCATAGGCGATTACAGGTATCTTTGCTTTATTTGCCTTCTTTAGTGCACCTGATAAGGCAGCATTGTCTGTTGGCTGTACAATTATTAAATCAACCCTTTGAGTGACCAATGTTTCAAATTGCTGAACTTGATTTTTTATGCCTTCTTCGCCGTCCCCAGCTACTAACGGAATTATTTTGATAGTGGAAGCTCCAGAACTTTTGGCGCTTTTATTTAGTAATGCTGCTTGGGACTCAAGCCCATGTCTCATGGCAACTTGGCCTTCAATGTTCATGGACCAGTACAATACCCCAACATTAAATTGTTTTTTGGCATAAGAGTTCAAAACAAAGAGTAGGATAGCGAAAACCAGCTTCATATATAAATGGTAAAACCTTAATCAATTTAATGCAACTTGTTTAGATTGATTAGTGCTGGGCACTTAAATAGCGAGAGGAAAGCTCTTCCGAGAAAATTTTTTCTGTAACTTTCCAAAATTTATCTTGCTTTCTGGCGATTACAAAACTTGGGCTTCTAAAAAGCGGCTGCATCCTTAGGACTTCACTGATCTGAGTAACTTCCAATTCCAGTTCAGGTCTTTTTAAGTGAAATCGAAGAAAGTTGATGTTGAATCTTTTAAAGTCGGATTCGTTATTAAAAAAATGATACTCGCTTACATGTTCAGCGTTGCAATCGTAGTACTTTATCTCTAAAAAGGGCCTAAAGTTTTTATCTTCCCTCTCAATAAATTCTATGTGCTCTGGTCTAAGAACATGCATTTTCTTGGAAAGTTTTGCCTGTTTTATTTTAGAGTCACCATCAAGAAGGTTTGTATTGCAAGACTCGCACTCCGATGCTGACACATCATTTTGTTCTCCACAAGAGTGGCACAGCTTAAATCTAAACCTATAACCGCAAGGAGTTGGCCTCATAGTGTCTAAGTCCAGGCCAGCCCCGTTGCACTTTCTGCCAGAGTGTTCAAGAATTTCACCATCAATATTTACGGTACCCCAGAAGATGTTTTTATGCCCGCATTGAGGACAGGGAACTTCAACTTCTACACTTTCTTTGTTTGGTCTTCTCTCTCTAATCGTTGGAGCATAAATGTTATGGCCCATTCCTGTATAGTCTAAAATAATGCAATCTTTTTTACCTGGATCAAGCCTTAGTCCTCTGCCTATAATTTGTTGATACAGACTTACAGATTCGGTTGGACGAAGAATTGCCACCACATCAACGTGTGGAGCATCAAACCCTGTGGTAAGAACAGATACATTTACAAGATATTTAAACTTCTTCTCCTTAAAGTCATTTATTATTCTGTCGCGATCCTTTGAGTCTGTATCTCCGATAACTAATCTTGCATCATCTTGGGGAAGATAGGAGAGAATTTCTCTAGCATGGCGGATGGTGGAGCTAAATATCATCACTCCTTGTCTCTTATAAAGTTCGGTTATGTTTATGATGTTTTTGATAATTAATGGCGTAAGTCTTTTTTGCTCTTTAAGTAGTTCTTCAACTTCTGCAAGTGTATACATCCTTCCTTTTTCAGTGAGCTCTGAAAAGTCGTAAGATGTAACAGGCGTATCGACTTTAATAGGAGTTGTAAGATATTTATTTTCTATCATGTAGGTAAGTGGCAACTCATAGATGCAATGCTTGAAAAAGCGTGGCTTATTGCTTCTAAGTTCTCCACTATGGGAGTATTCATAAATCCATCCAAGACCTAATCTGTACGGTGTTGCAGTAAGCCCCAAGACACATAGTTCTGGATTTTTAGATCCGAGCTTTTCTATTACCTTTTGGTATTGTGTCTCGCCTTCATTCGCAACACGGTGGCACTCGTCGATAACACACAGGGTGTAGCCTTCAAAAAAATCATCGCTTGCATTGGCCACAGATTGAACACTTCCAAATATTGCCTTGGTATCTTCGTCTTTTCTTCCTAGACCAGCGGAATAGATACCTGCTTGAAGTCCGTAAGATATATACTTTTCATAGTTTTGCTCAACTAGCTCTTTTACATGTGCAAGTACTAAAACACGTCCTTGTGCCATTTTCGCAAGTTCGGCAATAACAAGGCTCTTTCCAGCACCAGTGGGAAGAGTGATGACTGCTGGATCCTTTGTTCTTTTGAAATGGTTAATTGTGAGGTCCACTGCCTCTTGTTGGTACGGTCTCAATTTATACATAGATAAATAGTAACTTTTTGAGCTCAATTAGTAACCCTAAATGAATGGCACAGAGCCTAGGTGTAGATTAGGATTAAAATCGATTGCCTGTGTTGCTGTGCGTTGTGGTTTTCGTGTGAAAAAGTTACAATCCCAAAGAAGTTTCTAAAAATTTCTACTCATCAAAATTTAAATTTGATAGCTAGTGCTTCATGACTTCGAAGACAGAATTACTTTTACCCGTTGGAAATATAGATATGTGTCTTGCGGCCATTCATAATGGAGCGGATGCTATTTATATGGGCGTGAGTGGTTTTAATGCTCGCGGCCGAAGCGAAATGCTAGATATTGAACGGGCAAAGGAGATTATTGATCTCTGCCATTTATATGGAGTAAGGGTTAACCTTGCTTTTAATGTTGTCATTTTTGAAAACGAGCTTGAAAAAGCACTTCAAAAACTTTTGGACTATCTTCCCTTAAAACCAGATGCATTTATTGTACAGGACCTGGGCCTTGCAAGACTAATAAGAACGCTTGCTCCTGATCAGCCTGTGCACGCTTCAACTCAAATGACGATGACTAGTTATGAAGGTATTGGCCTTTTGGATGATTTGGGGATTAAGCGCTTTGTTCTAGGAAGGGAAAACTCCCTCTCAGAAATAAAACTTATTAGAGAGAACACTGATAAAGAGCTTGAGGTCTTTGTTCATGGCGCATTGTGTGTTGCATACTCAGGCCAGTGTTTTACCTCTGAGAGTATCGGGGGCAGGAGTGCTAATAGAGGTCAGTGTGCTCAGTCCTGCAGACTTGGCTATGAAATGTTTGTTGACGGGGAGAGAAAAGATCTTGGTGATAAGAAGTACCTTGTTTCTCCTCAAGATCTTTGTGGAATAGAGGAGGCAAAAGAACTTGCCGATATGGGTGTTGACTCCCTAAAGATAGAGGGACGACTTAAGACCCCAGAATACGTTGCGGCAGCCGCGAAAAGCTATTCATCGAAGTTACTTGGTAAAGAATATGACCCAAGCGAGTTATCTTTAACCTATTCGAGAGGTTTCTATTCCGGTTGGCTTCATGGGGTTGAACATCAGAAATTGGTACCTGGAGATTTCTCATCACATAGAGGAATTGAGCTGGGAGAAGTTATTCAAGTCAAAGCTCAAGTGATCACGATTCAAACTGATATTGAACTCAGCGCAGGCCAAGGGCTATTGTTTGTTGGCAATGGCGATTCTGCAGGTGGCAGAATCTTTAAAGTTTTATCTAGAAGAAAAAATATTATTGAAGTCTCCATGGTTAAGGCCGCTGAACTTTATAAAGTAAAAAAAGGCATGAAGGCGAGTCTTAACAGCGATCCAAAAGTTGAAGAAAGACTTTCAAAGTCTTATAAAGACCAGAATCAATTTAAAAGAATTCCCATACAGGTCAACGTGGAGGTCAAGGGTAATGAAGTTATTCTCAAGGCCACAGATGGAGTAAACACAGTTACTGTTGATTCAGATAAGGTTGAAAGACCTTTGAAGAGAGAAACAACCGGGGAGCACATAAAAGAAGAGTTGGGCAAACTTGGACGAAGCTGCTTTTATTTAGATAATTTTACTTTTAAATCTCGTGAAGCCTTCTACTTCTCACAAAAAGAGATGAAATCCTTAAGAAGGTCCATGACAGATGCAATGGTGGCCGTAAGAATAAATAGGAAAGAAAGAAGTATTTGTCTTTCAGAGGCCAGGGAGTTGCTTGATTCATCAATTAAAGGTTCTGAAACGGTTAGCGAGAACAAACTCGTTGTTCTAGTTCGAAGCATTGAACAACTAGATGCTTTAAATAGTGTCGATATCACAAAACTACAATCTGTCGTTTTAGACTATGAGTTTGGAAAGGACTATAAGGACTCCATAGCTCTTCTCAAGGAAAAGGGCATAAAGGCGGGAATCGCTACTACTAGAATTCATAAACCAAAAGAATATTACAATTTAAATATGATCGTTAGGCAAAGTCCTGACTTTATTCTTGTTCGAAATCTTGGTGCTCTTGCGTACCTTCAAGACAAGGGAATTGAGCTCAAGGCCGACTTCTCTCTGAATGTTACTAATCATCTAAGCTTTAATTACCTTCTTAATAAAAACGTAACATCTATTGCAGCAAGCTTTGATTTGAATCAAGCACAACTTAAAGATCTTATGAATAAGGTTGATGCCTCAAAGCTCGAAGTGGTTATGCATCAGTACATGCCAGAGTTTCATATGGAGCATTGTGTGTTTGCTGCCTTCTTAAGTAAAGGCTCAAGCTTTAAAGATTGTGGCAAGCCTTGTGAAAAGCACAAGGTAGAGCTTAAGGATGTGTATGGCCAGTACCACTACCTAAAAGCGGACCAAGAATGTAGAAACACCTTCTTTAGGGCCACGCCTCAATCAGCTGGATTTATGCTTAGTGAGCTGAATGGGGCCGGTGTTGGATCTTTAAGACTTGAGGCCCTTTATGAGTCGCCTGAACAATTGGCACAGAAGGTAAATCTTTATTTTGACCTGCTGGAAGGTAACCAGAGCTATGAATCTACAAAGAAAAAACTCGGAGCGAGTGAAAAATATGGAGTGTTTGAAGGACAACTCTAAAACAACTAGGAGATATACATGAAAACAGCATTAATTTTCTTTTTTGCATCTTTAATTCCTGCAGTAGCGTGTGAACTTGATGGACCTTATGGAAACGTAAAAGTCACTGAGAATGAACACCTATTCTTTGACTTTCAATTTGCTATGAATGAAGAAGAAGTTGATGAATACGTTGCTACTTATAATTCCCAGCCAAAGCTAATTCAAGATTTAGTTAAAGTAGCTAGATTTGAGTCAGAGAGTATCCACCTAGGCGAGAATAAGACCGTTAGAGACCTTGTTTCAGATGTTGATTATATCAGTATTTACGATATTAGTTACGATCTGTCCTCAGGCCCAGAGCAGCTTTACCTTGTAGATATTGGTGTTGGTGGCGGTAACGGTGCATATATGTATTTCAAAAAAGTTGAAACAGAAGACGGTGTGGTGTTTAAAAAACTCTATGAAGATTTTGATGGCGACGTCTACTTTTGCGCAGCAGGTTACTAGTCTTGATAATAGTCTCGGCCTAGGTCGAGACTACTCATTTGTATGTTTTAAATGAGGTTATGAATTAGAGGCTATTCCATTTCGGAGTTAATTCTGTCTAGAATTCTCTTAAGGTCTTCCAGGTCTTGGGGGTCAAGCCCATCGAATTTACAATACATTTTCTCTGGAACTGAAGAGGCCTTTTCTTCTAGTGCTCTGCCTTCGTTGGTTAGGGTTACCATTTTGACTCTGCGGTCTTCTTTGATTGGATCTAGCGAAATATAGCTCTTGGAGCAAAGCTTTTTAAGAATTTGAGTAAGGCTTCCTCCATCAATCTTGGTGCATTTTTGAAGTTGTTGAACCGTAGTCTTATCCTTCTCCCACAAGGCCATCATAATAATGTATTGAGGGTAGGTGAGTCCTAGCTCTTCAAGCATTGGTCGATAAAGCCGCGTAATACCGTTTGATGCTATGTAGAGGCGGTGGCAAACTTGTTTGTCTAATTTTAATTGTTCAAATCCCATATAACTCCCTAGTGCACCTATTATATTTTGTGCACAAAATATTTGCAATGATTTTGATTTTGAACTATAGTTTGTGTACAAACTATTCGGAGGTTTATATGCAAATATATGACTTTAGTGTTCACGATGCCAAAGGCGAAGAAGTTGCTTTGGCAGACTTTAAAGGAAAGGTATTACTGATTGTAAATACTGCTTCTAAGTGCGGCTTTACTGGCCAATATGAAGGACTTGAAAGTTTGTATTCAGAGCTTAAAGACGAGGGGCTTGAGGTTTTAGGCTTTCCTTGTAATCAGTTTGGTGGCCAAGAGCCTGGTTCCGATCAAGAAATTCAAGAGTTTTGCAAACTCAGCTTCGGAGTTAAGTTTCCAGTATTCTCAAAGGTTGAGGTGAATGGGGAAAATGCACATCCTCTCTATGAATTTTTGAAGTCTGAAGCACCTGGAATTTTGGGCTCCAAGTCCATTAAGTGGAATTTTACTAAGTTCCTTGTGGATCGAAACGGCAAGGTTGTTAAAAGATTTTCTCCTAAGGACAAACCTGAAAAAATTAAGAATGAAATAGTAAAACTCATAAAGAACTAAAGGATAAATCATGGAACTTCTTGAAAATCTTCAGTGGCGTTATGCAGCCAAAGCAATGAATAAGAGTGTAGTACCAGAAGAAAAGGTAAATAATATCTTGGAATCCATATCGCTTGCACCTACATCTAGCGGGTTACAACCTTTTGAAGTTTTAGTGGTTAAAAACCAAGAGTTAAAAGATAAGATAAGGGAGATTTCTTGGAATCAATCCGTTGTTAGCGATTGCTCTCATTTGTTGGTTTTTGCTGCTTGGGACACTTACACCGAAGACAGGATTAATAGAATGTTTGATCTCGTTAACGAGGTCAGAGGATTTAAAAATGAAGGTTGGGAAGCATATAGACAAAAACTTCTTGCATTCTATCCGAAACAAAACCCCGAAGACAATTTCAATCACGCCGCAAAGCAAGCATATATTGCTTTTGCCAATGCTATGGTTGCTGCTGCTTTTGAAAAAGTAGACAGTACTCCGCTTGAAGGGTTTGACCCTGAAGCTTTAGATGAAATTCTTGGTCTAAAAGAAAAAGGGCTTAGAAGTTGTGTAATGCTCACCCTAGGGTACAGGGACGCCGAGAATGATTGGTTAGTAAACTTGAAAAAGGTTAGAAAGCCAAAAGATGAACTTGTTACTGTATTAGACTAGCTTTTACTTTTCTTTAGAATTCGAATCGGCGGAGCTGAAACAGGATCATCTGCCCAATGATGTTTTGGGTATCTTGATTTCAGCTCTTTTCTAACCGCCTCCCAAGAATTCTCCCAAAAATTTGGTAGATCTGAAATTATTTGAGTTACCCTTTCCGCTGGCGACAATAACTTAATCGTGATGGGTAGCGTATTTGAGGCTATTAAAGGGTGCTCGTTCACAGAGTATAGGTCCTGTACTCTTGCATAGATACAAGGATGGTGTTCTTCATAGTGAATTTTAAATTGCTTGGAGTTTGAAAGTTTTATTATCTCGGGAGCTTCACTATCCAGTATATAGATGTCTGGTGGAGATAGCTGTGCATAAATTAAATCTTTTAGATTTGACTCTTTGATTTCTCCAAGCTCGGTCTCATCATCAATACAACACTCAAGGAATAAATCAAACATTTCTCCAGTAAGTCCCGGGCAGTTGTGTTCAATCTTTGCTTCATTTAATATTCTTACCCTTTGATTGTACTTATCAAGCTCCTCACTAGTCTCGAAAGGCCATGGCCAATTGTCTTTAATCAGCTGAGCCAAGGCATCTCCCTTAGGAATCACTGGTAAAGAAGAGTTTTCAGATAAAGCCAATTTGCCATATTTGGTTATGGTGCTGATTGTTATTGTTCCTTTTTTCTCATTGAAGGTAGTCTGCTTTTCACTGGCCATAAGACTATTGTTAGTTTGTAAAAGTGCCTCTTTAGATATTGAACTTGCACTTTGAATCGTGGTGCCAACTGCTGCGTTTGCTTTTGGGTCCTCAAGGGCATCCAGTACGATTATATACTCAGGTGAGCTCCCAACTATGGAGCTTGTTCTGCCTAGCTTTCCACCTCTGCCAAGACAGAAGTTGTAACTGTGAAAAACCTTTTTTCCCTTTGTCACTTTTCTTTTAGCGGCAACTCTATCTGGAAAACCCCTTAAAAGAGCGCTCGTGAGATGTCTATGTGAAATCTTCCCACCGGAGACTTGAGGGCACTTGATAATAGGAGAGATCATTTTATATAAATCCAAAACTCGTTTTATCTTCTTTGGATCCAAGAACGATACTGGATAGTCGTTGGTTTTATCGTTTGTGAAATGTGCTTTTAAAAGATCAATCTGCACACATAAATCACAGATTTCTTTATCTTCTTCCCTAAAGTGAGCATTCTTTCCTAAAATGGAGCCTTCCGACAAAATGCAGGCACCTAGGAGAGTGTCCGAGAGATTTTCCCGAGAGCACTCGTATAACATGGCCGCATGGCGGGGGTGTAGTGGTAGTGCCGCTATAAACCTTCCAAGTTTGGTCATCTTTCCATCCACCACAGCACCGAGAGTTTCCAGTAGATCCATTGCATTCTTAAGGTTCTTTTCCTCTGGGGCCTCAAACCAATCGACCATGTCGGGGTGGTATCCAAGCTCCATAAGGTCAAGCAAGCTGTGGGATAGTTCAACACGCTTTATTTCAGGTGGTGTAAAGTCTTCAAAGTGAAAATGATCACCTTCAGAGTAGAGTCGATAAACGATGCCTTCTTGCACTCTTCCGGCCCTACCTGCCCGCTGTGTCGCACTGGCCTTGGATATGTTTTTCAGTTGCAGCAAAGGCATTCCGCTCCAGGGAGCAAAGCTTGCTCTTCTTTCATTGCCTAAGTCAACAACACCAGTGATGTTTGGGATTGTTAATGAAGTTTCTGCAATATTTGTTGAAAGTATAATCTTTCTTTTACCACCGCTGAAAACCTTGTCTTGTTGCGACTTTGGCAAAGTGGAGTGAAGGGGAAGAACCTCAATATCCGGAGAGAGTTTTCCCGCTAGCGATTGTTCTAGACTTCGTATTGCTCCCATACCAGAAAGAAAGACCAGAATGTTTTTAGGACACCGTTGGTCCTTGGCAAGGTTTACAATTGCTCTTGTGGCATTAAGTTCCCAATGCTCTCTACCTCTTCTTCCACCTTGTTCAGCTGGGGGATGATATTCAATTTGAATTGGGTAAACCCTTCCAGGGATGTCATAGACTTTCGGAGTACCAAGATACGTCTCAAGTCGCTTTGTTTCCAAAGTGGCAGACATGACCACAATTTTTAAATCTGGTCGTTTAGTTTGCTGCAACATCTTGGCCATGGAGAGTGCGAGATCGGTATAGATATTTCGTTCGTGAAACTCATCAATTATGATTGTTGAAAAACTACCTAAGTCTGGACTTTCTTTAATGTATGAGAAAAATAGACCTTCCGTTATGAATATGAGTCTGGTGTCATTTGAAATTTTCTTATCTAGGCGAATGTGGTGCCCAACAGTTTTGCCTACATCTTCTCCCAAGATTTCTGCACATCTTGCGGCGGACAGTTTTGCTGCCAGCCGTCTAGGCTCCAAAACCAGAACTTTTCCATCTGTTCTAGATAGTAAGTAAGGAGGGAGCCTAGTGGTCTTTCCCGCTCCTGTTTGAGCCTTGATAAGTAAGCAATGACTACTTTCAAAGTCTTTTCCGATTGCTTCTAAGCTCAGGTCAATAGGGTACTTGTCAGGTTCTAATTTCAAAATTTAATTGCTTTTTTAACCTAATAGTACCCGAGCGATTGTTAAATTAAAATCCCTTTAGTTAAGGATGGGCCTGTGAGGTTGCAACCATTTCCTCTGCAATTTCCTTTATTTCTCTCAAGGCCTTGTCCCATTTAGAATTTAATGACTGTAAACGATCTTGTGGCACATCTTCTTCAACGGTTAAAATCGTCTCTGTTTGGCCTTCCACTAAGAAGAAGTTTTCGTGGCAACCTACCCAGCGTTGTGCTTTGTCACTAGTTGAGTCCTCTTTGCCATTATTTATTAAAGCGTCAAATCTAATTGAAAGCTCTTCAAAAGGCTCACAGGCCTTAATAGTTCCAAGAATACCTGAGTTGTCTGAGTCTACAAATCTGATATTACCACCTAGCTTCCATTGACTTTCAACCCTAGCATTTTCCGAAAAGGCCTTTGACCACCTAGCAAAGTTCTTTCTTTTAAATAATGCTTTCCATACATGTTCCGCTGGAGCTTTTATATCAATTGATCTTTCTAAATATTCTCGATGCTGGTTTGTTATTGCTTCTGGCATAAGCACTCCTTTTATATAGTTAATCCTAAATTATTAGTGCATTTTGCTTGCCAGTTTGTGCCTGGGTGCCCTTTAAATTTGATTAAACAATGAATTGGGTTTAGGATGCCGGAATTAACACTTTAAAAGGGGATTCACGTGAACAAACCATGGGGTGAATTAGAGAAAAAACAATGGCTTGAAGAGCAGTCTATTAAAAGGTCTTATAAAGAAGAAGTTTTGAGTAAAATAGAACCAATGAAAGAAACTTATGATGTGCAACAATACGGTGCACTTAGTTATGACCAAGACAAATATCCATTATACATTATTAAAACGAAAGGTTTTAATTCTGAAAAAAAGACTGTTTTAATTACTGGTGGAGTTCACGGGTATGAAACAAGCGGTGTGCAAGGAGCACTCAGTTTTTTACAGCGTGAAGGTTTGAATTACATGCAGGATTTTAATATCGTTTGCATACCATGCATCAGTCCATGGGGTTATGAAACTATAAACCGATGGAATCCACTGGCAGTTGACCCTAATAGGTCATTTCACAAGAATTCTCCTTCAGAAGAGTGCGAAAAGTTTCTTTCTGCAATCGAGGATCTTGAAGTTGATATCTTTGCTCATTTTGATCTCCATGAAACCACCGATACAGACAATACTGTCTTTAGGCCGGCATTGGAAAAAAGAGATGCCATTGCTCAAGAGGTTTGGGACATCCCAGATGGATTTTATTTGGTTGGAAATACCGATTCTCCACAACCTGAGTTTCAAAAAGCAATTATTGAGTCTGTAAGAGAAGTGACCCATATTGCACCTAGTGATAAGGATGGAAAAATCATCGGAGTGGAGCTTGAGCAAGAGGGAGTTATTAACTACGATATTAAATCGCTTAATCTCTGTGCAGGTTTTTCTAATGCAGAGTTTACCACTACAACTGAAGTGTATCCAGACAGTCCTAAAGCAACTGACGAGATTTGCATTGACGCTCAAGTTGCGGCAGTTAAAGGCGGGTTGGAGTTTTTAAGAAATTTATGATCAATTTTTCCAATACCTATTACAAGTTGCCATCGAGCTTTTACGAAAGATCCAACCCAAGTGCTGCCAAATCTCCTAGCTTAATTGCCTACAACTACGAGTTGGGAAAAGCATTGGGAATAGATACTCAGAGAAAAACAAATGAAGAATTAGCAAATATCTTTAGTGGCAAAGTTGTCTTAAATGGTTCTGAGCCACTTGCCATGGCCTACTGTGGTCATCAATTTGGACACTTTAATCCCTCTCTTGGAGATGGAAGGGCCCATCTTTTGGGTGAGGTACTGACTGGTGATAATCAAAGGTATGATATTCAGCTCAAGGGCTCTGGCAGAACTAAGTTTAGTAGAGGGGGAGATGGCCTTTCATGGCTGGGTCCAGTTGTAAGGGAATATATAGTTAGCGAGGCAATGCACCACCTTGGAATTCCAACAACTAGAGCACTTTGTGCTGTTAGAAGTGGCGCACCTGTTTTTAGGGAGGATGAGCTTCCAGGTGGCATCTTTACCAGGGTCGCCTCCAGTCATTTAAGAGTTGGGACATTTGAATATTTTAGCGCACGCAGTGAACAAGATTTGAAAACCTTAGCCGACTACGCTATTGAAAGACATAATCCTGAACTTTCAAAAGAGGCCCACAAGTATTACAGGTTCTTTGAAAGCGTTGTAAAGCGCAAGTTGTCTCTTGTATCAAAGTGGATGGGAGTAGGTTTTATCCATGGAGTGATGAATACTGACAATACCTCAATTGCCGGGATTACAATTGACTATGGCCCATGTGCTTTTATGGACAATTATAAGCATGATAAGGTCTTTAGCTCTATCGATAGATTTGGAAGGTACAGTTATTCCAATCAAGCAAAGATAGCTTTGTGGAATATGTCCGTATTGGCAAATGCGTTGTTCCCACTACTCTTAGAAGAGAGTGGTCTTTCAAGCGATCAACTTGCAGACAAGCTTCAAAAAGACTTTAAAGAGTTTGAAGAGTATTATAATGACCTATACCTAATAGTAATGTGTAGAAAATTTGGAATTTTCAATCCTAAAAAAGAGGACTCGAAAATTGTTAATTTGTTCCTATCTTACTTAGAAGATAATCACTTAGATTTTACAAACTCATTTAGAGCTCTCAATCAACTTCAACATGAAAACAAAGAATTTGAAAAGCTATGGCTAGCTAGGATTGAAGATCAAGACAAGGGTAAAGAACAGATAGTTGAGCTTATTAACTCCTCAAACCCTTACATTATTCCCAGGAACCATCAGGTGGCCAGGGCCATTGACTCGTGTTTAGAGGGCAATGATGAATACTTTTTGAACCTTGTCGAAGCTTACAAAAATCCTTTTACTCAAAATGATTCACTAGAGGACTTGGCAAAAGGTCCAACGAGTTCTGAAATTGTTCATCAAACATTTTGCGGAACTTGAGCAGTGGCAAGGGATTTGCTTTATTTATAAATTATGGAACAAGTAGGTTTTGGTGGAGGCTGCCACTGGTGTACGGAAGCAGTATTTCAGGCCATAAGGGGCGTACATAAGGTAGAACAGGGATGGATTAAATCTAGTGCTATATACTCGGAGGGCATATGGGTTCATTATGATCCAGCTGTAGTAACTCTTAAGCAATTAATTGAGATACATCTCGACACCCATAGTTCTCAGTCCAAACACAGCTTAAGAGAAAAATACCGCTCTGCAGTTTACTACATCTCCCATAGTCAAGAAGGGCTGATACAAACAACCTTAAATGTAATCGTAAGTGAGAGGAAACAGTCGTTTGTAACTGAAGTTCTTCCAATGGAGTGCTTTACTCTCAATAAAGAGGAGTATTTGAATTACTATGAAAACAGGAAAAATGCCCCATTTAGCAAGACCTACATTCAACCAAAGCTTAACATTCTATACAAAAAATACCGTACAATTTTGAAAGATCAATAGGTGTTTTTATTTCTCTTTCCTCTTTTATAGAGGCATAATTATCAAATAAAATATCTTTCAAAGGTGTGATTAGTGAATGTTTTTAAAGAGCTTTCAGATTTTTTCCCGATCATAATCGTAGCGAGCGTAACTGCTATTGTATTGCCGTTATATTTTCGTTTTGTCATCAGACCTAAAGGGGTGGACATTTCAAATTCCCGCTGGACTAGGCAACTAAGCTTTGCTGGCCTTATCTTGTGCTTTGTCGTGGCAATCTTTCTTGCTCTACCTGTAAGCGATTCTATGAAGGGACAGCTATTTAATCTTCTAGGTATTGCTCTAACTGCCACTATTGCGTTGTCATCTACGACCTTTGTAGGTAACGCCATGGCCGGCTTTATGTTGCGGGCGATCGACGCCATAAGACCGGGTGACTTTCTAAAGGTTGGCGAACATGTTGGCCGTGTTTCTGAGCAAGGAATTCTGCATACTGAAATTCAAACAGAGGACAGGGATCTCACAACACTACCCAACCTGTATTTAGTTACCTCTGCTGTCACGGTCGTTAGGTCTTCCGGAACCATAATAAGTGCCACTGTATCATTGGGATATGATATCTCAAGAACCAAAGTTGAAACCCTCTTACTGGAGGCCGGAGAGAGAGCTGGATTAAAAGAGCCATTCGTACAGGTTTTAGAACTTGGGGACTTTTCTGTGAACTATAGAATTGCCGGCTTCTTGGAAGAGGTTAAGTATTTAATATCATTTAGATCTAAATTAAGAGGACACATGCTAGATGTTCTTCACGAAAATCAAGTAGAGATTGTCTCTCCAAACTTTATGAACCAAAGGGTTTACCCAGTTGATAAAAGCTTTATTCCACGACCATCTAAAAGCAAGGTGGAGGTGGAAACCAAGGCCCCAGAAGATCTTATTTTTGACAAGGCGGATGAAGCCCAGTCGGTTGATAAAATTAGGGAGTGGATCCAGCTAAACACGGTTGAGATCCAAACTTTGGGTGAACAGTTAGAGACCAATCCCACTGATCAAGATCTACTGGCAAAGATTGAACGTAAAAGAGTTAGGGGGAAGTACCTTATTAAGATTCTTGAAAAGAAAGAGAATAAAGAAAAGGTAGACTAATCAAATAAGCTGGCATCATTATCGCATCCTCTTAATCTGTAAGGAGGATGTATGAGCAAAAAACTTAGAGCTGGTGAGAAGTTTCCTGACTTAAATCTTAAAGGACTTGATGGAAGGTCATTAAAACTCGGAGTTCCCTTAAGAGAGAATACAGAGTGGCTGATGATTGTGGTATATCGGGGGAAACACTGCCCAATTTGCACCAAATATCTTAAAAGTTTAAATTCAAGGCAAAACGATTTCTATAATGCCGGTGTAGATGTGTTGGCAATATCATGTGACCCTGAACAAAAGGTAAGAGATCACATTGATGAAATGGGAATTGAGCTGAATATCGGTTACGATCTAAGCTTAGAGCAGGCAAGGACATTAGGCCTTTATATCTCAGAACCCAGATCTCCAAAGGAAACGGACCGCCCATTCACCGAGCCTGGCATATTGGTTGTTAATGAAGAGTCAAAGCTCCACGTTGTTGATCTGGCCAATAATCCATTTGTTAGGCCAGATCTTGATTTATTACTTGATGGGCTCAAATTTATTAAAAATCCTGAAAATAATTACCCTATTAGGGGGACAATGGAGTAGAAATTGTTCATGCTGCCCATTCGCACGCTTGAGAGAGTGTTACGGATCGAGTAGCATGGGCCATGAATAAAAAGTATCGGCGAATTTACATTGAGATCACTAATGTATGCAATTTAAACTGTTCATTCTGTCCTATTGACCAAAGGTCAAAGGATGTCATGGAGCTGTCCGAATTTGAAAAAATAATAAAACAAGCAGCCCCACTGGCCGACCAAGTTTGCCTTCATCTAATGGGCGAGCCTTTAGCTCATCCTTCATTTCAAAAGATCATTTCTCTATGTGACAAGTATAACTCAAAGGCACAGATTACTACGAATGGAATTCTTCTAAGTCGACACAAAGAAGTCCTACTTAGGAACGATACTGTCAGGCAGGTCAATGTCTCATTGCAAAGCTTTATGGATAATTATCCACAGAAGAACTTCTTGGAATATTTAGACAAGGTCTATGCATTCATAGAGGAAGCAACAGAGCGAAGGCCAGAACTATATATCAACCTTAGACTATGGAATTTTGGCGACACGGATAATGATAAAAATGATATTGTCTTTGATTTTCTAGATACTAAGCTTGGCATTCAAATTAACAGACGTGTGGAGCTTGGAGCGGTTAAATCTAAGAAAATCGCTGAAAGGCTATACCTGCATTTTGATTCTCGATTTGAATGGCCACGTATGGAGCTGCCTATTCAAGGAGATAAAGGCCGGTGTAATGGTCTTAAAGATCACTTGGCAATTCATGCTGATGGCACAGTTGTTCCGTGTTGCTTGGATGATCAAAAGATTATAAATCTAGGCAACTGCCTAGAAACATCCTTAGAAGAGATCATTGAGAACGAAAGATCTAGAAAGATTAGAGAAGGTTTCGCAAATGGAAGTCTAGTAGAGGAGCTTTGTAAGAGATGCTCATATATAAACAGGTTTAAAAAATGAATCTGGAAGCTCGCCTAGATTCTATAACCGAGTTTTTGAGGCCATGGTTGAACCTGCTAGAGGTTGAGATCCTAAAACGTTACCCAGAACCTTTACCACTAGAAGTACAGACATGGGCCAGAGAGCTTCAAGACTCCTCCATGGAAGAGCTTCTTGATTTTATCAACCATAGAAAAAGTGTAATTCGAAATGAAGGGCTTCAAGGATTTCTCTCCAAAATTTCTGAGCTCACAAGTTTTGAGACTCTTTCCAAGGGAAGCTACGAGCTTCCACAACACCTTAATCGAAGAGTTGATTTAAAGAAAAAGCACGAATTAGAACAAATTCGTTCACTTTGTGAGCAACTGAATGGCGTGGAGACCATAGTGGATATTGGTGGGGGAGCAGGGCATTTAAGCTCCACACTTGTAGATGACAAGGATAGACTGGCCTATTGCCTGGATCGAAATGATAAGTTTCAAGCTCAAGGCAAAGTTCGGCTTAGAAAGTGGACTCCTAAAAATTTGGAAAAAATAAGTTTTGTTAATTGTGAATTTTCTGAAAATACCGATCTTGAGTGTTTGAACTCCTATGACAATAACTTGGTTGTGGGGCTTCACGGATGTGGAGATCTCACGACAAATACAATAAAGTTCTTCCAAAAGAGTGAATCTCGGTGGCTTTTATCAGTTGGTTGCTGCTATCAAAACCTCAATGGACAATATAATATTTCAAACTTCGGTAAAAATAGGGGCATCGAATTCTCCAAAAATGCCCTTCATCTAGCTGCACGGTGCCACACTCTTTATTCGGCTGAAGACTTGGATAAAAAGTTTAAAGTGCGTAGGTTTCGCTATGCCCTTCACTTATACTTACATGATGTTCTTGGGAAGGAAGAATTTGAATCTATCGGTAATACCTCCCTTTCTGACTATGAAGGTTCCTTCTATGAATATGCGATTAAGTACGCAAAGCTGAAACGTTGTCTGGAGAATGAATTAAATGAATTCTATAATAGTGAAAACACCCAGAAGTTAATAGATCACGTTATTGCAGCGGATCTAGTAAGAGAGCTTTTAGGCAG
>Ga0208203_1000532_pt1 | contig 16901 bp, 14 predicted proteins | sample DeeseametaMP2914_FD_184167 | JGI IMG/M metagenome (GOLD analysis project Ga0208203, IMG submission 184167) | Marine microbial communities from the Deep Atlantic Ocean - MP2914 (SPAdes) | ecosystem: Environmental > Aquatic > Marine > Oceanic | place: West of Santa Cruz de la Palma, Atlantic Ocean...
TCTGGGGCTGTGTTAACCAGACCAAAGAACAGGGCATGAACATCGCCCGTAACATCGCCATGCTGGCCGGCCTGCCGCGCACCAGCGCTGCCCAGACCGTGAACCGTCTGTGTGGTTCTTCCATGCAGGCGCTGCACACTGCCGCCCAGGCCATCATGACCGGCAACGGCGACACCTTCGTGATCGGTGGTGTTGAGCACATGGGTCACGTAGCCATGGATCACGGGGTCGACATCAACCCGGAGATCTCCAAGGTTACCGCCAAGGCGTCCAACATGATGGGCCTGACCGCGGAAATGCTGGGCAAGATGCACGGCATCAGCCGTGAGCAGCAAGACGCGTTCGGTGTGCGTTCCCACCGCCTGGCCTGGGAAGCCACCCAGGAAGGTCGCTGGAACAACGAGATCGTTCCCATCGAAGGTCACGATCAGGAAGGCAACAAGGTCCTGTGTGAAATCGACGAAGTGATCCGTCCCGGTGCCAGCATCGAAGACATGCAAAAACTGCGTCCGGTATTCGATCCGGCCAACGGTACCGTCACTGCCGGTACCTCCTCTGCCCTGTCTGACGGTGCGTCCGCCATGCTGGTCATGAGCGCCGAGCGTGCCCAGGCCCTGGGCCTGAAGCCCCGCGCCAAAATCCGCTCCATGGCCGTTGCCGGCTGTGATGCCGCCATCATGGGTTACGGTCCGGTACCGGCCACCCAGAAGGCGCTGGCTCGCGCAGGCCTGACCATCGACGACATTGACTACGTGGAGCTGAACGAAGCGTTCGCTGCCCAGTCACTGCCGGTGGCCAAGGACCTGAAGCTGCTGGACAAGATGGAAGAGAAAGTGAACCTGAACGGTGGCGCCATCGCCCTGGGTCACCCGCTGGGTTGCTCCGGCGCGCGTATCACCGGCACCCTGCTGAACGTCATGGAATGGAAAGATGGCCAACTGGGCCTCGCCACCATGTGTATCGGCCTGGGTCAGGGTATCGCTACCGTCATTGAACGTGTATAAAGCCTGACACCCGCCGCCTGACGCCGGACTCGCTGCGGCCTCAGGCCCGGATGCCAATTTCCGGCCCCGCCTCACAAGGGCAGGACTGGAAACAAAAAACCCCGGCTTATCCGCCGGGGTTTTTCTTTTTGGGCCGCTTCGCGGCTGTATCACGCAACATGCAGCACGCCAAACCTTCAGGGCTTAACCGTAAGAGTCCAGGCTCGCAAAGCGGGATTTGGAACACCCGCCCCTGAACCAAGGACAGCATCTATGGAATGGGGGGCCAGCCCGGGGTTCAACGCTCTAACTCATGGCCAGCTTACAAGCCCCAATTCACGAAGTCGGAGCGCCATAGCGCCAACAGAAACTTTGAATTCATCTGCTAAAGATTGAAATCTTTCACCAGCCACGCCAGTGCACTGCGCCAGAGCCTTTTCTCTCGCCAACGAGTCTTGGGAAGCAGTGATTAATGAATTAGGGTCATTGGGAGACAACCAGTAAGCCAAACTATCTGTAAAATGTAACGGGAGCTGCACCTTAAATCTGCTCTGAAACCCTTTGATCACCGATTTCCTAGGCATAAGGAAACATGCCGCGAAATAGTCCGCTTCCTGCTCAACTTCTGACCTCTGGTAGACAACATCAGATCCACTAACGGGCATATCTCTATGCAAAATATGGTCTTGATGCATGCACCAATGACCAAGCTCATGAGCAGCAGTAAATCTCATGACCTGATTAGGTAAAGCGTCACTAATAACGATCCGTTGTGCCTGGCGGTCTATTAACCCTGCAAGTACTTTCCCCTCCTCAGGACGTGCGAACCTTGGATCAATGTAGGGGAGTTCCTCATAGCTAATACCGAGAACCTCACACCCGATACGGGGGTCACAAAGCCGAGCGGGGCTCAATACACCATCCGGAAACAAACGATCCCTTTGAGACCAAATTTGCCTATGGAGCTGCCTAGCCTGGAGCTCAATATATTGCTTCTTCACCCGATCCATAAATCACCATATATGGTATTTTTTCAATAACAGATCACCATATATGTACACCCAGATCAAAAAACAGTCAAATACCACAAATTAATTTCACACTTTATCATTAGTCAATCGAAGCTAGGAGGGAACTGCTAACAGCGCAAACAGGGACGCCCTTAAGTCCTCCCATTGATGGGTGTCCTGTTGTTGGCTGTTCTCAGGAGCAGCTAGAAGGAAAAACCACCACATCATCGCCCTCCTGCCATACCGGCAGCTTGACCATGGTTTGAAGAAATAGCGGGTGCTCCAGCCAGTGCTGTAACCACCGCTGCAGATGCGGGTAAGGCAGCTGGCTAAACACATCACGATCTACATGGGCGAATTGGCGGACAAACGGCATGATGCCAATATCCGCTATGCTCGGCGCCTCCCCAAGCAGGTAGGCGCTCTTCTCCAGCAACGGTTCCAGGACCTGAAGAAAGGCCTCCCCTCGTTGCCGATACTCGGTCTGAGTCATCTCGACATGGCGGTCGGCGTATTTATAGCGATCCAGCCAATACTTGAACTCATTATCGTTTTGCTCAATCAGGTCATTCGCCTTAGGCACGATCGTTGCCTCCAACAGCCCCTGTGGATCCTGCTGCTCAAGAGCCCACACCATGATGTCCCGGCTTTCTTCAATGACAGCACCATCGGCAAGCTGCAAAACCGGCACGGTTCCTTTAGTGCTTATCGCCAGCATGTGCGAGGGCTTGTTTTTCAGGGTCACTTCCCGCAGCTCTACCTGCAAACCCGCAAACAAAATGCCCAGCCGTGCGCGCATGGCATAGGGGCAGCGTCGAAAGGAATACAGGCAATCTAATGAGGTCGTCATAGCTATTTTTCACAACGGAAACAGGGGTGGATTGATGCAACGGGAAACCGGTAGTCTGCTCACCACCAAAAGGGTTATCGGTCAGCTCAACGCATAAGGTGCGTAGAGGGAAAGGATACTATTGAACCAGCGCCCCGTCCCGGAACACTCCATTCACCACCATTAGGTGGGTGCCCTTATCTTTTTCACTTCCCCCTCTTTTTCACTTGAGAGGCCAACCACTACAGGTGATCAATATTTGAAAGATGGGAGAGCTGGCCCCGCTCTCCCATAGTGTTATCCAGCGATTTAACCCATCAGTGCAAATGACGGAGCTTGTCGGGGTTGCGAACGACGTAAATCCCGGCCACTTTACCGTTTTCAATCTCCAGCGCGGTGGTCTGCAGTTCCCCATCCGACTCCAGGGACACAAATCCGGGTAACCCATTGATGAAACACGCCCGAACAAAGGTGGAGCCTTTCTTCTGAAACAGCATGGCCAGATGCCCTTGCAACTTCATTACGGCGTCATAACCCAACACCGGCTCCCGCACCGCTGGCCGCTTGCCGCCACCATCCGCATGCAGGCTCACATCCTCTGCCAGCATCTCGCCCAGTGCCTTCATATCACCGCTACGAGACGCGGCAAAAAAGGCTTCTGCCAGTCTGATTCCCTGTTGTTTATCCACCGGAAACCGCGTGCGCGATTCCCGGACACGCACCCGCGCCCGGGAAGCCAGTTTGCGGCATGCCTCAGAAGAACGCTGTAATGTCTCAGCCACCTCATCGAACTCGACACCAAACACATCGTGAAGCAGGAATGCCGCCCGCTCCAGAGGAGACAGGCGCTCAAGCGCCAGCATCAGCGGCAGGGTAATGTCTTCCTCCACCTGCTCCTCCACCAGCGGCTCCGGCAACCATGCCCCCACATAGACCTCTCTTCGCTGCCTGGCGGATTTAAGCTGATCAAGACACAGGCGCGTCACCGTGCGGCGCAGAAAGGCTTCCGGTGCCACCACCTCACTGCGATCCGCCGCGACCCAGCGAATAAAGGCCTCCTGGACGATATCTTCGGCATCCGCCACCGACCCCAACATGCGGTAGCACACCCGCATCAGCACCGGGCGCAGTGGATCAAAAATCGCCTCCGCATCCTGCATGGTCTCTTTTTTCATCCCTTCACCTTCCTGCCGCAGCTACCAGCTTCCCGGATTCGTACCACAAGCCAAACCCCACCGCGATGCGGTTCCAGCCATTGATAATATTAATCATCATAGTCAGCTTCACCTGCTCCTCATGGCTGAAATGATCATCCAATGCCTCGTGTAGCGCCTCCCCAGGTACCCCCTTCGCCAGCTCCGTCAGGGACTCAGTCCAACCCAGCGCCGCACGCTCCCGATCACTAAAGCAGGGAGACTCCCGCCAGGCGGAAAGCAAGTAGAGCCGCTGCTCAGTTTCACCGCTATTCCGGGCTTCTTCTGTGTGCATGTTGATACAGTTGGCACACCCATTGATCTGGGACGCACGCACTTTGACGAGGTTAATCAGAGAGGCCTCCAGACTGGCCGAAATGCGTGTGGATGCCTCCATCCAGCTGCTCATGATGGCCGGGGCGGCTTTGAAAGGATCAAGTTTAAAGGTCATGGTTCAGGCTCCGTCTTCTGTGGTTGTTAGAACCAAGACGAGATAGCCATGGTGAATGTGACATCGGCTGCTAGCTTAACGCAGAAAATCGCCATTTCTTCGATAGCGGAGAGCACAAAGGACTATGGCCCCGCGCCTGAAAAGCAGCCAGGAGGACAAATTCGGTGTAGCAAGGATGGGAGAGGTGGATGCCCCCTATTCACCTCGCGTTTGGGAAATGAGAGACCTCGTGTTCTTTGATTTCACTCAAACTTTTGTTCGTATTCCCGGTCCTCTCGCTGTTCACGTGCTTTCTGGTGCTCGATCGAGCAAACCAGCTTTTCAGACACCGATTTAGCGGCGGCAGCGATCTCCATATTCTCATGTTCACACAACCTACCAATGGCATCCGCTCTAGGCTGCATCACATTCGCCCGGCTACCAGACCAAGATGAAGGCGTAACGCGCTCAGCGAATACCTCTAAGACGGTTTCGGGCTCAGGAGCAGCTTCCAGTAAACTGATCGCTGACTCCATAATAGCAACCCTTCCTTGGTCTCCATTCTTTGACCAAAGGCTTATACCCCCCGCAACAGGCGCCCAGACGCTGTCGTCATTTCTGGAACGACACCACTCAATCAAGACATCAACATCTATTTTGGCGAGAGGAGACCGGCGTAAGCCACCATGACGAATGAAGAAGAGTCGCCCACGATCATTTTCTTTAGGAGCTTCAAAAGCAGCATTTAAAAACTCGGCAGTCTTCAGCTCAGCGGTCGTCGCGATGGTATTTTCGAATGTATGAATAAAGCCATAGCTCTCATCAACAACAGTAAAGATCGTGTCCAGCAGCTCTAGCTTTTCAGCCTCGTTTCCATCGAAACGCAATGCGGCACCCACCACCTTCTCCATTTTATAATCCACAGACCCAGTAGGCTCATTGTGATCTCTTTGCAGCCTCTGAATCACTGCTCTGAGACCAACCAGTCGAAGTTCAGGGCCAAGCGTATCCACTGATGTATCTTTACCATGTAGCCTCATGCTTAGGGCATCTAAAACCACGTCATCGCCGCCGGGTCTACTCAGGAGATGCTGAGCGAGATCGACAATACGTTCTCGAGGCAAATTAATATACTCGCCCCGCCATAGGAGCGGCCCATACATCCCCGGACGAGTATCCGGCTCTTTCAGAAGCACCATACAACGATCAAGATCGACTTCTGTAAACTTCCCCCAAGGATGTAAACCGACCAATACATGCCGGAGCTGAGGGTGATGTGCGCACTGGTCAAGTAGCTCTTCTGTAAACGCTGTATCGACAGAGCTAGCCTCTTCGATGAAGCCCCCAAAGACTGAAAAGTCTTTGGGGGCTTCAGGCAAGTGTTCAAGCTGATCTACAAGTTTCTGCCACCCAACTTGAAGGTCATGTGCCCCCTTTGCTAATCCTCGACCAAATGCCGAGCGATAGGGCATCCAATCGCTCGCAAATAGGTTGGGGACCAACTCGTCGAGTTCGTAATTTGATGAAGCGAACTCCTCACCTAAACGTAACGCCCTATCCTCAAGCCGCTTTTCAGCATCGCTATACCTGTTGGCATCTTCATGTCCAAAATCAGAGTCTAGCGCCCAATGGTCTCCTCCCCTACCTAGCACATAGGTCATTATTGTAGGAAGCAAATCAACGGGCTCTAACTCCCGTTCTAATTCTGCAAGCTTGTCTGGCAGGGGCTCGATATCATCCTCGCTTTTTCTCTTGGTCTTGGTGTAGTTAAAATAGATCGTTGACCGGACGGCTTTCCAACCTTCGCCCCAAGGGTGGTGAGCATTTAGCTTTCGAGCCGCATCAATGAGCTTGTCTCTCATTGCTTCTTGCTGCCACAGACCTCGGAAATTTTTTGCCAGAATCTGCCGCGCCAGCCCCTCCAGATCAGTGTCTCCGGACGATCCCAATCGCACCGCAACATCGATGAAAGTACTTCGCCACTCCACCAGCTCATCATGGTTGGGACATAGCCCATAATCTCTTGGACGAGCACCAAACCCGTTCATTCCTATCCCTGTCCAGGATGGCCCCTCCAGTGCTGTTGATAGCATCCTGAAACCCAACGACCTGCGTCCAGCCTCGTCAGATAAAAGGCATTCATTCATGATTGCAATGCGCTGCCCCAGAGAGGCATGCGTGCCAGAAAGGTATGCTTGGAAAAATCTAGCAATCTTATCTCGGACCGAGTCATAGTTGTTTTTTTCGTCTTCATAGTCCGCCACGCGGATTAGGAGCCTGACGCAACGATCAAAAGCATTCGGTTCATATGCCAACGCTTGCAAAAGGTTGAGAATAGTCGTCCTTTGTGGATTGTGCCGCTTCTCCAGGCCTTCAAAATCAGGCGCGCTAAGCTCCGCTTCGATCCTGTCGAGCAGAGCTTCAGGCGCAACTGGGCCGATATAGCCGAGCATTCGGTCTGCCGTATCTTCCAGCTCTAGTATCCGGCCCAGCAGTCCCTCTGGCTGAAGCCAGGCCTCGACGATCTCTGTCGCCACCGGATGGGCATGCATCAGCCCTAATCTATGCGCAAACGACATTAGCAAACGCTCGCAACCGGAGCCTTCAAAGGTCGTCCTGAGTTGACTGACTGGGATACTATCTAGCGCCGAAGCTGCCAGCTTGTTCGCAACAGCATGGGGAAGGATCGCCCTCCAATGCCCCCTCTTTTGCACGACATGGCGGTCCAAAAGCTTCTTGACTGCTCTAAACAATTGGTGCTGGGAGTGACCAAAGATCGAGCCCAGTACTTCCAGCTCATTGTGACCGTCCTCAGTATCTGAGACGGAGAACGAATAGACTAGAGACAGTATTTCAGCCTGTTCATGCAGATCATCGTCCGGGTCATTACGCTGCACAAAAAGGCGGCTAAATAACTGCGCATCAGAAAGCTGAGCCAAACTTTCACCTTCCTCCACCCTCTCGGCAATCGCTAGAGATACTCTTGCATTCCCATCAGCAAACTCAGCAATTCGGAGGGCATTATTCTGGCCGATTCCGGGAAAGCGACGGAGAACGAGCTGCTCGGCCACATCCGATCCAACTGCCTCAATATGGATTACCTCGGTTGTCTGAGGCTTATCGTCCCTGATGTCATACTCAACTGTGACAAGGCTTACTTCGCAGCCTGCTGCTGATACTTTGCTGGCTAACGAAGAGTGGAGATCTGATGGGCAATTATCGAGAATCATCACGGCACGTCGATCCTCAGCAATGAGTCTGTTCAGCATCGCTGCTGCCGACGGTTCAGGTTCAGCTCCAGTATCGACATACACAGCTATGGTTCGGTCGAGCGCATCTGTGCCGACCGTTTCATCAAAGAGAGCCTGCACAATCCTGGTCTTACCGACACCAGATAAACCCGTTATGCGAACCGCCTTAGCCGTAGATCTTATAATGTCTCGCATCGGGCCAATCGCATCTTCTATGCTTAGTTTCTGGCCTTTCCCTGATGGCAGTGTGACTGTCACGCCTGGGACCAAAATCAGCGTATCATCAGCATCTTGAGGAGGGTTACTCCAAGCCCCATAAGGCTGCCATCCTGAATAGCCTTGCCCAAGCTTCGATTTTACCCAAAGCATGACCGACGGGTACTGACGCAGCCATTGAGTTAGTTTCGAGCGATCGAAGAAATCTAGGTGAATATTGTCATTGGCGGGGTCACACTGAGCGGCATCTCGCATAGCTTGGATGCGCGCTCTCTTCATGGGAGGCGAGCAATCATCAGCCAAGCTTACGATAATGTAGCTGCCACCCTTCAGGGCCTGCCCTGAAATCATCGCCGATAGCACGCCGTCCTTGACCATTTCACTCGTAATTTCTCCCTTAGGCATCGAGTGTTTCTTGGCCTGAAGGATTGTATCAGGCCTTGCCAGAAATCCTGTGTTAAGGGTATCGACAGGAACCTGAACGTGAATATCAATTCCTTCATCAGGAGCATTGGTTGAACCTGACCAGCTTACCCATGCAGGACTATGGCCATTTGCAGCCACCTCAGCCTCGGCGAGTCGAGCAATCAACTCTTCCAGTTGGCTATCAGACAACCGGAGTAGTTCGTCTTTCTCAATGTCAAAGATTGTCACTATTGCACCTTTGGAGGAAGACAGGCAGTACTTAGGGCTAGCTTCACGATTAGGTTTTAGATATCAGCTAAACAACTGATTAATTTCTTCAGCAACAAGAGCCAAAGTACCAACTGATGAATCTGACAGCCCTCCATCCCCATGAGCCAGATGGTTTCTGACATGCCTGCCTGCATGGAGCCGACTACGTGCAACTTCCATATCACGCAGCTCCTGTCGAACTTGCTCTTCTGTTGGAACAGGGGAAGGCACCCCTTCCTTAGTCACAAGCCCCTTTTGGATCATTTCAAATACCATTCTGTCCCTGACTCTGGACTCGGCCAGAGACCACGATGAAGTATATCCCTCGTCTGTTACCCAACCATATTTTAGTGCCAAATCCATATATCCTTGAAGGTTTCTCGGTTTTTTATCCGTTATCCCTTCTTTCTCTATCTCATATTTCTCGATTAAAGCCTTCTCCAGGGCGGTATACGCGACAGCCTCAGATGCCTGATGAAGCCTGTATGCGAAAAGTGAATATAGAGCAACATTCTTTGCATTTTCGAATAGCTGCTTAACGTTTCTTGGCACCTTTTCGTTTAAAAGGATTGAATCTATGTACCCATGCCAATCACCAAGTGGAATATGGCTATTTCTAGGATCAGAGATTAGGACTTGATCCAGTGTTTTCAGCCGATCCTCAGGGCTTAGTTCGCACAAACTTTTTCTCCACCAATATTTATATCGAAACCATCAATACCATTGGGGTCTTGCGTCGTGCGCCCCAAACTCAACACTTCTTCACACCTCGACACTTCGGAAATGCACTACATCCCCAAAACTGCTGCCCCGCATTCTTCCCTGATCGGGCCTTGCGCATCACCATCACTTCACCACACTGATGACACGTTGGTGCAGCCGGCCGTGCAACGAGTTCTGCGCCAGCCGGAGCCCCTTTCTCATTCCCCACTTCTCGTTCAGGCTGGCTACCTCCCTTTTCCTGCTCATCTGTCGTTGCTTCAGTGCTTGGCTCGTCTAGCTGTCCCGTCTCCTCCAAAGAGGGGGCGTGCTGCATCGGCAAAAGCACCGCTTCAATCTGCTGACGAATATCTGCCACCCCATACCCTCTGGCTGCCCTGATTCTTAGTAGTGGCAAGCCAGCCGATTCACAGGCTTGCTCCAAGAAGGCATCCCGCTTCTGCCGTTTGGCCGAACCATGGCTGGCATCGTCCAGCTCAATGGCCAGCTTTACAGCACAGTCTTGCGGGTCACAGAGGAGGAAATCGACGTGTTTAGCCGAAATCTGGTTGAAGGCCCGTTGCCAATTGGACCGGTTGTGGCCTTTTTGCGGCGTAAGTACATCCGCGACGCGGACTTTGGAAAATATGAGGGCCTTGTCGCCCACGGCTTGAGTGAGAACTCCGTAGAAGGAGCGTTCGGCCTTGGAAAGCAGATAGGTTTTACGGCGATAGCCGAAAGATATTCCACCGCTGGCCCGCTTCTGTTGGGCCAGGATCAGCATGACCCCAATAGCGATAGCCAGTAGAACGCCTAACTCCACAGACTTATCTCCCGTTTGGCGGTAAACGGGCACAGTTGTGCTGAATATGGTGATAAGCGGACAGGCATCCCTTCCCCTGAGTCACGTTTCAGGCCGTGCCACCCTGGCCAGCCGTTGTTATTGGTATTTTGCTCTTTGTGATCCAGTTCCGAATGTACACAATCTTCCGAAGCAAATAAATGAATAGGCTTCATTCCCGGCATTACCTGCGGCAAGGGGCTGACAGGCAACAGCCATGGACCGTATTCTTCCACCCGACATTTGCGTAGGAACTGGCCATGCCCCTTGATCTGAATGCTTACCTGAAACGGATACACGTGGATGGTGTGCCCGCCCCGACCCTGGCGACGCTGGCCACTCTGCAGCAGCGTCATCTTCAGTACATTGCCTTTGAGAATCTGAATCCGCTGTTGGGCCTGCCGGTGCCGCTGGATATTGAGAGTCTGCAGCACAAGCTGGTGCAGCAAGGGCGTGGCGGCTATTGCTTTGAGAACAACCTGCTGTTTATGGCGGTGCTGGAGGCATTGGGCTTTACGGTTCGCGGGATCACCGCGCGGGTGTACTGGAATGCCCCGGAGGATGCCCAACTGCCCCGTTCGCACATGCTGCTGCTGGTGGAGCTGGACGGACAACGTTATCTGAGCGATGTGGGATTCGGCGGCATGACCCCCACCGCGCCTTTGCGACTGGATGACACCGCTGCCCAGGCGACGCCGCTGGAGCCGTTTCGGGTGGTCCCTGCGGAAGATCATTACCGGCTGGAGGTGTGTCTGGGGGAACAGTGGCGTCTGCTGTATCGTTTTGATCTGATGACACAGTGGCCCATCGATTTTGAAATGGCCAACTGGTACGTGTCCTGCCATCCAAACTCGAAATTTGTGAACAATCTGATTGCTGTTCGCACGGAGGATGACCGCAGGCACACCTTGCTGAATACGCTCTATACCGTGCGTTACCCAGACGGCAGCAGCGACAAGCAGGACATCCCCAGCGCGGCGGCACTGGCCACGCTGCTGGCCGAGACGTTCCAGATTGATCTGACCGATCTACAGCAGCCGCTAGAAGCCACACTGGTTGGCAAGGGTCTGGCTGGCTCGTGAACGACTAGCCCATCAGCTGCGGGCATAACCCGCCGGGGACGTTCAGTACCCAGTCGCGCACGGCCAGGATGGCGGGGTCGTCCCGGCGGCTTTCCGGGTAGACCAGATAGAACGGCTTGCCTTCCAGCTCCGGGCCAAAGGGTTGCACTAACCGTCCTTGTGTCAGCTCATCTTCGATCAAGGGACGACTCATCAGGGCGACTCCCTGCCCGCCGATCGCGGCGGAAATGGCGTGGGTCTCATCGGAGAATTCCAGGCCAGCACTGACATCCAGGCCCGGTACTTTCGCGCGCTTTTGCCAGCCCGCCCAATCCATGGGGGTAACGGAAGCGCCGTGGGGACGGAAGTGGATGAGTGGGTGTTGGGGGAGCTGCGCCGGGTCCGTCAGGTTCAGGTAGGGGCTGCAGGCAGGGATAAAGTGGTTATCGAATAACTTCTCTGCCACCAGCCCCGGCCAGTGGCCATCGCCGTAGCGGATCGCCAGATCGGCGCTAACCCCATCCAGTGCCACGGATTCGTGGGAGGCATGGGTGCGCAGGTCGATATCGGGGTGGGCGTCACGGAGTATGCACACCCAGGGCAACAACCAGCGCACGGCAACCGCAGGTGTCGTGGAGAGGGTGACCGCCTGACGCACCGGCATGCTCTGCAACCGCGCCACCGCCTCCCCAATGCTGTCGAACGCCACCTCAAGAGTCTGAAACAACTCCCTGCCCTGCGGCGTGAGCAGTAACTGCCTGGGCTTGCGCACAAACAGTGCGACGCCCAGGGCCTCTTCCAACCCGCGAATATGATGACTGATGGCCGTGGCGGTGACCGACAGTTCATTGGCGGCGTTTTTGGCGCTTTCGTGTCGGGCGGCCGCTTCAAAGGCTCGCAGGGCAGACAGGGACGGCAATCGGCGATGGCTCATAGCTGAGCATTACTCATTCATAGCAACAAATAATGATCGTTTGTGGGTGCTTAACTACAGGCGATAGGCTGATTTCACGCCAAAACATGAATGAGTTCAACTCACAATATCAAGGAGCCATACCATGCCCCATATTCTGCAACTGGATGCCAGCGCCCGCCCCGGCCAGGCCGGAATTGATGAACACGGCTCGGTAAGCCGTCGGCTGACTCAGCGTTTCGTGCGCGCCTGGCTTGCCCACCAGCCGGACACCAGCGTCACGCACCGGGATCTGGGCGCCACCCCGCCCTCTTTTATCGACCAGAACTGGATTGCCTCCGCCTTCGCGTCGCCTGGACAGCAGCAGCCCTGGATGCGCGACGTCCTTGCGGAAAGCGACCGCCTGGTGGATGAACTGATTGACGCTGACATCCTGGTGATCGGCGCTCCGCTCTACAACTTCGGCATGCCCGCAGCGTTGAAAGCCTGGGTAGATCAGATTGTTCGCATGGGCCGCACGGTGGAGTATGACGAAACCCATCCCGAAGCCCCCTTTACCGCCCTGCTCAGCGATCGCCCCCGCCATGCCGTGATTCTGTCCTCACGGGGAGGTGCAGGCTTTGAGCCCGGAGAGGCCCTGGCGCACCTGAATCATCTGGAGCCCAGCCTGACCACCGTACTGGAATTCATCGGCATTACCCGCATTCATCGCATTGCCGTCGAACATCAGGAGGAAGGCGGCGACGTGCTGGCCGCCTCCATCAAGCATGCGGAGGAGCAAATCGAAGCACAGGTTGCGCAACTACAGGATAGTCTGAACGAAGAGGGGAATATGGCGCGCCTTGAAATGAATACGCTACAGAGGTTTGTTTAGGGTTGTGGATTCGCGGCTCGAGCGCCGCTCCTGCCGGAGTTGAGGCTTACCTGAAGGGGGTCATGCTTGCATGAGACGATGCCGAGCCTTGGCGAGACAGCGCGTTGCCGTTGGCAATGGCCCCCGCTGCGCGGGGATCACCATGCGAGCATGGACTCCTACGGGGGGGTGGCGAAGCGCCAGTGGTTAGCTGGCGGCTGTGTACCGGTAGGCTTCCGGGTGTTTGCGGGCATCGTCGATGGCGCGCCAGGCCAGCGGGATGTAGCGGTCTTTTTCGGGGACTTTCGGGTAAGCCTTGCGGACCGCCCAGCAGAATGCCTTGAAGAACGCCTTGTCGGCCCGGTTGTAGCGCAGCCCGGCCTTGCGGCGGTAGTTTTCTGGCAGGGTGGCCACGGTGAGGCGGTACATGAAGACGCTGAATGGCAGCATCATCAGCTTCCAAAGCCAGCGCGGCAGCTGGCCTTCGAGCTGCGGCGGGACGGGATAGTTACTGTAGTGCCCCGGGATCATCATGTCGCCCAGTGCTTCGTTGTGTGCATCGAGACGGGTTTCGATAATCTGGTTGAAGTGCTCCCAGTAGGCCTCTTCCGTCTGCGGAATAAAGCGCTCGGCAATGCCCAGCATGGCCGCCATTTGCTTCCATTCGGAAAAATGCTCGGCGCGCTGTGCTGCGCTCAGGGGCTCGCCAAACCACTCATACATCTTGACCACGGAGTAGAACCCGGTCTCGTGCACCCAAGAGTAGGCTTCCGGGTCGAGGGCGAAGAACTTGTTGCCCTGCTTGTCGGTGCCCTTGATCGAGCGATGCAGCTCGCGCAGGCGGCGGCCCATTTCGATAGCCTTTTCCGGGCGAGAATACACCACCGGCCAGAGCAGCTCCGTCGACCCTTTGGCGCGGCCCCAGGGGTCGTTCAGGTATTTCTTGTCCACCGTCACCGCGGCATTAATCACCGGGTGGGCGGATTGCAAGATAAATGCCTGGGGCAGCATCAGATGAAACAGGTAGGAACCGAAGTCTTTCCACATGAGAGAACCGGGCAACAATGGAACCGGGTCTTTCTCTTGGGGCTGGCTGGCACGGTTATTATTGTTCTTCACTGCCTTCGCGGCGTCAGTCATGGCCATTCTCCTGTCTGGGCACGCTTCACGCGCCTGCCAAATCGCCGGGGCCAGCCCGGCTGAGACAAGATTCATTCTGTGTGCCCACGTTGGCCGATTCAACAAGGCAAGCCCGTAACTAAACGAATAATGCATTCCTGTTGCGGGAAGGCGCCACGCATAGATCTGCACACCGATTAACGCGCTAAATCCGTCTGACGTGAAATAGGTGGGTGTCCCCGATTGGAGGGGGCTTGTTTAGTCCCACGCCCAGCTGCTCTTGCAACGCCCCCTCCCCCAAAGAGGACATCACCGGCACCGACAGGCGCCCGCAAAGTTGGCACGGTTCCCGCACTAACAAGGGTATCTGCTGCCTTGCCGGCAGCCTGGCTCAACACCCGACAGACAAAGAGGTGCCTTATGGATTCGGTATCGATTAAAGACCTGATGTGTACCCGTTACGCCACCATCCGCCCGGAAATGCCGGTGGTAGAGGCCTCGGGCAACCTGATCAAGCACGATATGCTGGGCAGCCCGGTCACCGACGAGGCTGGAACATTGCTGGGCTGGATCAGTGAGCGCGAATGCCTGCAGGCCGCACTGCAGGTGGTATATCACAACCAGCGGGTCGCCACGGTAAAGGACCTGATGCAGACCGACGTTCTCACGGTATCTGTTAGTGACGACGTGCTGACCCTGGCCCAGCAGATGCTGAATGCCAAGCCGAAGATCTACCCGGTGGTGGATGCCAGCAACAAGGTGCTGGGAGTGATCAGCCGCCGCCATATTCTGAACATGCTGGATCAGAAACTGGCAGAGCTAAGCAAAAAGGCGGGCTAGACTGTGCGCACAATAGGTGCAATTTTGCACCCGAAAAGCGCACCACAATGGATCATCGATTATTGGGGGGCGGTGATAACGCCCTGCCAACACACCTAATCGCCAGTGTGTTTAGCGCGAGCGGGTGAGTTGCATCCACACGGCCAACCCCAGCCCCCAGGCCCCGTTAACGATGAGGCCGCCGATCACTTTGCTGGCGTTCACATCCAGGCCTTTCAGGGGAAAGACCAGCAACATGGCCACGGCGGTGGGGCCAATGGCACCGATGACGACGGCCCCAAGCCAATAGCGAATGCCCTGCCAGCGGCGGACCAACCACCACACAGACAGCCCCCATACCCCTCCCCAAAACGCCAGGGAGATGACCTGCGGAACACCAAGGGGCGGTACTGGGTTCATATTCCAGGGGAAGGCCGGAATCATGCCGCCCAACCAAAACAGGGCCAAGACGCCCTGATGAAAGATCAGCGTGGCGAGAAAACCACCGGTGAAGGCTTGTAGCCACTGTTGCCGGGAATGGGCCATGGGGACTCCTGTGGACGGATCATTGCCGCCCCGAGTCTACCGGGAATGGCGCTATTTCGATAACGGCAATGTGACGATCTGGGTGATCTTGAGCCCGGCAGCCCCGTCGCTCACGAGGCTGTCAGTGTCCTGTGGATCCACGGCGACGGCCACGCCTTGCGCGGGCCGCTCGCCGGGGTAATGCAGCAGCCCCATGCAGGCCCACAAGGCGGCCCGCTGGCCACCCGCCTGCCGGATCTGTTGCAGCTCCTGCCCGGAGCAAGGGGCCAGGTCGCGCAGGCTGCTGTAGCGAATCAGCTCAAGCTGCGCTGCGGTGCCGGGGCGCGAGATCAGCGGTTCGGTCATGACCCCTTGCAGGCATTCTGAGCGGATCGCCGGGGCCTGTGTGGCACAGTTTTGTACTGCGCTCACCCGGAAGGCGGTGGCGTACAGCAGGTTAACGTCCTGGGGCCAACCACCACAGGCGAGCGCCAGCACCGGCAGGCCGCCCAGCATCCAGGTGATCCATCGTTTCCGCATGGTCTTTCTCATTGGTTCGCGAGGTACCCAGCTTGTCATGGGCCAGCCAGTGCGGCATCCCCCTGTTGGGGGATGCGCTGGCCGTATTAGCGTCGGCGAACCAGGCCGTCTTCCAGCACCTGTTCGAAGTGGTCCCGAAGGGTGTCATCTACCGGGCGATAGGTTACGCCCAGGGTCTGGCTGCGGCGGTTATCAAAGCGCAGCGGGTAGCCCACATTACGGCTGATGAACTTGCGGGTCACCGGGCCCATGAACGGCCCCACGGCCCATACCACCGGCTTGGGGACTTTCATCATCGGGAATGGGTACTGCTTGCCGAACTGACGACGCAGGCTGGCAGCGATATCCAGCATGGAGACCGATTCGCTGACCAGAATGTAGCGGCCTTCAGCCTCGTCGGTGAAGGCGCCCAGCAAATGCGCTTGTGCCACTTCGCGCACATCCACCATGCCGTACACCAGATCCGGCACCCCGGTACGCAGTTTGCCGCGCCCCATGTCGAGCAGGGTACCGATACTGGCGGAATGGCTGGCATTGGTCAGGGACGGCCCATACACCATACCCGGGTTGATGGTCACCAGATCCCAGCGGCTGCCTGGCTCACCGGTCTGGGCATCGTGGATTTTCCAGGCTTCCCGCTCGGCAGCCACCTTGGAGTACTGGTACGGGTTGTGATCCACGGTGCTGGTGGTGTTCCAGTCGGCTTCGGTGAAGGCGCTCTTGCCCTTCATGTCGGTAGCGTCGCCATACACTGACGCCACGCTGCTGGTCAGCACCACCCGCTTGAGGGTCTCGCAACGGTTGGCGGCGTTGAGCACATTGCGGGTACCTTCTACTGCCGGGCGCACCAGCGCTTCGTTGGCATCGGTAAAGCCATCGAGCACAAACGGAGACGCGGTGTGCATGAGCACATCGCACCCTGCCATGGGGGCATCAAAACTGTC
>Ga0208203_1000537_pt1 | contig 16865 bp, 13 predicted proteins | sample DeeseametaMP2914_FD_184167 | JGI IMG/M metagenome (GOLD analysis project Ga0208203, IMG submission 184167) | Marine microbial communities from the Deep Atlantic Ocean - MP2914 (SPAdes) | ecosystem: Environmental > Aquatic > Marine > Oceanic | place: West of Santa Cruz de la Palma, Atlantic Ocean...
CCCACCAACCACATCACTATGACCATTGAGGTATTTGGTCATGGAGTGCATGACAATATCTGCACCAAGAGTCAGGGGCTTTTGAAAGTAGGAACTCATAAAAGTGTTGTCGACAACTGAGAGCGCCTTATATTTCTTAGCTAAGGCCGTCACTTTTTTGATGTCTGTAATCTTGAGCATGGGGTTTGTTGGAGTTTCAAGCCAAAGAAGTTTAGGTTTTAAACTTTTAAGAGCTTGCTCAACTTCTTTCGGATCAGTCGTATTAATGAAGTGAATATCATGAATATCATTAAAAACTGTGGTGAGAATGCGATAGGTGCCACCATAGACATCGTCGCCACAGAGAATCGTTGAGCCCTTAGGAAGAGAGTGAAGGATCAAACTTATGATTCCAAGTCCACTGGCAGCCACTAGGGCGTACTTGGCCTCTTCGAGGCTAGCAAGACATTCTTCAAGACGTGTGCGGGTAGGATTATGGGAGCGAGAATACTCATAACCTTTATGCTTACCAGGGCTCTCCTGGACAAAAGTCGTCGTTTGATAAATAGGGGGCATGATTGCCCCCGTCTCTTTATCAGGATGACCACCGACATGGATGACCTTGGTTGCAAAGTTCATTTTCTTCTTTGCCACGCTTTGTTCCTAGTAGGCTCTGGTCTTACTGAGGTATTGAAGAACATCAATATCAGTAAGAATATCGACAAGCTGATCGCCTTTCATAACAAGGGCAACATCTTTTTGAAGAAGAGCATCGGCAACAGTTGAAAGGAGCTCATTCTGATTTACAATTTTGTAATTCATGTTGAAGGCAAGGGAGATATTATCTTCTTGGTTAAATTCACCCATCATGACAGGTTTAAGAAGGGCTTTCTCTGAAACAAGCCCTTTAATCGCACCGGACTCATCGGTACAGGGAAGTTGCGAGATACCAGCTTCATCCATCAGCGTAATGGCCTCACCAATGGAAGCCTTATCTGAGATTGTTTTAATATTACCCGTCTTATTGAGATGAGTAAGAACATCCTTAATTTGAACGTCAAAAGAGCTATCAAGGTAACCATTATCACTCATCCAATCGTCATTGTAGATCTTAGAGGCATAACGATTTCCTGAATCGTGAAGAAGGACAAGAATTTTCTTAGGAGTCTTTTGCTTTTGGGCATATTTGATAGCACCGCAAATCGCAGCGCCAGCAGAACCACCAGCATAGACGCCTTCTTCTTTAAGAAGTCTTCTCGTCATAAGAAAAGACTCTTTATCGCCAACCATTTCCCATTCATCGATATTATCGAAGTCATAGTTTTCGGGAATGAAGTCTTCTCCAACTCCTTCGAGAACATAGGTCTTGGCTTCAATCATTTCACCAGTCTTTGCATAGTGAGCAACGATTGATCCCTCACAATCGATTCCAACAATTTCAACATTAGGCATCTTCTCTTTGAAGAAGCGACCGCAACCTGAAATTGTTCCCCCTGTTCCAACTGTCGCCATGAAGACATCAAAGTCGCCCTGGGTTTGCTCATACATTTCTGGAGCGGTCCAAGTGTAGTGGGTCATTCGGTTATGGAGGTTGTCATATTGATTTACATAGAAAGAGTTAGGAATCGTTTCACTCAGTCTCTTTGAAACAGAGTAGTAACTTCTCGGATCTTCCGGAGCAACATTAGTAGGGCAAACAACAACCTTGGCCCCAAATGCTCTGAGGTTATCGATTTTTTCTTTGGACTGCTTATCGGCAAGAACAAAGATACACTTGTAACCGTGAACAGCTGCCCACATCGCTAGGCCTACGCCTGTGTTACCACTTGTTCCTTCAATAATAGTTCCCCCTGGTTTTAGGGTTCCTTCTTTGACGGCCTGGTCGAGCATATAAGCACCGATACGGTCTTTTGTTGAACCCCCTGGGTTCATGTACTCAAGCTTAACGTAAATCTCAGAATCAAGATCTTTAGTGATGTGGTTGAGCTTAATAATGGGAGTGCCACCGATCGCATCAACTACGTTTGCTCTGGCCCCTTTCATGAGATTTGTCATTTTCTTATCCTTGGTTATTCTCTTCTTGAACTTTCTTTATTTCGAGTGCACCGGCCATGGTTGAGAGGCGAGATATAATGGCATACACAGCTTCTTTGGCCTGAAAGTCATTATTCTCTTTAATCTCACTGATGCAGTATTTTCTAAAAACCATGCCACGGCTATTAAGATTACTTTGGCTGTCCTTTTCTGAATTCGCACGGACAAATCCTCCCACAGGTTTTCCACCTACGAGATAGATCGCAATTTCAGCGGCCATACCATCATACTTCATTGTCGAATCGACACCTTCTTGAAGAACAACTGAAGTAAACTTAATCTTATTTTTTCCAATATTCATTTTGTCGCGGTTCTTGCGGTTCATCTCGGAAATCTCTTTTCCAGAAGAGACAACCGATATTCCCATTCCATAAGTCCCCTGACTCGCTTTCACAAATATTTTACTTTTTTCAGGCATTGTTGAGAGCATTTGATCGACTTCATTTCCAACGAGATCAAGACCCTCTTTTGTTGAGAAATCGACACCTGTAAAACTTTTAAAGTTGGCCATGATGAGATCAGGGTTTATATCGTACTTCGAAGAGAAGTCACCTACGACCTTGGCATAGAATTCGAAGTGCTCGCTTTTTTGGCGGCGAAACCACCCAATGAGTGGCGTTGGTACAATGGGGGTCTTGCAATCTTGCCAAGCAAAGTCGAGCGGATCAGATTGGTCATTATTAAGAAGACCAATATCAAAAGTGATTCCTTCGGCGCTTAGTTGCCCCTCTTCATTGAGATGTCCTCTAAGAATATTGAGTTCAAACTTAGAATGGCTAACAAGGGTGAGGTTTTTCTTTTCCTCTCCAAAGAGCATAGGGTCAAGGCTCACAATTTGTGGCTCAAAACCCGCATCTCTAATGGCCATTTGCAGATGAGCGAGGTGATCAAGATAGAATAGATTCTTTGTGTGGGACTCGGGAATGATGGCCACAGTCTGTGCTTCAGAAGCAACAGCGAGAAAAGTTTCTTTAAAGGCCTTACTTGAGGCATTGAGGTCAAGCTGGCAAAGATTGTTAAAGCCTGCCGGATACATATTCATATCAACGGGGGCAAACTTAGTATTGCTCTCTCTAATGTCGACACTTGAATAAACAGGAGTTGGCAGTTCATTCATAACAGCGTCGAGGTCTTCATTTATTTGGTTCCAGTTTGAAGTAATGAACTCTTCAAGCTGCTCTTTTGTTTGAACTTTATATGTCATGGTGGGAACCTTCGCTTTAGTTTACTTCCAAGAGCTAGCGAGGTTTTTCACATGGGTCATGGGCTCGATGTCCAAAACCTCTGGAAAATAGAGAACTTCTTTGTATTGATTCAATCGCTTTGCTCCCATATCTTTTATCGTATTTTCCCTAGCTTTCATAGAGCTGTGCAGGTGGACAAGGCCCTTGTGAGATGCGTCAGGTTGCCAGTTTTCAAGGTAGGGGGTGAGGGAGCGATTGACGACCAAGAAAGAATCTTTATGCATGAAGTTTTCAGCGTTTTGTTGCAGGTCCGTGGCTTCATGGGCCTTGCGCTGATCAACGCTGGTTACGAGGAACCAATTGGAATAATCTGCTTTTTTGAGGTCTTCTTGAAAGACAAGGGCTTCAGTAAAAGAGGAGCGATTAAGGTAGAGCCCACTTATAGCGTCAATAAACTCGTCAACAAAGCTTTCTCCCGTAACTTTCTCAAGATAGCTGAGAAGTTTCTTTATACCAGACTTAACAATGAGCGAGAGAAAGCCAGACTTTTGCTCCTCTTTTGATTTACTAAAGCGCTTTCCAAAGTACTTAAAAATATCCACAAAGCTCTTATCAAAGAATTGGTTAATTTTCTGACTCGATTGAAGAAAATCGATAAAGTGCTTTCCAGGGGGCGTGTCCAAGATAATGGTGTCGTAGCCCCCAGTTTTGAGGTGGTGTTGAACTTCAATAATCGCCATGATCTCATTCATCCCCCCGTAGGGCTTAGTGAGAATATTGACGATCGGATTATCAAGACTTGAACCCTCCTGAGAGAGCTTCGCCATTCTCTTTAGGGTTGTCTTAGGATTCATCAGCAGAGCATCAAGCTGACCATTTTCAAATTGAAAGTCTTCACCAGTAAGGGTGCTGACTTCTCCAGCATTATCATCCTTTATTCCAAGAATTTGTTTAAGCCTTCGAGCAGGGTCGATGGTAATGAGTAAAACTTTTTTGCCACTCTTTGCTAGGCTATAAGCTCTTGATGTTGCAAGTGTCGTCTTACCAACTCCGCCCGTTCCACAGAAGAGCTCAATTTTCTTTGAGGGAATCATAGAGGCGCTCCCTTTGTGAGGAGATGCTGGCACTCTTTGATGATGGCGGGGGAGCGTTCATGGGCAAAGTGAGGAATATGTTTCCATTCCTCGTCACTTAGTTCGCTTAAGAGGCGCTCCTCATGAAGGCACTTTGTTTTGATAAACTCCGGAAGGTCCCCAGGTGAAGCCTCTTTTAAAGAGGGGCTCAAACTGAGCAGGTCATTTAAGACTAAGCTAAAGTGGGGAACGCCACGACTTGCCAACTGCTCCTTAAGTTCATGGGCTTCTTGAGTGGCCATGGCCGTAGGAAGTGAGGTGACAACAATATTCATGCGTTCATCTTCAAATATAAAGCGCTCCATTCGGTTGATATCGTCAACGATAAGACCGGTGCGAAACATTTCTTTAAAGTTGCGAGGGCTCTCCATCATGGTGATGGCGTGGCCTGAGCTTGGAGAGTCGAGAACAATCGTGAGTTCAGAGTCCTCCTCAAGTTTGTTAATAATATGACCTAGGAGAATCATGTGACCTAGCCCTGGTAGCATATTAAAGAGGGAGCTAAAGAAAGGCGTCTTTAGGATCCACTTCGCAATGGTCTCACTTCCTAATTTCTTTGCAATATAGGAGCGAGCTGAGCTGTCCATCTCCAGATTAAAGTGGGGGAGGTCTATCTTACTAGCAAGTGTCTGATTGAGAGGTTGATCAAAGGAATTATAAAGAACCTTCTTGCCTTCTTCTTGAAGAGCTTTGGTAATGGCCATCGCTAGCGTTGTTTTACCAACACCACCCTTACCTGTGACCATAATAAGTCGTGTTTTCTTAGAAAGAATAAAAGGCAGTGATAAGAAGTTTGTAGTAGCGTCCTTCGACTTCAGGGGCACCCTCTTGTTTGACATCAAATGGATTGTAGTAAGCGCCCATCAGACCAACTGATACTCTGTCATTAAGTCTTAGGTCACCACCGGCACCAAAATGGTAGCCGAATACTACTTTAGTCTTTGATTCAACCAATTGGCCATTAAGATCCCTTTGAACCTTCGGTGCATAAAAACCTAGACCACCAACGGCAAAGGGTGAAAAGTTGTCGATTTGGTAAAGTTTCGCCTTAATACCAATATTAAGAGAGGTCAGCTGAGTGTAGCGACCAGCGAATTCATGCTTTGAGTGGTGAAAATTGGCAAGGAGATCAAAAGAGTAACTAGCAGCGTAGTTATAGAGAAGATCCCAGGTGATTTTGTCTTCACCTGTGTCATCAAAGTCACCAGCAGTGAAGGTTTGACCGATCCCAATCCCAAGAGAATGTTTACGATCATTGTTTGGGATCCGTGTCTCCTTAGAGATCTTCCTCACATCGTCCTTGACCTTTTCGGCCTTGTCTTTCGAGGTAAGGTTTTGGATTGCACTTTTCCCAAAAACAGAAGTGCCAGTGGCAAGAACCACTGGCACAACGTATTTCATAATTTTATTTAGGCTTTTGAGCTTCATTGACTCTCTTTCTGTTGAAAGTTTCTACCTTTAAATTTTAGTTTAAAGTAGAAGGTGTTTCAACTGAAGGAGTTGTGTTGAACTCAGAAGAACCCATGAAAGGCTTGAATTCTTCAGCAGGCTTTTCTTCAACTACTGGAGCTTCGATACCTTCTAGGCCACGGATGTAACCAGTGAATGTACCTTCAGTCGCACGGATAACTCTCTTAAGAAGTTCAGTGTCACCAGCTTTTGTTGACTTTTTCTCTTGATCAAAAAGAAGTTGGATCTGAGTAGTGTAAGTGATGTCATTCTTAGTTTTGTTATCGATAACTTGGATTTCGTGCCCCTCACGGATGATTTGAGCAATTTCTTCCAATGTTACGTAACAGCTTTGATGAGTGTCATAAAGTTTACGGTTTTGGTAGCGCTTGATGATTCTTACGTCATTCATCTTAATTTCCCCTATTTGTGTGTAAGGCTAATAGTTACCTTTTAGTTTTTAAGTGTGTGTGTAGTCATTGGCGTTATAGCAACCTTTGACTAAGCGTTTAACACTTAGTGTAAAAATTTCTTTAACACCATCTGATTTCAATAGTTTTGATTTAAAGCCTTGTGTCATTTCAGAAACTTAGACTCTCTTCAAACGAGTGAAATCGTCATAATGCTTTGCTTAACTTTCGAGGACTATGAGTAGCAGCATTAAAATGATGCTGTCAATATAATTGCCCTGAAAAAATCCTTACAGTGCACAATATGGCCACCTAGAGCCGATTTTCGCCAACTTAGTTGATTGAAACACTGGGTTATAATAGGAACTGAGGGTAAATATTGCTTTGCAGTGCTGTTGCTGAGGTTATTAATCAAAGTGCTCTAACTACTGACGATAAGAATCAAGATGGGTGAGGACCCCCCCTCTTTTCTGAAGGTTAGTGAATGATAAAAGCGACAAAAAACATTTTGACTCTTGTCTCCCTTTCAACGCTTATGCTCTGGGGTTGTAGCGGCATTAAAAAGAATGAGGGAAAAGACGCAGCTCAGGAGATCATTGACTCAAAGAGTGATCAACAAAGTGTTGAGGCGCAAAGTGCTGAGCAAAGTGAAGCAGATAAGGCCAAGCTCTTAGAAGCTTTTCGTGTTCTTGATGAAAGAATGAAGAGCATGGTCGCCACGGCAAAGAAAGAAGGGCCCGCAGCAATCGAATATCTTTCAAGTGATCTTTTTATTAAAGCCAATGACAGTTCAATGCGTGGGGATAGCCACACAGCAGCTTATTTATATAAGCAGCTTCTTGAGCTCAAGCCTGACGATATTTTTGTTAAAAAGAAGTATGGTGTTGAGCTCATTAGAATGGGAAATCTTGGAGAAGCAAAAGTTGTTCTTGAAGATCTTCTTAAAGAAACCAAGTATAAAGAAGAGGCTTTAGGCTTAATTCTTGGCGGTGTTTATACAGCCTTGAATGACACTCAAAACGCGAAATCAACTTATCAAAATGTTCTTAAAAATCATCCCGCAAGTGAAGAGGCCTGTGTCTTTTTGGCAAAGGCTTATTCTCTTGAAGCTCAATATAAGAATGCTCATGGGCTCCTTGCAAAATGTAGTAAGAAGGCGAATGCAGCAATTTTTCATTACTATAGAGCAAAGGTTTATCTCAAACAGAATAAAGAAAAATCAGCTATCTCCTTCCTTAGAAAAGCTCTTAAGGCAGACTCTTCATTTCACCAAGCGGCAATGGCGATGGGCTTAATGAGTGAAGAGAAAGGGAAGATGGACAAGGCCGTTGGGATCTATGAAAAATTTCTCAAGAAGAACCCTCGCAATTTTCAAGTTCTTTCGCGCTTAGTACAGGTGCTCTTCGCTCAGGAGAATTTTGAGAAAGTTCTTCCTTACGCCGAAACTTTGAGCTCTCTCGATCAAACGGATCTCAATCTCAGAGTTCGTCTTGGTATCCTTTATACTGACTCTGAAAAATACAAGAAAGCTATCGGTGTTTTTAAAGAGATCCTGGCAGCAGTTCCTGATTCAGATAAGGTGCTTTACTACCTTGGCTCACTCTACCAAAAAGTTGAAAACCCTGAGCTTGCGATAGAGTCTTTTGGAAAGATTGAAGAGGAGAGTTCTCTTTATGTCGATAGTTCCATGCAGATCGCGCGTTTGCTTCAGCTACTTGTAGAGAATAATGAAGAGAAATGGGCCGGTGATTATAAGGACTTTCTTTCTTCTCGTGGGGATAAAGTGAAGTCCTTACAAGTTGAATTTCATATGATGCTTGCGACTTACTTTGAAGGAAAGAAGAACTATAATGAAGCGATTTCTTCGATTGAAAAGGTCCGACATACTGGAGACTACACGGAAGGACATGAGTACTACCTTGCGAGTCTTTATGAGAAGGTTGAGGATTTCGATAAAGCCCGAGGCATTGTTCAAGAGATTTTAGATAAGAATCCCGAAAACGCTCACGCTCTTAATTTTCTTGGTTATTCGTTACTTGAAAAGGGCGACGATATGGAGCGAGCTTACAGTCTCATTCAAAAGGCAGTTAATTTGGAGCCAGAGGATGGCTATATTCGTGATAGCCTCGGTTGGTACTACTATAAGACAGGTCAGCTCGATAAAGCGTTAGTTGAAGTTAAGAAAGCTTTTGAACTTGAGGGATCTGACGTCGTTATTGCGAAGCATCTGGCCATCATCTACAAAGAAATGAAAAAGTACGAGAAGGCAAAAAGATACTTTGTGGAGGCGCTTAAAAATTGCAAGCTCGAATCAGAACGCCAAGATGTTATGGAAGCACTTCAAGGATTAAAAGATCTGCGCTTGCCTGCGTCTTCATCTGCGCCAGCTCCTTAACGAGCTGCAGTCTCTTTACTCAAAATAAAACTCTTGAAATGGAAAAGGCCTTAAATGGCCTTTGTCTGACCTCAATGGGCAAAGGGCGTCTTGAGCATTCCAAAGGACGCCACCTCTTTAATTATGAAGCCCTCTGGGAAGAGTCTCAAACGAAGTGGTCGATGGCCTTTGAGCTTCCCATTATCGGGCAGGAGCTTCTCGCTATTTCCGTTCGCCAAAAGGAGCCGTTACGCTTGAAAGTTTCAGGGACCTTTTCGAGGCGACTCAAGAATGACATCAAGGGCATAAATCAAAAGAAGTTACTCAAAGAGTTTTATGGAGCTCTTGGGCAATTTCTCCTTCTCATGAAGAGTCCACAGGATTACCGCGACAGTAAAGGCTGGGAACTTGAGTCCCGCGAAGGCGAACTTCTGGCTTCGTATGATCTCAAGAAGGGAGGCGAGTTCTCCCTTCGTGCCTATGATTTCAGTGAATACTACCGGCGCATGCAATTTGTGCTTAACGGCAAAGAAAGAATCAGCCTCGACTTCTTCGTTTCTCAATGTTCTTTATAGCGCCAAGTCATTGAAGTTCTTTAAAAACAATGAATTTTCTTATATAACCATGGTCTTAATCGTCATAAGACCTAATTGAGCAAAGACCTAAGGACAAATTAATGAGATTTCCTTCCCTTCTTTTATTTCTATTAGCATCATCTCTCCTCTTCACTTCTTGTACAAAGAAGACAGATGAAAAAGGTAAGACCCTTTATCTTGCAGTGAGTTCACAAGTAAAGGGAATGGATCCAATTTATGCGAATGATCGTTACTCAGGTAACGAAGTGGCAAGAGTCTATGAAGGCCTTCTTCAGTACGACTACTTTAGACGTCCTTATACACTGGCCCCCAACCTTGCTGAAGCGATGCCTACTGTTAGTGAAGACGGGCTTACCTATACTTTTAAAGTTCTCAAGGGTGTTGTCTTTCAAGATGATGCTGCTTTTCCAGAAGGTAAGGGAAGAGAGCTAACAGCTGAAGACTTTGTTTACTCTATTAAGAGACTAGCTGACCCCAAGCTTCAAGGCCTTGGCTGGTGGCTTCTTGATGGAAAGATTAAAGGGCTCAATGAGTGGCGCAATAAATATGCTGAACTTCCAAAGACTGATTATGAAGAAGAGGTTGAAGGGCTTAAGGCGCTTGACCGCTATACTCTTCAGTTTAAGCTTTCAAAGCCCTTTCCTCAATTCCTCTACTCACTAGCGATGCCCTTTACTTATGCTGTTGCAAGAGAGGTTGTGGAGAAGTACGGAGACGAATTTCTCAATCATCCTGTGGGAACAGGTCCCTTCGCCATTAGAGATGGTGTGTTTAAGCAAACTAAGAAGATCTATTATGTAAAAAACCCAACCTTTCGTGAAAAGCTCTATCCCTGTGAAGGAAGTGAAGAGTTTAAAGAGAAGGGATTTCTAAAAGACTGTGGAAAGAAGCTTCCACTCGTTGATCGTCTTGAAGTTAATATCATTGAAGAAAATCAGCCACGTTGGTTAAACTTTGAAAAGGGTCGTGTTGATTTTGTTGCTGTTCCTAAAGATAACTTTGATTCCGTGATTCCGGATGCGAAGAACTTAGGAAATGACTACAAAGAAAAGAAGATTGAACTTCTGATCTCTCCAGCTCTCGATATTACTTACATTGCTTTTAACCATGACCTTGCTCTCTTTAAAAACAATAAGAAGCTAAGAAGAGCAATGTCACTTGCTTATGACATTGATGAAGCCAATAAGAAGTTTAATAACAATCAGGCTATTCGTGCTCAATCAATCGTTCCTCCGGGGATTGCAGGTTATATGGAGTCATATAAGAGTCCTTACCGTGGCCGTGGCAGAAAAGAAGATATTGAAAAGGCCAAGAAGCTTCTTGCTGAAGCTGGTTTCCCTGAAGGCAAGGGGCTTCCTGTAATTACCTATGACTGTCCTAATAATACGGTTTCTCGCCACCAAGGTGAGTATTTCCAGCTCCAGATGGCCAAAATTGGCATTAACGTAAAAGTTATTCAAAACCCATGGCCTGAACTTCAAAAGAAAATTACAACAAGAAATGTCATGACTTACGGAATTGCTTGGAGTGCGGATTATCCAGATGCTGAGAATTTTCTTCAGTTAATCTATGGTCCAAATCGTGCCCCAGGGGCCAATGGTTCTGGCTATGACAACCCTGAGTTTAATAAACTCTTTAAGGTTGCCAGTGTGATGCAAGACGGACCAGAGAGAACAGCGCTCTACGAAAAAATGAATCGTATGGCCGCGGAAGAAGTTCCTTGGATTTTCCTTGTTCACCGTCAAAGCTTTGTTGTTAAGCACGGCTGGTTAAAGAATTATATTAGTACTGATTTTGAAGCAGGAATTTCACAGTACTTTGATGTTGATAAGAAACTTAAAAAAGAAACTCTAAAGAAACTTTAGGGTAAAGGAATAACGTGAGTTTAACCTCTTATATCATTAGAAGACTTCTCTATGTGATCCCCGTCCTTCTCGGGGTTTGCTTCTTAGTCTTCCTTCTTTTTAACGTGGTCTCTCCAGACCCAACCATTAGTATGTTAGGAAAGCATGCGACTCAAGCTCAGGTTCTTGAGCTTAGAGAGGTGCTCGGCTTAAATGAGCCTCTTCACATCCAGTACTTTAATACCGTGAAGTCAGCTTTTACTTTCGACTTTGGAAGAAGCTGGTCAACTAAGCAAGAGATCTCTGAAATGATCAAAAGTGGTGCGATCCCTTCTGCGACCGTAACTTTTCCCGCTTTTATTATTTCTTTCTTGCTTTCAGTTTCGATAAGCCTCTTTGTTGCTTTTTACAGAGGGACCTTCTTTGACCGCGCAGCCGTTGTCGTTTGTGTGACTTTGATGAGTATTTCTTCGCTCGTTTATATCCTCGTTGGTCAATGGTTCTTTGCCTTTCACTTAGGCTGGTTTGAGATTTCAGGTTATGAAGAAGGATTTCCAGATGTGGTGCCTTATGTCCTATTGCCCATTCTTATTATTGTCGTTTTAAGTGTAGGGCCCGATGTTCGTTTTTATAGAACAATTATGCTGGATGAAATCTATCAGGACTACGTCAGGACAGCTCGTGCTAAGGGCTTGAGTGAAAAGGTCATTATGTTTAAGCATGTTCTTAAAAACGCAATGGTTTCTATTATTACTTATGTTGTTCTTAAGATTCCATTTCTGATCTTAGGCTCTCTCTTGATTGAGAGTTTCTTTGGAATTCCGGGGCTTGGTGGGATTACTCTAAAGGCCGTTAACTCTTCAGACTATCCGGTCATTAAGGCCATGACTGTATTGAGTGCGATTGCCCTGATTATTTTTAACCTCTTGACCGATGTTCTGTACAAGGTCGTTGATCCTCGTGTTCAACTTAAATAAAGGATTGTGACTTCATGATGAATGAACAGAAATCGAAATCGCTTTGGAGTCATGCTTGGGATTCACTTATCTCTGATAAGTTGACCGTCCTTTCTATGATTATCGTAGTAGCATATAGCTTAATTGCAGTGACCTCTGCTCTTGGACTGATCGCAGGAGACTGGTCTCAGGAAGTGGGGCCAAGCTACGCTGCCCCGTCATCTGATTATATTTTCGGGCTCGATATTTTTGGCCGCTCAGTTTTTGCTAAAACAATTAAAGGAACAGAAGTTGCGATGTCCGTTGGGCTTGTGACGGGTATCCTTACCGTTATTATTGGTGTTTTTCTAGGAGCCCTTGCGGGATACTTTGGAGGCAAGGTTGATGAGGTTATCGTTTGGTTTTACACCACGTTCAGCTCCATTCCTTCTATTATGCTTCTTGTTGGGATCTGTTTTATAGTTGGAAAAGGAATACTTGCCGTTTATCTTTCATTAGGATTAACGAGTTGGGTTAGCCTTTGCCGTCTCATAAGAGGAGAGTTCATCCGCCACAAAGATAGAGAGTACGTTCAGGCTGCTACTGCTATTGGTGGAGGGGATTATAGAAAAATCTTTAAGCATATTCTTCCCAACGTTCTCCATATTGTGATCATTAACTTTTCACTTCAATTTCAAGTGGCCATTAAGTCTGAAGTCATTCTGAGTTATCTCGGTCTTGGTGTGCAGGGAGTTCCAAGTTGGGGGACCATGATTAACGATGCAAAGCTCGAACTCGCTCGTGGAAACTGGTGGCAACTTGCTGCTGCTACGGCTGCAATGATGATCGTTGTACTTGCCTTTAACATTCTAGGGGACTCTTTAAGGGATGCTCTAGACCCGAAGCTTAAGGGAAAATAAGTAACCGACTAAATTGAACCGGAAAAAAAGGCGGCTTAAAGGCCGCCTTTTTTAGTCTTTTTATATTTCTCAATAAAATCCGAAAAGATTAGTGGATAAACTTGTTTTTGGAGTTTGAGTAATTGAATGAAGACAATCATTTAGAAGAAAGATTCTGTGACGAATGGCCCACAGGAACTTCGCCTGTTCTTATGATCCCTTTTGATTGTATCTGGGAGAAGAGAAATGGTAAGCGCGTTCTCTATAAGAAGGCGGGCTCTGTCGTTCTTTTTAGTGAACTCAATTCACTTCTTAAAAAGGGCATGAACCTTTCCTTTGAAAAGAAAGTTCACACTCCATGGTTTTATCAGGGCCAGACTCTCTTAAGCCAACTTAAGGTTTATCATGAACAAGATACTCCCTCGCCTAAGGAGCTTCAAAAGTGGCGAATTGATACTCTTAATTGGATGAATAACTTTGTTTTCCGATTAAAAGAAGATATCTCCTTTATTGATTTTTGTTTCCTATGTGAACAGATGTTTGGTTTTTCTGATGAAGTTCTAAAAGCAAGATTTATCCAATTTCCCTTAGAGATTCAAACGAAGAACTTCGTCGCCGCATGCTCAGGTACCCTACTTGCCCTCTCTCTTGGGTATGCCGACCTTGGCTTCTTAAGGGAGCTCTTCAAGGTTTACATGTTTTTTGATCTTCCGATTTCTTCTCAAATTTGGAGTAATGAAGAAAAGGAACTCCTTGTACGTCACTGGAGGGGGGAGGTGAAAGCCGATGAACTTCATGACCACGAAGCTTTTATGCAAAGGTATAAAGGTGAAGATGATTTCTATCTGAATCTCAAGAGTAAGGCATTAACTAAATATCTGAGCTGGTCATTTGAGGACATTAGGGGCGAAGGGTATTTTAAAGGTGTTAAAGCGTGTGAAATGTCTGATCTTGATTGCTTAAGTTTGCTCATTTATCACTACACCCCCTCGATAAATGAACTTACTGATGATCTTGAGCTATCCGTTTTAGAAGTTATTAATAATCAGAATGAAGAATTTAAAAATAGGTTCTTTGCTAAGCGCTTAGAGAGAATGCTCTTTCTCTCTTTTCAAAAAGCGAAAGCAAAGGATGATGATTATATTGAGCTAGCAGGACTATAGGTTGGAAGAGAATAAGTTTCTCAAATTCTTTGAAGAGATTGGAGTCGATATTGATTCCAATGTCTCGGTGTATTTGAAGGAGCGCTCAGTTGATCTAATAAGTACTGATTGGGATAAAGTTAAGAACTGTCCTGTTGCTCATTTAAGCGAAGAAAATCTTGATATCGATATTACAAAATTAATTTTAAAGAGATACTTTGCGGGAGAAGGCTCACTTTCCAGTGATCAAAACTATCAAGAGATCTTAGAGAGCACGGGAAGTATCAAGGTCATGAGTGGTAAGTCACTTGGGGCCTATAGTGATGTCATCGCCTCCTTGGCCGAAGTAGAAGGGTTAAATCTTAATCTCATTCGAACCTTTTCTCTTCAGCTCTTTACTTACCTTGACTACCTTAATCGATCAGAGCTTGTGGAGTTTCCTATCGAAATAGATTATGGAAAGTCGAAAGATGGCTTCTTCTTGCAAGTCCACTGCGCCCAAACGGGCCTTTTCTTAGAGAACTTAATGGAGTCTGTTCAAGATAATGATATGGGAAGCCCCTATTCGTCTCTTCTCAAAGAACTCTCTTTTAAAACAAACTTTCTCGAAGTTTATACTTTGAAGAGTACTTCACGCCTTGTCTTCACTGGCGTTTGGAAACTCCAGCAAGAAACCATGCCCCAGTCTTCGCTCTTAATCCATCAAGTTGAGCGCTTTAATAATAAGAGTGGGCAGGAGATTGATTTTGATGCCGAGACTTTCTTTGAAAGTGATTCAGATAAAATTCATAAAATAAGGGCGATTGAAAAGTTACCTGAAAAAAGAGTGCGTGAGGAGCAAAATCAGGAGATCTCTAACCCTGTTCTTGTGAAGCGTATTGTAAGCTTTTTGAATAAGAAGAAAAATGTAGTCGACGGCGTGCTTTCGGGGGGAATCGATAAGATTACTGTTAAAGGCTATATTGAAGAATTTCCCGATAAGGAAGCTATCGCAGGCCTTAATGATCATGATGTAGAGCAAGTCTTGCGCTTCTTAGGTGATAATATAGAGGAAGTCGAAAAACAGGCTCATGCGATTAGAGATCAGATTCCCGAGGATGACTACGTCGAGGGAATCGTTAAATCTCTGGAGAAGATGTCTAGTGAAGAGGCCCAATCTGCTCTTGGCTATGATGAAGATAATATCCAAAAGATACTAGGACAGAAGGAGGATCTTGGAGAAGAGACTCAGACCGTTTCTGGTGGAGAAGAGGCGCCGGAGGAACAAACTCGTATTAAAGGGGTCACTGAAAACCTTCAAAGTGAACCATGGAAAGTAAAGCGGCTTGAAGTGGCTAAAAAGGTTGAGTCGAGATTGCGAGACCTTCGCAGCCAAGGGGCTTCAAAGACTGAGATTAATAATGAAGTTCAATCCATTCTTAGGAAAGAACTCAACCTTAAAGAAGATGAAGGAGAGAAGTTTTCTTCAGCACTAACTGATGATGCCACAGACGACTGGGTCCGCGGAGGATTAGATCCGCTTAACGAATCAATCAAACAAAGAATTCAGCTTGAAAAGTCTCGGGGACAACTTCAGGTTAGAGATAACCAGTTAAAGAAAATGAAGAAGCTCATTGATAATATGAAAAATGAGCTTATCGCCAAGCAGAAGGAGCTTAACTTTACCCAGGGAGAGGGCCATGCTAGTGGTGAGAGAGCCGCGCAATTAAGTGATGAACGTGAAAGCGAAAAGTTGAATAATGAAATTATAAAGCTCAAAGAAGAGAATGAGCTGCTTCATAAAAAGTGGCGAGAGAATCAGGAAAGCCTTGGTGAAATTCGTGGTAGTGATGAAGATGTTGGCTCTCTTCAAAAAGAGAATAATAATCTTAAATCACAAATTGATGCTCTAAAGAAGCGAATAAGCTTCATGTATGAAAATTCTAAATCTAATAGTGAAACCTCTCTTGATGCTTCAGATATTGAAAAAATGGTGGCCGAGAATGATCTTCTCAAGTCTCAAAAACAAGGCTTCAATCAAGAACTTGAAGGACTAAAAACTGAGAAGAGAGAACTTGATCACAAATTGCGTACCTTGAGTGCAGAGAATGACCGCCTGAAAATTAAGGCTGATAATACGAAAATGAGCCAAGAAGATCGCCAACAGATGATTGAAAAAGATCGGGATATTGAACGGCTCAAAGGAGAGCTCAAGCGCTCTCAAGATGAAATTAAAGCCTATCAATTGAAAGGAAAGAGCTACGAGCAAAAAATAAAGTTTATGAGCGCGCAACTTGATAAGGCAAGTGGCTCAAAAAGCTCTAAGAGCTCTGGACCCACTGCCGTGGAGTCCAAGCTTGCTAATAAGCTCAAGCATGCAGAGACCACCAGTATTCGTCTCAAAGAGGCCGCAGACAAGCTGAATAAGGAGTTAGGGGAGAAGAAGACCGAGCTTCATAAGGCTAAACTCGAGGCCAGGACGATGGAGAATAAGGTTAAGGAGCTTGAGAAAAAACTTGCCCAAAATGAGAAAAAAAGAGCTGCTTAGGCCACTCCAATCTTGATTTTACGCCTTAAATTTAGTACAAACTATTCCTGTCTTTACAGACACGATCTTTTAAATTGATGCCGCAGTGGTGAAATTGGTAGACACGCTAGACTTAGGATCTAGTGCCTTTGGCGTGGGGGTTCAAGTCCCTCCTGCGGCACCAACAATTCTTTTACAATATATCTCTTTTTATTTAATTTTGACTCTTATCCCTTCATGGTGGAACACACCGCACTCAAGCCCTAGCCAAACCCGTTTAGAACCTTCAACCTATAATTTTCAAACGACTTAAATCCGTA
>Ga0208203_1000539_pt1 | contig 16827 bp, 14 predicted proteins | sample DeeseametaMP2914_FD_184167 | JGI IMG/M metagenome (GOLD analysis project Ga0208203, IMG submission 184167) | Marine microbial communities from the Deep Atlantic Ocean - MP2914 (SPAdes) | ecosystem: Environmental > Aquatic > Marine > Oceanic | place: West of Santa Cruz de la Palma, Atlantic Ocean...
TCAATGACTTAATTGTTTGCGGAGGGGGAAGTGGCGGCCATGTTCTTCCGGCCTTAACTGTTATTCGTGAGGTGAAAAAGAAATTTCCCGATGTTCAGATTACTTGCATTGGCAGCTATCAGGGAATTGAATCGAGGCTCTTTCAAGCTGAAGGATTACCGTATAAAGGCATAAGCACTGGAAAGCTTAGGCGCTATCTCTCTTGGCAAAATCTTACTGATATTTTTAGGATTCTCTGGGGCACGATTCAGTCCTTCTTTTTCTGCCTTAAGTTTTCACGTTCACAAAGTGTCGTTTTTTGCACGGGTGGCTTTGTGACTGTTCCCGTTGCTCTTGCCTGTTGGTTGCAGGGAAAGAATATTTACGTTCATGAGCAAACATCGCGAGTTGGTCTGGCCAATAAGATATGCAGCACCTTTGCAAAAGGTGTGATGGTAACTTTTGAAGCGAGTAAGAAATTCTTTCCAGCGGAGAAGACAAAGCATATTGGTTATCCCTTGAGGGATGAGATCTTTAAAGAGTCTTCTCTTGATAATGAGGGGCAAAAGCCAGTTCTCTTTTTAACTGGGGGAGGAAACGGCTCCTCCCTTCTTAATAAGACGCTCTTTTCCTTAAAAGACGGGCTCATTGAGAAATATCAAATCATTCACCAGTGTGGGAAAGCCGAATTTTCTCTCTATAGTCCTCATTCAAGTGATGACTATAAGGTTTATGAATTTGTTGGTGAAGAAATGATAAGCCTTCTCGATAAAGCTCAGATTGTTATTTCAAGAGCGGGGGCGGGGACTGTTATTGAGTTAATGGCGCTCGGAAAACCAAGTATTTTTATTCCTCTTAAGATAGCTCAAAAGAATGAGCAATTTCATAATGCGATGGAAGCTCATAATAAACTGGGAAGCATTGTCATTGAAGAAGATCAATTTAATGAGGAATCTCTAAGAGAGGCCATTACAAAAATGAGCTCCTTAGAAAGGGCTCCTAAAGAAACGAAGAACCCGACTGGTGATATTGTGGCCATTTTAATGGGAGAGAAGTGATGAATCTCAATAAGTCTTTAGAATCTGTCCAGGAAACAGTCGCTGAGTTTGCAAAGGAGCGTGATTGGGATCAGTTTCATAGTATCAAAAACTTGAGTATGGCCTTAGGGGTTGAAGTTTCTGAATTGATGGAGTTCTTTCAGTGGTCTAATGGAGAAAAGGATATCAATGAGGTTCTTTCTCATAAACGAGAAAAAATTGAAGATGAAATGATTGATATTTTCATCTATTGGCTGAGATTGGCGACAAAGATGGATCTTGATATTGATGCAGCTTTTGCAAGAAAGTTTAGTGAGAATCAAAAAAAATACCCCGCTGAAAAAGTGCGGGGTAGTTCAAAGAAATACTCTGATTATTAAATTTTTCCGAGAAGCTCATCTCTTAGCTCTTCGTCGCGAGCATTGACGAACCAAATACTAAAGAGGGCTTTTGAGAATTCTGCATTTCCAATAGGCCCACTTTTCTTGCCGTTAAAAACGACCTCAACACCGGTTTCAAGAAAGCTTACAAGGATTGTTTGCTCTTTCTTAATATTACCCATCGCTTTGTTAAATTCTTCAAGGGCTGGCATGAGGGCTTTTCTTTTGGCCTCTGGCACAGCTGCGACAAATCCTTCTTTCCATGCATCAGTGAGACTGTCACTATCTACATCTCTAAGGAAGTTCATACTAATGTATTTTGGAAGAGGCTGCTCAAGGATGGCCTTAGCGTCAGTAGACTTTTGAGAAACGTAGAGTCCACCGACGTAAACCTTGATATTGAAAAATGTTGCTCGTCTTACACCCATTCCATTAAGAACAAGTTCTTTTCCAGCAAGTGTCATCTTATCTGGAATAGTGATTCCTTCTTTTTCACCAGCAAAAGGTGATGAGATAAGTAGTAATGAGATCATTCCAAGCAAACATTTTTTCATCTTAACTTCCTTATTTACGAACAACACTCCTCTTATTCGACTCAAGAACCTTCTTGCGGATACGAATGCTTTCAGGAGTAACTTCTACCCATTCATCATTATCAATCCAATCGAGTGCCCAATCAAGTGTTCTTGGCTGAATCGGAGGTAGAATAATGTTAACATCTTTTCCGGCCGTTCTCATACTTGAGAGGTGCTTTTCACGAACCGCATTAACGTTCGTATCATTTACCTTTGTGTACTCGCCGATAACCATTCCCTCGTAGCATCGCTCACCTGGTTTAACGAATTGTTTACCAAGACTAAGAAGATTAAAGAGAGCATAAGGCGTTATCTTACCAGCACGGTCGGCTACAATCGCACCATTTTGGCGGGCGAGAAGGTCACCAGCATAAGGTCTATAGCCAAGGTATTCAGAACTCATAATCCCTTCACCGCGTGTGTCTGTCAGGAACTTAGAGCGGTAACCGATAAGGCCTCTAGATGGAATCACGAATTCCATTCTTGTTCTTTCATCACCAATGGGCATCATGCCTTCCATGAGACCCTTTCTCTGAGAGAGGGCTTCTGTAATAGCACCAGTAGCATCTGATGGGATATCAAGAACTAGTTTTTCATAGGGCTCTGTCTTTGTTCCGTCTTCTTCACCAAAGAGAACCTCGGGGCGTGAGAGCATGAACTCAAAGCCTTCACGTCTTAATTCTTCAAAAACAATCGCAAGTTGAAGTTCACCACGACCTTTTAGTTTGAAAACTTTAGGGTCATCCGTTTCTTCGTATCTAAGGGCAACATTATTTCGACAAGAGGTTACGAGAAATTCTTCAAGCTTTCTTGAAGTGAGGTATTCACCCTCTTGGCCACTAAGGGGAGAGGTGCTCACTGAAACCGAAACACCAACCGTTGGTGGCTCAACTTCAATTCTTTCAAGAGGAGTACCATCTTTATTGTCGGAGATGGTGTCACCAATATGAGACTCTTCAACTCCAGAGAGGATGACGATCTCACCGGCAACAGCTTCATTAACTTCACTCATGCCAAGTTTGTCATAAACTTGAACCGAAGAAACTTTAAAGTTCTTATTCTTATCTTTTCCCATAAGGGTTGCTTGAGAGTGCTTGGTAATTTTTCCTTGTTGGATACGACCAATAGAAAGTGTCCCAAGGAAAGAAGAGTAAGAGAGGTTTGTTACAAGAAGTTGCAGCTCACCATCTTGGTTGAATTTCGGAACGGGATAGTAGTCACTGGCCATGAAGTCGAGAAGAGGACGAAGATCATCCGTTTTTTCATCTTGATTCATTGAAGCCCAGCCATCTTTTCCGGAAGCGTAGAGGAAAGGGATATCAAGGTCAAAGTCTTCAATCTCAAGAAAGGTTGCAAGCTCAAGAAGGAGGTCTTCGATTTCATCTTTAACTTCATCAATTCTTGCATCAGGGCGGTCAACTTTGTTGACGACAACACCAATCTTAATGCCTCTTTGCATTGCTTTACCAAGGACAAAGCGAGTTTGAGGCAGACAACCTTCAGCAGCATCAACCAGAAGAACAACACCATCAACCATCATTAAACTTCTTTCTACTTCACCACCAAAGTCGGCGTGTCCGGGAGTATCGAGAAGATTGATTTTGCAGTCATTCCAAAAGATAGCGCAGTTCTTAGCCTTAATTGTAATTCCTCTTTCTCTTTCGATATCGCCAGAGTCCATCACACGATCTTGAATTTCGTCGCGCTCATTAAAAGTACCGGACTGTTGAAGAAGTCCATCGACAAGAGTAGTTTTTCCGTGGTCAACGTGGGCCACGACAGCAATGTTCTTTAAAGAATTGTAAGGGGTCATGAATTGCGCCTCATAGCGTTATTCACACTTGTGGTGAAGTGCGGTAAGTGATTAGTAACGTAGTTAATTTATAACCAGAGAATCCTCTAAAAATGATTCAGTTGCAAGAAATAAGTAAGTCATTTGGGCAAAGAGTTTTGTTCGAAGATGTGAATTTAGTCGTGGGCCCCAAAGAGAGAATCGGCCTTGTCGGTCGAAATGGAATGGGGAAATCGACCCTCTTTCGTATAATCCTCGGTGAGCAGAGTCCAGATTCGGGAAATGTGGGTATTCCCAAGGGCTACCGACTGGGAGCACTTGAGCAACACCTTGATTTTACTGGTGCAACAATTCTTGAAGAAGTGATTCAAGCTCTTCCAAAGGAATTTATTTATGACCACTGGAGAGGAGAGAAGATTCTCTTTGGTCTTGGCTTTTCTCAGGAAGACCTAGAGAGAGCACCAAGTGAATTTTCTGGTGGCTATCAGATTAGAGTTAAGCTTGCGAAGGTTTTAGTTTCAGCACCTAATCTTCTTTTATTGGATGAGCCGACAAACTATCTTGATATCGTCTCTCTGAGATGGCTCGCCCAATTTTTAAAAGACTTTGATGGTGAAGTTCTCATGATCACTCACGACCGCTCTTTCATGGATCTGGTGTGCACCCACACAGTAGGTATTCACAGAAAGAAAGTTAAGAAAATTAAAGGGATCACCTCTAAGTACTATGAGCAGGTGAAAGTTGATGAAGAGATCTATGAACTCACTCGTCAAAATCAAGAGAAGAAGAAACAGGATCTTGAAAACTATATTAAGAAGTTTGGGGCGAAGGCCTCAAAGGCCCGTCAGGCTAATAGTAAGAAGAAGATCATTGAAAAGATGGATGAGATTGAGGTCCTCGATGAGATTCCAGATCTTAACTTCTCTTTTCATTATAAAGACATTCCCAGCAAGTTCCCACTCGAAGCAAAGGATTTAACCTTTGGATATGAAAAGGATGAGCCCCTCTTTAAGAATCTTTCTTTTTCACTAGGGAAGGGAAACTGTATCGGTATTATTGGTAAGAACGGTAAGGGGAAGTCAACTCTTCTCAACGTTCTTGCTGGTGAGCTCTCCCCTTGGGAGGGAAGTGTCTGGAAGGCACCTGGTGTTTTGCAAGGGCACTTTGGTCAAACCAATATTGAAAGACTTCATGAGGGAAATACCATTTCTAATGAAGTGGCTTCAGCTAATGAGGATCTTTCTTTTACGGAGGTTCGCTCCATTTGTGGCGCGATGATGTTTCCTGGTGAAGATGCTGATAAATCGGTATCGGTTTTATCAGGGGGAGAGAAGGCGAGGGTGATGCTGGGAAAAATTCTTGCGAGTCCCACGAATATCCTCATGCTTGATGAGCCGACCAACCACTTGGATATGGAATCGATTGAAGTCCTCTGCAAAGAGATTAAGAAGTTTCAAGGTTCTAGTTTTATTGTCACTCACTCGGAACTTCTTCTTAGGGAACTTTGCACCCACCTTATTATCTTTAAAGACGGTCAGGCAACCTACTTTGAAGGAGGCTATGAACGCTTCCTCCAAAAGGTTGGCTGGGATGACGATTTTCTTCCTAAAAAGGAAAAAAAAGAAAAAGGACAAAAGGTAAAACCAAAAGCCGCACCACCTCAGAATACTCAAAAAATAGAGGCTGAGATGGCCCAAATCGAAGAAGATATTATTAAGCTTGAGGAGATGATCGAAAAATACGAAGGTCTCTGCCAAGAAAAGTCTTTAAACGGCGAAGATATTCGTGATGTGAGTGAAGTTTTAGGAAAGCTTCATAAGAAGGTTGAAGAGAAGTTTGCTCAGATGACTGAACTTGAAAACCAGAGCATCTAGTAGGAGATCTCTCCGATTTGTTCCTTATCGTGAATAACGATCATTTTATCTTTTTCAAACTTCCATTGGGCAAGCTCTGTTTCCTGCTTGCCATTTTTGTTAACAACTACTTTGTAGAGAACATCACCTTTAAACATTTGCTTCTTTTGATCCCAGACAGCTGCCCTATAGAAAGTAGCTAAAACACTTGTTCCCGCTGTTTGAGAGATATAGGTAATAAAATAAAGGTGAGGGGCCTGAGGGTTATTAATAACGTCGATAACTTTTGCATAGTGAGGAGCTGTAAGCTTATAGAGCTTAAGCTCAGAGTCTTTTTTTTGTAAGAATCTCTCTTCACCATAGGTAGTAACTTTAAAGTCTTCCTTTGAAAGCTCACTCGCTTGAGTCGATTCAAGGAACAACGTCATAAAGGTGAGAACCATAACTTTTAAAGCAGCTTTCATTTAAAATCCCTATATTCATGCTCCACAGAAACTCTAAAACCGTCTGAGGTCTTATCTCTTCCTGGGGCATCAACATTTTCATAAACAGTATGTTTATTAGTTTGACCAAGATCTCCTAGTTCAGGATGCGTAACTCTTATGACTCTTTTGGGACGGCTCCCCCCATCTTCATAACGAGCCCACTTGGGGTTTGATATTTCATGATTGACGTAATGATAGATTGTATTGACATCAATATCTCCAGACCCTTGTATATTGGCTTTTGGATATGCCATTAATACATCGATTTGATCATCAAAGAGGCTGTCAGAGGAGCTATCTAACACTTTATGCCAGTTGCCACCAGCAGAAACTTGATTGTACATTGAAAACTGGCCATATTTTGAATATATGGGTGTACCATCTTTCTTTTTACCAGTCTGAACTCTGTGGACGGCAATATCGAGTAGATTGAAAACTGAATCTTTGGTGGCGTTACGCATACAAGCGTCACGATCTGGCTCAGAAGGGAGTTTGCAATCTTCAATAGCTCTTTGAATATTATTTGCATTATCTCGTCTATTATTGAGAACCTTTAAAATCATAATACCATCAGCTTTATTTCCACTTTCCATTTCTCCTTTAAGTGTGAAAAGTGCCGCTGCTAGCTCTTGTTCTTGATTGGGAAGTTCAAATAGATTTTGGAAAAATTGTGTACGGTTATTTTCGTTTAAGGGGGGGCTAACCTTTGAAAGAAGATTTTTGTGGATGTTGGTAATACACGCTTTAAAATCATCCTTACTCGGTTCTTGTGAGCCTCCTTCTTCTGTTGCCATCAAGAACTCACAGCCTTCAGTTGCGTTACTTGCTTGGGGATCATCTTCTTTTGCATTGATGAGACCAGAGCCTCCTGCAACTGAGGTAGAAAAACCACCAGCAAAGGGAGCATCACCTTGGTAGCCATAACTTGTTGAACCGTCACCTACACCAGGAGTAAAGCGTTCTGCGGGGATGAGTTTTGGGCGTCTTTCATCACGTTGTTTTGTTAAGCTTTCCCTGTACTTCTTTTCTTCTTCTGGTGTTAACTTCCCTTTGGTTGTAAGACCAATTTCAGGGCAAGGCTGATAATACATGGGTTGATTCTTAAGAAAGGCAAGGGCGTCCTGAGTTTGTTTGGCTGCATTATGGGTGGTCAGGCCACTAAGAGCGGCTTCAGGAATTAAGTAAGTACCACTGAGTTGGCCATTCTTGCCTTTGATGCGAACCTGATAGTAATTCTTTTTATCAACACCAGAATCTCCCTTTACGGTAAGGCCTAAAACGGAAATTTTACCATTTTGATACTGAGAGGGACTTGGAACCGACTGACCATTGAGAGGAACAATGGGGGTAAGAGTTCTGTTTCCAATATTCATCGTCTTACCGACAAGAGAGTTGTCAGACGCTCCTGTTTTTTGAGCGAAGGGAATATCTCCGTCATACAATTTGGATTGATCATTCATGGTGACAAAGGCATTGGCACTCCCTATCAGTCCAAAAAGAACAATAAATTTCAGAAGAACTTTTCTCATCATTGGCTTCTACCTCTACAGTTCTATTATCGGAGAATTGGTGAATTAATTTAACTAAAATTATTGGGTAAAGTGTAAGTGGTTGAATTTATTCAGCTCTTTTGTGCTAAGGGGAGAGAAGCGTTGCCTGCAAATGATGGCGATTTTTGAGAATTCAGATTGTTAAGGGGAAAACCAAAAGTTTTTACTGAATTTCTGTAATAATGAAGCTTTCGGGTTCACTAACGATTGAATCTTTTCCTAGGAATAAAATGTGAAAAAGAAAGTTACCCAAGTTCTCCTGGTCATTCTCGTCGCTGTTGCTGTTTTCTTTTTAAAGGGGCCAGCTGGAGAGTATTTAAATCTTACTTTTTTAAAGGAGAATATTGATTCCTTTAGAGAGCTGCTCGGTGAGAATCCTATCCAGGTGACTGCTGCCTTCTTAGGAATTTATATTGGGACAACAGCGCTCTCAATTCCTGGAGCAACGATTTTGACCTTGGGTGCTGGCGCTCTCTTTGGTTTTACAGAGGGGCTTATTATTGTCTCCTTTGCTTCGACAATAGGAGCAACTCTCGCTTTCTTAGCATCGCGCTTTCTCTTTCAGGACTTCGTGCAAAAGAAATTTAAAAGCCGATTAAAGAAGATTAATGAAGGTGTTGAGAGAGATGGAGCCTTTTATCTTTTTACCCTTCGTCTCGTTCCGATCTTTCCTTTCTTCGTCGTGAACCTTGTCATGGGTTTAACACCAATAAAGACTTTAACCTTCTTTTTTGTGTCGCAAGTTGGAATGCTACTGGGTACCGCTGTTTACGTTAATGCTGGGGTTCAGCTTGCGAGCATTGAAAGTGTGAAGGATATTCTTTCCCCAGAATTGATTGGGAGCTTTGTCGCTCTTGGCTTACTTCCTTTAGTGAGTAAGAAAATCATAAATTTTATAAAGGCGCGAAAAGTATACAAAGGTTATAAGCGGCCTTCATCCTATGATTACAATATGATGGTTATTGGTGCGGGCTCGGCTGGTCTTGTGACAGCCTATATCAGTGCTGCTGTTAAGGCTAAGGTCGCCCTTGTTGAGAAGAATAAAATGGGGGGGGACTGCTTAAATACTGGGTGTGTTCCCTCTAAAGCCCTCATTAAATCAGCAAAGTTCGTGCATTCAATAAAAGAAGCCCAGAAGTATGGAATTAAAGAAGCTCATTGTGACTTTGATTTTAAAGATATTATGGGAAGGGTTCACCAGGTTATTAAAAAGATCGAGCCCCACGATAGCATCGAACGCTATACAAGCCTTGGTGTTGAGTGCTTAACAGGAAAAGCAAAAATCCTTTCTCCTTGGGAAGTCGAGGTCGAAGGAAAGCGTTACACAACGAAGAATATAACGATTGCAACTGGGGCTTCCCCTTTTGTTCCACCAATCGAAGGCATTGAAAAGGCCTCGCCTCTTACAAGTGAGAATTTATGGCAGCTTGAAGAGCTACCAAAGAAGCTCACCATTTTAGGCGGTGGTCCCATTGGACTTGAGATGGCCCAGTCCTTTCAACGCCTTGGCTCTGCTGTAACACTGGTCGAAATGGGGTCCCATATAATGGCTGCAGAAGACAGCGATGTGAGCGAGTATGTGAGAGAGCGCTTAGAAGAAGAGGGAGTTACCCTATTGACTGGTCACAAGGCGGTGGAGTTTAGTGAAAACTCTGTCTTCGTCGAAAAGGAAGAGGGGAAGCGCATCGAAATCACTTTTGATCGAGTCATCGTTGCTGTTGGAAGAAGAGCTAATATTAAGGGCTTTGGTTTAGAAGAGCTTGGGATTGAGGTGCGAAAGAATGGAACAGTTGAGGCCAATGATTTTCTGCAAACCAACTTTCCTAATATCTTTGTGTGTGGTGATGTTACAGGTCCTTATCAGCTCACTCATACGGCAAGTCACCAGGCATGGTACTGCGCTGTGAATGGACTCTTTGGTCGCTTTAAAAAGTTTTCTGTTGATTACTCTGTCATTCCTTGGGCCACGTATACTGATCCTGAAGTTGCAACGGTTGGTAAGAATGAGAAGGCCCTGAAGTCTGAAGAAATCGATTATGAAGTAACCAAGTATGGGATTGATGATCTTGACCGCGCTATCGCTGATAGCGCTGATTATGGCTTTGTTAAGGTTCTTACGGAAAAGGGAGGAGATAAGATTTTGGGAGCAACCATTGTTGGGGTCAATGCTTCTGATCTTCTCTTGGAGTTTATATCAGCGATGAAGCAGGGTTATGGTCTCAATGATATTTTAGGAACCATTCATCCTTATCCGACGATGGGGGAAGCTAATAAGTTTGCAGCAGGAAATTGGAAACGAGCTCATAAACCAGAAAAGGTATTAGAGCTCGTTAAAAAGTATCACTCCTGGGAGCGAGGCTGAAAATTCAGACTAACGGAGTTGAGGCAGTAGCGAAGACCAGTTGGTTGCGGCCCATCAGGAAAGACGTGACCGAGATGAGCTCCGCAGCGGCTGCAGTGAACTTCGGTTCGAGTCATGCCAAAGCTTGAGTCTTTTCTCTCCCCAATGGCCTCTTGAGAGAGAGGCTTAAAGAAGGAAGGCCAACCCGTTCCACTCTTATATTTTGTATCGGAGCTAAAGAGTTTTTGACCACAATTCGAACAAGTATAGACACCTTCTTTCTTGTAGTCCCAATACTGTCCTGTGAAGGCCCTCTCGGTGCCTTCATTTCGCGTGACTTCGTATTGCATGGGAGTCAATACTTTCTTCCAATAGTCCTTATCTTTTTCCTTCCAATTGACTTGGTCAGCATCAATACTTTTGAGGTGAGGGGAAATTAAGCCAATTTGTGAATCATCGGCATCTTTTTTAAAAAATCCAAACACTGATAGGGCTCCTACGCTAATAAAGAGTAAAACAAAAATCAGGGCTTTCTTCATGTCTATCCCTTGGTTCTGATATTTTTGTAGACCTTTATCCCGCTCACTAAAAGAATGACGAGACCAACAAGTCCAATAATACCATAACCCATACTAAGGATATTTTTAAGAACAACTAGGAAGACAATGGCGACTAAAAAGAGTGTCGAAACCTCATTCCAAAGCCTTAGCTGAAAGCTTGTGAGCTTTGATTCTCCAGACTTGAGGCGCTTATAGATCTTTCCTAGACTGAGGTGATACAGGAAAAGAAAGAAGACAAAGCAGAGCTTTGTGATCAGCCATGGATTTTCTGATAAGGGCATCCAGTAGTGGATCATGGAGCCGCCAAAGAGTATGGCAAGAACACAGGAAGGCCAAGTAATGCCGTACCATAGGCGACGCTGCATAATCAGAAATTGCTCTTGAAAGGCATCACGTATGACATCTTCGCGTTCATTAGCTTCAACAAAATAGATGAAGAGTCTTGGTAAGTAGAAGAGTCCTGAAAACCAGGTCACGACAAAAATGATATGAAGTGCTTTAATATAATCGTAGGGCATGAGTCATTATTAACCCTTTCTTAGCATGCTGTCACTTTCTTGGAGTTTGATATGAAGTTTTACGTTTTTCGTCACGGCCAAACCGATTGGAATAAAGAGAGTCGTATTCAGGGATCAACCAATACTGAGTTGAATGATCAGGGACGAGAAGACGCCAAGGGCTTGGTGCCTTTAATGGAGAAACTGAGACCAGAGATTATCTACACGAGTGACTTAAATAGGGCCTTTGATACGGGAAAGACTGTTGCAGATGCCTTAGAAATACCCATCATTAAAGAAGCTCGTTTGAGAGAAGCCAACTTTGGTCAAGCTGAGGGAATGACAGTCCCCGAAATTATCGAGAGGTGGGGGGCTCAAATGTGGGAGGACTTCAGGAGAATAAATCCTAACAATAGGGAAGCCTGTTTTCCGGATGGAGAGACACGAGGGGATTCAGTCAAAAGGATGAGATCAGTGGTTGATGAAATTCGTGCTGCTGGTGAGTATGAGAGAGTTGGTCTTTCAACTCATGGAGGGGTGGTGAGAAATTTACTTCACAGTTATCTTCCACCGGAGAGTGAGTCCCTCCCCATTCCAAATTGTGTGACCTACCTTCTTGAGTTTAAAGAAGGTGAGGTCACTGTTGAGGGACCCCTTAAAATTTAGCCTTTAAAGGTTGGAGCACCTGCAATATTTTGCTGGTAGAATTCTCCAAATTTTTCCATTTGCTTGTGAAATGAAATGGCGAGTTCTTTAGCCTTATCATCATAGCCCTTGGCATCTGGCCAAGTACTTTGAGGACTAAGAAGACTTGTGGGAACGTTGCGAACCGCTTGAGGAACATCAAATCCAAAAATAGGATCTTTGTCACAAGGAACATTATTAAGAGTATTGGCTTGAACAGTTCTGATAATAGAACGAGTGACATTGAGTGGGAATCTTTGGCCTACGCCATATGGACCACCAGTCCAACCTGTGTTTACAAGCCAAACTTTAATGTCGTGCTTATCGAGAAGTTTTCCAAGAAGCTCTGCATACTCTGATGGATGACGAAGCATGAATGGAGCGCCGAAACAGGGAGAGAAAGTTGCTGTAGGCTCTTTGACACCAATTTCAGTACCTGCAACCTTCGCCGTATAACCAAGAACAAAGTAGAACATGGCCTGTTCTTTAGTAAGCTTAGCAATGGGAGGAAGAACGCCAAAGGCATCAGCACAGAGGAAGAAGATATGATTAGGAATCTTTCCTTGTGAGCTTGGCTCAAGCTCTTCGATAAAATCGAGAGGGTAAGAACAGCGACCATTTTCAGTCAGTTCGTTATTATAGAAATCTGGCTCACCCGTTTTCTCTGTGAGGATAACATTTTCTAAGATAGCGCCAAAAGTAGAGGCCGCTTTATAGATCTCAGGTTCACCTGACTTAGAGAGCTTATAAGTTTTTGCGTAACAACCACCTTCAAAATTGAAGAGCCCTTCGTCTGAAAGTCCGTGCTCATCATCACCGATGAGGTAAGTACCCTCATCTGTTGAAAGAGTAGTCTTACCTGTACCAGAAAGACCAAAGAATACAGATGTATCCATATTTTCAAGACGATTGGCACCAGCGTGCATCGGAAGAACACCTTTTTCAGGAAGAACATAGTTCATAACACAGAACATACTCTTCTTGATTTCACCGGCATACCAAGTACCAACGATAATAGTCGTATTGGTATCAAAACATGTTGTAACTACTGTTCCTGTTTTTGTTCCAAACTCGTTGGGATCGATCTCAAGATCTGGAGCGTGGAGAATCGTGAAGTCGGTATCTGTGAATTCATTTGTTGGGTAACGAAAGAGGTACTTCGAGAAGAGTGAGTGCTGAGGTCTATTGGTGATTGTTCTCACGCCAATATTGTGTTCTTTGTGAGCACCAACACTACGATGAGTAATGTAGAGGTCGTTATCACCGTTGAGGTGAGCTACGACTTTTTCTTTAAGCTTAGCAAAAGTGTCAGCATTCATTTCATTGAGAGAGTTGTCCCACCAAACAGACTTTTCTGTTTTAGCTGACTTGACGACATACTTGTCACCAGCAGAGCGGCCGGTGTGTTTACCTGTTTCAACACGAAGAGCTCCGTGCTTACTTAGGGTACCTTCACCACTAATAATTGCCTGTTCGACTAGAGTATTAAGGGGAGCATCGACGAAGAGCTTTTTTGGAGCACGGTCGAGCTTGAGTCCTAGGTTTTCATAAAAAGAGTTGTTCATGGGTCCTCTCTCGTTAGTTGTATTTAGCATTGTGCCAATTAGGGTTTTAATAGACCTGTGCAGTTTAAAACATAGGCTGAGTCGTGCCAATAGGAGAGAGGCGAATATTCGTTGTATCTTGCTATTTATTTAGAAAAGATGAGGGCAAAGGGGTTACTGCACCGAGGCGAGTGAGCTCTTTTGGGATTGAATCTTTTTAAGAGTCGCGTCCCACAATTGAATTCTTTGGCGCAATGCTTGAATACCGGCATAGTTGGCCCTGCATTTTGTGGCCGGATCATTAGCGCAAATTTCATCGAGACACTTAAGAGCAAGAGGTCCGTGATGATCACCATCAAGCTCGATGTGTCTTTCAAAGTAATAGGTTAGTGTAGGACAGGGAATATTTTCTTCACGCAGGACTTTTACGATCTGGGTGAAAACATCGGGGAGAAGTTTTTCCCGACCGTAGAAAAAGGCCGCCGCAACTTCTTCAACTCTGCCATTTTCACTAAGGTCTAAATTGAATTCTACAAATGTTTTAACGTCTTCAGGGAGATGATCTTTCTTGAGAGTTTCGAGAAATCGATTGATAGGCTGCGTATCGGCGCCCACCTCTTTCATTGCTCTAAGGTAAAGCTCAAAATGGCTGCAAGCATTTCCCTCTTGGTCGACATCACTCTCTTCAGCGAGGACAATTTCGTTGATCATACGAACAACTTCGCTTGAGTAGGGACTAGGTCTCCAGGGGACAGATGTACAGGTCAACTTGTTTTGGAGGGCCTTGAGAAGGCTCATGAAATCCCAGACAGCAAAAATATGATTCTCCATGAAGCTGCGAATAGCCCCAAGGGAGGTTAGCTCACCATATATCGGATGCTTGACCAATTGGTCATGATGCTCTGAGATAATTCTTTCCATGGAGGCAAATTAACAAAGAACGGGATGGAAATCTAGGTCAAAATCCTAGTAGATAAACTCTATCTGGCCATTGCCTAGGATTGTTTTCATTTAGGGGCATTCTGGTTTATTCTCAGCCAAATTTTCTTATTATTTTTTATTGAGAAAGCCGCCTGTTGGGTGACTGGTGATGAGCGCTAAGGGATATTGATGATCAATCAAAACTTCAAATACGACATTAAGGCGGGCTTCTCCGTTTTCTTGTTAGCGCTTCCCCTTTGTCTTGGGATTGCTATTGCCTCTCAATTTCCCCCCATTGCTGGAGTTCTTACGGCCATCATTGGTGGTCTTGTTTCAACATTTTTAGGAAGTTCACGCTTAAGTATTAAAGGACCTGCTGCAGGCCTCATTGTAATTGTTCTTGGTGCGGTCAATGAGCTTGGTGGCGGAGACATGGTGCTTGGGTATAAGAGAGCTCTCGCTGTTGGGGTTGTCGCTGCCGTTATTCAAATTCTTTTCTCTCTCTTCAAATGGGGAAAAGCGGCCGAAATAATGCCCCCTTCTGTGATTCATGGCATGCTTGCCGCCATCGGAGTCATTATCATAGCCAAGCAGGGGGCCGTGATTTTTGGTGTAGAAGCTGTTGCAAAAAGTCCTCTCGGTCTCCTCGCTGAGCTACCCCAAAATATAATGAACTTAAATCCAAAGATTGCCTTAATTGGGGGACTTAGTTTTCTCATCGTGAAACTTTGGCCTAGGTTTAAGAAATTAAATTTTGTTCCCGCAGCTATTGTTGTTTTGTTAGTTAGCATTCCTCTTACCTTCTTCTTTACTGTCGGACCTCAGTTTTTAATTGAAGTTGATTCACAATTATTAAAGGCGATCACATTCCCAGATTTTAGCGTCGTCTTTTCACCAGTTTCCTTAAAATATATTGTGATGTATGCACTTGTGGGTTCTATTGAGTCTTTGCTCACTGTTTGTGCCGTTGATAATCTTGATCCTGAAAAACAGACCTCTGACCTCAATAAAGATCTCTTTTCAACAGGGATAGGGAATCTCATATCGTCTTTGGTTGGCGGGCTGCCCATGATCTCTGAAATTGTGAGGAGCAAAGCTAATATTGATTACGAGGCTAAAAGTCGTTTTTCAAACTTTTACCATGGACTATTTTTATTACTCTCTCTTCTCTTAATTCCTGGGCTATTAAATATGATACCCATGGCCGCATTAGCAGCCTTACTCGTGCACACCGGGATGAGACTGGCTTCACCATCTGATCTTATAAAGACTTTTAAAATTGGTAAGGATCAGTTCTTCATTTTTGTCTCTACAATGGTCATTACTTTACTTGTGGATATCCTGGTTGGGGTTGGAGTTGGACTGTTATTAAAGATCATTCTTCACTTAGTGAGAGGCGCAAAGCCTAGAGACTTTTTTAAGTTGGATTTTAGTCGTGAGGAAAGAGAGGGCAGAGTTCTTTTGAAAATTAAAGGTGCTCTCGTTTTCAGTAATTTTCTTTCCTTAAAACGACTTATTCAAAAAGAAGGTGCACGCGAGAGTAAGCCAGTTCTCGACTTAAGCGAAACTCTTCTTGTTGATCACACTATTCAAATGAAACTTGCTGGTTACAAAGAGAGAGGTCTTCTTGAAATAAAAGGTCTTGATTCTTTAAAGGCAGTCTCAGATCATCCACTGTCGTTTAAGAAAACTGGTGCCTCGGGGGGGACTTGAACCCCCACGCCCTTGCGAGCAACGGATTTTGAATCCGTCGTGTCTACCATTCCACCACCAAGGCACGTAAGAAAGATCATATTATTGTATTGCTGTGCGTTCTGTAAAGAGTTTAGTCTAGCTTTGAGAGCAGAAGGGCTTCTCGCGTTTTATAGCGAAAAGCGTCTTGGCCTAGCTGACTCTTAAGAAGTCCGTTATCGATGATACAAGCGAACTTGAGGTAATCGATGAGATAGCGGGGAAAGCGCCAAAAGGAAGTACTGATAAGTTTCGCCGTACTTGAAAGGACGAAGCTTGGAATGGGGGTCGTTGGACGATTGAGTATTTCTTTGGCCGCTTTAAGGGAGATGCACTCATCTGTTGCAGCATTGTAAATTCCTGTTGAGAGCTTTGTCAGGCTGTCCCTTAGAATGGAGGCCATGTCATATTCGTGGATGAATTGAAACATGGGATTGAAGTCCGCACACACGGGAGCATAGGGAGTAACAAGATAGCGAGTCATCGTATTCTTGATTTGAGGACCGACGATCGTACAAGGACGAAGGACAATAGTTTCAATATCTTTTTGGTTTTTCCACATCCAATTGGTTGCGATCTGATCCATTTCAACCACATCTCTAAGTTCAGGATATTTAATAGAAGCTCTTAGGGGGTGGTCCTCATTGATGAAGACCGGGTTGTCCGAAAGGGCGCCATAGACATGGTAGGTTGAGAGAATAACAACTTTCTTTATCGCGAATTTGAGGCAAAGATCGAGAATTCTTCTTGTTCCCATAAGGTTGAGGTCGAGTCTTTGTTCCATCGTACCAATGGGACTGGTGTCTGCGTGAGACATTCGTCCGAGGTGAAAGACGGCATCAAACTCTTTGTCTCTAAAAAGTTTTTCAAAGTTTCCTCTCGTGTAGCGCATTTGGCG
>Ga0208203_1000542_pt1 | contig 16771 bp, 9 predicted proteins | sample DeeseametaMP2914_FD_184167 | JGI IMG/M metagenome (GOLD analysis project Ga0208203, IMG submission 184167) | Marine microbial communities from the Deep Atlantic Ocean - MP2914 (SPAdes) | ecosystem: Environmental > Aquatic > Marine > Oceanic | place: West of Santa Cruz de la Palma, Atlantic Ocean...
GAGCCCATAGATATGGGTGGCTACAATGATTATGTCATGATGAAGGCCGACGGCACACCTGTGGGCGGCATTTGTCATAAGCAGGGTGTAAACGCGCAGTACCCAAGCGGATGGATTAATTACTTTACCGTAGAAAATCTAGATGCCGCGTTGAAAGAAGTTACTTCCAAAGGTGGAAAACAGGCGGGTGATATACGTCATCACGGCAAAGACAGCTTTTGTGTCATTATTGACCCAAGCGGCGCTGCGTGCGCGCTTTATGAAAAAGGCAGCAAGTGATGAGACTTGCTGCCCTAGTATTGCGTTAGCTATCTACTTACTTGTTTAGTACGCCGCGATTTACCTGATCGCGTTCAATCGACTCAAATAGTGCCTTGAAGTTACCCTCGCCGAAACCTTCGTCTTGTTTGCGTTGGATAAATTCAAAGAACACTGGGCCGAAAACGGTTTCAGAAAATATCTGAAGCAGTAGGCGAGGCTCACCATTTTCCGTTGTGCCGTCCAATAGAATACCGCGCTTTTGTAGCTCATCTACGTTTTCGCCGTGCCCAGGAAGACGCTCTTCAAGCATATCGTAGTAGGTATTTGGTGGAGGCGTCATAAACTTCATACCTTTCGCTTTAAGCTTATCTAAACACGCCACTAGGTCGTCACAAGCGAAAGCGATATGCTGAATACCTTCACCATTGTACTTCATTAAGAACTCTTCAATTTGGCCACCACCGCCAACCGCCTCTTCATTTAGCGGTATGCGAATTTTACCGTCTGGCGCCGTCATTGCTTTCGATAATAGACCCGTGTATTCACCTTTAATATCGAAATAGCGAATTTCTTTAAAGTTGAATAGCTTTTCGTAGAACCCTGCCCAGAAATTCATGCGGCCGCGGTACACATTATGGGTGAGGTGATCGAGCGTATGGAAGCCACATCCTTCAGGATGGCGATCAACGCCTTCAATCCAATTGAAGTCGATGTCGTAAATGGTATTTTCGCCTTCATAACGGTCTATAAGGTAAAGCATCGCACCGCCAATACCTTTAATAGCAGGAAGTTTCAGTTCCATTGGACCGGTATGGGTATCCATAGGCTGAGCACCGCGGGCAAGCACTTCTTTATATGCGTGCTGTGAATCTTTAACGCGGAATGCCATACCACACGCTGATGGACCGTGTTCTTCGGCATAATAGGCTGCATGACATTTCTTTTCGTAGTTACTTAATAAATTGATGTCGCCTTGACGCCATAATTCCACGTCTTTTGATTTGTGGCGAGCAACAAGGGTAAAGCCCATAGCTTCAAAAATGGGCTCCAACATGCCCTTTTTAGGCGCAGTGAACTCTAAAAATTCAAACCCGTCTAAACCAATAGGGTTTTCAAACAAATCAGCCATAGCGATACATCCTCAACGTAAATCACATTTTATAATTGTTACCTGATTGTAAGGGCGCAGTGAAAAAGCAAGCAATAGGTGTCGAGTTCAAGGATTTTGGGCATGGAAAGCAAAGCTGTAACGTTTTGTTTTCACCCGTGAATGAGATGCTGAGTTAGGGAAAGCTAACTTTCCCTAACTGTTTGAAAATAAATGCTATTAAGCAAAGTTGATGCTTGTCGGTAGTGTTCAAAAATCAGTACAATTGCTTGTTTAGGTATCGGTACGTGTAACGTTACAAACCCCAGGGCGCTTATTTTTCACCATCGTAGTACTTTTTAAGGCCTTTCCAGCACGCCAAATAGTCTCGTTGACGAATATCACTGTTTAAAGCGAACTCCGTTGGCGCAATGGCATAGCGAGATTCAAACATAAACGCCAGCGTGTTTTCATAACGCTGCGGTGAAAGCTCGGCGTTCGAGGCTTTTTCAAATACTTCAGCTTCTGGGCCATGGGGAGTCATACAGTTGTGAAGGCTCATGCCGCCGGGCACAAAACCGTGTTCTTTGGCGTCGTACATCCCCTCAATTAGCCCCATAAACTCGCTCATAATATTTCTGTGGTAATACGGTGGGCGAAAAGTATTTTCAGCAACCATCCACCTTGGAGGGAAAATAACGAAGTCAACGTTCGCCGTACCTTCCAGCTCAGATGGTGAGGTAAGCACGGTAAATATAGACGGATCCGGGTGGTCAAAACTTACGGTGTTCATAACGTTGAAACGGGACAAATCATATTTATAAGGGGCAGAGTTACCTACCCAAGCCACCACATCAAAGGGAGAGTGATCGAGTTTTGCTTCGAACAAATTTCCACAGAACTTGTTTACCAAAGTGTGAGGCGTCTCATTATCTTCAAACCAGGCCGTGGGATAGCAAAAATCACGCTGGTTCGCATAGCCATTCGCGCCTACCGGGCCGCGCTCTGGCAGCACAAAAGGATGACCGTAGTTTTCGCATATATATCCGCGAATTGGCCCATTAATAGGGTTAACCGAAAAACGAACGCCACGAGGAATAACGGCTATTTCACCTACAGACAAGTTGAGCCTACCAAACTCGGTGGTGATCAGCATGTCGCCTAGCTGGGGGACAATAAGCATTTCTCCGTCTGATGAGTAGAAAACACGATTTTGCATATTAGCACTGGCACTGTAGCAGTGAATGCCCATACCTACTTGGGCTTTAGCGTCACCGTTAGTGGCGATGGTTACAAGCGAGTCTACAAAATCAACGTCTTTTTCTGGTAAGGGTACAGGGTCCCACCTAAGTACATTCGGAGGGCAATGGACATCAGACTCAGGTGCTGTTCTTAACAGGCCGTTATCAATTTTTTCAAAGTCGCCCATAGTAATAGAGGGGCGTAAACGATATGTCCAGCTGCGGCGGTTTTCTGCTCGTGGGGCAGTAAATGCTGTACTGCTAAACTGTTCAGCGTAAAGCTTATAATTCACTTTTTGTGGGCTGAACTGGCCTTTAGGAAGGGCACCCGGCAGTGCCTCTGTCTCGTGCTCGTTGTTAAAACCCGTTAAATACGACAAATTATCCATAAACCCTCCCACAGGCGGCCATCGATGTGGCTGTACAGATGAATGCTAAATAAAGTAGTTACAAATGAAACTATGTGGTTTAGGCTAGAGGTAAATGAAATGTAAATCAATGGCCGTGGGCGAGTAGAGGGAATGGAGCCAACGTCATTTGGTACGCTAGCTTTACACCTTTTATGTGAGGGCCATTACAAGGTTACACGTATTGCGTGTTTTTAATGCACGATGTTAGCTGTGAAAGTTACCTGGGTTAATGTTGAACGCGCCTGAACGCTCGACCGATGGTAGCGACACTGTGGGTATAAGTAACGCCTAAGGTAAATGAAAAACAACCATGGCTTTGAGGGCGGTCACAGAAGTAAAAATAGCAAGAGTAATACGGTGATAAGGGCTTAAAACATGCAGCTAGAAGATATGCTTGCCTACAAGGTAGCCATGCTTGCGAGCGATTTAAGTGAATCGCTCTCAAAAGAATATGCAGAATATAAACTTACTAAACCAGAGTGGCGAATCTTAGCCACATTAGGCGGCCGAAATGAAAGCTCGCCAAAATCACTGCTAACGGCAAAAGAAATCGCTATTGCAACACGACTAGATAAAGTGCAGGTTTCGCGAGCGCTGGAGCGATTGGTTAAGCGAGATGCTATCGTTAAGCGTGTGAGCAAGCGAGATAAACGGGCCACATTAATTTCATTGTCAGTGGAAGGAGAACGAATCTATCGGGCGCTGTTGCCTAAAATTGTGGCTTGGCAAAATAAGCGTTTGGAAAATATCACTGAAGATGAGTATCGAATATTTGTAAAAGTGATAGATGCACTAACGCCTTAAGATTCGGGTGAAGTCGTTGAAAAGTCTGGTCTGAGCAGATGTGAGGGCATTGCTATAAAGGTTACTTTCGCGCCTTTAACTGTTAAATTCCCCCGAACTAATCAAATGGGGAAGTTATTGGATTCATTAGTCATGTTGCTTCCCCTTAAATATTTATCAAGCGCTTTATACAGCGCTTCTATTTGGCGCACAGTGAGGACATTGAGTGGCACCCTTAGAAATATACGCAGGTAAAAAAGCACGTGAATCCATAATGAAAAACGGGTTTACGCCTGAGTTATTTAGCTATTTTCTGGGGGCATCTGGCGGCCCGAAATGGTTTTCTCTGGCTGGTTTAGACCGCGTACTGTTCCCTGAGTGGTTTGCCAACGTTAAGCATCAAATTCATGTGATTGGCTCTTCAGCAGGTGCGTTTCGTACCATTTGCGCTGTTCAAAATGATCCCCTAGCAGCCATAAATCGTCTAGCCTCTTCTTATTCAACAACGACCTATAGCAGTGATAAGCCTACGCCTAGAGAAATTACGGCTAAAGCTGAAGACCTGCTGAAAGAAATGGTGGATGAAGCAGGTAAGCAAGAAGTGCTGTCTAACTCCCGCTTTAAAGCGCACCTGATCGTTGCTAAATGTTTAGGTGCTACTCGTTTTGAAAGTAAGTTTAGGCAACTTTCGGGCTTGGCGATGAGTGCAGCGGCCAATACAGTAAACCGACGACACCTTTCACGTTTATATACACGCTATGTGTTCTCTACCCCGAATACTGAATTTGCGATAAAAGACCCGTATCAACTGCCTACTCAGTACTACACGTTAACCCACGGAAATATTCATACCGCGCTGCTAGCATCGGGTTCTATTCCTGTGGTTATTGAGGGCGTACAGCAAATTGAAGGGGCGCCAGCCGGAATGTATAGAGATGGCGGTATTATTGACTACCATTTCGATTTGTCCTTCGGACCAGATGATGGCTTAGTGTTATACCCCCATTTTTATGACAAGCCCATTCCAGGCTGGTTCGACAAGGGCTTGAAGGGCAGAGTGCCTCATCGTTCAAGCTACGATAACGTTGTAATGCTTGTGCCTTCTGCATCGTTTGTTGCTAATTTGCCTTATAGCAAAATCCCCGATAGGAAAGATTTTGAAGTACTCGATGCAAAAACGCGCATCCAGTATTGGCAAACAGTATTGAAAGAAACCGACAGGTTGGGTGAATATTTTATGCGTGCTGTTAACGACGGATCTTTAGTAGACGCTATCAAGCCGCTTCCATTTAAAATGATTTAAGTTAATCGCAATTGTTGAAGAAAGTGGCTAATTGCTGTCAAATTAGTCACTTGAATCGTCATTTGATAAGTTTTCCTTGCAGGCAACGCTCGTGCTAAGTATTATACGCGCCGTTGCTTGGCATTCGCCCACCTATCAGGTGCAACAAAATTCTATATGCGTCTATAGCTCAGTTGGTTAGAGCGCTACCTTGACATGGTAGAGGTCCCCTGTTCGAATCAGGGTAGACGCACCATCTTACGATTTAATTTCATCTTTTATTTACTCAAGTTCTGCGCAACACGCACTGGTACCCTTTTCTTTATTTAGCGATATTCTCGAGCAATTTAACTTTTTAATGTCGGGTGGTCTGTGTGATTTGGACTACACTAAAAGAATGGTGGCCGTTTTTATATCTTTGCTATCTAACAATTTAGCACTCGCGGGAGTACGATGAGCTTACAGAAATACCAAGAGCCCCCGTTATTTGAACAACATGGTTCGGCTGAAAGGCGGTTCCTTCAGCTTATTAGTGCCTTGCCAAAGGTATCGGTGCAAGGTTATGACAAGCACCGAAAAGTTATCTACTGGAATAAATCAAGTGAAGACATGTATGGCTTTCGTGAGTGCGAAGCACTAGGTCAAAAACTTGAAGATCTCATCATTCCCTCGTTCATGAAAAGTGAAGTGATAAAGCTACATCAGCGATGGATAGATTACGGTGAGGCAATTCCTTCAGACGAACTCGTGCTTGAGAAGAAAAGTGGCGAGCCTATCCATGTTTTCTCATCTCACGTTATGCTGAAAGAAGGCACAGATTCACCCGAAATGTATTGTGTGGATATTGACCTGAGTGAGCAGCACAACATCCGGCAAGAACTTGAGCGAATGGCATCCACAGATTTGTTAACCGAGTTGCCTAATCGACGCTTGTTAGAGCAGTTTTTGACGTCGTCCATCGAGGATGCATCGCGCAATGAGTCTGGCTTCGCTTTGTTTTTCATTGACTTAGATATGTTCAAAGAAGTTAATGACACGCTTGGACATACCTGGGGTGATGAATTACTGCGCTCTGTTTCTAAGCGGCTGTCAGATTGTCTAAGCGAACAAGGCTTACTGGCTCGGTTTGGTGGAGACGAATTTGTTTTTGTCGCCACACAAGTGACTTCTGAAAATGAAAGTGCTGACATTGCTAAGAAACTTACTGAGTGTTTCAAGCAGAGCTTCGCACTTAGCACTGAAAACGTGCATATCACTTCAAGTATCGGTATTAGTATGTACCCTAAAGACGGAAGTGAGATTGATGATCTTCTGAAAAATGCAGACGTCGCAATGTATCAGGCGAAAGCTGAAGGACGAAACCGTTTTCATTTTTTCACCCACGCTTTAAGTCAGAAAGTTCGACAACAGCGAAGTATCGCAGCCTATCTGCATGAGTCTTTGGTTAACGATGAGTTTGAACTCTTATATCAACCTCAAATCGATTTGCTCACTGGAAAAGTGGCATCGTGTGAAGCGCTGTTAAGGTGGCGTCCTAAAGATGAGGATAAGGCTGTTCCACCCAATATCTTCATCCCCATCGCTGAGCGCAGTGAGTTAATTGTTCACATTGGAAATTGGGTGTTAGAAAAGGCGTGCAAACAGGCACAGTTATGGAAAGAGCAGGGCATTAATATTCGCGTTGATATCAATGTTTCAGGAAAAGAGTTAGAGCAGAATGCTTATTTCGAACGCCTAAGGGAGTGTCGAGAGCGGCACGGTTTACTGCCTAAAGATATTGGGTTAGAGCTTACTGAGAATGTGCTTATTAAGTCTGACAATACGATTTTAGAGAATTTGAGAGCGCAACGCGACCAAGGCGTTGAAATATCGATTGATGACTTTGGTACGGGTTATTCTTCGCTTAGTTATTTAAAACAGTTTCCCGTTAGCCACTTAAAAATAGATCGTTCATTTTTAAGAGGTGCACCGGAAAATGCCTACGATAGCGCGTTAATGGAGGCTATCGTGAATGTTGGTCACAAACTCGATTTAAACATTGTTGTTGAAGGCGTGGAAACTCAAAATCAATCGAACTACTGTAAGTCTCTTAACGTTGAATATGTGCAAGGCTTTCTGTATTCAAAACCCATTAGCTCTGACGCCATTATAAAGCTGCTTAACGAACAGTAAATGCGGTTAAAAGGAGGTGTATATGAAAGAGATTTTCACAACACCGCCTTAAACGTTTCATTAAATCGACGCACAATTAAGTCGTATAAAGCGCGAGGTCTCACATAAAGCGTCAATACTTATTCTGACGTTCAGTGCCTCAGACCAGCGAGCTTACACTTAGTACATTGTCCAAAGTGAGGGTTTAGAAAAGTAATAGCCTTGTTGGTGTTCAACGTCTAGTTTGCTCAGTGCAACAGACTCAGCCTCGTTTTCTACCATTTCCGCAATAACATGGATATTAAGGCCTTTCGCAATATTGATAAGGCTAGAGACAAATAACTGATTATCTTTGTTGGTATGAATTCCCTGGGTTAGCCGTCCCGAAAGCTTAACGAATTGAGGCTGAATTGCCCTTAAACCCGCAAGCGAGGCAAAGTTATCGCCAAAGTGTTCTATGGTAATTCTACAGCCCAGCTGTATGAGTTGACGGCAAAAGTTCTCGGCTACTTCTCGATGGTGAATAAGCGCTGCATCTTCGACTTCAAAAATAAGTCTTGGGCATAGCGTTTCCCGGGTTCGAAGCTCTTCAATTAACCATTTTCTAAACTCGCCGTTGGCAATTGAGGCGTTACTAATATTTATAGCAACCTGATGAGACGTTACCGTTAGTTTTTTAAACACGATGCCTGCTACCAACTTATCGACTTGAGGAATAAGGTCCAATCGCTCTGATGCGGGGATAAGTTGCGCCATGGGTATAACATCATTGGTGTCTTTGTCTTTAAATCGAGCAAACGTTTCGTAATATGCTGGTGCGTTTCGCTCTACATTCATCACGGGTTGAATGAGAATATCGGCATATTGCTGCGACACGATGTAATTGAGGCGCTCACGCCATTTTGTATTGCTATGAACCTGAGACACTTCTGAAGAAAACTGCCATCCTTTTTGCGTTTTCATTGCCGCCATCAACGCACTGTCAGCACTTTCCATTACCTGCTGTAACGACATTTGGCTAGAAAAACGTGTAACGCCCATCCACGTTGCTTTGCTTCCATCTCGAAGTGGCGTGGCGTTTGCAAACTGCTTCGACATATTTTCTAACATCAAATCCCGTTCGTCCCGCCCCATAATTTCACTTATCAAGGCGAAATCTCCGCCTGATAACCGAAATACAAAGCCACTTTTGCAATTGTGCTTCGCCTCATGCACAAGAAAGTCCGCGATAGATTTTACATAATTGTCACCAGCTAACATGCCCAACTTAGTATTTATAGTGGTAAGTTGAGCGAGCCTGATGAGAATAAGCTCTTTTTCTTGGAAATTAGACGTGTCAGACAACAGCGCGCGAGTGTGTCGCTCGAATGCACTGCGGTTCGACAACTTCGTCAATGTATCTTTATTGGCTTCTGTTTTGAATCGCTCAGATTGCTGAGCAATGTCATTAAATTTTGATGCTAACGACGTGGTTAGGGTGTTCACTGTGCTGGTAAGTTGGCGGTAATCTGTTGTAAACGCATTTACCTGCGAGGGGGTGAAGTCGTGGCTATTTATCTCATTAAGCTTCTTAATGGTGTTGGCAATGGGGCGCCTAGCAAATTTGGTTACCGTGACGATATATAGCGCGAGGGCGAAAAATAGCCCACAAAAGATAACAGCATTTTTGATGAGAATAGCGGTGATTTCAGTGTAAATATAAGACGTGTCTGACGTAACTAACAAATAACCATCATTGTTCGAAAAAGGAATTTTCTTGTTAACGGCAGGTGCGGAGTCCAGCTGTAAGTACCAATTAGGAACAATAGTGTTAGGCGAGCGCTCGTACTTTGCAAACACATTTCCTTCGACATCAATGACTTTGGCTGCAGATAAAAACGGCTGCAATACCATTTGACGAAGCATGGCATCAATCACTGATTGCTTCGACTGAGACGACAAGGCAGAGGTTTGTAAGACGGTTGTTTCGTAACGCAGCCGTGCTTCTTCAGCTTCTTGCTCGATTGACACTGAAGTGCGAGATTTTATTTCGCTTAGCTCAATACTCGACAACACCGTAAATGCTAAAAGCATAAGGGCAAAAACGCCCAAATTAATTTGACTAGACAGCTTCATTGCTAGCAGTTAGCTCCTTTAACTGAGAAATTTATTATTCGCCTCAACCAAATCGAGTGCTATCACTTTGATTGAGGCTTTTGTTATACCCGCCAATAGTGCCTAAGCGGCGAATAATAAATGTACTGCAAAACATAGAGTTAAGCGAGCAATTAAAGCCCAGAATAATGAAGCAAGCGCTGTTTATTAGCTACTCACCTTTCGTCTAACCACCAGGTTTTGTTCGGAGCTTCGCCTGCACCCTTAACCGGAACAACTTCGCCAAAGATAGGAATACTGGTGGGAACACCCTTAGCACCAGCAAGGTCTGTGATTTTTATTAAAGGCTCATTCCAATTATGTAGTGCTAAATCAAAGGTACTGTTGTGCACGGGCATCATGACACTAGCTTGAATATCAATATGGGCTTGCAAGCTCTCTTCAGGCAGCATGTGAATGTCAGACCATAGCTCGTTGTACGCACCGGTTTCAATCATCGATAAATCAAACGGACCGTACTTTTCACCAATGGCTTTAAATCCGTCAAAATAGCCCGAGTCACCGCTGTAAAAGATATTGGTATTTGCAGACTTGATAACCCAACTTGCCCAAAGAGTTTCGTCTCTATCAAATAAACCTCGTCCTGAGAAATGCTGAGACGGTGTGGCCACTATTTCAATGTCGCTCACTTTTGTACTTTGCCACCAATTTAGCTCAACAACTTTATTTGCATCCACACCCCAGTCACGTAAATGATTGCCTACTTTTAGCGGTGTAATAAACACGTCGACTTTGTTTTTTAGTATTTCAATACTGCCCTTATCTAAATGGTCGTAATGATCGTGACTTATGATAACGGCATCTAATTTAGGCAAATCTTCCAGTGAAATTGGCGCTTGGTGGAAACGCTTGGGTCCCATCCATTGGACGGGAGATGCACGCTCACTAAAGACCGGGTCGATCAATATATAACGCTCGGCAAGTTTCAATAGGGTAGTAGAGTGGCCCAGCTTTATCACGCTGTCTTCTGCAACTGCGTCAAGCATTTGTGGTGTAAGTGCCGACACGGGTATGTCAAACGTTGGCGTTGCAGCATCTCTATTGTCACGAAAATACGCTTTGGTGACTTTCCACATGTCTCGCCACGTCGTTTTATATTCAATATGAGTATTAGTGAATTTTTCAGGTTGCGGCGCGCTTGCAGCAAGGGTGTTTGAAGAACCACAGAAAGATGTCATAAATAAAACTCCAACAAGAAAGCGTGTGCGATTAAAAACGGGCATGCTCTCACCTTAAATAAAAAAGTATACTGCACAGTGTAGTTTACCCATAATAAACTAATTTTGTTAAAAGTAAACTGGTGGGTGTAGTTTTTGTTGAGAAGGATAGATTGCAGCTAAGCGATAGTATGCAGCCAGCATGAGTAGACTCTCCTCATGCTGGCTGTTAACAATATTAGGTCCGCACCGTTTTTGTGCTACCTACACGAACTAGCGCACAACTAATCGAATTTGTTGTGCGTACTTTTTATTCTGACTTTATACCGTGGAACGTACAGTGCAGCACAGGCAATATAAGCAGTGTAAGTACGGTGGCAACGGTCAGACCAAATACAATAACAACTGCCATTGACGCGAAGAACGCATCAGAAAACAGCGGGATCATACCCAGTATGGTGGTGATGGCTGCCATTGAAACGGGACGTACACGAGATACTGACGCGGCTACTACGGCATCGAATGCGCCACTGTTACCCTTTGCCTGTACGTTTATTTCTTCCATTAATACGATCCCGTTTTTAAGCACCATACCAATAAGGCTTAAGCTGCCGAGCAGCGCCATGAACGTAAAGGGTGCACCAACTAGCACCAACCCGCCAATAATGCCGATAGTGGTGAGTGGAATTACGCCCCATATCGCTAACGCCTGACGAAGCTTGCCAAACAGCAAAACGGTGATAATGAACATACCTAATATACCAATAGGCATACTTGCAAATAGGGCGCTTTGCGCGTCTGTTGATGTCTCGTATTCGCCGCCCCATTCAATGTGGTAGCCATCAGGCAGTTTAAGCTCTTCTACAAGAGGGCGAACTTTAGCTTGCACGCTCGCAGCCGTCTCACCGGATAAAGGCATGGGCTCTGCATAAACCGCCAGCATCCGCACCCGGTTGCGGCGTTTGATGATAGGGTTATCAAGCGATACATCCACATTGCTGATAACATCAGCCATGCTTATATATTTACCTTGTTCTTGGCTCCATACGTTGAGTGAGGCGAGGTTATCTATGTCATAGCGCTGGTTTGGATCGTTGCGCATGACAATAGGTATTAAATCGCTACCTTCGCGGTAAAGGCCCACAGTTTCACCTTCATTGTTCAGTAAAAATGCGGTGTGAACGGCATCTCGCGTTACGCCGATACGCCTGGCTTGTTCTTCCAGAAACACAGGTTCAACAAATGGGACTTTGTTGCTCCACGACAAGCGAACGCTGTCCATGGTTTTCTCTGCTTGAAATATCGCTTCAATGTCGCTGCTTATCTCACGCAAAACTTCAGGCTCTGGTCCGTAGATTCTCGCTTCAATTGCCGCTTTTGCAGAAGGGCCTACTTGAAGTGCTTTTACCTTGTATTGCACATTAGGGAAGTCTTCTCGCACCAGCTCGATAATTTCTCGCATACGAGCATCACGAGACTCAACCGTATCAGTTTCAACGATAAGCTGACCATAACTGGCGTATCTGTCTTCTGGCGCATAGGTGAGGGTAAGGCGCTGTGCTCCACCGCCAATAACGCTTGTTACGTTGGCGATATTCTCCATGCCTAACACGTTGTCCTCTAAGCGACGAATAGACTGCTCGGTGGTTAAGATGTCGCTACCTTCAGGCAACCACAAATCGACGAAAAACAGCGGTGTGGATGAATCTGGGAAAAATGCATTTTTTACGAATTTACCTGACGCCATGCTGCCTACTAATGCAATAAGTACCAGTACAATTGTCACGTAACGATGATTGATAGCAGCAGTAAGCACACGCTTGTATACCGTAAAAATAATGCCCTTATATGGGTCGTCATCTTCGTCATTAGTACCGCGCTCTTTTTCAGTTTTAAACAGTAAGTCGAAAAAGAAGGGGGTAATGGTAAGTGCGGTGATCCAACTTAAGAAAAGCGAAAAGCACAGTACCCAGAAGAGGGAGCCGACGAATTCACCTGTGGCATCTGGCGATAGACCAATTGGCGCAAAAGCGGTGATGGCAATCACAGTCGCGCCAAGCAGCGGCAACCCATTTTGCGACACCACGTCTTTTGCCGCCTGAAGCTTGGTTTGTCCTTTTCTCACACCAATCAACATGCCTTCGGTTACCACGATGGCGTTGTCGACCAACATGCCAAGAGCAATAATAAGCGCACCCAAGGAGATTTTTTGCAACTCAATGCCTTTTACCGACATCAGTATAAAAGTGCCAAGAATGGTAAGCACAAGAATGAGCCCCATCAGAACGCCACTGCGCCAGCCCATGAAAAGTAGCAGCACGAAAATAACGATGGCCACGGCTTCAACAAGGTTAATAAGAAAGCCAGTTACAGAATCGTCGACCACTGTAGGCTGGTTGTAAACGGTATCCAGCGTCATACCCAGGGGCATACGCTGCTCTAGCTCGGCTATTTTGCTATCAAGCCGTTTACCTACATCAACTACATTTACCGCCGACGCGAACGACACACCAATTGACAGAGCCGGCGTGCCAGAACTGTGATAAAGGATTGAAGGGGTATCGTTAAGCTTGCGCTCAATAGTCGCAATATCTGTTAAGCGAATAAGGCCGCTTGCCGGTGAGCCAATCACCACCTGACCTAACGCTTCTAGGTTATCAAATTCGCCAGTGGGCTGTATGGACAGGCGCTTGCCCTGAACCTTAATCGAACCCGCGTTGCCCACTACATTTTGCGCGGTTAAAAGGCCAGCAATGGATTCTGCAGAAACATTAAGGGTTTTCATTTTATCGTGATCTAACGACACAATAATCTGTTCATTAACGGTACCGGCAATCGACACCTTTTTTACACCGTCAACAAGCTGAATCTCTCGCTGCATTAAATCTGCAAAGTCTTCCATTTGCTTAAGGGAGTAGTCTTCGCTTTTAAGGGTAAGCAGCAGGCCAAAAACGTCACCAAAGTCATCATTCACAATCGAGGTGCTGGTGCCAGGTGGCAGTGATGCTTGTGCATCGCCCACTTTACGGCGCAAGTTGTCCCAGTATTGCTCTAGGTCCTTGGCCTGAACACTACTTTTAAGCTCAACGGTAATTTGCGATAGCCCAACCATGTTTACTGAGCTGATTCGTTTCACGTTGGGTATACGCTGAATCGCCTTTTCAAGCTGCAGCGTAACTTCTTCCTCAACTTGCTCAGGCGTTGCCCCTGGGTATTGAGTAATAACCAGAGCATTTCTAATGGTGAATTCGGGAAACTCTAGCTGACCTAAGCCAAGAAAAGTCACAATGCCGCCAACACCCAAGATGATGGCGACCATCCAGCTAATTACTTTTTGACGAAAAAAATACTCGACCATGGCTTATAGGCCCCCTTCTTTCGTCCACTCCGTAACAGCTTGGCCTTCTTTTACAAGATGAGCTCCAGCAGCAACGATTTTATCATCGTCGTTTAGCGGGCCTTCAACTAACAGACCGTTGGAAATACCGCGCGTAATCATCACTTCTACTGCTTCTACGGTGCCCTTCGTCGCGTCGCTATCACTGGGTTTAAAACGCCATACAATCGCTTTGTCTGGATCTGCATTGTCGGTAACCACCGCACCAAAAGGCACTAGCCAAAGCTTCGCGTTAGACTCAATGAGTTTCGACATATCAAGTAATACGGTGGCGCTCATGCCCGCTAGAACATTGATGTCGTCTGGTTCTGGCAGAGTAATTGTTACCTCATAGCTAAGCTCGCCTTGTCGCGTGGTGCTTTCGTGATCCTTATACAAGGCCGCGTAACGCTTGTCTGGCATACCTGAAAAGCTGACCCATGCCATTTCAGATGTACGATTTTCACGGGCTCGTGAGCGATCAATCATACGCATTTTTTGCTCTGGCAATTGAAACGTAACGTCGATTGCACCCGGCATATGAAGCTCGGCAATGGTTTGCTGCGGTACAATGACTTGGTAATTTTCAACAGGAACAGACGCTATAAGCCCCGCAAACGGTGCGCGAAGCTCCGTATAGCTTAGCTGGTCCTGTGCGTTGGTCAGACTGGCTTTAGCGGCTAAGAAATTGGCTTTCGCTTCATCAAAAGTAGAGCGGCTTACCGCGCCTTTTTCAACGGAAGCCTCCATGCGTTCAAACATAGCCGATGACACGTCAAACTGAGACTGGGCAGTGGCTAACTGTGCTTTCGCGTCTCTATCATCAAGTCTAGCGATAAGCTGGTTCTCTTTAACTTCCTCGCCCGCTTTTACTTTGAGTTCTTGGAGTTTGCCGCCAATGCGAAACGAAAGGTTTGAATACTCAGCCGCTTCCACTTGCCCCGGGAATTTAGCGATGGTTTCGTCTGAGTGCTGCACTTTATAAAGCGTTACCGGTGTTGATGAGACTGCCTTGGGTGGCGTGGGGGCTTCCTCACACGCACTTAATCCAGCGAGTGCAGTAAATACCATCACAGTGCGCAGGGCTAAGCTGTGAAAGAGACTTTTTTCAGACAACATGGTAACTCTCCATTTAAATAGACCACTTTTTATTCCCACTAAGGCAATGGGTTATCTTGTACAAGGCGCGTGTTAACTTTTGAACGTGAAAGATAAAAAGCCAATATACGACAAGTTTGATATACATACAGGTTATAGCGCTTTTTTCCCTTTTCGATCAGCTTTTTGTTTATTTTTACAAGGCGATAGTATGCTACCGCCCATAAATATTCGTAAGTGTCCGGTCACTATCAGACAATTACCCTCTCGAAATACCGCCGGCTAGCTCACAATTCACCCTAATCAGGGTTTTCATCGGGCGCGAGGTTTTCAGCATAGCCTTTCGGTGGTGGCGTCCAGCCACGCATTTTCGAATGCTTGTCGTGTAAATCTGCTTTTAGCGCATTTTCGATTAGCGACTCAAGTTCAATAAAGAGTTTCAGATAATTATTGTCTACTCGTTCTCCGCTGGCCTCATCCGCCCACGCGTGATACAGCACATCGTTTTGCTGAGCCTCAATATTTTTATACGCCATTTTTTGCCGTTCAACTTGGAAAGGGTGAATATTGAGTGAGCGAAGTGCCTCTGCGCCCATTTCAAGAGCGCTGTGGTATGTTTCTGATACCACAAAATCTGCGCCCAACTGGCGCAAGCGATACCCATGACCGCGGTCAAAGGCACGCGCAAGCACTTTAATGTTAGGAAATGCGTGCTTGGCGTATTTCACCATTTCGGCAGCGGTTTCTTTATCGTCTATAGCAATAACTAGTAACGATGCTTCATGGGCGCCAGCAGTATGCAAAATGTCTGGTTTGGATGCATCGCCAAAATAGGCTTTGGTGCCAATCCGTCTGATAAGGTCTATTTGCTCAGAGCGAATATCAAGCACAACGGTATTTACATCGTTGGCCACTAAAAGACGGTTAATGATTTGTCCAAAGCGCCCAATTCCAGCAATAACGACTGTGCCTTTCTCGTCAATTTCATCTTCAGCTCGCTGTGATTTCGCGTTTTTGTAGCGAGGAATGATGGCCTTGTCGAAAAGAATAAAAAGTCCTGGCGTTAGGAACATTGAAATGGCAACAACCAGCGAAAGAACAGAAATAATGTCGCTGGGAAGCACATAGTTTTGCGAGGCAAAACTTAATAGCACAAAGCCAAATTCACCCGCCTGAGCAAGGCTTAGTGTGAACAGCCATTTGTTAGTGCCTTTTATTTTAAAAATTAAGGCGATGATAAACAGCACAATGGCTTTCACAAGCATAACAGCTACGGTTAGCCCTGCTATTAGCATTGGGCTCTCACTAAGTACGGAAAAGTTAATGCCTGCGCCTACCGTTATGAAAAAGAGGCCTAACAGTAAGCCTTTAAACGGCTCGATATTAGCTTCAAGTTCATGCCTGAATTCACTGTTTGCTAAAACTACACCAGCCAAGAATGCACCAAGGGCGGGAGAGAGACCTACAAGTCCCATTAGTGCTGCAATTCCTATAATGAGCATGAGCGCAGTGGCGGTAAAAATTTCCCGTAAACCCGATGCAGCAACAAACTTAAATAAGGGGCGACTTAAGTAGTGTCCTCCAATGGTTAGAAAGGCAATTGAGCTAATGATCACAAGACCTGAAGCCCAAGGGGCAAGCCCTTCAACTAAATTAAAGCTATCGTGTGACCCTGTATCGCCGCCATGTGCATTTCCTGCTTCGACCAGTTCGGGTATGGCAAGGAGGGGGATTAGCGCAAGCATGGGAATAACCGCGATATCCTGAAACA
>Ga0208203_1000543_pt1 | contig 16758 bp, 17 predicted proteins | sample DeeseametaMP2914_FD_184167 | JGI IMG/M metagenome (GOLD analysis project Ga0208203, IMG submission 184167) | Marine microbial communities from the Deep Atlantic Ocean - MP2914 (SPAdes) | ecosystem: Environmental > Aquatic > Marine > Oceanic | place: West of Santa Cruz de la Palma, Atlantic Ocean...
CATTAGGGCACAACAGCGACTTCTAAAAGGCCTCAAGGCCTTGCAAGTTTACCCGGAGGGAACTAGACAAAAACTAGGAGATGGCCCAAAAGATTATAGTTTTATAAAGAAGGCACTGCTTAAGTATGCTTTTGAGAAAAATCTTCCAGTCTACCCTATCAGTATGTACGGAACAAAAAGAGTCATTAACAGCAAGACGGGCTTTATTAATCACGGTCAAAAAGTGGGAATTATTATTAAAGAGGCTCTTAGACCAGACTTATTTCAAAGCTCGGATGAGTTTATGGAAAATTGCTGGAATGAGGTTCACCTAGGATATAGCGAGCTTCAAGAGAAATTAACCTGAACTCTCCACTCTCCATCGATCTTTTTAATTAAACCTAAAAGCTTATCATCCGCACTATATGCCCAGTAGAGTAAGCTCTCTGAATCCTCACACTCTAAGGCCCTATCAAGTTTTAATTGAACTCCATTGGCAACGAGCTTTGACTCTTTAGGAGCGAAGATCACTTTTGGGAGCAGTAGGGTTTGTTCAGGACGAAGACCAAATCCGTGATAATCCCAGTCTTGTCCATTTGGCCAATTGTTTTGTTGGATGCTTTCTTTAATGTGATGATGGCCTACGGCCTCACGCTCAAGAGAAACCAGCGATCCTATAGTTCCAAGATGATTTGCACACTCGGAAAATAAGGTTCTAATATAAGTACCGCTACTCACTTTTACTCTAATTGTAAGAAGGGGAAAATCGTAAGAGACAACTTCAAGCTCATAAATATGCCTAAGCTTCTTCTCTTTCTTAATATCAACACCCTCTCTGGCCCACTCAAGCAGCTTCTTTCCTTGGTGCTTTGCAGCGCTGTACTTATGGGGTGCCTGATAATAGTCTCCCAGAAATTTATCCTGAAGCTGCTTTTGGATAAATTCCACATCCATTTTTGCAATCGTCTGATCCAGATATGGACTTGTATCTTTTTGGCTAACAGGTGCTGTAAAATCACCTGTTTCAGTTTCCTCGCCAAGTTTTCCAACTGCTAGGTAAGTTTTTGGCATCTCGTGAATATATTCGTTAAGCCTGGCCGCTCCACCTACGCCAACTAGAAGCACGCCGCAAGCGAATGGATCAAGAGTTCCAAAGTGACCTATTTTCCCAAGTTTCTTGCCGAAACTTCGCTTAATGGTGCGAATAACATCATAAGAGCTGATATTCGCAGGCTTATACATATTAAATGTTAATGGGATAAATTGTTGGTTACTCACCAGTAGGATTATCTTTTAACAGACTTTCAATCTTTCTTTCATCTTCAAACTGTGAGTCGTAAGAAAAGTTCAATTCTGGGGTGTGTCGCACCTTGAGATTTTTAGCGAGAAGGGACCTAAGTCTTCCCTTGGTCCCATTTAAGGCAGCTTTAATATCACCACGTTTGGATGAGTCAAAAGTATCCCAATATACAGAGGCCACTGAATAATCTTGATTCAGTTCTACTCTAGTAATACTCATTAGCATGAGTCTAGGATCTTTAAGCTCAGTTCTTAGGAACGAATTCATTTCGTTTTTAATTCGTTCCTCAAACATGGCCTTATTATGTGAGCCACCCTTTCTAGCCATTATAGCGTCCTACTATCTGCGTCCAACTTTCTTTGCTTTTGCTCAAGTATGTACGCTTCGATCAAGTCGTTATTCTTAATGTCATTAAAGCCTTCAAGTGCCATACCACACTCATAGCCGTTGGCAACTTCTTTAACTTCATCTTTGAACCTCTTGAGAGTTGAAAGCTTGCCATCATAAATGATTTTTCCATCTCTAAGAAGACGGATGTTACAGCCTCTTTCGATTTTCCCATCAATTACGGCCGTACCGGCAATAGTTCCAACTTTAGGGATATTGAAGGTATCGCGAACTTCAGCTCTACCAATGTATTTTTCAATGCTCTCAGGCTCTAACATACCTTCTAGAGCAAGAGTGATATCATTAATTAGCTCATAGATAATAGAATATGTTCTAACTTCGATACCATTTTGTTCTGCCAGTCTTCTAGCACTTGTCATTGGTCTCATATTAAAGCCAATCAAGATCCCGCTAGAGTTTGTTGCCATAACAACGTCATTGTCTGTGATTGCTCCAACACCGCCAGTAACGATGGAAACACCAACCTCATCATTTCCAAGACCTAATAGTGCATCTTTAATTGCCTCGTATGAGCCTTGAACATCTGCTCTAATAACAAGATTAAGGATTTTCTTTTCACCTGTATCACTTGGAGCACTTGAGAAGAAGTCTTCAAGGGAGTTAACTTTTGGTGCCTCAACGCTTTCAAGTTTCTTTCTCTCATCAGCTCTGTTTTCAGCAACCTTCTTAGCTTCTCTTTCGTTCTTGGCAACATTTAGTGTTTCACCAGGAGCAGGAACTCCGTTTAAACCCAAAATCTGCACAGGAATGGATGGACCTGCAGATTTAACGTCTTTTCCAGAGTGATCGGTCAAGCTTCTCGCCCTTCCATAGAACTCATCACAAACAATTGCATCGCCCTTCTTAAGTGTTCCTTTCTGTACTAGAACCGTTGCCACAGGACCACGCCCTGTTTCAACTTTGGACTCGATAATAATTCCTTCTGCTTTTCCTTTTGGTGACTCTCTAAGCTCCATCATCTCTGATTGAAGTTTTACAGACTCAAGAAGGTCATCTACGCCCTCGCCTTTTAGAGCTGAAATAGGAACAAACATTGTATCTCCACCCCAGTCCTCAGGAACAAGCTCAAACTCAGTTAGTTCTTGTTTAATTCTTTCTGGGTTTGCACCCTCTTTGTCCATTTTGTTAATAGCAACAATAATTGGACATTTAGCATTCTTAGCAAACTTAATAGACTCTTTCGTCTGTGGCATTACACCATCGTCAGCAGCTACAACTAAGATTACAACATCTGTTACATTAGCACCTCTTTGCCTCATTGAAGCGAAGGCGGCGTGGCCTGGTGTATCCAGGAACGTAAGAGTTGTCTCACCTACTGGAACAGAATAAGCACCAATGTGTTGAGTGATTCCTCCGGCCTCACCTGCGGTAACTTTTGCATCTCTTATATAGTCAAGAAGTGTAGTTTTACCATGATCAACGTGACCCATAACAGTGATGATTGGGTTTCTTAAAGGAAGATCAGACTTTGGTGCCTTAACTTCAGATTTAAGAACTTCTTCTTCATCAAATGCTTTATTTTCAACCCTGTAGTCATACATTGCAGCAAGCTCATTCGCCAGCTCAACACCCAAGTAGTCATCTTCTTTCAATAAAAGGTTCTGCTCAAGGGCATCGTTTCTAAGTTTTTCAAACTTAACGGACAACTTATTTGAGAGATCCAATGCCGTGACAGCGTTGTGAATATTAACAACTCTCTTTGACTTTTTAACCTCAGTAATTTCAGTTTGCTTTGTGCTACCAGTGAAAACTTTCTTTCTCTTTACTGGAGTATATACTTGCCTACCAATAATATTGGTTGCAAGTTTCATTTCCTCTTCGGCTCTAATATTGGTGATATCTTTTGTCTTACCAACAGCTCCTTTCTTGGAAACCATTGCCGCAAGATCACCCATTCTCTTTTTACTGTCTTTTTTGTTCTTGTCAGCGTCTAGGTCTGGAGGTGTTTGAGGACTTGAAGGTCTTGAAGCTGCAGCTTTCTGAGCTTTTGCTCTCTCTTCCTCTTTTTCTTTTTCATCCGGAACATACACAGGGGTAAATGTATGCATTTTCTCTTTGAAAACTTCTTTTTTCTCAATCTCATCCATTTTATCAGGAAGAGTTTCAGAGGAAGTCTCCTCAGCTTTGGCGGCAGCTTTACGGATAGTTGGTTTTTTCTTTCTTACAACGGTCTTCGGAGCTGGCTTCGACTCTACCTGCTCTTCTTCTACCTTAGGCTCTTCAACCTTTTTCTCAGAAGTTTCAGGAGCAACTTCAGCAGCAGGTTTCTCTTCTACTTTTGGCTCCTCTACAGGTTTCGAAGGTGCAGCAGCTTTTTTAACAACTTTTTTAACGACTGTCTTTTTAGCAACTTTCTTCTTCGTAACTTTCTTTTTAGTTGTCTTCTTTTTGGCCGTTTTGGCCTCTTTGCTTGGCTCGTACACTTCAAGAGCTTTCTTTACTTCATCGTCGCTCAGAGTGACCATATGATTTCGCACATTGAGTCCGGCAGACTTTAGTTTTTCAACCATGTCGATTGAACTCACGCCAATTTCATTTGCCAATTCAAATACTTTCTTCGGCATCAACTACCCCTTTTTTATGTTCCAAAACCGCCATTAACTTTGAACATATTATTTATTATTTCAATTTAAATGCTGCCAATTCCTCTCTAAGCCTCTTCTCAGCTTCAGAGAATTTATCGTCATCACCTTCTTCGGTAGACTCGCTTTCTTTGGCGATCATACCCATTCTTGCAGATGGAACAGCAGATGCTGAAATAATCTCAGCTTCTTCTGAAGGCTCATTTGCAATCTCTTCACTTTCAATTCCTGCAGCAGCAGTATCAATCATTTTTTGAGCTTCTTCACTTGATAGATCTAGGAATCTTGCAAGATCATCCGCTTCAGTTGCGCTCAAATCCACGACGGACATAATTCCACTTTGGATAAGAACTTGAGCAGTAGCTTCAGTAACTCCTTCAAGCTGAGTAAGGTTCTCAACAGAGAACTTAACTTTTTCTTGAAGTTTAGACTTGGAGATGATGTTTACTTTCCAGCCTGTAAGCATTGCCGCAAGTCTAACGTTTTGACCTCTTCTTCCGATGGCCAATGACAATTGATCTTCTTCAACAATTACATCAAGAACTTTCTCTTCAGTATTTCCGTTAATGGATGTGATATCAGCAGGTGCCAAAGCATTTTTAACAAATACTTCAACTTCATCATGCCACTTAACGATATCAATCTTCTCGCCCTGAAGTTCATTTACAATGTTTTGAACTCTTGAGCCTTTCATACCAACACATGCTCCAACCGGGTCAATATCTCTGTCTTCAGTCCAAACAGCGATCTTTGCTCTATGCCCTGGCTCTCTTGCAGCAGCTTTAATCTCAATAGTTCCATCTTGGATCTCAGGAACCTCAACTTCGAAAAGCTTAACAAGAAACATTGGAGACGTTCTTGAAAGACGAATTTCAGGACCTCTATTAGTCATTACAACTTCAGAAAGATACGCTTGAATTCTATCCCCAGGCTTGAAAGTCTCACCGTAAATAATTTCTTTTCTAGCAAGGATCGCATCTGCTTTTCCAAGATCAACAATCACGTTTCCACGCTCGTATCTTCTCACGATACCTGTAACAAGGTCACCTTCTCTATGCTTGAACTCTGAAAATAAAATTTCCCTTTCAGCATCGCGAACTTTTTGAAAGATGATTTGTTTTGCAGTTTGAATATCAACTCTAGAGAACCTTGGATCTTCAATTTTGATACCTAATTGATCGCCGATCTCACAATCTTCATCAAGTTCTTTTGCATCATCAAATCCAATCTCTACAATTGAGTCCTTAACGGAATCTACAACGTTCTTATATTGATAAATTTCAACTTCACCATCATCTGTATTATATCTAGCCTCAAACTCTCCTTGAATGCCGTATTTTTTTCTAGCAGTAACCAAGAATGCTTGCTCAATAGCTCCAATAACAACATCTTTTTTGATGCCTCTGTCTTTACCTAGTTGCTCAATTACTTTGCCTAATTCAGAAAAGTTCACCTTGTTCTCCTTGAATTAAAGATCTGGATCGAGATTTGCTTTCTTTATCTTAGAAAGTTCCAACTCAAATTGCGTCCCGTCCGCGTCCAATATTAATTTTTCTTCTAATATATTTTTTAATAATGCTCTAAATTTCTTAACGCCCTTGCCTTTTTTGGTAAGACCTTCAATATCAAGGGGCTCGTTAGTTTCGATGAAAATAATTTCATCGATGGCCGACTCAAAATGTTCTTCTGTTTTTAATTTTCGGTAGACACCTGGAGATGACACTTCCAAAACAAAATCTTCAGGAACCCAATCAGCAGCTTCAACGTGGTCAGTAAACGCTCTATCCACTTTCACGCAATCTTCAATTAACGCTGAACCTGTTTCCTTATCGGCGATATAAACTCTAAGAGTTTTACTTCCTTTAATATACTCCATGTCATAAAGGTAGTAACCTGTTTCTTCGGTGACTTTTAAAGACATGTCTAAAAATTTCTTTTCCATTGCGCTTAGGCTTTCGCCGTTCATGAAATGCGCCCCCACTAAAAAAAAGGGGTGGATAAAAGAATTTCCACCCCAACATAAAAATACCACTGTAACAGATTGAATTCATATCAAATGGAATTGATATTGACAAGACATATTATAGAGACAAAAGCATGGCCTGGGCGTCCGCCCCATCGGAATAATAACCGTTCCTTACGCATAAAGTCAAAAACAAATTCTTTCTATAAAACGAAATTGCTCTAGTATTTCCAGCCTCTACTTCTAGGTAGATTTCTTTCATGCCGGTCTCTACGATATGATCTTTACAAAATAAGAACAGTCTAGAGGCCAAACCAGATCCACGCACTTCGGGACAAATAACGATTTTCAAAAGATGTGCCTGAAGTGACCAGTTGTTAAGCTCAAAGAGTGAAAAACCAGCTAGTCCTCCCTCCTGCAGTGCAGCACATAGTAAAAATCTTGAATCCTGATTAATAAACACATCGTGCCAAAGCTCTTTCTTCCATGGGTAGGCCAAGTGCTTGGAGTCGATACTTAAAATATCCTCTTCAAAAGTTTTATTGTGCTCTCTTCTAGAGAGGTCCTTAATTGTCAAAGAGTTCATGGTCCACCTGGCTTCTTACCGACTCTGCCAGCGAAGAAATATTCTTAAGAACCGACTTCGCTTGATCAGAAGTTAGTTTCTGTCCCGTTTTAGGCATAAATCTGGAACGAAGAAACACCTCCAATAGGACAATGTCTGCCAATTCTTTTTTAAACCCCTTCGCACTGAATCCATTTAGCGAGCATTTGTTTTTCTTGGCGGAAAGCTTCATTGCATTTGGGAGACTTGAGCTTACACTCACCCCTTGCAAGGATGCATACTTATTCAATTTCAGAACAGTAATAAATTTTTGAGTCACTAGCTGATGGTGAGAGTTGTGGGTTTCAGTTTTAAAGTGAGAAATATCAAAATAGTCTTTTTCAATATTCAGTAATTCAGAAAACGCAGCTACTACAATAGATTCAGGATAGAAGCATTTGAAGTCTTTCAAAAAAGAGTGGTAAGTTTGGAGGGTGTCCAAAGAGTAGACGGAATTATCCATGCGAAATACAAACAAGTCCGAAAATACAACCTTGTTAGCAATGGCCCCACTGCCAAACAAGACTAAAGCAGCCATTGAGGCACAAAGCTTTCTCATTAGGAAATTGTATTAAACTGGAGAGCTTATTTCAATATTTCCAATAACCTTTTTGGTCTTCGGATCATCCTCTTTATGAAATCTGGCCTTGACTCTTGGGTTAAAGGTGTAGCCGTCTTTTCCTCTCAAGATGTATTTTCTGTTTGAGCCCTTCGGTTCAATCAGCTTTCTTAATCTTGAAATGCTGGTATAGATTAACTTGTCATGAATTAACGGATTATATTCATCTTTCCAAATGGACTGTGCAAGATCTTCTTTATTAAAATGGGATCCAGGGTTCTTAGCTAAAAGGAATAGGATTTCAAGAAGCACAAATCTATGCTTGAAATCGATAGAACCAAGGTTCTTTTCATGAATGACTCTATTATGTCGATCTAGATATAGATCAACACTAGAATCATTAACATCTTCAACTTGAGTTGCAACAAGGTCACGAAGTCTCTTATATTGTGAGTTGATCGTATTTAGGGCCAACTTAAAGTACATTAGCGACTGATTGTACTCACCCATTTTTTTATAAGTAATACCTTTACCTAAAAGGATGTAACCATACAGGTTCCAGCAGTTCTTTTGCTGAAGATAGGCTATTGCAAGATCAAAGTTCTTTAGGGACTCAGAAAAGTTGCCCATGTCCTTATAAAGGTTTCCATATAGAAGATGCATACTTCCCTTCAAGTATCCTTTTCTAAGAATATTTAAAAGTTCACTCAATTGAGATAGATAACTGAGAGTCTCTTTATGAAGTTTTAGGTGATAAGAAGCTGTGGCCGTGGAATATAGAGACTTTGCTATTAGCTCTGGTTCATTTTCAGTTTGTGCTTTTTTGTAAGCAAGCTTAAAGTTCTCAAGAGCTTTCTCAAACTCTCCCTTATATGTGTAAACCATTCCAACGTTATAAAAGTACTCTGCTCCGAGAGTTCCAAGCTCACTTCCAAGCTTTTCAACAAGGTCGTAGGCAAGGTCTATAAACCTGTCGGCATCTTTCTCTCTTTCGTTTTCAGAATAAATTCTGATTAGAAAACCATAGCACTTAAACATGGCAAATGCGTCTTTAGGATAGATAGTCTTGTCCAATGCTCTCAAGAAGTAATCTTCGGCAGTATTTAGATCTGCTTTGTCGTAATAAACTTTTCCAAGCCTATAAAAGCCCTGACCTAATGCTCTTTCTTGGTCACCTTCAAGTTCAGCGAACTTCTCATCCACTTCTTTAAGTAAAGATGATTTGGCCATGTACCTTTCTTGAAGTTCGTTTCTTAAGGCCGTTTCTTCTTGAGTTTGTGTTTCCATATTCTTCCTACCGTCCAACAATATAGATTTGCTGCGGGAAACTTACATCAACAAATCCTAGTTGTAAAATCAGTTATTCCTGTAATTTAGGTCTCTTAGGCCTTTTTCAATTTTTTTTCTTACAAATATCAAGGCCATATGACGGATGGTTTCTTAAAAATTACAGGGGCTTAGGTGTAAGACTTTGTAATATAATGAATATTTCCATACAAATATTTTCAATGGTTTCTGGTCTGTAAATTTTTCTCACAATCTTAGCACTCAAACCTAAAACTGGTGCTTATCACCACTAGTCAACTTATAACGAGTTTGCTAAATTACCTGAATCATTATTGGCACCTATAAAAAGTCGAGAATAAAATGGCAAAATTCGATTTAGAAGTAATCAGACACTCAACCGCTCACCTCATGGCACAGGCCATTCAGGAACTATATCCAGATGAAAATGTGAAACTAGGAATTGGACCAACAATTGAACACGGTTTCTACTACGACATTGATATGGATAAAAAGATCCATGATGAGGATCTTAAAACGATTGAAGCCAAGATGAAAGAGATCATTAAAAGATCTGACGAGATAACTAGATATGAAGTTTCCAGAGAGAAAGCTCTTGAGATTTTTGAAGAGGCCGGACAAGAGTATAAGGTTGAATTAATTAAAGACCTGCCTGATGGTGAGACTATTTCATACTACACCCAAGGCGAAACGTTCATTGACCTTTGTCGTGGTCCCCATGTTGAGACGACTAGACAGCTACCGATGTTTTTTAAACTACTTCACACTGCTGGGGCCTATTGGAGAGGTGATGAAACTCGGCCAATGCTTCAGAGGGTATATGCTGCATGTTTCGACGATAAAAAGAAGCTCAAGGAGCATCTAAACTTCTTGGAAGAAGCGAAAAAGAGAGATCACAGGAAACTAGGAAAGGAGCTTGGCCTATTCCTTTTTGATCAAGCTGCTCCAGGCTCGCCCTTCTTTGAGCCAAAGGGCACTATTGTTTATAATGAACTAATTGCTTTCATTAGAAGAATTTATCAAATCTATGATTATAAAGAAGTTATCACACCTCAGGTGCTCGACGTTGAGCTGTGGAAGACTTCTGGACACTGGGACAACTATAAAGACGATATGTTCTTCACAAAAGATGATCATAGAGAAATGGCTGTTAAGCCGATGAATTGTCCGTGTCACATGCTTATGTTTAAGCATAAGAAGTACAGCTATAGAGATCTTCCACTTAGGTTTGCTGACTTTGGCAGACTTCACAGAAACGAAAGATCTGGGGCATTGGCGGGTGTAACGAGAGTAAGAACCTTCTGCCAAGATGATGCTCACGTTTTCCTTTCTAAAGAAGACATCCAAAAGGAAGTAACTAGTCTATTGGACATGTTCAATGTCTGTTATGACCACTTTGGCTTTGAAAATATCAAAATTGGATTATCAACCAGACCTGAAAAGAAGGTTGGAGATGATGAGACTTGGGATACTGCAGAGGCTGCTTTAAAAGCGGCTCTTGACGCGTCCAAGTACGACTATTTTATTAATGAAGGCGATGGTGCTTTTTACGGTCCAAAAATAGACATTCAGATTTCCGACGCAATCGGAAGATACCATCAACTTGGAACTGTACAGCTAGACTTCCAACTTCCGGAAAGATTTGACCTTAAGTTTACAAACTCAAATGGAGAAGACGAAAGGCCAGTAGTTATTCACAGAGCTCTACTTGGGTCGCTTGAAAGATTTTTTGGAGTTTACCTTGAGCACGTTGCTGGGGCATTCCCATTCTGGTTAGCACCAGAACAAGTTGTGTTTGTTCCGGTGAACAACGAAATTCATGGTGAATACTGCCAAGAACTTGCAGCTCAACTCAGACATCAAGGACTAAGAGCAAGAGTCGACGATTCCAACGAAACCATGGGTAAGAAAACCAGAACTCTTCAAAAAGCCAAAGTTCCTTTCATGGCGGTAATTGGAGATAAAGAAATCGAACAAAAATCACTGGCACTTAGAGCGTATGGCTCTAAAGAGACAAATGTTTATTCACTAGAAGAGGCCATGGATAAGTTTAGAGAGCTAAGCAATCAACGCTTTCCTAAGCAACTAAGAGAACTCTAATGAAAAACCTTTTGTTACTTAAAGGTGGCGGCGGCCAAGAGCACGATGTCTCTCTGGTTACGGCAAATTATCTGGGAAGTGTGATAGACAACACCAGGTTTCGCATCTTTGAGGTCGAGGTTGATCAAGAATTCACCTGGAGTGTGGATGGCGAAAAAGTTGAACTAAACTTCCATAAAGAACTACTTTTTAGTAACTCAGGGAAGAAAGAAAAAATAGACGTGTGTGTTCCCTGCTTTCACGGCTACCCAGGAGAGACGGGACACATTCAAGCTTTTTTTGAGATGATAAAGCTTCCTTATCTAGGTTGTGGCTATGAGGCCAGTGCGATTTGTTTCAACAAAGTTTTGACGAAACTGTGGCTTGAGAAGGCATCAATACCTGTTACTCCATTTATCATTGCAAATGACAGTTCCGAGGAAACTCTTGAAAAGGTTTCTTCATTTTTTGATGAGCAGGGTTCAATCTTCATAAAGGCATCCAATCAAGGCTCTTCCGTTGGCTGTTACCCAGTAGATAAAAAGTCAGAGATAAAAAAGTTTTTAAAAGAAGCCTTCAATTTCTCAAACTTTGTAATCGTCGAAAAAAAGATTGTTCCACGAGAACTAGAAATATCAGTTTTTGAACATAAAGGTGAAGTGATAGCAACTTCTCCCAGCGAAATAATTTGTCCTGATAAGTTTTACAGTTACGAGGAAAAGTACTCTCAAAAGTCTAAGACTCAAACCAATTTAAATCCAGACTTGGATCCACAAATTACAAAAACTATTCAAGAGTTTGCAAGGATGGCCTTCATAAACCTCAAGTTGGCCCAATTCTGCAGAATGGACTTTTTTGTAGTTGGAGAGCAGGTCTATCTTAACGAAATCAATACCTTTCCAGGAATGACACCAATTTCTCTTTTCCCAAAGATGATTGAGAACTATGGGCTGTCTTACCCACAGGTCTTAAATGACCAGCTTGAGTCACTTTCAAAATAAAACTATGGTATAATTGTACCTATGAGAGTGAACTACTTGGAAAGACATCGACTCCCTTTGAAGCTAAAACCCATCTTTGTGGGACAGCTTTCAATAATTGATGGTCTAGGCCACAGCGCTTACGCTTTTAAAAATGGAGTTTTTGAAGAAGTCCTCAAGGCCCACGAAGGAATAACTCCTGACTTCATCAAGCAGTATGCAGGAGAAGAAAGTTCAGAGATCTATATTCACGAAGAGGATTATGAATATCTCCACGATAACTTGAGTCAAAAGCTTGTTAAGTTAACTCGATCACTTTCTATTGGTGATCCCCTAAAAAATGCAACTAGGCACACCCACCTGCTGAGCCTTCAAATGGCAAATCTTTACGAAGATCCCTTCAATGATGAGCTTTTAAACAGCCAATTCCAAAGTGGTCAGAACTTAAGTAATTTGCTAATCAAAAATAAGCATACTCATAAACATTTATATCGTAACATTTCTAAGCAAGGCCATCACTACACTGTCACTCAACCGTTGTTGTCATCTATTCTTCTTCTTTCTTTTCTCCAAAGCACAGGTCTTTTTTCAGAAAAAGAAACACAGACGTTATTTATGACATCTTACTTCAAGGACATCGGTATGAGTTTTATACCAAGAGAGAAGTTTGATCTCGCACACTTGAATGATTTTGATAAAAAGATTTTTTCAGATCATGCTGACAACTCGATGAAAATATTAAACGGCAGAGTTCCTTTGGGTGCCAATCAGTTAGAGCTTATAAAAAACCACCACTACCTAAATTACAAAATTCAGGCCCTTGCGAATAATGAAAAATACCATCCACAGGGACTTATTACTGGAGTCGAGTCGGCACTATTAAGTGCATTAGATATTTTGGTCGCGATGACCTCCGACAGGCCTTATAGACAAGGTGCCAGTGTTTTTAAATCACTTGAACTATTAAAAAGAGTCTTGGCCGACGAGCACCCTCAGGAATTTAAAAGTTTAGTTCATTTTTTAAAGCATTTCTTTGGTAAATGATTTTTTCCTTTTCAAGTTATAAAAATTATTGAAAAATTATATTCACAAAGCGAAGGAACGCTTTCTAATGAATTTCATTAACCAGCTACTTATTCTAAGGAGGGAATAAATGGCAGCAGCTATAAAAGAATCTAGTCCTTTAACTGGCATCATCGCTGAAGAGTCTGTAGTAATCGACTTTGGAGAGCACGAAGGTAAGAGTGTGCTTGAGGTCTCTGACACTCATCCCACTTACTATCATTATCTTGTTGAACAAAGAGAAAAAGGAAACTTTGCAATCAAAAGATCCAAAGACAAGATCTTTAGGTTGTACTGTCATAGTTCTCGCTATCACTAAAAAGTGAAAAGTTATTTTTTAATATCAATTGCTGGTGTCTTGGGGATTCTCTCAAGACACTTTCTAGAATTAAATTTTGGAAAACACGGCAATTGGATTCCCTTAGGTACATTTGGTGCCAATATGCTCGGCTGCTTTATTGCCGGAGCTATTTTTCAAGCTTTCCAATCTAAACTTATCGACCAAAGCTTCAATACTATTCTCCTTGTTGGATTCTGTGGCGGACTTACAACATTTTCAGGATATGCTCTTGGAGCAATGAACGATCTCTCAAATGGTCTTGAATTGAAGGCCATAATCTACTTGGTCACCTCACCTATCATCGGTGTTTGCTTTGCATTTGCAGGCCTTAAAATAATTAAACTAATAGCTTAAATTCATACAACAGTGCGCAATGACAGAATGCCTTTAGATAGTGGTAAAATATCTTTTTCACCATTAAGGAGATAATAACATGAAGTTGTTGCTGCCACTATTACTTGCGCCCCAAATTCTATGGGCCGACTCTTACAAGGTCCGCCCACTCGCTAAAGGCGAAACTATCTCCGATATTTTATACAATGATAATTACAAACCACTTTATGGTGAGAATGAGTGGGTTGAGAAAGTTTTAAAGCTCAACCGTCTAACTGAGACACAGGCCAAAAACCTTGATCCAGAAACTCTTCTGATTGTTCCAACCAGAAATGTGGACTCTATTAAAATAAAGCAGTCTTCAGTTCTGAAGAGTGGAATTCTTACCAACAAAATACCTGAAAACCATGTATTTAAAATTGGATTCGCCATCCACCATGCCCAATCATCCGTTGACACCCAAAAGGTTATTTCGAATGAAAACTTTGGAATAACACTCTCGTACACAGACAATCAATCCCATTCTTGGAATGGAGCAAATTTCACTCCAACATACGCATTTACCTTTCAAGGACATGGCGCAAATCAATCGGACAGAGAAACAATTGCAACCTATGAGAACACTTATCGTTTTAACTCTAGGCTTGGTTTTAAATCAGAAAAAGGTCTAGACTATGGCCCAACGATTAGCCTTGAGCAGGCATCCAGGTCAACTCAGAGTGATAATGAGCTTACAATAAGAAGAGATACCACAACCTTCATTGGAGCCTTTGCAAGTTATCGTTTTAATCCTGTTGAAGAGATTGAGCTCAATATGGATACAACTTTACAGAGAACAGTAGTTGAAACGAACTCCGAAAACCTTAATTCCTTGAACGCTATTAGAGCCGATCTCAAGCTTAGCACTCTAATTACAACTCACACCGAAGCACATATATTTTCTCAGTATGAGGTGTATGAAAATGCAAACCTTGACACTAGGTTGAGCACAGGTGCAGGGTTCACGTATTTAATTAAATGAGGATTAAATGAAAGTAATATCTAAAACATTTCTGATGAGCAGTCTCATCGCTTTTACTGCTTGTAAAGATCAAGTGGTAAAAGAGAACTCTTCAAAAAGTGTTACAACTCCATCAATCTGTGCAAAAAATCCATACCCAAGCCCACCATCAGTCCAATTTAGTGGAGTAAGTGAGGTGATAACAGTCGAACAAACCAGGCTGGAGATATCTTGGGAGGCCAATGATCTTGCAAAAGCATACTTAGTATTTTTGGCACCTGATGGCCAAAGGATGAAACTATTTAAAACAACATCGTCAGATAAGACTTCGACCTGGCTTGAAGGCCTAACTCCAAATACTACATATAACATAATGGTAAAGGTTCTTGATGAAAGAGGACTGTATGATCTGAATGAAAAACAAATAAGTGTATCAACTAAAAGCTCCCCGACCTACATTAATGAAAAATCCCTTCTTTTCAATGGAATGGCCAGAGTTGGCCTAAAAGGGGCAAGTGAATTAATTAAAGATCAAAACTTCACAATATCAATGTGGTTTAAAACAGCAACTAAGGCATCAATGGATTCAAGGCTGATCACCTTACACAAGGGCTCCTACGCTGGAACGGCATTGGCAATAGGGCTCAAAAAAGACCATATTTTTCTCCAAGTTGAAGACAGCTTAGGCAACACAAGCAAAGTAGAATATCAAATGAGCTATGATGACAGCACTTGGCATCACACCAGTGTAACTTACAATGGAAAGTATCTTGCTTTTTATGTTGATTCAACAAGAGTGAATTTAAATGAAATCAAAATTTCTAAATTTGGATCTCACCCAATTTCTGTTGGCAGCTATACAGGAAATAAAAAAGGCTATAAAGGGCTTATAGATGAGGTGTCCATTTGGTCCACTGCGATGAGTTCCTTAAGTGTGAATCGGGTCTATAACGACAGAGTTTCAAACAATTTAATGACACACCCAAGGCATAACTCATTGCTAGTTTGGCATCGCTTTGGCGATGATATCAAAGACTCTGAGGATGGCCTAAATGATCAGCTTGGTAACTCCCATGGTGCCCCACTAAATATAAGATCAAATGACTTTGTAGAGGATTCTCCATAATTTCGACAACTTAAGACCACTTGACTGTCCGAACGATCGTGCTATTATATATGCATGAGTAAAGGTTTTAATACAAAAGAAAACATTCTCAAGTGCGCATTTGAACTCACCAGCAAGTTTGGACTTGAATCACTATCCATAGGTGAGCTGGCAAAAAATGTTGGAATGAGCAAGTCCGGACTGTTCAGTCATTTTAAATCAAAAGAGAAACTACAAATAATGGTAATGGATTACGCCTCTTCTAACTTTGTTGGTCAGGTCGTAAAACCAGCTGTTGAAAAGGAAAGAGGAATCCCTAGAATTAGGGCCTTGATGGACAATTGGAAAAAATGGTCTAGCTCTTACCTGCCGGGCGGATGTCCTTTTCTATCAGCAATTGTAGAGTTTGATGACAGGCCAGGGAAAGTTAGAGATCACATTTTAAAACTCCAGAGCACAATGATTGGAACATTTGAAAGAGCAGTAGCCATTGCCCAAGAAGAGAACCAACTGAACCCAGAGGTAAACACTGAACAAATCGCATATGAGATCTACTCAAATATGATTGGATTTCATATTTACAACCGATTATTAAAAAATAAGGCGTCTCAAGATATGTTTGAAAATAATTTTCAAGCGATTTTAGAGCGCTCAAGTATATAGTTCTTATTTATAAGGAGGACAACATGACACTTACAATGAGAGTGGTAAATTTAGTGGACAAATTAAGACTTCAAAAGTTTTTCGTTGAAAAGGACAACAAGGCCCACCTAAAATTTGTTGAGTTCAGTCCTGCTAGAATTGAAGAAGCTTTAGATAAAATTATTAGAACTAAAGGTAAGGCCTATAGGCCAAATCAATTTGAAAAAGAAGTGCTTAAAGACTTGGACTTTTAACATCATAGGGTCGTATAAAGCGACCCTACTCCCAAGCACCTACAATACTTAAAAACCATCTCTGTGATGGTTTTTAAGTATTGATCCATGATCTAAATTTAGTTTCCTACATAAAGAATCCGCCCCTCAGTTTTCGTTTCACTACCTGGGGGCGACATATGAAAGACTAAGAAGGTAAAAGTGCTTATTCTAATGACCTCACAAGGCGGAAGCCGATATCACGGGTACCGAAGCCGCCCCAGTTCAAGCTACGGTTGGCTGAG
>Ga0208203_1000547_pt1 | contig 16690 bp, 14 predicted proteins | sample DeeseametaMP2914_FD_184167 | JGI IMG/M metagenome (GOLD analysis project Ga0208203, IMG submission 184167) | Marine microbial communities from the Deep Atlantic Ocean - MP2914 (SPAdes) | ecosystem: Environmental > Aquatic > Marine > Oceanic | place: West of Santa Cruz de la Palma, Atlantic Ocean...
CAAGCTCCGGAAGCACAACAGGAACTAACCCTGGCGCTTCGGGCCATCACGATTCACAAGGTGGCAAAGGTGGCACACGCACCAGCCCTGGTCCAGAGCAGAGCGATAGCCGACTCAGAAGAGATGAAGAAACTCGCCGACGAGAATTTGAGCAAAGACAAGCTGATGATGATCGAAGAAGACGAGATGAGAAAGAGAGAAGAAGACAAGAAGAAGAGGATAAGCGAGATGGAGGAAGTATCATTCCTGACCTCACCAAAGGACTTCTTGCTGGAGACCTTTTAAATAAGGGCTATAATGCAGCGACTAGTAGCTACGAATCGGGACTTGCCACCGAAGAAGAGGTATCTCAAGCACTCAGCGATGAGTCCTCTTATGATGAAAGTAAAAGTGTCACTGAAAACTTAGAGGCACGTGGTGTTGTGCCACAGGACGGCAAAAGCGTTAAAGACGTTGTTGAACAAAGAGCAGAACAATATAATGATCCAACTCAGCGTCGTCAGGTGACAGACCGACTTAAAGAAACTTACGGCATCTCTGAATATGATGCTCAAAAAGTTTATGACAATCAGAAGGATTTCTATTCTAAAGCACGCCAGGAATTTCAAGATACCCCTGAAGCAAAACGTTTAAAGAATAGACTCTCCTCTATGCGCTCAAAAATTCAAGCGATGAATGAAGAAGTAGCGAGTGAGAGTATACAGGAAGAAGAAGTCACAGACCTTCCCGTTGAAGAATTACCAGAAGCAATACCTACTCCAGAAGAAAGAGCCAAGCGGGCTACTCCATCCCCTACTCCCCAACAGGCGCGAGTCCTTGGTGGTCCGACACCTCTTCCCACGAGAGCAATTGCTTCAACTGGTGCCTTTGGCCAATCTGGCCCTTCCGTAACACCAGATCAAGATCTTGCTCAAGCTGCTGTTGATGACTATTTTGTACCGACCGTTAATCAAGAAGAACTCGCCACGACGGAAAAGAAGAAAGAGGAATCTCAAGAAGATGCAGCAGTTGTTGATAAAGACGAAACCTCCGAAGATATTCTCTCAGAGGAAGACTTCAAAATAATGGAGCAAAGAAGAGAAGCCAATAAAGAGCGAGTGGAAAGGATGGAAGTAATGGCTCTTCTTTTAACGGCCCTTGAAGGAGAAGGACTAGACTTTTTTAAAGTAGACCCCTCTCAAAGTGTTTTCCTTGATGAAGTCCTCAACCAAAAAGGTATGCTCATCGAAGACCTTGAATTAGCGGTTGTTGCCAGCCATGAGCAAAAATACAGTGTCTATAAAAATAAGGAAACCCATGAGGTCTTCGTCCTTAACCAAGAAGGCGAAGTCATGAGTTCCCTACCAAGTGATATCATTAAAGATTATTACTAGTAATCCTTAGAGACCCTTAGGAATAGCATCGAGAAGGTTTCTCGTATACTCTTGCTGAGGGTTCTTATAAATTTCGTCGGCGTAGTTGTACTCAACAATCTTACCGCCTCTCATCACCGCAACCTCATCAGAGATATACTTCACAACACTCAAGTCGTGAGAGATGAAAAGGTAAGAGAGATCAAATTCATCTTTAAGATCAAGCAGAAGGTTTAGAACCTGGGCCTGAACAGAAACATCGAGAGCTGAAACTGATTCATCACAAATGATGAGTTCCGGCTCAAGCATGAGTGCACGGGCGATACAAATTCTTTGACGTTGACCACCACTAAACTCATGAGGGTAACGAATGAGGTGATCACCAGCAAGACCAACTTTTTCAAGATAGTTTGCGGCTTTCTCTAAACGATCTTTACGAGTACCACCTAGTCCGTGAATCTCTAGAGGTTCAATAAGAATATTCCCAATCGTCATTCTCGGATTAAGAGATGAATAGGGATCCTGAAAGATAATCTGGGCATTTTGGCGAAAGGCACGAAGATCCTTTGGATTCATGGCTCCAATATCCTGACCATTCATAATGATCTTTCCGGCGGTTGGATCAATCAGGCGAAGAACGGAGCGGCCAAGAGTCGTCTTCCCACAACCAGACTCACCCACGAGTCCAAAGACCTTACCTTTTTTAATTTCAAAACTAACGTCATCAACAGCCTTAAAGTGATCAACAGTCTTAGAGAAGATTCCTCCCTTTATCGGAAAGTATTTCTTTAGACCCTCAACCTTAAGAAGCGCTGGCTTCTCAGACTTATCAGGCTCTTTGTATTCAATTTCTTTAGTCTTATCTTCTTCAACTTTATTTTCAAGGAAATCAGAAACGGTATAAAGACGTTTTGGATTTTTCTCAAGCTTTGGTCGACAAGCGAGAAGCCCTTTGGTGTAAGGATGTTGAGCACGGTGAAAGATATCTTCCTTTGTCCCACTTTCAACAAGGTCCCCTCTAAACATAACCAAGACATCATCAGCGATGTCGCCAATAACACCTAGGTCGTGAGTAATGAAGAGCATCCCCATTTTACGCTTTTGTTGAATATCAAGAAGCAACTCTAAAACCTGCTTTTGAATTGTGACATCAAGGGCTGTCGTAGGCTCATCACAAATAAGAAGACGAGGCTCGCAGGCAATCGCCATAGCGATCATAACCCTTTGCTTTTGCCCACCAGAGAGTTCGTGGGGGTAATAATGATAACGCTCACTTGGCTTGGGAATACCAACCTCATCAAAGAGAGCGATTGTTTTTTCTGTCGCTTCTTTCTTACCAACATTTTGATGGAGAAGAATCGCTTCTCTAACCTGATCACCAACTGTGAATACAGGGTTAAGTGAAGTCATTGGTTCTTGGAAGATCATAGAAACTTTATTTCCACGAATATCCGAGTAACCACTCTTAGGCATATCGAGAAGGTTCCTTCCTTCAAGAAGGATTTCACCATTTGTAATTCTACCGGGAGGACTTGGAATAAGGCCCATGATGGCCATAGATGTTACTGACTTACCTGAGCCCGACTCACCAACGAGACCAACTGTCTCACCTTCTTTAATATTAAAGGAGATTCCTTTAACAACTTCATTCCATCCGTGATCTGTTTTAAATTCAACTCGGAGATCATTAACGTTAAGTAGATCCATCTAGGCCCCTGCAAATAATTGTTATCAGACTCTTTTAGCATAGTCTTACTAAACTCATCAAATATGACGACTAGCAAAATTACACTATTGGACCTTATCAAGGATGGGAAGGACCTTTCGGAGCTCTTCAGGGCTTAAATTGTCATCCTTATTCGAGTTATTCTCGTACTTATCGTAGAGCTTCTTATAAAAGAGCGAGTCGTACTTTACTCCAAGGTTGAAAGTGTAATTTGATGGTGCACCGCCAACAGGACGCTCGGAAGGAATCTGCGCATAAAAGACGTAGTCCATTCTCTTAATCCCAAGCTCTTTGATGACCTTCTTATTCTTTAACGAGTCAATATAGCTCTGAAAAGCAGGGCGCGGTTGGAAATCTTCTTTATCGCCATTGGCAGTCGTGGCCAATGCTTCGCCGGCCTCGCCAAAAAGACGGGCAGCCCTCAAAGGAAAAGCGAGATGATTGAGGTCAAAGACGCGTCTTGCAAGAGTCCTCTTATGATTGCCCACTACTCCAGCAAGGCTTAGGGCCTTGGCCGTCTCCGTCGTACAATTGAATTCAAGAGTGATTTCTAGATCTTTTGTTCTAAATTCCACATGAGAAGGCTCAAGGAAGTCGCGAAACTTCTTAAGCTTTTCTTTATCCATACCATAAACGAGAAAGGTATAAGTCGGACGATAATTATTCTGCCCTTGAACGAGGTTAGAAAAGTAATTGGTTAGGCTGGTATTCCCAGAGAGAATGTCCTTACCATTGACGACATAGGCATTTGAAACTTCAGCTCTTAAAGAGAGGTCCTCTTTAACTTCACCAAGTCCGGCCACAAAGTGACCATTTACAGAGCCAAAGCTATCACCCTGTCTCCCAGACAAGGTCACAAGGAAAACGGACTCTCCTGGTTTTACCTTATAGCCTTTTTGTTGAAAGACTGTTTTCCTAAAAGAGTTTTGAGATTTCGAAATCTCATTCTTATAAACTGTTTTTTCAATAAATTTGTAAGGGTCTGCAGAAATGAGTCCCTCATACGCTCCCTTCTGTGCGGGAGCTGCACTAAAGAGACCACTAGGCGTGAGTGCCTGCATTTTAAAGACATCTCCAACGCGGTCCCCTTCGGCAATAATTTTCTTTCCGACAAAGGACTTCTTTGAAATCTCATCAAATTCATAGCCGTTGAGAACCTTTGTATAACCAAACTCTACAACTTGCTCTCCAATTTTAAATTGATCGAGGGCCTCATCATAGTGAAGAACACCTTCAAGTCTTTCGGCACCAGGAATATTCGTTGGGGTTTGTTCGAGGACAAAGGACTCTCCTTTTATCTGTCCTTTAAATTCATAGCTGTAGGGATTACCATCAGATTGTTTTACAAAAGTAGGATTGGCCAAAGAAGGTAAACTCTTTTTGATCGTTTCACTTGTTTCGACTTGAAAGGTTCCTTTAGGACCTTGGATCTGAAAATCTCCTCCCCCATTATCAATGAGGTATCCGGTAACGAAGTCCGCAGAGAGGACATTGAGAGAGAATAGAATCGCCGCAGTAGCAAGAGATGCCTTTTTCATAAATCTTCCTTCTAAAATGTAAAAACTCCCCTCAATCTTAAAGGATCAAGGGGAGCTCACGGACTTATACTGGAAGATTTACTCGCCCTGTTAGCTTTTCAACAGTGCTAAGTATCTGTTTTTACTAGAGGTTATCCATGTCTTTAATTGCTTCTTTAACTCCAGTGTAAACGGGAAGCCAAGGGCGAAAAGCATTTTTAACCACTTCTTTGTGACCAAAGGTCTTACGCTTTTGGTAAAAGCGATTCTTAAACTCTGGGAAGTGACGGATAATCACATCAGACATTGTCGTCTTTTGAACGTGATCGATACCATCTTTCGTATAGTAGTCTTTGGTAAAGTAATCGGAAAAGAAAGGGTCGGCCATAAGGCGTCTTGAGGCCATGAGAGCGAAAATATAAAAAGGTGTGTTACCAAAAGCATAACCGGGATAACGGTCAGCCTCAGCAAGAGTACCAACGATCAGATCGACGTTTTCAATGTCACCGTCATAAACTTCGCTTAAGACTTTTTGATCTTCCTCATTAGGAGTTAGCTCTTCAAATGACTTAATAGCTGGAAGGTGAATCGCCCGTCTAAAGTCATTATACTTTGGAATTCCGCGTTCACGATCTCTAAAGACATCAATAGCCCCCATATCCATACGAACGGAATCGCCATGCTTCTTACCTGTATTTCTTTCTGCCACAAAATTACTCATCCACGTGGGGTAATTATGAAGCGTCATCGCACCAGGAAAACTCGTTCCAAATGAATTAAGCCAAGTCGCTGAACCATGCTTGTCCATCGTTGACTTAGCTGAGCGGAAAATCATCTCTTTTGTTGAAACTTTCCCCGCCTCTTTATTCGTCTTAGCATCTCTAACCGTTACAAAATCAGGGACAAGAGGGTGCATTCTATAAACAGCAACAAATTCTTCGGTCAGAGTAAAAGGAACGGAATAGAGATCAAGTGTCTTTTTACCAACAAGACCAGAGATAAGGTGCTTAACACCACCATCAACCTTTGCTCTTAAGGCTGGAATACTAAGGCCTGTTACTTCCCTCATTCCATACCAGTTACTTCTCATCCCAATGTGAAGCATCTCATTATCAAGGAGAGCTGGCGTCCATTCTGCAGTATGGATTTTGGCTATTAGGGCAGAGTTAATCATACGAGCTTTCTCAAAGAGCTCTTCATCACAATCTTCTTTTGAAGTTCGTCTTCCTTTTTCAACACAAATCTCTTTACCAATGAGAGGCTTAAGAACATTATCGACAATTCTGTTGTGCTCAAGGTGAAAGAGGGTGTGGATAAGTTCTAGTCCTACCCACCAATTGTCATGAAAACCTGTAACAGGTAATCCTTCGCTGTCATAGCGAAGCTTTCTGTTGGCTTCATCGACAGCGATCTTTCCACTAGGAATCAGGCGTCCTGTATTCTTACCATCACGCCAAACACTTCTCACCTTTCTAATAGTCTCTGGATCGGAGCCATAAATCTGTGAAGCATCCCACCAGTGTGTCACTTTATTTCTAAAAGTCTTATCGTAGCCATGATTTTCAAGAGAAGCCTCTTTTTCAGACTCCTCAATAGTTGCCGGAACTGTCATGCCATCTTTAAAGTGAGGATGAGATTTGTGCGAGGAAAGATTATAAGACTTCTTTTTTGAATTCTTACCATGAGTAAACCAGTCGTGGTTCATCGCCTGAAGCCAAGCTGTAGCGAGAACGTTAATTACGGGAGCATCGACCTGCTTACCATTTTTACGGGCAAGTAGCTTTTGACTCACCTCCAGTGGGCTCGGCTTCATAAGGTCTTGCTTTGAAGCTTCATTAGTTTTATCCGCTCCAATATTGCGACCAAATCTCTCGTTAACAGCCCCAATTCTTAATTGGTTAGCAAGTTTCTTATCTCTATCCGTAAGGTGGTCTTCATTATTATAAAAATAACACTCACCATAGGCGGTACGGTGAACCCTCTTCATTGCCTGAGAGCAGTCTACTTTTGCATGAGGACTAACTCCTGTATCAAAGAGGTTTTCATCTAGTAATTGCTGACGACGAGCACTCGCTTCAAAAGAGAAGTCTCTATTCTTCTTAGAAGCAACAGCACCCACAAATTTTAACTTATTTTTTTTGCCTGAATAGCCATCGTAGCCGAACTTAGACCAACCCTTACCTCTATTCTTCCAATAAGATTCTTCAGCTTCCTCCTCTGAGCGATCAGATTTTGAGGAAAGACTACGATAAGGGTCCTCTTTTTTATTTGTCGTGCAAGAAACTCCTGCGAGAAGCAGAAGAAAAATTAATCCTTTTTTGTTTTTCACTTTCACCTTCCTTGGTCCGTTATAAACACCCTAAATAGATTACCACGACTCCAAAGAGAAAAAAGGCGTGCAGTTTTGTCCGAGAGCCCCTCTAGGATATGCCCTATAAGAATTTCAAGAGTCTTTATCGCAACGCAAAGCGAAGCTATAAGAGCACAAACCTAACCAAAAAGGACTACTTATGAACCCCACACACACTAAAATCATAGGGTTAGCTCTCACTGCCCTCGTTACAACAACTGCAGCTCAGGCCTCTTGGCTCGATGTGCTTATCAGAGGTTTTGAAGAAGACTCTTATTCAAAATTTCATGGTGAAGGACTTCCTAAGCGCGTAGGACAACGTCGCGAAGCAATCGAATATCGAGAAGACTTTAAAGACCGCATGGGAATCTACTCTACTGTCGATAGCCTTGGGCTCACTCAGTATAGCAACAATAAAATTGGCCTTGCTCTCATTAAGAAAGGCAATACTGACGAAGCAGCCTTTCAAACTGTTCTTGCCCAAAAAGACTATCGCAGTCTTAAGAAGTGGAGAAATGGTCCTCAGTTTCTTGAAGCCCTAGAAGATTACACTAAAGAGAATGGCTGTATTCCTAAAATTACATCTGTCTCCCACGGTTGGCGCTCCGACGAACGCCCGGGTGAAGGTAATGGCCTTTCAGGAAATAAAGGGGTGAATGGTATATACAGTTCAAACCAAGATACACCTACTTTCATAGCGCGATTTGGAACGAGAACACTTCAAAAACACTTAAAGCAAAAGATCGATCAAGGAAAAATTGAGTTTTGCTCTGCCTGTGTCGTTCAATTCTATGCTTGTAATGTAGGGGCGGACTTTGCTTCAACCTTCTCACAGGTTTCTGGTTGCCAAACAGTAGTTGCAACTGGCCAAAACTCTCCTATTTTTCAATCGACGGCAAACGCGCAAGCGCGCCAAAAGATTTATAGTGGTGCTCACTACTGGAAAAGTGCTCCAGGTGTATGGGCCGAAAGTAGCTCTGAAGCTAAGAAGAAGGGTTATGATCAACTCGGAACTTGGTTTCGTTCAACTCCAGTTAAAAACTCAAGAGGACAGGTTACTGGAATTGTTAAAGAAAACCTCGGCACTCAATATATTGCTCTCTAATTTTAAGTTTTCAGCCCTTCCTCTTTTGAGAGGGGCTGAAGCTCTTCTAAGAAAATTATTTACACAAACCACTATTTTTTCAAAAATAAGCTCATGATAAATAAGCTTATCGAACCCTTTCTCCCTCATAGTCTCAATTCGGGAGTCGCTCCATTTGACTACCAGAAAACAAGTCTGATCATTTTCTATGATCTCTTAGCGATTTTGACTTGTTTGACCTTCTTTTTTATAGGAATTCTCCCCGAAGTCTTCCTCCCAACATTCAATTACATCATTATCGTGTCAGCAATTAGCTTAGGAATGATACGCTTTTCAGACCTTTTAAAAATAAGCTTCATTAATCAAGCGCGCTTTCAAACGCTTGCCATCGCTCTTGCCCTTTGTACTTTTGTTATCCAACACGAAGTTACTTTTAGTGGCACCCCTCTCTGGTTTTCAAGCTCTCTTATTATGGCCGTATTCCTGGTCAATTTAAGATGGGCCCTCTTCATAGGTTTTCTCTTCTTCTCTTCTATAGTCTATTCCTATCTTTTCTACTTTGATAATGGTGCAGGAGTTCCGCGCTATTGGAGTGAAAACAGTTGGCTTATCAATATACTCATTGACCAGACTTTCTCACTTGGATTTAACCTAATGATTCTCTCCTACTTCTTCTATAGCAAGGAAAGGGCTGAGCAAAACCTGTTAAAACCCCAAGAGCTTGTTCTTCGTCAGCAAGAAACTATTTTTGAAAATTCGAGAATGGCAGAGCTCGGTCAAATCAGTGGCGGAGTTGCCCATGAAATCAATAATCCTCTGGCTATCATTCAAGGAAATATTCAACAAGGGTTAAGAGAAACCAGGCAAGAATTCCCAGAGATGAGTCGCCTTACCCGAAACCTGCAAAAGATAGAAGCTCAGAGTAATCGTATTCAACTCATTATCTAATCTCTTCTTCACTTCAGTCAAAGAATTGATGAAGGGAGCTTCCAAGCCGTATCCCCAGCTTATCTGTATGAAGAAATAAAAGAGTATTATGCCGATACCATTATTAAGGATGAAATCATCATTCTCTTTCATAACGAAGGGCCAGAAAACGATAAGATTTACTGCAAGCATGCCCAAATCTTTCAGGCTCTATGCCATCTGATCAACAATGCCATCGATAGTATCTCCGAGCTCGAGGAAAAAGAAATAATATTCCTCTGTGAAAGAACACAAACTCATCAAATACTAAGTATTATCGATAATGGCCCAGGAATTTCTCGAGATATCGAACACAAGGTGACTTCACCTTTTTTCACCACCAAGCCTGTCGGAGAGGGAGCGGGTCTTGGCCTTAGTGTTGTAGAAGGTATTATGAAGGCTCATAATGGCGACCTCGTCATCAAACGTGACCGTTTCAATTCTCAGGTCGCCCTACGCTTTCCTCTTAATGGTCATTAGGATTATCGTTGTGCCCTTCACACTGACATTCAGTCTCTGGCTTCCCGCACTCGGCGCACATTTCAACTTTCTTCCTTCTTCTTTTTTTTGAGCTTTTTACCTCTTCCGTTTTTATAACCTCTTCAAGGGGGTTATCTGCAAAGGCAAACTCTCCTGAAAATGAAGTAATCAGTAAGAATGCTAATAGGTATTTCATATTTCCTCCTTAGAGAATTTTAAGATGAACGGTTCCAATAAAGAATAAAGTACTGGTAAGAGAAGTAGAGTTAAGATGGTGGAGCTGACCATACCACCAATGATCACGGTTGCTAAAGGCCGCTGTACTTCTGCTCCAAGACCTACAGCAAGCGCCATAGGGAGGAAACCTAAAATATCAGTAAGAGCGGTCATCATAACAGGTCTTAACCTCATTAAAGCCCCTTCTTCAACAACAGACACTCTTTCCTTTCCTTCCTCTCTAAGACGATTAAAACTATTAACCAGAACCACTCCATTAAGAACGGCAATACCACTAAGAGCAATAAAGCCGACACCTGCGGGGACACTAAAGGGCATTCCCGTCACAAAGAGAGCAATGATTCCTCCAATCAGAGCAAAAGGGACACACAGAAAAATCAAAAATGTTTCGATAATATTTTTAAAGGCTGCATAAATCATAAGAAGCACGAGTAAGAGGGCTAGTGGTCCTAAAATGAGTAGACGACTCTTGGCCTCATTAAGATTTTTAAAATTGCCTCCCCACTCGATATAATATCCGGGAGGGAGTTTAATTTTATCTTTAATAACCTTCTTCGCTTCATTGATGAATGATTCTGTATCTTTGCCTCGAGGGTTTATTAAAACAGCAATTCTTCTCTTGGTTTCTTCACGACTAAAAGAACTATAACTTGATTTAAACTTTATGGTCGCCACTTCTTTAAGCGCAATTGTTGAGCCACCACTGAGACCAACAGGAAGATTTTCAAGTTCATCAATACTATTTCTTATCGCTTCTCCTAGCCGAATTATAATTGGAAACCTCTTCATTCCATCATAGAAGATTCCTACCTCATGGCCACCCACTGCAATACCGATAGTCTCTAAGACTTCTTGAGAGCTAATTCCTAGTTTCTTAAGAACTTTTCTTTTAGGAATAACCTCTAAAACAGAACTCTTTCCTTTAGCTTCAAGCTCAACATCTCCCGCGCCTTCAATGGTTCTTAACACGTCTACGATATTTTGCGCTTGCTGGGTGATCATATCCTGATCTTCACCAAAGACTTTTAAGGAGACATCACTCCTGGTTCCTTCCATGAGTTCATTAAACCTCAATTGAATAGGCTGACTCACGAGAATCCTTTGACCAGGGGTCTTCTCTTCTAATTCTTTAACAATATGCTCGACGATCTCCTCTTTACTTCTTTTGCGACCATTTACAAGCGGCCACTTCTCTCTCGGTTTCAGCATGACATAACTATCAGAAATATTTGGTCCCATCGGATCCATTGAAATCTCCGCTGTACCTATTCGACTAAAGACATGACTGACCTCTGGAATACCTAGAATTAACCTTTGGGAACGCTCCTCAAGGGCCGTCGAGTGATTGATGCCTACACTTATTGGCCTAATGAGCTGAACGGCAATACTCCCCTCATTCAAAGTAGGGAGAAACTCTCCCCCAAGTCGAGAAAAAAGTGCAAATACACTGAGGAATCCTATAGCTATAATAAGCACTGAAAAGGCCTTAAAACGTAAAGCTGATTTGAGAAGAGGTTTATAGAGACGCTCTAAAAAACGCATCACCAGAGGCTCTTTATCGGAAACCTTCCCAGTCAATATTAAACTTGCAAGCGCCGGTACAAAGGTAAAGCTCAGGAGTAAGGCGCTAAGAAGAGCGAAGATAAAAGTCGATGCCATTGGGATAAACATCTTTCCCTCTATTCCAACAAAGGCGAAAACAGGAAGAAAGACCACGACAATAACGAGTTCACCAAATCCAGCAGACTTTCGAATTTCCATTGTTGCTTCATAAATAGTCTCCTTAAGTTCATGACTCGTAAGGGAGCGACCAAGCCTTTTAGAAGCTTTTTGTATTTGCCTGACACAATTATCAAGAACAATAACGGCACCATCGATGATAATGCCAAAATCAAGAGCACCTAGGCTCACGAGATTTCCGCTGATACCATATTTTTTCATTAGAATAAAAGTCATGAGAAGACTCGTGGGAATCACAATTGCTGTGATCAACGCTGCTCTTAAATTCCCAATGAGTAAGAAGAGAATAAAAATAACAAGAGTAGCTCCGAGCACTAAATTATGCTTAACCGTATCCAGTGTTGCATTAACCAAGTCAGAGCGATTGTATAAGGTGACAATCTTATACCCTTCAGGGAGATTTTCACGAATTTTTTCAATCTGCTTATCAACCCTTAAAGAAACTTCACGGCTATTTTCGCCAAGGAGCATGAGGACACTTCCAACTACAGCTTCATCACCATTATAAAGAGCAGCCCCCGTTCTTAACTCTTTTCCAAGCTTAACCTTGGCCACATCAGAGACACTAATGACTTCAAGATTACCAAGGGTCTTTATCGGAACATCTTCTATATTCTCTAGAGACTCAAAAAGACCACTTGCTTGCACAATAAACTGGTCACCTGTTTGCTCTATATAACCACCCCCAGCATTCTTATTGACATTTTCAACTGCCTTTTCAATTTCAGCAAAGTGAAGCCCAAATTTTGCCATTAAAAGGGGATCAGGCTCAATGTGATATTGTCTTTCGTAACCGCCAATTGTATTAACTTCCGCAACTCCTTGAAGCGTTAGAAGACGTGGCTTTATATTCCAATCTTGAATCGCCCGTAATTGCGAAAGTTGCTTTAAGCGCTCCTCACCAGTGGCCTTCTCCTTGGCCTCAATCACGTAGTGATAAATTTCGCCTAAACCAGTGCTCACGGGTCCGAGCTGTGGCTCAACAAAGGATGGCAGTGTGCGCCCTATCGCTTGCAGCCTCTCCGTTATTAACTGCCTTGCATGATAGATATCGGTATCATCCTTAAAGACGACAGTAACTTGAGAGAGACCATAACGAGTAATGGAGCGAACTTGAGTGACGCCAGGAACGCCATTAAGTGCGGTTTCAAGAGGGTAAGTGACCGTCCTCTCTATTTCCTCAGGTCCTCTCCCTTCAACTTGGGTGTTCACTTGGACTTGGATATTAGTAATATCAGGTACAGCGTCAATGGGAAGTTCCTTAAAACTATACCAACCTGCAATTCCCAAGAGAAAGGTGAAAAGAATAATAAGGTAGCGGTTATCTAAAGAGAACCTTACAAGCCTAGAAATCATAACCTTTTTCCTTTAATGAGAGCAGTAATCAATAGTTTCTGAATTTAAATCAGCTTCTGTCATCCTTAAAAAAGGCACACCACTGATCGCGACTTCGTCTCCAGCTTGAAGGTCAACGGAGCGAATAAGAACCTCTCCTTTTTTCCTCTTAAGAACCTTTACTAGCACCATCGTTATATGCTTTTCCCACCGGCGATAAACTCCCGTTGAATGCTTAATGTGAATCAGTGCCGTTTTCGGCACCAGATAGGGGCCTGACGACTTTAGAGTTTTAAAACTCACCCCTAAGTGTTTTTCAGCTTCAGGTTTGAGGCGAAAACCTTCAATATCGTCCTCACCATAGGTCGTAACAAATGAAAAAAGGCATAAGACGACAATAAATATATTATTCATATTTCTTCCTTTAAAACTTTTCCATCAAAACGGTAAATTTCCCACAAGGCACTTAGCGCCTTAAGCTCTCTCTTATTTCGTAATTTGAAGTAACTCAACTTTTGCTTAAGAGAGTCTAGGAATAAAGAGCTTGAAACAACTCCTCTCATATAGAGCCTTTCTATTTTTCGCTGTTTCTTTTCTAAAAGCAGAGGACTTATCGATTTCTTTAGTATTGTGACAGCACTCTCATAAATTCGAAGTTGCTCGAAGCGCTCATGCTTTTCAACCTCATCTTCTAAAAGCACTGTTTTTTGGGCTCTTACGACGTCACTTTGCGCCGTCAAACGCCCTCCCCTATTTTGACTTAACACTGGCAAAGGCATTGAGAGATTTAATCCAACCATTCGCACTTCGCGGGGTCCCTCTTTTTCAATCAGCATTGCTGGCCCTATTTTCAAATCAGGCCACACCTGCGACTTTTGAATTTCAAGGTCTTTGTAGGCTAGTTTTACCTGTTTTTTTAGCTTTGCTAATTTAGGAGATTCACCTTGTCTTTCCCCTGTTAAAATTGGCCATTGAGAGGAGTACTTGGGTAGGAATTCTTTAATTTCTTTAAGCTCATGACCTGTGACCACATGAAAGAAGTGTTCTAAGGACCTCTCCTCTTCATGAAGTTCAGCTCCGAGCACTTTATTTTCTTCATAAGCCATCTCAAAGAGGGTAAGCGCTGCTTCTTGCTCGGCATTTAAACGAGGTCTCTTTTTTAAAGACATTATAACTTTTTTAAAAGCGAGGTCAGCTTCCTTAACCAGCTTAACTTCCTCTCCAAGCTGTCTTAGCCTATAGAGATTAAGGATCGTTTGAATTTTAACATGCGCCTTGAGATCCTCATTATCTGCCTTTGCGAGATCTGCTAAGGCCATAGCCCTCTGCTTGCGGGCATGACGTTTCCCCCCAAGTTCTAACGTAAAGTTAAGGCTGGTCTCAAGTTCACTTGAGTTATCACCACCATTTCTCACAAAACGAGTTTGAAGTTGAGGGTTAGGAATTTGAGAAGCTTTTGCAAATTGAGACTTTGCTGTCTCAAGCTTCAATTCACCTTTTTGGAGTGCTGGGTGTAAAGTAAGGGCACATGAGATGATATCCATGCGCTTTTTTGGTTCAGGACATCCTCCATGAGGATAGAAATCATCTTCCGCTGACACCCCGAAAACGAGTGTCCAAAAAATTGCCTTGAGAAAGAACACAGTTCCTCCATAGATTAGAAAAGTTTAACTTATTAAAACTAACTATGAAGGTGAAAAAGCGGTGGTTTTAGGGCCGGGTCTAAGGTGGGAGAATGATACTCCATGAAAAAATACCATTCGATGCGACTTGTCGAAATAAAGTTCTCTTCAAGGGGATGAGAATGGCGAGTGCAAAGAAAGCCATAGGGATGGACATGAGTACAAAGACAATGACCATTCCTTTCATCACTACAGTCATTGCAATCGTCACAATTCCTCTCTCTTTGAGAGCTCTCCTCCTCTGCCAAGTGATCATGAACTTCATTACAATCTTCATGAACACTCACTTGCTCAACCTGGAGTGACTCTATAGCACCAATATTTTGGCCTAGAGTCACAAGAAGAAGGATAAGTCTACTCATAGGTTAACTGTATCAAGAGATGTTGATTCGAGTCAATCGGACAAATTTCTACTGATTGGCTTCGTTGCCCCTTAGAGGTCTACAGTCCGCTCGGCATAGCCCACGATAATTAGTGTTATTATCCTGAGTCCAATCTCCATTACCACCATAGTTATTCAACATGTAGTTCCTGAAGCTCTGAGTGTCAGGAAATGAATGTTGGGTACAACTAAAATTATTCCCTCTGATACGATTCACCTGACAATAAGTAAATGGTCCATCTATGGGCTCTGAGACAATTTCATCCACTGGCTCAATATCAAGAATCGAGTCCACAACAATCTTCTTGAGATCCCAAGGTCTTAGCACTTCATTTTGAGTTTCCTTAAAAAGGAGCCGAGCAAAACAGGCTCGTTTTTCTTCAAAGGTATATGAAAATTGATTGAGTGCTGGCTGGAAGCTAGACTCGTTGGTCATATAATGAGGGGTTGAACTAAAGTTTAATGGACCAGAGTCATTAGTATCACAAAAGACTCCCGCCCTATGAAGTAGGCCAGCGTAATCGAGATAACCACCATTAGAACCAAAAGTATTCTCTGTAACTTGTGTGGAGACAGTTGCTTTTAATCTAAAATTTTCAAGTGCGGGATTGAGGATATTCCAGCAGAGATCAACAAAATACTCTGAACCAAACCTTTCACTGCCAAGAAAGAAGCTAACGCCTTTCTCTGGGTTAAGAACTGAATATCCTTGTGAAGTCGTCGCTTGATTATAGGACTGGCGACCAGCAGTTTTTTGCTCAGATGAATAAGAGACTTGAGAAGTACTCATTTGGCCAATTTCGTAACTCATGTAATCAAAGGAGTTGAGAACTTGGGGGAGGTTTTCCCCTGAACAAATACAATTAGAGCTCAATGAGCAGTTTGGAACAATTGCTCCACCTTGATTCATATCAAAGCAAAGACCATCGTTATGGTCTTTATGACGAAGGCCTGCATTACAGGCATAGACCTCAATATCTTCCTCTAAATTAAAGTCTTCTCCACAGTTTTCAGAAATATAATCATCCGGATGATGAGGAATGTGGGCCCAAAGAGAGCCAAAGTCCACACAGATTTGGACATGCTTACCACTATTACTATTAATTCCTTTATGACAAAGGGGAACACGATTAAGTGAAGTACAGTCTTTCGCTCCAGCTTGAAAAATAAATAGGGATAAAAGAGAAACAAGCACAATCTTCACAAGGGCTCCACGAGGTAAATAATTTTTGGGACCTTTATATAATAGAAGCCCCAAAAATCAAGAACATAAAGATTTTAATGTAAACTTAATAGAGCTTAGAGCTCGTCAAAGAGGATACCTTCATCAAGATCGCAAGAGATTGAATCGAGTGAAAGTACGGGAAGGCCTTTTGCTAAGGCTACACAGTTGTAAGTAAGCATTTCATACCCAAAAGCATCGTATTCTTCAATATCATAAGAAAAACTCAGCTTGTATGCAGGACGACCAGAAGTCGTGCGAATCACTTGCTCAGAGACGTTGTAGAGTTCAGACACTTCAATTTCAAGAAGTTCTGCAGCCTGCTCCGCAAGAGTTCCATAAGGAAGGATTGCCCATAAATTAGAACAAAGAACAGTGAAGGCGATAAGAACGATTTTTTTCATAATATCCTCTCAGGGTGAATTGGTTTTGAGGGGGTTATAGCCCGTGGGACTCCCCTTCGCCTAGCCCTCTTCACCCTGAGAGATAAATTATACAGGGTGTAAGCTACTGAAAATCCGCTGAACTATGCCTTTCGCGCAGCTGCTCTTCGCCCCATATGCGATTCACCCTTTTCCCACGCTTAACAGCAGGTCTTTCCCGTAATTCATCTGCCC
>Ga0208203_1000553_pt1 | contig 16568 bp, 17 predicted proteins | sample DeeseametaMP2914_FD_184167 | JGI IMG/M metagenome (GOLD analysis project Ga0208203, IMG submission 184167) | Marine microbial communities from the Deep Atlantic Ocean - MP2914 (SPAdes) | ecosystem: Environmental > Aquatic > Marine > Oceanic | place: West of Santa Cruz de la Palma, Atlantic Ocean...
CTTGGTCGTCAGTTATCTGAAAAGTCGATGCAGGTCTTAAGAAGAAAAGGGGCAAAGGGAATTCTTTGTCACTCATGGCTTGAGTCACCTCACAATTCCTCTGTTCGCTACCTTGAGAAGTTTGGCTTTAAAGAAGTCTGCCGCCATCAGGAGTATTGGAAGGAAGTCGATTATCTGTGTATTCGCTGTGCTCCGGGGCGTTGTCTTTGCACAGCAGTTGAAATGCTTAAGGAATTAGAATGAGTGTGTCGTATTGGCTCGATCGAGCAAAAGCGCGTTCTCCTCAAAGGGTTGATGCGGTCATTATAGGAGCGGGAATAGCTGGTCATTCAAGTGCTTACTGGCTTGAAAAAGAGTTCCCAGATTTTAAGATAGCGGTCCTTGAAAAGGGCTTACGAGGCAGCGGGGCCACGGGACGAAATGCGGGCTTTATTACTTGCGGTTCGGTTGAGCACTTTAGTCGTCTTGTGCAAACCCATGGTGAAGAAAGTGCAAGAGAGATGTGGCAGTACTCAGAGAAAAACTTAAGTCTTTTAAAAGAAGAGCTTAACCTCTCACTCGACAAGCATGGATTTGAGCAAAAGGGTTCTTTCTCTTTGGCCTCTAGTGAGCATGAGCTTAAGGAGCTTAAAGAGTCAGCTCTTCTTATGAAGAAGTTAAATATATCTGTTGAGGTTCTTGATGAGAAGGAATGTGCTCAGAGGTTGGGGTGCGAGGGCTTTAAAGGAGGCGTCAAGTATTGTGATGACGCTAGTATAAATCCACTCCTTCTTATAGATGAAATTCATGGCCGGCTTTCTCCTCACGTCTCTTTCTATGAGAATCACGAGGTGTTCTCCATTGAAAAGAAGGGGCAAACTCGTCTTGTCAGAACCAATCAAGGAAGCTTTGAAGCCGATGTCGTCATTATGGCAACGAATGGTTATAGCGCTCTTCTTCATCCCTTCTTTAAGGGAAAAATTGAGCCGACGAGAGGGCAGATTTTGGCCACAGAAGCGGTGGCGCCTTTTATGGAGGGACCAAGTTATGCAAACTTTGTTCTTGATTACTTTCGCCAGCTTCCAAGTGGTGAACTCATCATTGGTGGCTTCAGGCAACTCGATAAGCAAGGTGAGGTTGGTTATAGTGACGAAACTAATCCAATCATCCATTCTGCCTTAGAGAAGTTTATTGAAGATCACTTGCCCCGTTTGAAAAATAAAAAGATCACTCATAAGTGGAGTGGTGTAATGGGTTTTAGTTTTGATGGACAACCAATAATTGGAAGTCTTGCTGATGACCCTCAGGTTTACTTTCTAGGAGGCTTTACGGCCCATGGATTAGGCCTGGCCTTTCATGGGGCGAAGACCCTCAGTGATATTTTGCAGGGACGAAGTTGTCCCGAGTTTTTAAATGCGAGAAGGATATAAAGATGCATCAGTGGTATACCCAACGACCAATCGCTCATAGAGGCTACCATTGGAGAGAAAAAGTTGATGAAAACTCCTGGGAGGCCATTGAGTTAGCAGTGGAGAAGGGCTTTGCCGTTGAATTTGATATACACCTCAGTCGTGATGGTGTTCCCTTTATTCATCATGATCACAGTTTAAAAAGAATGACGAACAGAGATGAGTTGGGAACTTCTCTTAAAGCGCGGGAGCTTAGAAAAACTCATACCCATCACAGTGAAAGAGGAATACCTCTTCTTGAAGAGGTCTTGGATTTTGTTCAGGGAAGAGTTCCCTTAGTGATTGAACTTAAGCATACGGAAAATTCAAAAGGACTAGAGCAAGCAACTTTTCATTGCTTAAAACATTATGGAGGTGAGTACAGCCTTCAAAGCTTTCACCCTCAATCCTTACTCAAACTTAAGGAACTTGGAAGTGAAGCACCTATGGGAATGTTATCAGGCGATCTTTCCCAAGCAGGTTTGTCACCATTTACGAGGGTCTTTATTAAAAGCCTTTGTCTCGCCCCCTATATTAAGCCCGATTATATTGGCTATCAATGGGATTGTATTTCGCTAAGAGCTCCGCAAGAGATGAGGGAAAGGTACAGTATTCCCTTGCTCGCTTGGACCGTTCGTGATGAGAGGGCACGCAGGTTTTGTGAGAAATGGGCTGATGGAATCATCTTTGAAAATATTTTTTAGGCGGCTTCTTTTTTCTTTTTGGTGAAATCAGCAATGATGCGAAGAGGCTTTAAGAGTCTTTTCTTCTTACAGAAGGTCACGACATCTTCCCCTAGGCGATTACGACTTTTAAGGTTGGCCCCAGAAATTAGGAGTTGCTGAAAGCTTTTAAAGGCATTGTTTTTTATCGCAAGATGGAGAAGACCTTCTCCTTCGTACTTAGCTTCTAGTCGAGCCCCACTGTAAACGAGGAAATCGATAAGGGCTGCATTGTCACCAATCGTCGCTTCAAAGAGGGGATCATGACCTTTATTGTCGCGCTTATTTACTTTGAGATTGTAGCTTTCAACTAGATCTTCAATAAGACTAAGGTCATTAGTTCCCCGACAGGCATAGTGTAATAAGGATTTTCCTTGATAGCTAAGGAGATTGGGATCTGCACCACTTTCTAGAAGCTTTTTTACTTTATCAATTTTTCCCATACGGGCAAGAACCATAACAGGTGTCATACCATGAGCATTACGGGAGTTAATACTTTGGGGATCCTTTGTGAAGTCTTCAGCTTCTTGAGCGCCACCCTTTATAAGGTAGTTTTCTTCTTTGATGACTTCTTTTTGGCCTTTGATAGTGATGGCCTCTTCTTTGAGATCTTCTTTTTCACCAGAGATTGTTTGTGAAAATTTCTCCTCCTCTTGTGCGTTTCCTTTAACGACTTGAGAAAATTTATCCTCGTCTTTTGATCCCGATAGGACAGTGACGCTCTCTTCTTCCTCATTTAAGCCCGCGATTCGAGAAATTTCCTCATCACCTTTGAAGTAATCCCCTTTAACGACAGTAACGTCATCACTTTCAATCTCTTCGCTTTCTTTATGAGAAAGCACTCTTTCATCGAGGTCCAAAACAGCGTTATCAAGTAGGGTAACGATTGAGCTAAGCTCCTGCATTGTCTGTGATAGCTTTATAGAGTCTTCTTCAAGTGTTTCTTTAGTAACTGGGCTCAAGAGAAACACATACTTGCTGTAGAGCTCTTCATAATAAACTTGGGCCTTATTTGTATTTTCCAAAGTCGTATCAAAAGGGTCTATTGGAAGAAAGACCATATGCTTATTTTGACTGTCTTCTGATGAAGCGTAATAGAGGAGGACGTCTAGGTCAGTGCTGTTGACTCCAGTGAAAGGCTCAGTTTGAAAGGTTGAAAAGAGGATGGCCTCCACAAAGTTATCTTTAATGAAGTCAAAGGACTCTAGCATGGTGGTAGGATTTATGACTTCATAGTCACTAAAAACTTCGCGAACCCTTTCTAGTAGGGATGCATCTTCCCCGTAGAGTAGAATGATTTTTTGGCCGGTGATGGCTGGAGACAAGAAATTATCCTTTTTTAATTTACTAAACTCATAAGTTTATCGGAAAACAACCAAAAAAAATTGACTCAAAAAATCACTATTTTTTGTTATTTCTTCATCACATTTTTAAATATTGCCTTTCTTTTGAGGCACGATTTTTGGCGAATTTTCTTAATAAATTATCTAAGTCCCTAATAAGTCGTTCTTCTTATTTTAGGCCGATGAGAATAGTCGGTTAAAGCCTATAATGGGGTCTGTGGAGAAAACGCCGACAATCACAGGCACCAGCTCAGTAAGTGAGGAGAATTTATGACAGCGAAAATTGTGCAGTTCAAGCCTAGCCAGTTAAGCAAGCGTGAAAAGGACAAGCTTATCCTTAGTTATATGAATGTTGTAAAAATCATCGCAAAGAAGATTTTTATTAAATTACCTGCAAGCTATGAGCTGGATGATTTAATTTCGGTAGGAACGATTGGTTTAATGGATGCCATTGATAAGTATGATCCCGCCCAAGAGGTTAAGTTTAAAACCTATGCAGAGTATCGTATTAGAGGACAAATATTAGACGAGCTGAGAGCCCTCGATTGGGCCTCAAGGGCTACAAGAGATAAAATCAAAGCGGTCGAAAAAGTTAATCATGATTTGAAGAATGAGTTAGGTCGGGAAGTGACAGAGTCTGAACTTTGTTCAGCGCTTAAGCTTAAGAAGAAAGACTACTTCAAGCTTATGCAAAGAATTCAACCTGTTCAAACCTATAGCTTATCACCAGTTTCTTCAGGAGAATCAGCACTGCCAGGTCTTCAACTTGCGTTAACAGATCAAAGCGAAGAGACGAATCCTTATCACTGTGCTGAGCAGAGTAATATGAAAGAGGTGCTTAAAACGAGAATTCAAGACCTTCCAGAAAACGAAGGAAAAGTTTTAAGCCTCTATTATTTTGAAGAAAAGACGATGAAAGAGATTAGTCAAATTCTTGAGGTCACGGAGAGTAGGGTTAGCCAACTCCATCAGACATCAATCGTAAGGCTTAAAAAGAGAGTACGCACTCAAGACCTTAGTGCAGCTTAGACATAGTTTTCGTAGGGCATACTACGCACGAGGCATTCAAGAAGATCTGTCTTCGTAATTATTCCAACAAGGTGCTCTTCTTCATTAACAAGAGGAAGGGCGCTAATTTCATTTTCTATCATCATTCGAGCAATCATTTTAATTTCTGTCGTGTCTCTCGCAATGAGAACTTCTTTACTCATATGCCTTTCGAGTCGATTGCTTGGACGCTCTCTTAAAAGATCTCGATCCGAGACAATCCCACAAATAATGCCATTCTCGCCAATGAGGGGGAGGTGATGAATTTGGTACTTTTCCATGAGTTCGATTGCTTTTTCAACTCGGTCTTGTGGCGTAAGTGTAACCACTGGGCTTGAACAGACATCACGAGCGTGCAGTAGCTTTGTGTGGCGCTTTGATTGTTCTTTCTGTTGGAGATAGGACTTAATGGCTTGGGTTTTATCCCTTGTCTTGTCCTTAGACTTTTCTTTGGAAAAGGGATTCTCAGGTGAAGACTCTTCTTTTTCAAGAACATCTTCAAAGTGAACTTTATTATCGAGGTCCCGGTCGTCGACACTATTCACGCGTCTTGCCTGACTGGGCCTTTTGAAATCTTGAATTTTTCCATTGCGTGAAATCAAGAGCGCCATAAATACCTCTACTTTATATTCTATCAAATTTTGGGAGGACACTTGGTCAAGAGGAAAATAAGTCCGATTCACGCTAAGAGGACTTGATTTAAGGTCTTTGCTATTTTTATTGAGGAGAGAAGGAGTTTCTAAACTTAGGACTTATTATGAAGACTATTACCATTATTTTTTCTTTCCTTTCTATTTCAAGTCACGCTGGTCTTTTTCAAATTGTGAATCGAACAGGAACTTGTCAGAGTGCATGTGACTTTCTTGAGAATGAGGTTAACGATAATCTTCCTGATGCAGACGCTTCAAATTACCTCAAGGGGATGGCCAATAGTTCAGTCACTTCACAAAAAGGTCTTGGCGCGAGTTATGGATCAAATATTGAATTTATCGAAGTCGGCTTCACTGGTGGACTAGGTGCTGATTTAGGAGACAATTCAACAAGTGATCTCGTTAAAGGAGATGTCGATTACGATCAAATTCGTGGTGTTGGCTTTGGTGGGGCCGTCAGTTTAGGCTTAAAGGGAAGTCTCTTTGGCAATAAGCTAGGACCACTTGATATGAAGAGAACAAGTTTCTATGGCTACTTCTTAGATATTGATCCGCCAGATCTTGATGATATCAAAGGAAAAACAACTTCTTTTGGCCTTCATATTCAGTACAAACTCATTCCTCAAATAACATTAGGGCCAGGTCTTTTAAGTTGGGGAGGAGTTGATGTGACAACTGGTCTAGAGAGGGCATCAATGCGTCTTAACTTTGTTAAGGGGATAACAGAGAGTGCTTCAAGCGGAGGGGCAAGTGCTTCATTTGATGGTACTGCTACGGTAGGTGCTGATGTCACCACTTATACAATTCCCCTTGAGGTGAGCACTAATGTAAGCTTGCTTCATGTTTTCACTCTCTTTGGTGGAATGGGAGCAGACCTCTCCTTTGGTAAAGCTGAAAGCATTGCTAACCTCACCGGTAATGTGACAGTGAGTGGGGGAGGAACAGGTGAGGGGAATCTTGATCTAGGTCAGGAGGAGTCACCAGATGTGCTTAGCTTGCGAGGCTTTATGGGACTTCAATTAAACTTTACCGCTCTTAATACCTTCTTACTTGTTAACAAGGGCTTCACCAACGACACGTTAGGCTTGAGTTTAGGGATTCGCTTGGCCTTTTAAGGAAGTACTAGGACTTGAGAAGGGGGACGATAACCTCAAGGAGTTCATCCTTTGAGAAAGGCTTAAGGATTCCCGCATCAGCACCTTTATCAAGGGCGGTATCAACAGCAACGCCAGCAAAAATATCACCTGAAGCGCCACCACCAGAGAATACAAGAATTTTGACTTGGGGAAACTTATCACGAATATGTTGAGCAAGATCAATTCCATTGATCTCTGGCATGATGATATCCGTAACAACAAGATCGATTTCTTCGGAGGCAATGAGTTCAATAGCTTCATTAGGATTATTAGAAGCGAGGGTTTTGACAGCGACCAGATCCTCTAAGTAGCCTTCAATAACTTCACTGACGTTAGGATCATCATCAATAATAAGAACTTTCTTTTCACTCATAATTTACACCTACAAAGACTTATGAATATCCATCATATAATCAATTTTTTCTTTGAGAAGGCTTTTTAAACTATCTCGCAAATATTTTTCGAGATCCTCATCACTACTGGCCGTATTGCTGATGATTGTATCATAAATATCTTTTGTTTCCTGAGAAACGCTTATCGTGATTTTGTACTCTGAGAGGTAGTCGTCAAGGAGGTCGCGAAAGAGGCCACTGGCGTTTAATCCCTTGTCTGTAAGGGTCTTATGTTGATCCTCTCGAATCATAAGGCTCACTCTTTTGAGGGACTGTTTCATTTTATTCTCCTAGAAATACATTAAATAAGTAATTGATTTTATTATTTTTGTCAAAACAATAAGCGCTAATATGTAAAAACATCTTGAAGTACATACTCGTATATAATAGTATGTATAAATACATATATCAACCCAAGGAGTTATGATGACATATGTACAAAAGCGCACACCTCGCTTCACACGTTCTCAAGATGGCGTTATTTCAGGTGTCTGTTCTGGTATTGCCAATCAATTGGGAATGGATCCAGGTGTGGTGAGATTGCTTTGGTTGCTCTCTGTTTTGGTTTTTGGAACAGGGATTCTTCTCTATGCCTTCTTGGCAGTTATGCTTCCAAGAGAAGATAGAGTGGCTGAATATGAAAAGCCGAAGTTCTTAGGCGTGTGTAGCCGCATTGGTGCCAATTATGGCCACGAGGTGGCACTTATTAGGATGGTCTTTGTTCTGAGCTTCTTCCTCTCTGGTGGGCTAACATTTCTCTTCTACATTGGTCTTTGGCTTTTTCTTCCTGAAAATTCCAAATGCCAATTCTATAGCTAATTTCGCCATTTGTTTGGGCCAGGTTTTAGCCTGGCCTCTCTTCTAAGTCCCTAAAAAGAGTGAACTCTTGGTGGGATAACTTTTCCTTTCTAAAATTAAAGAGGCGCTTTAAATAAGATCTTTTAAGGTAATGCCGTAAAGTCCATTGAGAAGAGGACTTCAATGAAAAGACTACTTTTAAGCCTATACCTTATAACTTCACTTTCATCTCTTGCGAATGAGGTGGCCAAGGTCATTATCCTCAAGGGAAATGTCGCCGCCTATGTGGAGAACTCTGAAAAGCCGCGAAAATTGAAAAGAGGAGACTGGGTCTCAGAAGGTGAGATTATAAAGTGCGCTGGTAAGAGCTTTGCGAAGCTTCTCTTTATCGATAAGTCACAGATTAATATTTCGCCAAATTCAGAAATGGTCATAAAGGAATTTCCTCGCAAAAAAGCAGGAATAATTAATCTTATTAAAGGAAAGGTGAGGGCAAAGGTTACAAAGAACTATATGGATATTAATCCCTCAGGCTCTAAGCTTTTTATAAAAACTCGTACAGCGGCCATGGGTGTCCGTGGAACAGATTTTCAAGTGATTTTTAATCCTAAAAATGATGTGACGTCTCTTTTGACCTTCGAAGGTGCCGTCGCAATGGCAAAGCTTAATGGCAATATCCCTAATGACCAAAGGAACCTTGATAATCTTCTCAATAATAGAGAAGCTGTTCTTGTTCGCGCTGGTCAATTCTCGGGCTCAATGCCTAGTAGAGGTCGTGTTTCCCTTCCTGTTAAAATTTCACCCACTCAACTGGAGTCACTTAAAAATAGTGATGATCAAGTGAGTTCTGGAAAAACGAAGAAGGTTGAAAAAAAGAGTAAGGTGGTGCGCTCAATTGTTCCCAAAGGTCTTGACCCTAAGAAGGTCGCCGAAGTTGGTCAGGAGATCGTTAAAAAGACGATTGGCGTAAACTCTTCAACCGAAGTAAAGACTGATAGAGGGAATCGGCCGCCAGCTGAGGGATTTAGCAACAAGAGAACGGGTGAGTTTGCTCCTCCTGCTGGAGGTTATGTTGATCAAAAGACTGGTCTTTATGTCCCCCCTGTTGAAGGGAGTACTTATGATGCTAATGCTGAAGTTTATATCCCACCTCCAGAAGTTGGAAGTGTTGATGTTGAAACGGGAGAATATGTTCCACCAGAGGGCTATAAATTGACAGACTCTGGTGAATTAACAAAAGAAGTGGACACTTCAAGGGGACCTGCGAGTGTCGGCACTACTAATGAAAGTAAGATCAATGTAATTACGGCAGCTGAAACTGGCGTGAGTGGTGGAGCAGAGGCGGCGGATGGTCCTAGTGGTGATACTCAAAAGAGGCTGATTAATAACTTTCAGCAAGAAACACTACAAGACTTTAATAATCCTACAGAGAAAAAAGTTCGCACAGGAAATCCCAACGTAAAGATACGTCTCAGACGCTAAGATGTGTTATTATAAGAAAAACTGACCATGGATGGTTTTTCTATGCTGAGACTCTCAAAGTCCCAAAACTTTTTTATTATACTCTCATTTTTAACATGTCTGTCTTCTTTCGCTCGGGTTGATTTGAGTGAATTCTATAAGCACTTTAAGAAAGGGGAGTATCTTAAGGCTCAGGATATCATAGGGAGAATTCCTTATGATGAAGCCTTTGAGGGGACACGTTATTATCTTCTAGCGATTACCTTTAAGTATTTACAGCGACACGATCTCGCTGTTCCCAATTTTAAAAAAGCGATTCAATTAGGGAAGAAATCAGAGGATCTCTTCTTTGAGTATGGACAGTCTCTCTTTGCTATCAATGAGCTTGAAGCTGCGAGAAGAGCTTTTCGTATCTCTTATAAGGCGCAATTTAAAGAAGCCTATTCTCTCTATTACATCGCCCATATTAGTGAAATTTTAGAGGATCACAATAAAGTAAAAAGTAATTATGCGAAGATCTTAAAGAATCCCGAAGCTGAGCCTGAAATTAAACAAGTGGCTTACTTAAGATTGGCAGAGCTTATTTACGAGCAAACAAAGAACAAATTCTACGCGGAAAACTATATCGCCGACTATGTTGTCCCGCTACTCAATAGAGGTCTCGCTATTGACCCCGAGAGTGACAATGGAAAAGAAATTCAATCTCGCTACGATGAAATTCTTCTAAAGCAAAATATGCACCCTTTGCTCCTTGAAAATGGTCGGCTGCTCTCAAGACAAGGGGATAATCTTTTTTTCACTCAGAGTTTTGAGTACGACAATAATGTTACTCTAGAATCCGATTCTCCCTCTCAAACAAATACGGCCACTGATATAGCAAGTTGGTATAGCCGCTCAGACTTTTTTTACAGTAAAAGGTTTGTCGGAGGTAAGCACTATGTCTTCACTCCTGAGCTAAGGCTTACCCATACTCACTATTTTAATCGAGATAATAGTCAAATCTTTCAAAACGACTCCTATTCAATAGCTCCCGCTCTTAGAGGGTCTTATAACTTTTCATGGAATAAAAAGAGAGCAGAGCTTCTCTTTGAATTAGACTACAATTATACGGCCAGAGATATCTATGGCATTGAAGAGAGAAAGTTCTATGGACGCTCAACCATCTATTCTCTTGGTCTTCGAAGAAAGTTCTTCGACAAAGGGGATACGACTATTAAACTTAGGAGTCGAAATCTCTCAAGTTATCTCGAGGAACTCTCTGGAAAGACGACAACGCTCTATGCTGATCAATTATGGATCCGTGAAAATGGTCATATCGTCATTGGCCTAGCTATTTATGATATGTATCGTCCCAATAGTGAGAGTCTTAGCACTAACTCTCTTCTTTTAAGGACAGACTATTTAATGCCTCAGTTTTGGCAAGGTCTTGATCTTAACTTATCGGGGAGTATCAACTTTCTCGACACCATGGAGCAAGCCGACACCCGAGGAACTGAGAAAACCTACGGACTTGAAGTGAGGCTTCAAAAGCGTTGGAATAAGAAATGGAGGTTTGGAGTGGGGTATAACTACGCTAAGAACACCTCTCTTGATGAGGAGAATTTTAGCTATACCCGATCACTTTGGTCGCTTGAGGCGCGCTATTCCTTTTACTAGTTTCAGGTGTTTAGAGTATCTCTTAAGTTTTTTCGTAAGATTCCGTTAAGTTACTAGAATTGCTGAATTTTATTGAGAAGGAAAAGGCATATGAATTCTGAGAAATGGTACTTATACGATCCCGAAACAGAAGAAAAAATCGAGCTCTCATTTGAAAAAGAGTTTGTTGTCGGTAGGGCCAAATCAAATGACCTCCCTATTTCAGATCAATCCATTTCGTCACGTCATGCAAAAATCCTTCTGAAAGAGAAGAATCTCTGGATCGTTGATCTCAACAGCTTTAATTCAACATATCTTAACGGCAAAGAAATTGAAGGGGAGAAGGAATATAAGTTAAAACCTCGAGATGTTATCCAGTTTGGAGACAAGGTTTATTATTTTTCTTCAACAGAGGCGAACCAAGCCTTTCTTGATCTTCCTAGCTTAACGGGCTCTTTTAATTTAACAATTAATGATACTCAAGATGTGGTTCTTCATAATTATGATGAGCCTGTGATCAATCTTGAAAGTAAGAAGAAGACTTTTTCTTTAAAAGGACTAAGAAAACAAAAAGAAGAACTCGATACTCTGAAACAGCAACTTAAAGAAGCTGAAAATGGTGTCAAAAATAGAGAAAAGACGCGTAAGAAGGCAGGAATAAAAGCTAAAGAACTTGAAGAATTTAACTCTTATTTAAAGGCTAAGAACTATCAGTCAGAAAGCGCAGTAAAAGCGACGATGGATAGTATTTTAGAGGTTAATGAAAGGTTAGAGCGTGACAAAGATAAAATTGGCTTAGAGATAAAGAAACTCGAAGAGCAAATCCTAGCCTTTAAAAATGAGATCAAAGAACTTGATAAGACTGAAGAAACCAATAAAGCGATTATGAGTGAATTAAAAAATGATATTGAAATCATTAAGGGAAGAGACTCCCTCGAAGAGGAGCTTTCTGTTCTATATCGCAAAATTCGTAGCTGGGAAAAAGAAGATATTACTCAGCAGATCACCATGATTAAAGTCTTAATCGAAGAGAAAGAGGTTGAATTTAAGAAAGTTCAAAAAGAATATGCCGATTCTCGATTTGGCGATAATTCAAAGCTATTTGGTGGAAAGAAAGTAGGTTAGACTCTTACTTTAAAAAATCAACAATATTGTCACTGACCCATTCGGGATCATCTAGCGGAAGATCGTGACCAGCATCTTTGTGAAGATGAAGCTTTTGATCAAAGCGTCTTGCAATGGCCTTACTGCATTTATAACTCGCCAGTCGATCACCTTTCGCAGCAAGAACCAAAAGTGGGATTGTGACCTCTTCAGGAACATTAAAGCGTGACGCTGCATACATTTGTTTGAGGAAGGAAGCTCTTTTGATCGGACTCTCTGCGCTGTAGCTTGCGTGCCTCTTAATAAGGTCCTGATCAATCGTTATAAGGTTTGTTGTAAGCTTAAGGATCGCCTCCTCTCTCTCTTCATAATCCTCTCTAAAGAATAATTTTAAAACCATGCCCATGGCCTTGGGTGAAAAGCGGTGATGGGGAGGGGATATATTACCAGCCGAAGAGTTGATCAGAATGAGAGCACTCATATCATTTCTAAAGCGGTCTACCCAATCAAGAGCAATCATGCCTCCCATGGAGATGGCGATAATTCCCCATGGGCCTTCATGCTTTTCTTTTAATTCTAACCACTCTCTTCTGAGTTCATTGGTGTAATCAGAAATATGGGAATGAGCTTCATTATTGGCTTTCTTTCCAACTCCCGGAAGTTCTAGAAAATGAAGATTGAGTCCGGGAAGTTTTTCCTTAAGGATCGCAGGAAATTGACCCCAGTGACGTTCTTCACGAGCAAGACCTCTGACAAGGAGAATATTCTTTGCTTTTAAGTCCATGATTTAAAATTCCTTGATGCCCGAAAGAGAAAGTCGATAAGAAGCATATGGCGTCTCATCGTGCGATCATAGCGATGGGATTTTATAGGATTAAAGAAGCCACCTGCTGTAAAAATTTGCAGGGGATTCTTTTTAACCCAAATCCAGGAACCCATTTCAAGGGTCCAAGGAATAAGGGTATTTTCATTGTCACTATTAGCTTCCCTGTGAAGATCATAAATATAGTCCCAAAGGTCTCCACTAATAGTGTAGCTATCAAACTGGGGCTCTATTTGATAAATATGATGGGGAAGGGTTTCGTCGAGAATATCTTTGATGTTCTGAACTTGCTTAATACTTGGGAAGGGTTGACTTGTTTTTGCGTAAGGAAACCATAAGCGGTCTTTCATACCAAAACCAGAGTGAAAATCAACAGTCACTGCTGCTGGGCAATCAAAGAGTTGCTCCTTACAGAAATCGACGAGGGCCTGAGATTCAATCTCCATGGGTTTACCTTCTTCGCCACGGTACCAGGGAAGTCGGTTTGAATAACGATGACCACTTACAAGGAAAGTCGGTTTTTCCTCTTCACAATCTATGGGAGCGTTTCTCATAAGATCAACACCATTGGGATTAGAGCGTTGATGGGCGGCCATATCTGCGGGGTTGATCAAGGGAATAGAGACAATACGGCAATCTTTAAGGCGCTCTCTTAATTCCTCATCCCAGGAGAGTTGCTTAAAAAGAGAAGTCAGATAAGTAATAACGACATGACTTCCTACTCTTTCAAGTCCATGAACTCCACCAAAGAGACCAAGAGCGGGTTTTGTCTTATCTGTTGTTCCTATGGTGAAGGCAATAATAGGGTAACTATTTCCATCAATATAGACTCGATCGAGTTCGTGAGTTTGGATTAGGTCGTCTTTAAAGTGGGTAAGTTCTCGAATGAGCTTAAGCTCGTGAAGGTCTTTCACTGATAAAATCCTCGTGATTTCAATTTGTTCCATTTTATCGTGAGTTAGGGGGAAGGGATATAGGGGTAAGCTTTTCTAAAGCCAGTAGCGGATTAAGTTGAGCATAATAGTTGAGAATGATTGAGGGCCATAACGCTTAAGAATATCCTTTTTCTTAAGCTCAACTGAGTCTGCGAGGTCGAAGAGAAACTGCTTGATAAGAGACTCTTTATTATTAGGGTCTCGAAGAACCACATCGACCTCATAGTCATGTCTAAAGCTTCTGCTATTCATATTACTACTTCCCACCACACACCATTGATCGATGATAACGACCTTGGAGTGAAGAATTCGAGGAAGGTACTCGAATATTTTAATACCTTTGTCCGCAAGATGACGGGTGCTAAGAGAGTTGATTAAAGGAAAGAGCTTCATATCACTTTTTCTTGGGATAAGGATTGTAACATTGACGCCCTTTTGACTAGCTCTTGTCAGCGCTTCAATGAGCTCCTTTGTTGGAACAAAGTAGGGATTCATGATCCAAACTCGTTTTTGAGCACTTTCTATTCTCTTTATCAAATCACGATTTTGAAGTGCCCTTGAAAAAGTACCATCATTGAGACGTAACCCACTCTTAAGGTTAATCAGTGCATCTTTTAAATTTTCTTTAGAGCTAAGATGATCGAGGTGATCTCGCCACGCCCTTAAAAAAGAAGTGCGTAAAAGTTGAACTCTCTCATCTTTAATTTTAATTCCCGTATCCCGCCATGATCTCTCGCCTCTAAGGCGCAGTGAATGAAGACTTGTAATATTAATGGAGCCGACAAAGGCAATCCTCTTGTCGATAATATAGGTCTTTCTATGATTTCTCTTATTGATGGTAAAAAGTCCTTTTAAAAGGGGGCTAAGAATAGACTTTAAACTGCGGTTGGCATTTGTGGCGAGCTGGTGGGGGAGGGGATTAAAAATGCGAATCTCAAAATTGGGATGACTAAGCTTTTTATAAAGAAGGGGACAAAAAGATGAACTGCCAATGCCATCCATGAGTATTCTAACTTTAACTCCCTCGCGGGCCTTTTTTTTGAGAACTCTAAGCAAGCGTTTACCGAGTTCATCAGTTTCAAAAATATAGGCTTCGATAAGGATTTCATGGCGAGCGCGTTTACACTCTTTGAGAAGGCCATCAAAGAAGAAGTCACCCTTATGAAAGAGAATTTCTCGTGTCATGCGCCTATTAAAAGACCATTTGGCTCCGGAGGAAAGGGGGCAATGCAATCTTGATAAAACCCTGCTTAAATGGTGAAAATTTGGGGGAGGCAAGGCACTTGCTAACACAATCTTAATATAATCTTAGCGCTCATCCTACTGTCATGGGGCCTCTTGTTGTTCTACAATTACCTTGTAACAGTCCTCTACTAGGGCGATACACACACATAAAAATCATGGATTGAGATTTTTAAGGAGAGAACATGACAACGAGATTAGAGGCATTATCAAACCCCTTTAAGAATTTTCTTCGCTTACCTAGAGGATGGGATATTCGTTTCTCTCCTCGTTTTATCGCTTACACTCCGACATATGATATTGAAATTGAGACGGGAAATTATCGTCTTGAAACCGCAGCGACCATGAATGACCTTCTTGAAGTCTTTGAGATGCGCCATCAGATTTTCCTAGAAGACACGGGAGCTGCTACTGAAGAAAGCGATGGGTATGATGTTGATGAGTTTGATTCCATTTGTGATCACATCATTATTCGCTCAAAAGAGACAAACAAAATAGTTGGAACATACCGTGTGATCTCAAGTCACTATAGTGACTCTTTCTATTCTCAAACCGAGTTTGATCTTGAACAATTCCTCAATACCTCTGGACCAAAGCTTGAACTTGGAAGAGCGTGTATTCATCATGGGCATCGTAATGGAGCGGTAATTGATCTTCTGTGGCGTGGTATTGGAGAGTATATTAAACTTACAGGCTCACAATACCTCTTCGGTTGCAGTTCTCTTAAAATTACCGACCCTATGGAGGCTAAGGCCGTGATGGGTTACCTCGGAGAAGACGATAAGCTTGAGGATTGTTTTTCTATTCGTCCTATTGGCAAGTTTGATATGGATCTTGAAAATGTTCACCAAGGAAAAATGGATGCTTCTGATATCAAGGGACTAATTCCACCTCTTTTAAGAAGTTACTTTACAGCAGGTGCAAAGGTTTACGGTGAACCAGCGCTTGACGTTGACTTCAAATGTATCGATTTTTTAACGATCCTTGATGTGAATAATTTGACCTCAGGTTATAAAAGAAGATATTTTAGGGAAAGTATCTCGTAAAATTCCTTCTGTAATGGATTACAAAGTTCATATCGATAAGAGTAGTATGTTCAATACTCCTCCTGTATTTGCAGTTTATGTTTCCATGTTAACCTTAGAGTGGTTAAAAAATTTAGGTGGAATTCCTGCAATAGAAAAGGTTAATGAAATGAAAGCTAGAGTTATCTATTCAGAAATTGATTTAAATCCATTATTTAAAGGATATTCTGTAAAAGAAGACCGTTCTAATATGAATGCTACTTTTAACCTTGTAAATGATGATTTAAAAGAAACTTTTGACACGATGTTAAAAGAAGCAGGAATAAGCGGCTTAAATGGTCATAGAAGTGTTGGTGGCTATAGAGCATCAATGTATAACGCATTACCATTAGATAGTGTAAAAGCTCTTGTAGAAGTAATGAGCGAATTAGAAACAAAAGCATAAAAATTTATAATGAAAGTATTAGCAAACGACGGAATTTCAAAAAGCGGAATTGAAGCACTAAAAAAGGCAGGTTTTCAGGTTATTACGACTACAGTTGCGCAAGAGCAATTAGAAAATTACATAAACCAAAATCATATTGATGTACTTTTAGTTAGAAGCGCTACAACTGTTAGACAAAATTTAATAGATGCTTGTCCAAGTATAAAAATTATTGGTCGTGGTGGTGTTGGTATGGATAATATAGATGTTAGCTATGCAAAAGAAAAAGGCTTGCACGTTATTAATACACCTGCAGCATCATCCAGTAGCGTTGCAGAGCTCGTATTTGCTCACCTATATGGTGGCGTTAGATACTTGTACGACTCTAATAGAGCAATGCCACT
>Ga0208203_1000560_pt1 | contig 16407 bp, 10 predicted proteins | sample DeeseametaMP2914_FD_184167 | JGI IMG/M metagenome (GOLD analysis project Ga0208203, IMG submission 184167) | Marine microbial communities from the Deep Atlantic Ocean - MP2914 (SPAdes) | ecosystem: Environmental > Aquatic > Marine > Oceanic | place: West of Santa Cruz de la Palma, Atlantic Ocean...
CAGGCGTTCCTACTTGGATTTCCGGATTAGTATTTGCCACTCTTGCCTTTATCGTTTTGGTTGGAGGCATTACAAGAATTGCTCAAGTTACTTCTAAGCTAGTTCCTGCAATGGTTGTTCTTTACCTTGGCGGTGCTCTTTATGTAATTCTTATTAATTATGCAAAGGTTCCAGCGATGTTTGCCGATATCTTCACTCACGCATTTACTGGCCATGCGGCGACAGGTGCTTTTGCTGGTGTTGTTGTAAAAGAAGTAATTATGCAAGGTGTTAGAAGAGCCACATTCTCCTCTGAAGCCGGTATGGGTTCTGCGGCAATGGCACACGCGGCTGCAAAGTCATCACCTATTCAAGAAGGTATCGTATCCCTTCTAGAGCCATTGGTTGATACAATTATTGTTTGTACTATCACCGCTTTGGCACTTCTAATCACAGACGCTTGGACTGTTCCAGGAGTTGAAGGTTCAGAAATGACTGCAAGAGCATTCTCTATGGGAATGGGACCTATCGGTAGATGGATTGTTACTATCGTTGTAACCTTGTTTGCCTTCTCTACTCTAATATCTTGGTCTTACTATGGTGAGCAGGGTGTTACTTTTATCTTTGGGGAAAAAGCGATTCCTGCTTATAGATATGTATTTGTTGTCTTTATCTTCTTGGGTGCAATTGCTCAGCTTCAAGTTGTTCTCAACATCTCAGATGGTGTTTACGGGCTTCTGGCCCTACCAAACATAGTGGCATGCTTTATCCTTATGCCTAAGGTTAAAAATATGCTTGTGGAGTATAAGAGAAAGCTTAAAAGCGGTGAGATTAAAACTTTTAAATAAGTTTTACCTTATAATGCGAGGCCTTTGTGCCTCGCTCTCCTATCTGCATCCAAGACTTTCAAGTTCTTCAATCATGTATTCTGATTCAGGTGCCAAGCTTTCTATTAGTTGACAGGTAAAACTCTCTGGCATGCCGCTAGATCTTTTCTTAACAAGGCCGGCCATAAGCGAGTAGGCCTTAACTAAATATCGCTCACCACCGTGCTCGTATATTGAGTTGTGAGTTTTTCTAAGTTCCACAAGCCAGTTTAGGATAAGTGCAAGTTTTTCAGAGTTGCTCAAACTGTACCTTTGCATCAATCTTTCTGTGATTGAGGCAAATACAGCACCGACAATATGGATATGTTTAAAGTTTGGTCTAAGACAGCTGCCAATTATTGGAGAGCCATCTCCAAACATGACGTTAATAACTTCTGAGGTGAAAAGTTTAGATGTGTTGTCCGCAAAGACAGGGGAGCCGACTTCCCTATTCTTTTCCATACACACAACGTTATTTAGTCCTCTTTCCGCTCCATCAAGAGTGTAATATGCTATTAGGTCAGAGAAGCCTTCATTTAATGCTCCAATGACATCTCCAACCGAAAGCCCCTGGGTTAGTGTTTGCCCTCTAAGTGATTTGTGCTCACCAAAACAGCCTGAACTTGGCCTATGAAGGTCTCCAGCAAATTGTCCAGCAATTGAATAAAATACATGGTGCCCATACTCATGAGAGCCAACCATTGGAACCTCCCATAGAGGAACATTGCCAAAGCCCGCCCCCTCACGGCTCTCCTTACTTTGAGGGAGAAAAACAATGGATCTTAAACTTGGGATGTAGAATGCGTTATCTGTAATTCTTGAGTCTTCACTAATAATTTCAGTGTTAGTCTCAATAACTTGTCGCTCGATTGTATATGGTGAAATGTAGAGTCCTAATGGGTACTGAGACTTAAAATTTACTTGTTCGAGTTTTTGAATAGTTTTGTTAATTGAGTAGTTGGCCGATAAGGCAGCATTCTCATAGCTGTAACGTTCGTATTTTTTAACCCCAGGGCAAATATTTAAGACTTTTGGCTCTTGAGTGGTTACAAACTCTAACCCAACAAGTCTTCCCTGCTTAAATGTTTTTTTGAGCATCATCTTTGCATCGTAGTATGTTTCCCTTATGCCATTCATACTACTGAGCGTTGTGCCTGAAATTGAGGCCTGCATATCAATATTTCTCGTGAGAAGTCTTCCCTGAAGAAATTGAATAAGACTAAAAAATGGGTTATCACTCTCCAGTTCGGACTCACTACAGGTGGGATACTGTTTAACAAGCTCAACAGGTGAACGATTCACATTATTGATGTAAACTCCGCGCTTGTTGACCCTTGTCGACTCTTTAGGTCCACAGGAGACCAAAAGCAGAATAAAGAGAAAGAGTGGCATTTTCATAGCAGCTCCTGAACGAGAACCTTAGCACCCTTAAAACATATGGTGAAGTTGTCTTGAGACTTGTATAATGTTTACATCAGAAAGAGTGAAAAAAGCTTATGTTGTCGAAGCGTTAATAAAGGTTAATAATAATTTCATGAATAAAACAATCTTGTACTTTAAGTTTTCCTATAAATTTTTCATAGTAGTCTTTCTAATCACGACTATCCCTTTCACTCTCCTAAGACTCGCCGGATTCAATCTTCAAGAGCTACCTTTTATGTTTTTGATAATACTGGGTCTTATTAAGTTTTTTCTCGCCAAATCTCAAGACACAAGTTCGGTTCATTACGCGGTAAAAACAAAGACAAGCTCAAACCTATCAAAGCAGCAACTCGTAGATTTGAGTTCTATTTATACTAACGCTCAGGACTTGGTATTGTTACTAAACGCGGCAGCAATATTTATTTTAAATATTGTCTTGGCATCCTAGTCGTTGTAGATCATTTTCTTACTCATTCCACCGTCAATAACAATGTTCTGACCATTAATAAACCTGGCCTTTTCACTGGTTAAGAATAAACAAAGGTTAGCAACATCCTGTGGATGACCTACTCTGCCTGTGGGGTGTTGTTTGTTGGCCACAGATGAAACTTCCTCGTCAGTTATCCATCCAGGGCTAATACAATTTACATTAACATCAGGTGCGAAAGTGTTCATAAGCGCATGAGTGAGACTTACTAGGGCCCCCTTGCTGCTGGCATATGCTTCGTTACAGGGCTCGCTCATAAGTGCCCTGGTCGAAGCAATATTTATAATATGCCCCTTCGACTTTTTAAGTTTTTTGGCCAAAAAGTTTGTGAGAGTAAAGGCAGAGTTCAAATTGGTATTTAAGATCTTCAGCCATTGATGTAATTTTACTTCACCAATCCGAGAGTTATGTGGGTTTGAAATTGCAGCATTGTTAATTAGTACGTGTACTTGTTTTACCTCCTCACATGCCCTTAAGATCTCTTCAGGTCTTTCAAGGTTGCAAGGAATGTGCCTGAAGAACTCATGCTCGATTCTAGGTTCATCATTGTCAAGGCCAAAGACATAGTAGCCACTTGAAAGATACTCTTTGGCCAAAAATGAACCAATAAGTCCCGAAGTCCCTGATATCACCGCACACTTTAAATTATCCATGAAGCCTCCATTAGTTTCAGTTTAATTTTAAATGTACAACCTTGCGAATAGACGAGTTGTAAAAGTCTTTTACTCAGAATAACCGAAAATAATTCCTGACTTCTAGAGCTTCAGCATATGGATTAAAATAAATTTATGGAGGGTTTTAATGTATAAGCTACTTTTAGTTTTTCTATTGATGGCAAAAGCACAGGCCTCCTTTTATATGGATTACAAGCTAAACTATCAATCTGAAACTGATGGCGGAGACGCTGGGGCCTTCAGCTATACCAGAATGATGAATAGTCTCTACTTTGCGGCATCTATGGACCGCGATAAGCGTCTATTCATCGGTCAGAGTGTAATATTTTGGAATAAAACTCAAAAACAAGGCGATGATGCTGCAGCCGAGACCACATTGGATCTGCTAGAACTTGGTCCAAGAGTTCATTATTATTTAAATCAAAATAGAACCTGGTACACGGGACTAGTGTATAACTTCTCAGTCAAGGGAACTTCCAAAGTATCTGAAGTCGAAAGCGATGTAGATGGAAGTGGGTATATGGCAACTCTTGGATACCATTACAAGTACTCTAAAACAGTGGGAATTGGAGCATCCCTTAACTATCACAGTATTACGATAGATGAAAGGAAGCTCGACTCAACATCCAATGATGTGAGCGAAACCTATACGGCCATAATCCCTATGTTGGAAGTTGCCTTTAGATTTCGTTAAGTTCAAATTTTTCGATTTTCTGGTATTGTACTCGCCCATTTTTTACAACACTCTCAAAAAGACAAAACTCCCTGATTAATTTTTCGATGTTTATTTTCGGAAGGCCTGTGAGATTGTAATCACGGCCCTTAACTTTAGCAAAGGTCATATGAGGAATGAATTTTTTATCAGACAAACAAAGATAAGGTGCAAATCTCTCTTTTAATTTGGAGTGAATACAGCCAAGCCCTGGATTAAGGTCAATACCATACCAAAGGGTTCTTGGATTTTTAAGAGAAGGAAAGGCCCCAACGCCTGAGATCTGAATTTTAAAAGGTGAGCATAACCCAGCAGCTTCAGCACCCATTCGTTTGATTTCGCCTAAGCGCTCTTCCTCAACGTTTCCCAAGAAACACAAAGTTGCATGGTAGTTCTCAGGTGGCACCCACTTCATATTATTCAGAAGTCCTTCTTTTTCAAATTGAAATTTTGAAAAGATTTCATCTCCACTTAAGTCTATTCCCCAAAACAACCTTTTCACTGCACACCTCGTCTTGGTAGTTTCATTACAAAACAGGTCTCTCTTCTACCCTCATCTAAGAAAAGATCCCCTCCTTGCTGGCGCATGAGACCTTTGGAGACACTAAGTCCAAGTCCTGTGCCTTTTCCAATTTCTTTAGTTGTAAAGAATGGCTCAAACAACTTGCCTTTTGCTTTTAAGTCAATGCCAGGACCTGAATCACTTACACAAAGGTGTAGATAAGATTGATTGCTATAGCAAAATATTTTAACCCACGGTTTTCGCTCTTTCTCGATAGCGTCGAATGCATTATTTAGCAGATTAATTAGTACCTGAGACATTTGTACTTCATTCGCATAGACTTCATAATTCCAACATTTACTGTCCTCTCCTGTTGAAAGTTCAATACCATTTGCTTTAAATTTTTCTCTGCTGATATCTAAAGCAAGTGATGCGAGCTTCCGCGGTGTCGTAACCTTTTTAGGGTCATTGGATGCATCCCGGGAGATATTTCTCAATCCATTAACAATGCTTGAAATACGCAACGCTGTTTCTTTACTTTTCGCAACCATATATTTGATTTTATCCCTTGAGGGCCTATCCTTTGTGGCCTCTTCCTCTAAGAAATGAAAGTACGCCATTAAAATACTTAAGGGATTATTGATCTCATGTGCTATACCAGCGGCCATTTCTCCGAGTGCACTAAGTTTAGAGGAATTCCACAATTGAGCTTGTCTTTCTCGTAATTCCCTAAAAGCATTATCAAGCTCAACATTTTTTTGATTAAGTTCTTCTCTTAAAATCGCATTTGTTTCAAAGAGAGAGTAGGAGCCGGCCTGGCGACTAAATTCTGCCTCAGCTTTATCTGCAAGAACTTTATTAATCTTTTTGAGTCTTAAATTTTCTTCTCTCAAAGAATAGAATTCATTATGCTCTTGAGTGTCCAATTAGTAACCCCGTAAGTGTTTGATTAATATGAACTGAATTAAATTGTTCTCCATAGGTATGAAACCCAACTGCATTAATTTGGTTAAAAAGTTCTAAGAGACGATTCTTTTCATCTTCAGATGCCTTAAGGATATCGTTACGTCTTAAACTACATTCAAAAACTAAAGAAGCATCAACTTCGAAATCAAGGCCATCAATAATAGTTTTTAAATCCTCCACCATTGTTCCTGTCCGTTTGCCGAGCCTGACAACCACACCTGTTTCTATCGCACAAGCAAACTCTAATTCCCCCCTATCATTACATCCTAAAATGCTTCGAATATAACTTTCTCCACCATAACTAACTATAATTGGATGATTGGCAAATACGCTTAGGTTAAGATCAGATTCCTTTAAATTAATTGCATCAGCATAGGCCTTAGTAGCAGGCATGCCATCAATTTCTAAAACAACACGCTTTGTAGGGTCACTCTCTGTAATGACCATTCTTTTTTCAGTAATTTCGAAATCCTGGGTTTTAAAGATTTCAAAGGGAAGCTCGCTTGCGAAAACCAAAACATTTGCAGTATTTTGTTTAAAACATTCTCCATCAAAAACAAATGTGCGATGAAATTTGAAATTATCCCCTGCGGACCCCCCAATAAAAGGAATATTTAAGATGCTCTTATGAAAGGCGTTGACGAAGAGTTCTTCCTTTCCAGCCATTCCGTCGATGACCATGGTTGAGAAAAATTTTGTTGAGGGTTCATTTAAAAGTACATCGGCCCTAAAACGCTGTATTTCTTCTGAGGCAGAATCAATAATTGGTGAGCTTCCATTAGTGATTAGGCCCAGATCAAAATGCAAACTCTTGCATGATATCTTGTCACTGGAGATACTCATACCCACCAAACTAGAATCTAAGTATTTGCCTTCGACAATTTCACCACCTGTTGTGCAGGCACATACAACACCATCCCAATCTTTCAAAAAATTCTCCAATTCAGGAATGAATTCTTCAGAGCCTAAAAAGACAAAAGTAACAGTCGCTTTTCTATCCAATTGACCTAAAAAGTTCTGGATACTTTCACGAGGTGCACTGTTAAATTTCTCTAATGTAAGGGTGGCATGTTTTGTTTTCATGCATCACTATTAGCATCTGTTTATCCAAGCGTCTCTTTGACAATATATGGTTTAAGAGATTTCAAACAAAAGAAACAACCTAACAGTATAGCAATAACCGATTTGTCCACCTTCAGAGAATTTATGAAAATATAGAGAATGAGAAAAAGGGATAAACCATGAAACTTTATTTTACTATGCTTTCTTTAGGAATTCTAACAATAGCAGCACACGCAGGCGAACTTAGGTGTTACGAATTTGGGGTTGATTCACCTGCTAAGGAATACGAAAAAGGCCAGCTCGAAAGAATAATAGGCTGTTATCAGAATGTGTCAGATGAAAAGCTCCTTGCTTTCGTGTTAGAAGGCAAAGAGGTGCCAATAGAGACGGCAGCTCTTGTTGATAATTCATTTGATAAATTAACAATAAAACACTTTTCAAGGCATGCAGGCAAACTAAAACTTATAAAACAGACCAATGTAGACATAAACCCATTGCCAATTCCTTTGAAACCGAGTCGTAAAAATAAGGTCATCGATATCGACATAAATAAGACCACACTACAAAAAAAGCTTAAGCTAACCTTAAGAGAGCTTGAAGCTATTCACGATATTACGGTAAATAATGACGACCTTGCTATAAACCTAACCCAAGGCTCTAAATCATATGAGGAATTTAACCTCCCCGAAGCAAAAATTCCATCCGATGGCTACTGGTGGCCACAAAAGGGTGCCCCGATGGCGAATGGTGAAAACTCCCCTATGGCCAAATATGATAATTATGTAAAAAGTGTCACAGGGCAAAGTCCAAACGCTGTAAGCTGGGAACTGAATAGACACGCTGGGAGCTTAGATTGGACAGGCCATTGCAATGGTTGGGTTTCGGCAATAATTCTTTATGGCTACGATGACTTTAACTTAAGAGATAGTAGAAACAACACAGTAATAACAAGGTCCGATATTCAAGGCCTAAGAAGTGCATTAAGTTATTGCACGAGAAACGCATTTTATGGAAAAAGAAATTATGGAAGACCTTGGAACGACATTAAAGATATTTATCCTCATACCTTTCATCGACTTATCAAATATTATATTGGAAACCTGCAAAAGCCTGTTTCATACGATTACAACAATACAACTGTTGTGGACAACCACATTATATCTGGATATAAATTTACTTACGAAGAAACTAATATTCCTTATAAATATTTAGTAAAAGCAGAACTAAGGTCTCATGAATATTCCGACACCTTTGTAAACGAAAAAAGGGTTGCTCCAACCTATACGAGAACCTATTGGTACTATTTGTACACAACACCTCAAGGAACACCTTACAAGGGCGAATGGGTCAATATCAATGACCATCCTGATTTTATATGGATCCCTCTAAGGGAATCAAGATGCAGAGGTGAGAATCCAAGGATATCAAGTTATTGGTTAAATCATATGTTTACAAACCTTGAAAGGTTTTAGGAGGCATCATGCTAAATCTCGCAATCATCTTAGGGAGTACTCGTCCAACCAGAGTTGGAGCAAGCGTCGCGGACTGGGTATATGATCAAGCACGAAAAAGAGAAGGTGCTAAATACGAGTTAATAGATCTCATAGATTATAACTTGCCACTTCTAGATGAACCAAATCCACCTTCATTGGGAAACTATACAAAGGACCATACAAAGACTTGGTCAAATAAAGTTTCTAGCTTTGATGGCTTTATTTTTGTATCTCCTGAATACAACCATTCAACCTCTGGAGCTCTAAAGAATGCAATAGATTTTTTGTACAAGGAATGGAATAATAAAGCTGCAGGCTTTGTGGCATATGGCGGTACTGGTGGCGTGCGAGCAGTTGAAAGCTTACGTTTAATTTGCGCAGAACTACAAGTCGCGACAGTTAGAAATCAACTTTCATTGCTGTTAAGGGAAGACTTTAAAGATTTTACGCAATTTACACCCCGGGAACATCAGCTAAAGCAGCTTAACAACATGTTAGATCAATTGGAAATATGGTCGGAGGCCCTACGTCGAATAAGACTTTAAGCTAGTAGAGCTCTAACATTAAGTCATCCAAGTTTTCATCAACAAATCTCTTCAAATTACCCTTAGACGATTTGAATCTTGCGATTGGAAACAAAGGTCCATCATTGATCTTCCCCAAGAATTTTGAAATCTTGTTTTTTTCCTTGGAACCTAAAGTACTTGAGGCCAGACTATTTTCTAAAAGGTTCAATTTATTGAATTTCTCCATCCCCATTAACGCTTGGACGTATCGTCTGGTCATAACGATTTTACCACTATTAGATGGGTAAAAAAAGGCAATATCAGATTCTCTTCCATCGAGATCATATCCAGGGTAATTATGAATTGCACTTGCATGCCACTCAAAATAATGTTTAATGCCATTCTTCTGAAGTCTGTACAGCATTGTACCAAAACAAAATGAGAGATCCTCATCGGGGCCAGCACAAAGGTTGTATAGACCAAATTCTTGCCTATGCCTATCAAGCTTTTGGAATTCTTTAACAGATGGAATATCACTATACAAACCAAAGTCCCAAGTTTGGTATAGACCCTTCCCTTTTTCCCATTCGTAAAGATTTCCAAAGCCACCAATCTTAATTCCAGGCAGCAAGCTCTTAATTCGCCTACCTAATTTTGTATCCTCTTCTACTGCATTTCTATAGCCAGTTGCTTCATCGCTATAAAGGTAAACTAAAGATTTACCATCCATTCTTTTTAGAAATTTTTTGAATTGCTGTTTTAGATTAATTGAAAAGCTATCTAAATCTTGAGAAGCGTTTCTAAAATGGCCATTTAATAAATTTTTTGGAAATTTACCGTCATAAAGAAAAACATCACGACTACTACTTCTCCCAATAAACTTTTCAACATCTTTTGACGCTAAAGTAAATTTTTTAAACTCTTTATCATAGGAAATGCTCGGTGTAGGGATGTCTGTAAAGACCTTTAGGCCTATTTCATTCAATTTCTCCAGGGCCTTTAAGTGATAGGAATAATCAACGTCTTGAAGCTGATTAGCAGTGAAATACGTTTTAGGAAAAGGTGATAGCCCAATAACTCCTGCATTAATAACTGAATCTTTATATTTTTTATTTAAAACATGTAGTTTTATACTTAAGGCTCTACTGTGCTCCCCTTGAGTAATCTTCAATTTTCCGGAGTACTCCCCTTCAGGAACAGAGTCCCTTTTTAAACGAATATGAAAAAACGATTTCCTATGTCCATTCGGGAGAAATCGATTATCTTTACCATACTCAAGGTCCTCCACCCTTAATTCATAAGTCTCATGATTAAGATCTAACGCTTTAAACCTATATTTATATTTAGCAAGCTCCCAATCGTCAGGTTTTATTTTATTTTCGCCGCTCTTTAGAGTGCCAAAATCAAACACAACCTCCTTGTCCTGGTCTCCAACAACACATATATCAAGCGCAACATTTCCATTCTTAGCGGTAACAAGTCTATTTGAGCTCTTGGGTTTACAACTAGTATTTGGACGCAAATTTTCACCGGTGTGAACAACTCCTACAGAGAATCCATCCTTAGATGTATCAGGCCTTAAAACTCTTCTATATTTTTGTTCAAAACGCTCCTTTGCTTCGACGTCAAGTGCTTTTAAAAACTTTTTTGCGTCTGATGAAATACCTTTTGGCCACACCATGATCATATTCAACGAAGCACCACTTGGATCTCCAGTGAATTTAAAATCAACAAAGGAGCTTTCTACTTTAAATTCTCCTTGAAGCGGGCTGAGAATTCTTTTTAAGTAAAACTCATATGGATGATCTTTTGCTGTCGGCTCCTTTGTTAATGAAAGGTAATCTCTCATAAAGTCAGAAACATTTGTTCGAGTTTCTATGGTTTCCGGAAATCCATCAATAAAAAACTTTCTTTTCCCCCAAAACGGTACATCCCAATAGCCTACACGATCCCAAACAAGATGATACTGATACTCTCCAGGCGGTAGAGTCATCCTGAAGACGGCCTTATTAACACCAATAGATTTAGAGACCCATTTAGGCTCAATTTGATCGTCTTCACTGCGCCAAACATCAACTTCTAAAAATCCATTTGGTTTATTTTTTCCATACATTGTTTTGTCATTAATTATTGTAAAGAAATCAGGCAACTCCCCTTTATAATAATCACCAAAACTGAACATTCTCATACCCTCCGGTGGTTTAAGTTCTGGTGGATTAAAGATGGCGATATCTGAAATTTCGAATTGCTTCTTCCCCACATGTCCGTCAGGTTCAATAAAAACAAAGGCCTTCTTTATTTTTTTAAAATTAAGTGTTCTTTCTACCTGATGAGATCCCCTTTCTCCAAGTTTTCTAGTTAAATCGAACACCAATTTATTCTTTCCAGAGACAAGAGTTGTTTTAAAATTCAACTTGGTCCAGTAGTCAACTGAATTTTCATCCTCAAATACAAGATAAAAGATCTTATTATTTTTAGAGGGATTAAAAACATCCATCGAAATTCTAGAGGATCTCTCTAACTTGCTCCTAATTTCTTTTGAAAGTGGTAAACTACGATAGCTGCCTTCACTAAACATAATGGAATTAGAGGAGAAACTAAATGCAGTACCCGAAAGCAAAATAAGACTAAAAATCACGTAACGCATTTTCAAGCACCTTTAAAAAGTCTTCTGATTCTATAAATTTTGAGTGAATACCGTTTACATAGTGAAGGTTAATCTTTCCATTAATGTGGTTTTTCCAACCCATTTCCGGTTCACGATACCAAACAGTTTTATCGATAGGTGCTCTTAAAAGAACAATATCACCATCGTAGTCTTTGAGCTCACATGTCCAAAGAGCTTCATAGTTATTAAACTCGATGTTTTGGTGTCTAATCCCATGTGGAATAGGAAGACCAATATAAGATAGAGCCCTGCATTGGGCTCTGATAAGATATCTTTTAACTCGCCACCCAAGGGCCATTTTAATTTTTCCTAGTATGCTAGAATCAAAACCCCGTGCACCTTTGAGGTCTAGTCCAGGACCAAACGTATCGAACATAATGATCGGACGCACCTCCATTCCAAGATCACGCAAAATTCTTCCAACCTCAAGGGCCAGAAAACCACCAAAGGAGCCCCCGGCGAGAATGTAAGGACCATCCCCACGAACCAGCAAAATTTCTTCAGCATAGGCCTTTGCCATATCGTGCAGGCTATTGCTAGGTAGCGCTACTCCGTCAACCCCTTTAGCTTGTACTCCTATTATAGGGTGCCCACTGTCAACACTCCCTAAACGCATATAATTTAGTACATTTCCACCGACACTATGAAAAACAAATATTGGCGCCTTTGTGCCACTTCTTTTTATCGGTACAATACTTTTACAAATATTTGGAACGAACAGCTCCCTGTCCTCATTACTAGATCCTTTTATTTGCTCAACGTCTTCCTCAAAATTAATGTTGGGAGATATGTGTTTAATAATGCCACCTAAAGTCGGATCTTCTATTAAAATAGATAAAGGCAAGTTCACTTTCAACTTTGTTTCAAGTTCTCTAAATAGGTCTACGGCCAACAAAGAATGTCCGCCTACGTCGAAGAAGCTATCTTGAAATTTACAAGATTCAACCTCTAATGTTCGCATCCAAATCTCTTTGACAGACTCCACAACTTCAAGAGAGCTATTAGTGTGCACATTCTGCTCTTCAGATTGAGTATTTTCACTGACCTCAAGAGACTCAAGTGCTTTCCTATCTATTTTACAGTTTAGAGTTTGTGGATATGAGTCGACCACATAAAACTGAGAGGGGATCATGTAGGACGGAAGGGTTTTAACAAGCTGCTCTTGAATCTTAAACTGATTAAACCCCGACTTATTGTGAACCCTTACAAATGCAGCTAAAACAGGATTGGCCGTATCTTTATTTTTCACAACAACCACTGCTTCATTGATATTAGTTTGTTTTGCAATTGCTGTCTCAATCTCACCTAACTCTATTCGGTATCCGCGCAATTTTATTTGACCATCACTACGACCAATGCAAACTAAATCGCCCTTGTTATTAAATCGAGCAATATCGCCTGTCCTATACATTCGTCCTTTTAGAGTCATGGAGTTGGGAACAAATGATTGTTTGGTTAGTTCTGGTTGTTTATGATACCCCAGGGCCAGACCCTCGCCAGCGATATAAAGATCCCCGGCAACACCGTACGGAACTGGAAGCATATTTTCGTCCAATATATACATGCTTGTATTATCAATCGGCCTTCCAATGGAGACATAATCATCAACATACTTGACACGTTCACAGCTTGACCAAATTGTTGTTTCGGTAGGGCCGTACATGTTCCATACTTGAGATGAGACACTGGCCAGCTGTTTGGCTAAGTCGACTGGAAATGCCTCCCCACCGCAAAGTACCTTAAAGTCTTTACCGCTAGTCCAGCCACAAGAAAGCATCATTCTCCAAGTAGTAGGTGTTGCCTGCATAACATTCACATTATACTTTTGGACGAGGTGAATAAGGTCTTCTGCGTCCATGGTTTCAGCTTTAGACGCTATAATTAATTCTCCTCCTACCAGCAGTGGAAGATATAATTCTAAAGCGGAGATATCAAAACTAAATGTAGTGACTGCCAAAAAAGTATCATTACTGTTCATGCCAGGTTTTTTAGACATGGAGCAAAGGAAGTTATTTAAAGCGGCCCTGGAAATTTGAACACCTTTAGGTAAACCAGTTGATCCAGAAGTGTATATAACATAGGCCACGGAAGAGTTCTCAGACTTCTTTACTCCTGTAAACTTCTTAGAAAGATTAAAGTCATTGAAATTTTTGTGAATATCACAAAATTGTTTAAACTTAAGCTCCCTTTCAACACTAGAAACAATTAATTTAACACCTGAGTTTTTAGCAATATAATCAAGCCTGTCATCAGGAAATGTTGGATCCAAAGGAACATAGCCACATCCGGCCTTTAAAATACCCAATAAAAATATAGGTGCATTTACATCTCTATCGCACCCAAGACCTACCAGATCCCCGCTCTCAAGTCCGAGCTCAATAAGTTCCTGGGCAATACTATCACTGTATGTTTTTAACTCTTGATAGGTTATTTTTTTATCGCCTGAAATGATGGCCACTTTACCAGGGTATCTCAAACTATTTCTATCAATTAATTCAACAAAATCTTCAGTGGTGTTTAGTTTATAAGTATTATTGAAACTCTTATAAAAGTTCATAAGACTTTTAGGTTTACATTCATGCCATGCTTTATCAGGATCATCGATTGCAAATTCGACTAAATCAAGGAAGTATTCATAAAAACGATCCATAGTCTCCTTGAAAAATAGATCTTTCCTATAGGCCATTGATCCTTCAATTTTATCAGGTGAGGCCTTAACCCACATATTAATATCGACACTTGCATGAACGCAGTCCACATTTACTTGTTTATAAAGCGAACCGTTAAACTTTTGTGACCTGCCACTTATATCTTGAAACGAGAAAAAGGCCTGATAAATCGGATTAAATCCCGCAGTATTGGTTTGATTGATATTGCGACTAATTTCAGAGAATGGAACTTCTTGATGGGATAGGCCCCAAGCGACCTCTTTCCTAATAGCATTAATTGTGTCTATTGGCGCTTCTTTCCTCTCTCCACACACGACACTGCCATTAACAAAGTACCCAATAGTATTTAGAAACTTTGAGTTATTTCTCCCTCTAACTGGCATTCCTACAATGACACGATCCATCCTTGAGTAATCCATCAAAGCTTGGGTATAACAGCTCATCAAAAGACTATACGTACTTACGCCATATGCTTTAACAAACAAACTTATTTTTTCAACCAAATCTGGGGAGAATTCAAATTTCACCTCATCAGCTTCAGTATTTATAGTTGCTGTTCTGATTTTATCTGTGGGTAGATTCAGCTTTGGCAGCTCACCAGAAAGTTTATTCTTCCATGCTTCTAATTCGAGTTGGTACTGATTAGATTTCAAATATCCTGCTTGCCATGAAGAAAAATCCAAATAACCCATTTCTTCTTCCGGTAATGCCATATTTGAATATGCTAAGTCTAGATCCCTAAAGAAGATATCGAAGGACCAGCCATCAAAAATAATATGATGAAACATAGCAAAGATAATATAGTCATTCTCCCCAAGCTTAAAAAGTTTGACAGAAAACAATGGTCCAGCCTCAAGGTCAAATGAGACCCTAGCGAACTCATTCATTTGGTCACGAGCGCTCTCATAAGTTGCATTAATTTCTTCAATTGAAAAATTTAAATCTTGTATCGCAAGGATCTCTTGTTCGTTATTTTTATTGATTACCGAACGGAGGGATGGATGTGCTTCAATCACAGTTAAAAATGCATTTTCAAGTCGATCCTTCTCGACTGAACAAGATATCCTAATCGCTGATGGTAAGTGATACACTCCACTATTATTAGGGTTTAACTTCTCCCAAAACAGGGTTTGTTTTTGTGCACTGGAAAGTGGATAGCGGCTTTTCTTTTCGACTGGTGTTTCAATAGGATTAATTCTAGAGCAATTAAAGAAGTAGGTGGAAAACTCAGCTAGAGTCGGTGCACAAAGGAGATCTTTTAACTTTACATTTACGTCATACTTCTCCTTGGCCAAATGGCAAACATCTACACCTAAAAGGGAATGCCCACCGATGGCAAAGAAATTTGCATTTGCAGGTATATCTTTTAATTTTAAGACTTCCTGCCAGATATCACGCGCGATACTAAGCTCATTTTCGTCGGGACTAGGAGCAGGTTTAATGGCCTCCTTCTTTCCACTAGGCGTCTTCTCTACTGATGCTTTCAAATTTGTACCGCTAATAATTTGCTTGAGATTGGTCTCATAGGTTTTCAACCAAGCTTTGATAGTCTCCTCTTTAAAGAGATTACTATTGTATTGACATTCAAGAGTACAAATATCTCCAAGCAGTGTTGCATTAATGAATATTTCAAAATTTTCAAAATTACGCGGATTACTCACATACTGTGCACTTAGTTCACCAAACTCCATTCCCTGTCCAGGATACTGCTGATCAACGTTAAAAATAACATTTACAAGTGGAATTTTGGATGGGTCTCTTGGAATTTTTAAATGCTTTAGAATTTCTCCAAAGGTTGTATTCTGGTGGTCAAAAGCATCTAACATTTTATTCTTTGCTTGCTCGAACAACAAGAAAAATGGCATATCATGCTTAAAATTAAACTTAATTGGCAGTAAATTTACCAGGTGACCAACTAAATTCTCATGTCCATTGTTAGCTTGAGCTGCACTACTAATACCTACAACAATTTCTTCTTGTTTCGTAAGATCATTTAGCAAAAAAGCAAAGTTTGCCAACAAAAGCTGGTAAATACTCTTTTTATTTCGTGCAGCATATGAACGAGCATCATTGATTGTTTCAGGAGAAATATGATAATCGATCCTAATAGAATCGTAGGTCCTGATACTTGGTCTATTAAAGTCTAGAGGTAGATTTAATTCGCTAGGCAAATCTCTAAATTCATCAAGCCAGTACTTAGGAATTTCTTGATCCTGTGTTGATTTTTCCAATGCGTATTCGTAGAAACGAGGTACATCTACCTTCAAAGGTATTGCCCCCTTTTTTGTAAGCAATTTGTAATAATTACTAATATCAGAGACAATTAGGGCCATTGACCAGCCATCGCAAACGAGGTGGTGACCAGTTAAAAACATGTAATGCTCTTGCTCTGAGACTTTCA
>Ga0208203_1000563_pt1 | contig 16371 bp, 12 predicted proteins | sample DeeseametaMP2914_FD_184167 | JGI IMG/M metagenome (GOLD analysis project Ga0208203, IMG submission 184167) | Marine microbial communities from the Deep Atlantic Ocean - MP2914 (SPAdes) | ecosystem: Environmental > Aquatic > Marine > Oceanic | place: West of Santa Cruz de la Palma, Atlantic Ocean...
TATTGTTTTTTTATCTTTCAATACTAAAACGAACTATTGGATGACTCTTAATCCTGTTAGTGCGCTTCATGACGGCATATCTAATTTAGCGGTAGATCAAAAGCAAGATCATGATTCAGTTGAGGCATTAATGGAAATTTCGGGGAAAGAGTACCTATACACATGCTCTCTAGTTTCTACAAGTGTAAGACCACTTCAAAGAAGTCTTGAAAAGTTTTATGAAGCAAATTTTGTTGAATGTGATTTGCAAGACTTGGCTACAGGAGAAGTGACTGAGATCGTTTATAAGAATCGTTATACTTGGAAAGAATAGGTGAATATATATCTTTTTGATGAGGCAATCCGTTTTATTCCTGATGGGTTCTTTGAAAATGAAAAAAGAGCAAGAGATTGTTTTATAGTGATTATTAACGAGTTAGGTTTTGCGGTTCCAATGTCGTAATAAAGTATACACCCCTTTAAAGTTATTTATTTCAAACCCCCTACATTGCAAGACCCTCTGCTGTGTAAGGGGTTTAAATTGCAAATTTCATTTGAGCCGAACTTAAAAAAAGCCTCAGTAGTTCCTTAGCTCAGGGTCATTGAGAAGCATGTTACATTTTTCTATTTCTTTGACTCGTGTCGTCTAAATTTAAACTCTTAATTTAAGATATCTCTAATTCATAAGGCCTATTTGTGCACTGACTTCTTTTCAAAAGAAGCAGGGTTGGGTATATACCTATAATTACTTATGTTACTAAGGAGCAGCCATGTCCGTCCGCGTTAGATTCGCGCCAAGTCCAACAGGTTATTTACACATCGGTGGAGCAAGAACCGCCTTGTACAACTATCTATTTGCAAAAGCGAACGATGGTCAATTCATCGTAAGAGTTGAAGATACTGACCAAGAGAGAAGCAGCAAGGAGTTTGAAGTAGAACAGCTTGCTGATCTTAAATGGATGGGAATTGATTATGATATCGGTCCTGGAAAAGAAGATGAACATGGCCCATACAGACAATCTGAAAGATTAGACATCTATAAAAGAGAAGCTCTAAAACTCGTTGAAGAAGGAAAGGCATTTTATGACTTTTGTTCTGAAGAAGAGCTTGAGCTGATGCGTGAAAAAAGCCAGGCCGAAGGCACTCCTGCTTACACCGGAAAGTGGAGAGAGCCAAAGAATTGGGACGAAGCTAAAAAAAGAGTGGAAGCTGGTGAAAAAGCTCCTATTAGATTTTTAGTTCCAGACAAAGACTACACTTTTACTGACAAGGTTCGTGGTGAAGTTACTTTTCCAAAAGGCATGGTAGGGGACTTTGTAATCCTTAGATCAAATGAAATGCCAGTTTATAACTTTTGTAACGTTGTAGACGATCACATGCATAAAATTACTCACGTAATCCGTGGTGAAGATCATGTTAACAACACTTTAAGGCAACTAATGATCTATGAAGCTTTGGGTGCTGAAGCTCCAGTTTTCGCTCACGTTTCATTGTTAATTGGTGCAGACAGACAAAAACTTTCTAAAAGACATGGTGCCACCTCAGTGACTCTTTACAGAGAACAAAGTTATCTTCCAGAAGCACTGTCCAACTATCTTTGCTTACTAGGCTGGTCTCACCCTGAAGAGAAAGATATCTTTACTCTTGAAGAGCTTTACTCTGTCTTTAACTTGGACCGCTTCAGCAAGTCCCACGCAATTTATGACATGGATAAACTTAAGTGGATGAACGGACAGCACTTAAAGAATAAGGATGATGCTGCTCTTGTAAAAGACCTGGAGGGAAATGTTTCTCATGGGCATTTCTTTCACAAGCAAAATGAACAGTGGAAGCTGAAATGTGTTGGCCTTTATAAAGAGAAAATTGATTTATACTCAGAATTTGAGTCTCAGCTTGACCAGTATGTTCTAGATGAGAACGTTGAATATTCTGATGAGGCCAAAGAAGCATTGGGCTGGGAAACGACTCCACAGATCAGATCTTATCTATTGGAAAGACTTGCTGACATTAATCAAGGATTTGTTTCGGAAGAAGATCTTGCAGAGTGGATGAATTACTGCAAAAAAGAATTGAAGATTAAAGGCAAGCCATTGTTCATGGGATTTAGAGTTCTTTTAACAGGCCAAAATCATGGGCCGGATCTTAAAGTTCTAATCTCTTTGACTCCAGTGAGCATACTTAAAAAGAGATTGGAAAAAGCGGGGAACTAATGAGTAATGAAGTTGAAATGGAAAAAGGCGTTCCTACAGATCAAAAAGAGCACAGGAACTTTATAGAAAACATAATCGCTGAGGACTTAAAAAGTGGAAAGCATGACGGTTGGGTGATAACTCGTTTTCCTCCTGAGCCAAACGGCTATCTTCACCTGGGGCACACCAAGTCTATTTGCCTAAACTTTGGTCTTGCAAGAGACAATGTGAAAACAAGATGCCACCTAAGATTCGATGATACAAACCCGCTTAAAGAAAGTACTGAATATGTAAATGCGATCAAAGAAGACATCAAGTGGCTAGGCTTTGATTGGGGAGAAAACCTACACTTCTCATCGGACTATTTTGACACTCTTTATGGCTTTGCTGTTGAGTTGATTGAAAAGGGCCTAGCTTATGTAGATAGCCAAAGCCCTGACGAGATTGCCAACAACAGAGGAACATTTGAAAAGCCTGGTGTGAATTCTCCATTTAGAGAAAGAACTGTCGAAGAGAACAAGAGAATGTTCACTGAGATGAAAGAGGGCAAGTACAAAGACGGTGAGCATGTTCTGAGAGCAAAAATAGACATGGCACATGGTAATATGTGTATGCGAGATCCTATACTTTACCGTATCCGCCACGTTGATCACCATAGAACTGGAGATACCTGGAAGATATACCCAATGTATGACTTTACCCATGGGCTAAGTGATTCGATAGAGAATATCACTCACTCATTGTGTACACTAGAATTTCAAGACAATCGTCCACTGTATGACTGGTTCGTTGAGAATGTTTCTAGTCCAAGCACTCCAAGACAAATAGAATTTGCAAAGCTTAATCTAGATTACACGCTCATGAGTAAAAGAAAACTTCTACAACTTGTTGAAGGTGGACACGTAGAAGGATGGGATGATCCTAGAATGGCCACAATCTCAGGTGTTAGAAGAAGAGGCTATCCTGCAAAAGCTATTCGTAAGTTTAATGAGATGATTGGGGTTGGAAAGCAAGAGTCCGTGATCGAACTATCTATATTAGAAGAAAGAGTTCGAGATGAATTAAACCAAACCACAAAAAGGTGCATGGGTGTAATAGACCCTATAAAAGTGACTATCACTAACTGGGAAGAGGATCATGAAATCGACGCTCCTTTTCACCCTCAAGATGAAAGCTTTGGATCTAGAAAGGTTAAGTTTGGTAAAGAGCTTTATATCGAAAGAAGTGACTTTATGGAAAACCCTCCTAGTCCAAAAAAGTGGTTCCGCTTGGGGCCTGAGAGATCGGTAAGGCTTAGGTACGCCTATGTCATTACCTGCGATGAGTATGTTAAAGATGACGATGGAAACGTGGTAGAGCTTAAGTGTCGTTATCATAAAGACAGCTTTGGAGGTGTTACACCTGAAGGAATGAAAAAAGTAAAAGGAATTATTCATTGGGTAAACGCTGAAGATGCCAAGGATGTTGAAGTAAGGCTTTACGATAGGCTGTTTAAGCATGAGAACCCATCTGCATGTAAAGAGTTTCTTTCTGAGCTTAACCCTGATTCATTGAAGATTGTTAGTGCCAAAGTTGAGCCTTTTTTGGCGAATGCTCAAGCTAGTGAGCAGTTTCAGTTTGAGAGAATGGGCTACTTCACTGCAGATACCAAGTTGTCTTCTGAGGGAAAACCAGTGTTTAACAGAACAGTTACTTTAAAAGATAACTGGCAGAAGAAAAAATAGTAAATTCCATAGCGGTCTGAGACCTCAGGCCGCTATTTATATTCCCGTAAAAGAATTGAATTAATGACAGGAATCTCTCTTCTTGAAAGAGGAGCTTCAAAAGTGACGCAACTAAAGTGAGCTTTCTTTGCAAGGACTGAAACGAAGCTTGATTGCTTTAAAAGTAGGGTTAGGCCAATCCCAGCACCAACATTTTTATTTTGGTTGATATTCTCTTCAATGCCAACCTCAAGGCATTTCGCTACTAGGTCTACAAAACGTTCAGGCATAAGCGCACCCACATAATCTAGAAACGAAACTCTGAAATATTTCTCACTGACTGATAGTGCTATTATGACATCATGCTCCTTTGTAGAGGCCTTGTTGCTATTTGAAAAGAGCTCGTCCACAAAAAGGAAGATCTTCTCTTTGATTCTAGTTGCCGAGCTGATTGAATCTATGAAGGGATCAAGTTCATCAAGAAGGCTATCTACCGAAATGGAAGAGGATAGGCGCCTTTTAAAAACTTGTGATGAGTGAGAATGAAGCCAATCAATAATTTTATCAGGTGCATTTTCAAAACTTGGTAAGCTAGTGAGAAAGCTTTCATTAACAGTGTTTGGTTCTGCCAGGTACTTGCATATCTTAAACTTTTGGCATGTTCCAATTAGACTCTCAAGAGAGATTTCATCTCCAAGAACTAAGTCGTCTTGCTTCACTGGCGAGCTCAGCTCACTGATCTTAAGACGTATTTGGGTTTTATTATGACTATCCATTATCTTCGGTTTTAGCTTAGTAAATATTTATAATAGTATAACAGCTGTTTAAGTAATTGGTATAAAGAGATTTTTTTTGTGTGCACTGCGTCTCTTTCTCTGTTTTAAACTAACTTTAACTTGCAATTCGAGTCTAAACCTTTGTCTTTACGCTGATATTGGTGGTGCCTATTCGCACCTATGTTTCCATTACGCGCCAAAAATGAGATTGTTTCGTTAAATCAATTTTTATATGGAGGAGTAATATGAAGTTGTACGGCCTGCTTTTAGCGCTAGTTTTCTCTTTTGGTGTTTTTGCTGATACCACCGCTTATGAGAGTTTTGTTTTTGATGGGAGCTCTAATTACGAGTCAATTCAATTAAACACTGAAAAAACAAGAACTGAGTATCGCTACGACCAAGTTCGTTCCACATGCTACAGAACTGAATATCGAAGAAGATGTGGCACTACAAGACCACATTGTAGAACGGTTTGCAGAAATGGAAATTGTAGGAGAGTCTGCCCTCCACCAAGAAGAGTTTGTAGAAATGTTCCTGTTAGAATTCCTTATTCTTGTATGAGAACTGTCAGAAGAGCTGTAGAAGTATTTGATTACTATGTAGACACCCAAATTAACTTTGAGTTTGAAGGTCAAAATATGTCAATGGCCAGAGAGAATTTTGAGGTGAAAGTTACAGGAGAAGTTGTTGATGTTGATTTAAGAGATTCTGGGAAGTTCTTAGTTCTTTCAAAGAAGCTTGAAAGAGATTCTAGAATGTCTGGCAATGTTCTTAAGCAAGAGTTTACTTTCCAAGTTGAATTGGTTCCTGGGAAGGTGGTAACTGACGCTCTAGAAGGTGGTGTAAGAAATGTATCTTTAAATGATGGAGTAGTAAGATTTACTCTGGGAGATGGATTTAATACCGAAGACTTTATTCAAAACTTAAAAGTCTATAAATCTAGAAGAATTATTTCTGATGTATTACTTCTGGATAGAAACTTAACTGCTTCTGATATGAAGATTAGACAGCTTGGGCAAGACAAGGTCATCACTATCGATTTGAATGATCTAGGTATTGAGGTTCCAAGCAGAACAAGAATTATCTTAACAACGACTTACGACACAAAAGGTCTACAAGTGATGAACTCCAACGCTTTTAAGACTGAAGCAAGTGCCAACTGGATTTTTTCAAAATAAATTCTATTAGGGGGAGATATCCGAAAGCTCCCCCTCTTTATTACACCAAATTTCTTTGGGAAGCTCTCTTAGATTATAATTACTAGACATAGATCTGCCATAGGCCCCAGCATGTGCCAAAGCTATCAGATCTCCTTTCTCAAGCTCTGAAAATATTAACTCCTCTGCAAATGTGTCTGCAGTTTCACATATTGGTCCCACAATTGAGCACTCTTTTAGACTTTTAGTATTCCTTGAAGGAAAAGCCATATGTTTGGCACCATACAGTGAGGGCCTTATGAAGTCATTCATGCCGCCGTCAACAATTATAAAGTTGCTCATAGTGCATGACTTCACCCTAATTACTTTGGTAACAAAAACTCCTGCACTGGCCGCAATAACTCTTCCTGGCTCAAAGATGACCCTTTTAACATTTTTGAGACTCAGGGACTCTGAGACGGCCTTCATGTAGTCTACAACTCCAGCAACCTCTTCTCCTTGATAGCTTACACCGAGACCTCCACCAACATCGATGAAGTCTAGTTCAATGCCGATTTCTTCGGCAAGGTTAGAAGTGGCCTTAATGGCAAGCTTCGTTGCGTCTAACTCTTTGAGTTGGCTGCCTATATGAACACTTAACCCAATGAGTTTACAGTTTGTCCAAAGCTCTTTTTGTTCCAAGGCCTTTAGAATCTCTCTTCTTTGCATTCCAAACTTATGACGTTTTGAACCTGTAGAGATGTGTTTATGGGTTAGAGCGTTTACGTTTGGATTAAGCCTAAAAGCAACCCTAGCCACCTTGTCAAGTCCCTTGGCGATTTCATTTATAGTTTGTAGCTCATCCAATGATTCAACATTTATTGAAAGTATATCTTTTCTAATGGCCAGTTCAATCTCTGAAAATTGTTTGCCAACGCCGCTGAAAACAATCTTGTTAGAGGGGATGCCAGAGTCTATCGCCCTAAGAAGTTCGCCTTGGGAAACAACATCTGCACCGAAGCCCTTATTGGCCAAATGCTTAATGAGACGCCTATTTGGATTGGATTTTAGAGCAAAACAAACAAGCGTTTCGTGGGCAATAAGTTTTTTTGCCTCATTGAAAGCATGTATGTTTTTATTGAGGGCCACTTCTGAATACAGGTAAAATGGCGTTTGAAACTCGGAGGCAACTCTTTGCAACTCACAGTTATAAAACTGAAGTTTATTATCCTTAAATGTAAGGCCTAGATCTGATCTTTCCACTGTCGAATTATGCTTACTTGCTCTTCATTAAGCAAGTCCATTTCCAGGGCAGATATTAATAATGAGTTCAAATTTGCAAGTGAGCTTGTTTTTAAACCTTTGTCTAAGAATGTGGTTGTTGCGATATCGTAAGTGAAAATAGAGGTAATTTCGAGAACTTCAAGCTTAGACTCTAATAGCTTTTCACAGGCATTGATTGAGCTCTTACCAGTTGAAATTAAATCCTCAATAAGGATCGTTCTTTGAGCTGAATTAAAGCTTCCTTCGATTGCATTTTTTAAACCATGAGACTTCGATTCTGAACGCACATAGACCATAGGTAAGTCCAAATCATTTGCAACCCATGCAGCCCAGGGAATGCCGGCTGTGGCGGTTCCTGCGATTAGTTCCACATTTTCATATTGTTTTACACGTGAGCAGAGCATACTAACTATTTTTTTTCTTTGCTCAGGAAAGGAAATGATTTTTCTGTTATCGCAGTAAATTGGTGACTTTATACCGGAGGTCCAAGTAAAAGGATCTTCTGGCCTTAAGATTACCGCCTCAAGTTCTAAAAGCATTTTCTCTATCATAGAAGCTCCTGAGCTATTTTATTAAAAATTTTATCTGGATTGTCAGAATTAGTAATACTTCGGCCTATGACTAAATAGTCACTACCTTCACTGAACGCCTCTGCGGGATTCATTACTCTTTTTTGATCATGCTGGTTCTCTGTACCTAAACGTATGCCTGGAGTAATAGCTAAGAAGTCACTTCCACAGGCCTTTTTTATTTCTTTGACTTCATGAGCGGAAGAGACAACACCATCAAGGCCAGCTTTCTTTGTCAGTATTGCCAGGTCAATTGTGGATTGTAGAATCTCTTTTTTGATACCAAGTTCACCATTTAAAGAGGTTTGATTTAAGCTTGTTAGGTGAGTTACTCCTATTAAAAGGGGAGAGTTTGTTCCTGTTTGTATGCCCTGTTTTGCCGCTTTCATCATTTCAAGACCACCCAAGGCGTGGACATTCAAAATATCTACACCTAAACGAGATAGGGAACGACAGCTTCTTTCAACAGTATTTGGTATGTCGTGAAGCTTCAGGTCAAGAAATACTTTATAGCCAAAATCCTTCGCTATCGTAACACTTTCATTACCCAACGAGTAAAAACACTCCATGCCAATTTTTATAAAGCTTGCACTCTTTTGAAGTTTTCGAGCTAGATGAATGAATTCATCTTTGGAACTTACATCACATGCCACGATTATTTTGTCTTTCATATAACCTACAGATTTATGACCCTTGAGGCCTTTAGTCTTATTGCTTTTACTAGGGCATGAGCTGTATCCAAGGAAGTTAAGCAAATAATTCCATTCTCAGCTGCCGCTCTTCTCATTTTAAAACCATCGCTTTCGACGTTTTTTCCTTTACTGATAGTATTTATGATCAAGTCCACTCTAGAATTTTTTATTTCGTACATTAGGTCTTTCTCACTATTGCCAATCTTCTCTACAATTCGAGATGGTATGCCGTGCTCCGAAAGGGTGGCCGAAGTTCCTCTAGTCGCCAGAAAGCTAAAACCAAATTCATGAAATTTCCTCAATAAGGGTATTGTTTCGAGCTTATGTTTATCTGCCAAAGTAACCAAGACGGTACCGCAGGAGGGGACATTCATATTTGCTGCTTGGAAAGCTTTATCTAAGGCCCTTTCCAATGTGAAATCTCTTCCAATTGCCTCACCTGTCGATTTCATTTCAGGTCCTAGTGCAGTGTCGACATCTCTTAATTTAGAGGAGCTAAAGACTGGAGCTTTTACATTTACAGTGTCTGGTGGTGGCATAAGCCCTGGGGTTAGCCCTTGTGTGACAAGATCTTCGCCCAGCATCGCTCTTGTTGCAATTTGTGCCATTGGAATGCCAGTAACTTTTGATAGGAAAGGAACAGTTCTAGAGGACCTTGGATTTACTTCTAAAACAAAAACTTCATTCTTTTTCACGACAAATTGAACATTTATCATGCCCACGATTCTAAGGCTTTTGGCTATCTTGGAAGTGATTGTTGTAATCTGCTCAATGACAACTTCACTAAGAGACTGTGGGGGATAGACTGCAAATGAATCTCCTGAATGGACTCCGGCGCGTTCAATATGTTCCATGATTCCAGGAATCAGAATGTTTTTCCCATCACAAATGGCGTCAACCTCGGCCTCTATTCCGATCATGTAACGGTCTATAAGTATTTCTTGTAATTGAATGCTATGATCTTTGTAATAGTTTTCCAGCTCTTCTTGGTCATATACGATCTGCATTGCCTGTCCACCAATTACGTAGGATGGACGCAACATCACTGGATATCCTAATTCTTGTGCCTTTTCGATTGCCTCCTCAATTCCTTTGGCAGTAAGCCCTAGGGGTTGAGCAATCTTTAATTCCTGAAGAAATAGCTCCCAGCTTTCCCGGTTCTCGCACATTTCAACAATGTTATCTCCTGCACCAAGAATATTTACACCATTTTCGCTAAGACCTTTAACAAGATTAATGGCCGTCTGACCACCGAACTGTGCGACTACACCTATAGGCCTTTCTAGTTCGATAACATTCATTACATCTTCTAAGTGGAGAGGTTCAAAATACAAGCGATCTGCCAAATTGTAGTCTGTGGATACTGTTTCAGGGTTATTGTTTATTACAATTGTTGTGTAGCCCATCTGTTTTAATGCTTTTACAGCGTGAACTGTTGCACAGTCAAATTCAACACCTTGTCCGATTCTTATGGGACCAGATCCCAATACAAGAATGCTTTTCTCATTTGATGGTCTTGACTCATTCTCTTCACCATAGGTTGAGTAGAAGTAAGGCGTATTGGCCTCAAATTCACCGGCACATGTATCAACCATCTTATACACTGGTGAAATTGAAAGCTCTTTTCTTCTTTCTGCGACTTGACTAACGCTTACATCTTTTAACATTGCAATCGCCGCATCAGAAAAACCTATGCTTTTTGCTTTTCTCATTAATTCAAAGCTTAAATCGTTAAGCTTGATTTGCTGTTCCATTTCAATGATGTTGGAAATTTTATAAAGGAACCAGTAGTCAATTTGAGTCAAATTATGAATTTCTTTTAGAGTTGTGCCTTTTCGCAATGCTTGAGCGATGTAGAAAATTCTGTCGTCATCTTGGCATAAGATTTTCTCTTTTAGTTCTTCTGCAGAAAGGTCAACCGCACTTTCCATAAATATGTGCGATCTTTTAATTTCTAAAGAGCGAATACCCTTAAGCAGTGCCTCCTCAAAATTGGACCCTATGGCCATAGTTTCGCCTGTGGCCATCATCTGAGTTCCAAGCTTTTTGTTGGCCTTCTGGAACTTGTCAAAAGGCCACCTTGGAATTTTGACCACCACATAATCGAGACTTGGCTCAAAACACGCACATGTATTTTTTGTAATAGGATTCTCTATTTCATCCATCGTCATACCTAGTGCAATCTTGGCCGCAACTTTCGCAATAGGATAGCCTGTTGCTTTGGAGGCCAAGGCACTAGATCTGCTGACTCTTGGATTTACCTCTATAACATAATAGTTTTGACTTCTTGGATCTAGGGCAAGTTGAACATTACAACCTCCTTCGATCTTCAACGAACGAACAATTTTTAGTGATGCATCTCTTAACAATTGGTATTCTCGATCGTTTAGAGTTTGGGATGGAGCAACGACAATTGAGTCTCCTGTGTGAATGCCAACAGGATCAAGATTCTCCATGTTACAAACCACGATGCAGTTATCGTTTGAGTCTCTTACTATTTCGTATTCAACTTCTTTAAATCCAGCAATGCTTTTTTCGATTAAGCACTGGCCGATAGGACTGTTTCTTAAACCTGAAGACACAATAGTTTTAAACTCATCTATTGTTGTCGCTATTCCGCCGCCAGTACCTCCAAGTGTGAATGCCGGTCGAACAATTAAAGGAAGTTTGTGTAAATTTGCGAAGTCTAAGGCATCCTCCAATGAGTTCACACTTATTGATTCTGGGGTAGGCTCGTCAATTTTTTTCATGAGCTGTTTAAATAGTTCGCGATCCTCAGCGTCCTGAATTGTTTGGAGGTTAACTCCCAGCAATTTTACATCTTCTTTCTCAAAGAAACCTTCACCGGCCAGTGTTAAGGCCAAGTTTAAGGCCGTTTGACCTCCCATCGTGGGTAGAACTGCATCTGGACGCTCTTTATAAATAACCTTCTTTACAAACTCTGGTGTCATCGGCTCCATATATGTAACGTCGGCAATTCCCTTATCTGTCATAATCGTTGCGGGGTTAGAGTTGAGTAGAACCACCTCTATACCCTCGTCTTTGAGTGACTCGATCGCCTGGGTTCCGGAGTAGTCAAACTCTGCTGCTTGACCTATTACTATGGGACCTGAGCCTAAAATTAAAACTTTTTTAATTGATGTATTTTTAGGCATGACTATTCTCCACTAAGCATGTTTATAAATTTATCGAATAAGAAGTTTGTATCCGAAGGACCGGGGTTTGCCTCTGGGTGATATTGAACTGAAAAGGCATTGAAATACTTGTGTTCTAATCCTTCAACAGTATTGTCATTTAAGCTGGTTTGACTGACAGTTAAGTCAGTAGCCTTTACTGTTTCAGCGTCAACCGTATACCCATGATTTTGTGAGGTTATAAACACTTTACTTGTTTCGATATCTTTAACAGGGTGGTTAGAGCCTCTGTGACCAAATTTTAGTTTATGAGTTTTGCAGCCATTGGCCAAAGCAAAGACTTGGTGGCCCATGCAAATTCCAAAAAGTGGATATGCTGATTGCAGCTCTCTGATAGTTGGAAGTGTCTCTTCAAGTTCTTTAGGATCACCAGGTCCGTTCGATAACACAATTCCATCAGGTTCTTGAGCCTGTATGTCTGCAAAGGTAGAGTCCCAGGGCATTAGGACTACATCACACTTTCTACTAAGTAGGGAAGACACAATGCTTTTCTTACATCCAAAGTCCAAAACCACAACACGTCTTTCACCCCCTGAAGAGTGATGTACTGGATTCTTTGTAGAAACCTTTTTAACCTGTCCAGTAAGGGATGATTTAAAGTATTCTTTAACTTCTTCAGCCCTCGTCTCATCACTTGCGAACACACCTTTAAGTGCTCCCTGACTTCTTATGATCTTAACCAACTTTCTTGTATCAACACCACTCATAGCGGGAATGTTGTGTCTAATAAGAAATTCTTTGATACTTCTTTTCCCTTTCCAGTGGCTAGGTTGTTCACAAAATTCTTTCGCGATAATGCCCTTACAACTTGGTTTTATGCTTTCATAGTCATCAATGCTTACTCCATAGTTGCCTATTAGAGGATAAGTCATTGTGACTATCTGGTCACAGTAGCTCGGATCTGTGAAAACCTCTTGGTAGCCACTCATTGCAGTATTAAAGACTACTTCGCCGAGGATCTCTCCTGGCCCAACAGGCGCTCCATAGCTCTCGCCCTGAAAAACATCGCCACTTTCAAGAATAAGTTTCATTCGCTCTCCATGATCCAATCTAATATTGCCATGCGTGTATAAACGCCATTTTCCATTTGCTTAAAAATTCTAGAAGATGGATGCTCAACTAGGGCCGCTTCAATTTCAACATCTCGGTTTACTGGCCCTGGGTGCATTATGATACTTTTTGGATTCAATAGTGCGACTCGCTTTTTGTTAAGGCCAAAAGTTTCGTTATAGTTTGTGAGTGGAAGTTCAAATGCTTGATGTCTTTCATGTTGAACTCTCAAAAACATTGCGACGTCACACGCTGGAAGTGCTTGGTCTAGTGTCGTGGTCGCACAGTTTTTGGGCAGATCTTTTGAATCAGGCAGAAGCTCTTGCGGTCCTGATAAAAGAACTTTGGCTCCCAATAAACTCAAGGCCGCAATATTTGATTTTGCTACTCTGGAGTTTGCGATATCACCACAAATACTTACTGTAAGATCCTTTAGACGACCGAACTCTTGTTGAATTGTAAACAAATCCAATAAAGATTGAGAGGGGTGTTCATACTTTCCAGCACCTGCATTTATAACTCTGAACTTAAATTTGTCCTTAATAGAGTGAATAAAGTTGTCATCAGAGTGGCGAATTATCGCAATTTCTACTCCGAGTGCTTCAAACGTACGCAAGGTATCGTTTAAACTTTCTCCTTTTGATAGGCTTGAAGAACTGGAGTCAAAGTTTAGGACATGTGCTCCTAGACGTTTCAAGGCCAGCTCAAAAGAGAACTTTGTTCTAGTACTGTTCTCAAAGAAAATGTTGGCACATGCCATTGAGTCTAAAGTTGGGGGAATGTTTTTTTTATTTTGGACTTGGTGAGAATAAAAACGGGACTTTTCCAGAATGGAAAAAATATCATTGGAGCTTAAATCATTAATACCTGTTAGATGCCTGATTTAAAGACTCCTCTTGAAAAATAAAATGTAAATTATTGGGATTGAATTTGTGGGCTTGTGAAAAAAAGAATAGAATTGACTCGGCCGTCAGGTTCGTAGAAGAAATGATTTTAAGCGTTGTCGTCAAACTTTTCATCTCACTTTGTCAGTTTTTCTAAGGTTCTCGATTTTAAAATCAATTGGCAAGTGAAAAGTTGAGTATAATTATGAATAATGAAAAATTTCAATTGGTTTCAAACTTTGACCCACAGGGTGACCAGCCTGCGGCGATTAAAGCGATATCTTCAGCATTTGATAATGGTGAGAAGTATCAAACACTTTTAGGTGTTACTGGCTCTGGTAAAACATTTACAATGGCCAATATTATTCAAAAACTTCAGAAGAAAACTTTAATCCTAGCTCCGAATAAGACTCTTGCAGCTCAGTTGTTTGGAGAGTTTAAAGAATTTTTTCCAAATAATGCTGTTGAATATTTTGTTTCCTATTATGACTATTACCAGCCAGAAGCTTATGTTCCAGGTTCAGACACGTATATTGAAAAAGATTCGAGTATCAATGACGAAATTGACAAGTTAAGACATTCCGCAACTAGAAGTATTCTGGAAAGAGATGATGTCATCGTTGTGGCAAGTGTCTCCTGTATTTACGGTATAGGGTCTCCTTCTGAATATCAAGGACAGAGAATCGACCTATTTGTTAATGAAGAATACGAAAGAGATGAGCTTCTAAGAAAGCTAGTTGCCATCCAGTATCAAAGAAACGACATTGATTTTAGCAGGGGAACCTTTAGGGTCAGAGGTGACACTGTTGAAATCTTTCCGGCCTACGAAGATAGTAATGTTATTAGACTCGAATTCTTTGATGATGAAATCGACGGAATTTACATTGTTGACCCACTAAGGGGAAAGATTCTTCAGCAAATACCAAAAGTTTCGATTTATCCATCTTCTCATTACGTTGTTAGCGAAAATAAATTAAAAACCGCATTGGGAACCATCCAAGAAGAGCTCAGAGAAAGAATTCAACAATTAGAGGAGAATAATAAGCTTGTAGAGAAGCAGCGTATCGAACAAAGGACTATGCTTGACCTGGAAATGCTCGAGGAAATGGGGTTTTGTTCCGGTATTGAGAACTATTCAAGACACTTAACAGGTTCAATGCCAGGGGATCCACCACCAACTCTTATTGATTATTTTGACAAGGACTTTCTTCTTATGGTTGACGAGTCCCACATCACAATTCCTCAGATTGGAGGAATGTATAGAGGGGATAGAGCTAGGAAGGAAACACTTGTAGAGCATGGATTTAGATTGCCAAGTGCGCTAGACAATAGACCATTAAAGTTTGATGAGTTTGAAGAAAGACTGGATCAAATTCTTTATGTATCTGCAACCCCAGGAAACTTTGAGCTTGAAAAAACTGGTGGTGAGTTCGCTGAGCAAATTATTAGACCAACTGGACTCCTTGACCCTGTTGTGGAGGTTAAGGATGCTTCATCTCAAGTTGACGATTTGTTGATTGAATCAAAGAAGGTAATTTCAAAAGGTTTTAGAGTTCTGATAACAACTCTTACTAAAAAACTCGCTGAAGAATTAACGAAGTACTATAAAAGTGCAGGTATGCGTATCAGATATCTTCACTCTGATATTGATACAATTGAAAGGATGGAAATACTCAAGGCCTTAAGAGAAGGGGAGTTTGATATTCTTGTTGGGATTAACCTTTTGAGAGAGGGACTTGATTTACCTGAAGTTGCACTCGTGGGCATTTTAGATGCAGATAAAGAAGGATTTCTACGCTCTAACCGAAGTTTAATTCAAACCATAGGGCGGGCGGCCAGAAACTCCGAGGGAAGGGTTATTTTGTATGCCTATAAAATAACAAGGAGCATGCAAGAGGCGATGGACACGACTAAAGATAGAAGAATCCGACAGGAACAGTACAATAAACAACATGGAATAACTCCTCAGACAGTTCTTAAGAAGATCAGTGGAGGTGTTATTGATGTTCTGCGCAAGAGTAAGTCAAAAGGAAAGGGTAAGAAGGAAAAACAAAAAGAATTTGCCTCCGAACTTAATCCTGAGGCAATTGATGCTAAAATAAAAGAACTAAAAGTTGAAATGAAAGAGGCCGCCAAGAATCTAGAGTTTGAAAAAGCGGCACAGTTAAGAGACGAGATAAAAGAATTGACGAGTGTAAGGATGATTGTTTGAAAATAGCTTTGCTACTACCATTTATTTTCTTTAACACGTATGCCGCAAGAACCTCGGAATCTTTTTTGGTTACTGTGGAAGACCAGAGAATTGGTGTGATAGCGCCTAAAAATGCTGTGGATACTGCAACAATTGTTGTGAAAAATAAGACTTTTGATAAGGTCATATCTGAGATTAAAACCCCTGACAAAGTACTTAAAAGATTTACCCTTTTTCCCTCTGGGATGAAGGATTCAACATTTACTTTGACAGTTGACTTTAGCAAGGCGAAGAAAGTCTATTACGCTCCCATCTCTCCACCTTTTCAAGAAATACCCCTAGAGTTTTCAAAAGGAAGTTATGAAGTTCCTTAAAAGGCGTAGAAAAGCTAAACGTGTAATCCTGTCTATTTCAGATCTACATTTAGGTGCAGGAGAAGAAATAAAGGGGCGAAAAAACTCTCTGGAAGACTTTCACTCTGATGAAGAACTTGTTCAGTTTTTTGAATACTACAGTTCAGGGGAGTACCAGAACAAGGAAGTAGAAATTGTCATAAATGGTGATTTCCTCGACCTACTGGCCGTTCCATATGTGACTTATTTTGACGATGAGTATTGGAGTGAAAAGGCCTGTCTTGAGAAGTTGGAGTTGATTATCAAAGGACACCCTGAAGTCTGGGAAGCTATGAATGAGTTTCTTGGTGCTAAAAATAAAAAAATTGTCT
>Ga0208203_1000564_pt1 | contig 16362 bp, 17 predicted proteins | sample DeeseametaMP2914_FD_184167 | JGI IMG/M metagenome (GOLD analysis project Ga0208203, IMG submission 184167) | Marine microbial communities from the Deep Atlantic Ocean - MP2914 (SPAdes) | ecosystem: Environmental > Aquatic > Marine > Oceanic | place: West of Santa Cruz de la Palma, Atlantic Ocean...
AAGAGCGCGTTAGTGGTGTTTCCCTCGATGAAGAGACTGCCAACATGGTTCGCTTTCAACATGCCTACGATGCTGCAGCAAAAGTTATGGCCACGGCAAACGAGATGTTTGACACTGTTCTGAGTATTAAAAGGTAAGAGATGACACGGGTATCGGAAAATAGTTCATCACATTCTCTTAAATACAGCCTTGGAAAAACCAAGGAAAAAATGGAGAACCTTCAACTGAAAGGTTCCACTCTTAAAAGTATTACTCGCCCTAGTGATAATCCGATCTCAAATATTGAGGCTATGAGCCTTCAATCGCGAATCAAAAATAACGAGCAATATATTCGAAACTCTGAATATGCCGAACTCTATTTAACTTCAACCGAAAAGTCTCTTGAGCAAACTATTGAGATCTTAAATAAAGCAAAAGAAATCGCCATCGCGCAATCGAGTGATTTCTATGACGAAAATATTCGAAAAAATGTCTCTAACGAAATAAGACAACTTAGAAATCAAGCTCTTTCCATCGCCAATAAAAGAGTAGGAAGCCGATATCTCTTTGGCGGCTATAAGACTCTCACAAAACCCTTCACCCAAGAGGGTGACTACCAGGGCGACCAAGGAAAGATCACTGTAGAAATCAGTAAAGACTTCTTCATACCCATCAATCTCAATGGTAAAGAAGTTTTCTATGCAAGCGACGACACCTCAAGCAAGCAGCCAAACCCCTTTGAAAAAGTTAGTCCTCAAGATGGTATCCCTCCAGAGTATCGAAAAGATAGGGATGTAGACCAAGAGATGATGAACGAGCGCGACCTTGCCAGCGTTCAAGAACAGGATTCCAAATATCAAACCCGAGAAAATATCTTCTCTCTTCTTGATGGACTCACCTCCTCCCTTGAAAATAACGATCCCTCGTATACGCAAAGTCTTCTTGAGAAATTCGACACAGCGACAAATAGACTCGTTACTATGCGCACAAAAATAGGCTCGATAATGAATAGTATCGAGACCTCTAAGATTGCTAATGAGGACGAGAAAATTGGTGCAGCGACCCGTAAAAGTAATCTTATGGACGCCGATATTACTGAACTCTTTAGCGACATCTCGCGTCAGCAAAATATTCTCAAGGCGACCTACCAATCCAGCCGTGGATTCATGAACCAGAGACTCCTCGACTTTCTTAGGTAAAATTTACACCAGCTCTTTAAATGTCTTAACTCTTTAGATAGTACTCCTCAAACTTAATTTTTTTACTTGCCTTTAAGTTTTGCAGGTAATATATGAAGGTTTCGGACCGAATCAGGAAGGTTCAGGAATCCTATTTGAGGGAACATTTATGTTAGTTTTGACACGGAAGCTAGGCGAAAGTATTGCAATTGACGATCACATTAAGATTGTTGTGGTGCAAATTAAAGGTAAGCAAGTAAGACTTGGGATCAAGGCTCCTAAAGAGACCAAAATCCATCGAGAAGAGGTTTACCAGGCCATTCAAGACCAAAACACCGAAGCCTCCCAAAGTGATTTAAGTAGCTTATCCGACCTCACTTCAGATCTTAAGAAGAAGTAAATTCCCACTTGCTTTCTCGATTTGCTGACTGCTAGAATCAATTACCATGGCCGTTTGGTCCTATATTGGAGGCAGGTAAGTGAAAATCAACACCACACGTTTCGGAGAACTTGAAGTAGAAAAAAAGGACGTTATCGTCTTCAAAGAAGGTCTACTTGGTTTCGAAAACCTTAAAAAGTTTTTTATTGTTGATCCAGGTGATCAAACTCTTATTCTTTGGTTTCAGTCTGCAGAAGATCCTGCAACTGCTTTCCCAATTATTGAACCTAAAATCTTTCAACCTAACTACGTAGTTAAGCTTCTTCCTGCCGAACTTAATTCACTAGACCTTGAAAGTATTAACGATGCTAGTGTTTACACCATCCTTACAATTCCAAAAGTTGTCACAGAGATGTCTGCAAACCTTAAAGCTCCAATCGTAATTAACAACAAAACTAAAGTAGCTCGTCAAATTGTCCTTCAAGACAGCAAGTTAGAAGTACGTTGTAAGATGTATAAAGAACTTAAGAAATACATTGTGAGCTATGCTTCAGATGATAGCAACAGAACTACTGCTAGCGCTCCTTCTGTTACATCTCCATCAGACGCACAAATATCCTCAACTGAGCCTTCTGTTACTGAAGAGCAAGGTCCCACTAAAGATTTATAAGAAGTTTATTTAACACAATAAAAAAAAGCCTGCTTACGAGCAGGCTTTTTTATTTCTGATTTCTATTTTCGAACTTAGCTAAGCGATGTTTCTGTGGCCGTACGAGAGAGATTCAAGTACATGAGGGCCTCATCATTTCTTGGGTCTTTTGTTAAAATCTTTTCCCATTCAGATTGTGCCTCTAGAATTTTCCCTGTTCCATAAAGAAGAACACCTAGAGCGACTCTTGCGGGAATAAAATTTGGCTCTTCATTCTTGAGCTTTTGAAGTTCATCGAAAGCCTTATTCACAAAGCCTTTCTTAGCATAAGTCTTTGCTATTTTTATTCTTACTTCCAAGTTTGTTGCATCGAGGTTTTTGACTTTATTATATTCAAAGAGTGCCTCATCTAACCTATTATAGGTAAAGTACATTTCTGCTAATTCAAAGTGCTTAGCCGCAAACTTCTTATTAATATGCCCATCTTCTAAGAAGCTATTATCATTGCCTGACTTTACTCTCTGGTTCGCAACCTCAAAGATTCTCTTTGCTTCTTCGTACTGTCCGATATCGTTGTAGAGTACTGAAAGACTGATGGAAGCATCGGTGTGAGTTGGGTCCAAACTCAGGCATTTATTAAAGCCTTTGATTGCTTTTCCGACCTCACCCTTAAGATGAAATATATTCGCCATTAAGAAGTAGGTCTTAGCAAGAAGTGTTTTATCGTCCTTCTCTTCTTCAATAATTTCGTTGAGGAGGATAATTGCCTTTTTATACTCTTGTTGATCAAAGAACTCTTTTGCTTTTCTATAGCTTTCGTTTCTTCTCAAAGATCTCACCTATCTCTCCTAGTTTTGAGCAGTACAGTTATCAAGAGCTTGTGCTAAATCCTCTTTTGAGTCATCAGCGATCAAATCTAAATAAAGGGCCTTATGCTTAAGGCAGTATGTTTTATCTTCCAGCTCATTTGAAGCTTTAATGGCTCTAATCATCGCATGAGCTCTGATTCCTGGCTCCTTAAACTCGCTAATAATATTTTCATATCTAAAGCGAGCGGCATCATATACTCCGGTCTTATAATAGAAATCAGCTATGTACTGCTCTTTTGACCTCAGCATTTCTTTACAGTCTTCAATGCGAGAAGTTGCATTCTTTGCGTACTCACTTTGAGGAAAAACCCTTAAAAGTTCTTTAAAATGTTTAATTGCTTCAAAGGCACTGCTTAAGTCACGATCATGAGTATCTGGTAATTGACGATAGAATGATTCTCCAATTTTCCAGGTTACGTAATCCACTTTTTTATGGCGAGGGTGAAAGTCCTTGAAAACAATATAGGCTGCGGCCGCCTCTGCGTAATTCTCTTGCTTGAAGAGAACGTCAGCTCCAAGGAGCTCCGCAAAAGTAGCATAGTAACTATAAGGGTATTTACTGCGGATTCTATTAAGCTTCTCAGTAGCGAGAATATAGCGTCCAACTTTAACTAAACTTTCAGCTTCTTTATAAAGTTTTTCAGCTTCAGTTTTGCCCGTAGGTCGAGGTGTTGCACACCCGACTAGCAAACTGAGAACGAGACCAATCAAATATATTTTATGCATAGCTATACCCATGAGGATTTCTCTCTATCCTATCAATTCTTAACAAATATCGTCAAAATGAAAGAGACTTACTCTTGGTAAATTTCCTTGTAAACCTCTTGTAGGATTAACTTAACAGCTGCTGCCAGTGGAATAGAGATAACCATTCCCACAACCCCAAGCCACTGGGAGCCGAGAATAACGCTGGCCACAACAGTTAGAGGATGGAGATCAACAACTTTAGAAACAAGGATGGGAAAAACAATAGCAATATCAATAGCATTCGCTACTAGGTAGAGAATTATGATTGCTCCAAGTGTTGTCCCGGTTCCATACTCAGCTAAGGCAAAAACAAGGGCCGGAATAAAGCCAAAAATAGGGCCGACATAAGGGATTATATTGGTAAAGGCAGCCAAAAGACCAAAAAGAAGGGCAAAGCGCACCTCCAGAATGAGTAACCCTGACGTGATTGTTATGCCTACAATTGAAGCTTCAACAAATTTGGCAAAAATATAATCACCTAGTTTTTTGTTGAACTGATGGGAAAGAAAATAAAACCTCTCAAATATTCTATTGGGTGTTAATTTGAGTATCCCCTTTTTAAAAATTGATCCATCCTTTAGCAGAAAAAAGACAACTAAAGGAATGAGAAAGACCCATTCAATTACCGATGCTAAAAGAGTGGGAAGATTCAGGAGAATTCTCGTTGTTTTAGATCTTACCCACTCTAATCCTTGGTAGAGATATTTATCACCTAATTCAAAGCTAGTTTTTTCTTTTACTAAAAACTGAAAGTCCTCATAGTTTTTTACGACGTATCTTTCAATTTTAGGAAGATAATACTGAATATTTTCAACTTCCGATGTCACTGTCGGCACAATTTTTACAAAGGGATAAGTAGAAAAGAAAATCACTGAAGTGAAGACAATCCAAACGGCGCCTGTTCTATTAATTCCCAGCTTCTCTAACGTCGGAATCGCTGGAGAGATGATGAGAAAGATCACATAACCGAGTAACAACGGAATGCTAACCCTTGGCATTAAGGCTAACACAGCTAAGAAAACAACTATCGAGCCGAGGAAGAAAAAAAGTTTTACCCCTTCACGTGGGACACGCTGTCTTGAATCAGGCATTCGCGTCCTTTTCATAAGAGCTTAGTTTGAACTTAAGCTCCTGAACTTCTCTTGTAAGATTAAATAATCTGTTCGCAACAATGAGGCTAACCGACTGCAGAAGTTTCGCCGCTATTAAGGGATAGGTGTTAATAAGTTCTTCAACATCAGGCTTAAAGATCCCCAATAGCTCACAACCCTGGCGGCTTATCGCAGAACCATTTCTTACACTGGTTTCCTGTAAGAGAGCGAGTTCACCAAAGTAATCCCCCTTCTCAAGAGTCAAAATGTGGCGGTTTCCTCCTTGCCCTTCATTGGATTCAGGAGAAATCGAATCTACGACGATGTCCGTGTAGCCATTAAAAATCAAATAGAAACCAACACCCAATTCCCCTTGCTTAAATATAGTCTCGCCAGGAGAGAATTTTCTGTGGTGGAGAAACTTAGCAAAAATACGCAGTTCATTTTCACTGAAATTACTAAAGACACCCATCTTTCTCAAAAAACGTGGAATGGTATCTTTCTTACGGCCGACAAGAGGGTTAGATTGCCAGAAGTACTTGAGAACTGAAATCTCTATTCTCTCAGGTAACTTTTCATGGCCGTTAATTTTCTCTTTAATTTCTTTTTCGTAACTCAAGTTTTATCCTCAATAAAATGCGATATCTGCTTTGGGAACCCAACCTTGAATGGCCTTAGGTGAAATGACGTAATACCAATCTGCCTTGGATTCCCCTATAATCACCCGACTTCCTTCTGCAATTTCACCATAATCTGTAAAAACCTGAGAGGGGCCTTCAAATACTCTCACCGTTTTAAGAACGATTGCTGAACTATAAAGATTATCCAAAATCATTTTTGTGCTAAGAGGCACTATTCCTAAAATTAAGACGAGTGATGCCGTGGCAACACTCTTTAAAAGGTTCTTTCGCACCGCCAGTAAGCCCGCTGAACAGATGACAGCAGCGAGGATGAAGAAGAAAGTAACTGGTGTATCTAATACTTTTGCTGTCAAAGACTCTAGGATATCTTTTGATTTTGTCGGGTCATAGACCTGAGGTTGAGCGATGACGATATCCAGGTTCTTATAGACCATAGGAAAACTAAAAGATTCTTTCTTCGCCTTTTCCAGATGGAGCCGTGCTGGCCCAAGTTCATTTTTCTTTAAATGAAGTGAGCCCAGATTATAATGAAATAGACCTGGGTCTAAATCATCACGTCCCTCTCTTATCGTCTCAAGAGCTGATTCATAATCAGCCTTTAAATATAAGTCTTTCGCTGTATTTAAAATTTCAGATGAGTTATCTTTGGCCATGGTATTATTATTATGGGCTAGTAATAAGAGTTCAAGTAAGCAAAATTAGGTTCCTATGAGTACAATTGAAGAGCATTCCCATCAACTATTTACCTCCCTTCTTAAAGCTAGTCGAAACTACGAAAGTTTTGATTTTGAAGGATTAAAATACGCAACAGGCACAGGTCCTAAATTCACTTCGTCCGACGGAACAACCTTTTTTGACTTCACCGGGCAAAATGGACTCTTAGGCTATGGTCACCCGTTAAGCTTTAAAATTAACCTTATTCGCCTTCTCAATGACCGAATACCTAAAGACGATACGGGCCAAAAAAAGGAATGTGAATCTCTTCTTTCAAAACTTATTGGACAAAATATTTTTATCACTTATCCCCAAAAAGACGCCGAAAACTTATTTGCTGGGCGCTCTTGTGAGTTCCTGAGTAAAAAGCTTAGCGACAATCACTACAACTTAGTTGGATTATTTTCTAAACCCATTGGGATTTCTTTTGTTGAAAAGGATTACCGCGAGGACATGACTGAAATTCTTATGACGTTAAACTTCCTCACTAAGGGGCAGTTCTATGGGAAAAATGGCCTCATTAGGCAAAGACAAACACAGCTTGAACAGGCTTTTAACTCCTTAAACTCTGTTAAAAGAATTGATGGACTTGAAGTTGAACTCGAAACAGAATCCTTACCGGAACATTTTTTACTTTACTGCCATAGTCCTAACTTGATGCGCTTTCCCCTGTCTTTTAATGATGATCTTCTTCGTGAGATCACTTCTTTTATGGATTAGTTATGTTTGTCATAAGAAATGTAAACTTAAAGGATTTGGAAGATATTTTTGAGCTGAGCCAACTCATGCAGTTCATCAATATTCCAAATGATAAAGATCTCCTTGAGACCAAGATCCAAAAAAGTCTTAAAAGTTTCAAAGGGGAGCTCTCAAAAGAAGAGAGTACCTACATTTTTGTCCTCGAGGATCTTCAAAAAAAGAAAGTTATCGGAATCTCATTAATCCATGGTTTACATGGTACAGAAGAGGAACCTCACTTCTATCTGACAGTGGGCCAAGAGCATAAATATAGCCAATCCTTAAACACTGGCTTTATTCATGGGACCCTAAAGTTTGGTCACACAACAAAAGGTTTTACTGAAATAGGTGGATTGGTTCTTAATCCAACCTATCGAGGACATGAGCAAAAGCTTGGGAAAGCTCTCAGCTTTGCGCGTTTTCTCTTTATCGGTCAAAACAAAAGCCTCTTTACCGACACCATCCATGTCGAGCTTATGCCCCCTTTTGACAGCGAGGGAAAATCACCTCTTTGGGAAGCGGTAGGCCGTCAGTTTCTTAATATGAACTATCATGATGCTGATATCCTCTCTCGAAAAAACAAAGAGTTTATCCTTTCTCTCTTCCCTCATGACACTATCTACGAAGCACTTCTCCCCCTAGCGGCAAGAGACGCTATTGGAAAAGTTGGTGAGCAAACGGCTCCTGTTAAGACAATGCTCGAATCTATCGGATTTGAATATGTTAACGAAGTTGATCCCTTTGATGGCGGACCACACTATAGAGCCGCCTTAGACAAGATTACTAAAATTAATCAAATCAAATCATATACGGTAGTATCTAAGAGTTCGGATAAGAAGCAGTGTTTTCTTCTTTCTACTCAACACCCTGAGTATACTTTTTATTGTCCACTGTTAAGCGGTCAAGAAACTCAAGGTGAGAATGGAGATGAGCTTACTATCGATCCTAAAATTGAAAAAGAAAAATTTATCACCCAACCTAGCGGTCTTGGGTTTAGCTATTAGAGGTATCTATGAAGTTTGAAATCAAAGGTAATTATTTCTTCGGTCGCTACAATACGGCATCTCAAAAAGGTCACGACGGTATCGAGCACTTTATTAAACGGGAATGTCCAAGTGATCTCGATACGATCTTGTGGGAAATGCCAATTGTATACGGGCAAGTTGATGACGTCGTTGAGAGCTCGGTTGAAGGGTATAAATTCTGGAGAAAACTACCCCTAGAGGAGAGAATAACTTTCTTAAAGAAATTTCAAGAACAAGTAAAAAAGCGCAAAGAACAAATGGCTGAGGCCATATCTTTAGAAATGGGCAAACCCCTATGGGAAGCGACAGGAGAAGTTAATAGTGTCATAGGTAAAGTCGACATAACGATCAATGATAGTCTGCCAAGAGTAGCCGACAAAAGCTATGACGAGATAATGCCTGGAGTTCGCGGTGCCCTTTCCTATCGTTCCCTTGGTCCTTGTCTTATTATTGGGCCCTTTAATTTTCCATGCCACCTGGCGAATACTCAGATTTTAAGTGCACTTATCACAGGTAATTCAGTTATCTTTAAGCCCTCTGAAAAAACGGCTTATAGTGCCCAAATACTTATCGACTGTTTTCACGAAGCCGGTTTTCCAAAAGGAGTCATCAACCTTATTCAAGGAGATGGCGAAATTGGAAGAAGGCTTCTCAACTTTAAAGAGATCAAAGGTGTTTACTTCACAGGAAGTAAAGAAGTTGGATTAAACATCCTCAAATCGACTCACTCTGACCTAACAAAGCTAGTGGCCCTAGAGCTTGGAGGTAAAAATCCAGGTATTATCCATAAAGATGCCAATAAAGAAGTTGCCCTCGAAGAGATGATAAAAGCCTGTTACCTGACAAGTGGACAGCGCTGTACTAGCAATAGCATCACCTTCATTCATAAAAGTATTGCCGAAGAGTTTATTCAGCAATTTCATAGCATTAGTAAGAAAATTATCATTGATCATCCCATGGACTTTGAAAAAGAACCTTTCATGGGCCCTCTTGTTGACCAACGCGCAGTTGATGCTTACCTAACCTTTATGGGAATGGCCAAGCGTGAAGGCTTTGAAGAGATTATGCGAGGAAAGCAAATTACTAAAAAGCACCAAGGGTATTATGTGACACCATCTATTCATTTTAGTGAAGAGTGGAAAAGTGACAGCCATTTTCTTTCGAGTGAAATCTTTGGTCCAAATTGTACTTTTGTTACTTATGAAAATATTGAAGAAGCTATCGAAATGGCCAACCAATCAGAATACGGTCTGGCTGCAGGTATCTTTACTCAAGATGAAACCATCTTTAGAAAGTGTTTTGAAGACATTGAAGCCGGCCTAATTAACTGGAATCGATCGACTTGTGGAGCCAGCCCTAAACTTCCCTTTGGTGGTTTAAAAAACAGTGGTAACTATCGTCCTGCTGCTGTGGCAATGATTGATAGCTGTGTTCAGCAAAAAGCTAGCTTACAAATGCAAGAAGTTAGTCCAAGTGGACTAAATAGCATTAAAGGTATTGACCTTTAGGCTTGCTTCTTATTAACGAGAACACCTTGACGAGAGGAGAGGGAGAAGTCTTCTTCTTTTCCTTTCGTGTGCTTTAACTCTACAGCATTACTATCTTTATAAAGAGATAAAACTTCCATCGATTTTATTTTTGAATAAGAAGCAAAGAGCTTTTTCTTTTGTTCGAGAATTAAGGTACTTGTTTGTTGTTTTGAAGAAAAGCCTTTGATCTTGGGAAATCTTTTAGGTCCTAGAACCTTTTTGTCCATTTCCGCAAAGACCTTGGAGTATTGTTCTATAAGGGCATGGACCCTCTGACCAGCCTGAAAAGTGAGCGGCTCAGTGATCACCTCACCTTCATCGAAAGGAAGAATTTTTGCTTCATTTAATTCACTTTCTTCTTCATCTTCGATTTGAGCTTTTTCGATAATAGACTTGTAATCTTCACCCCTAAGGCTAGATTCAACAAGTAAAGAGAGGTCGACTTTCTTCTTACCTGAAGAAGAGACCGTTAAATCAGCAATTTCCTCTGGAGTAAGAATCCTAAGCAGATTCCTTACCAGTTCACCTTTGAACTCCATAATATTCCTCAATCTTGTATCGGTTTATTCTGCAATTAACTTGAGCGATCCTGTCAAGCAATACGGGTTTTCAGGCACTTAGGTTTTTACCCATTTGTTATTTTCACACTTTACAGTAGACAAGAGAAAAGAAGTCTTTTATAAAAGGAAGCTCATGAAAATGGATTGGAGTGTGGCGCAGCGGTAGCGCAGCGGACTGTTAATCCGTTGGTCGCGGGTTCGAATCCCGCCACTCCAGCCACTTTCATATCCTTTTCCTAAATCGCTAGGACAATCCCATGGAATTAAAAAAAAATATCTCAAACTCTAATGCATTAGAGGGTCATTCTACTTTTGTTGAAGAAAGCTATCTTCAATTCCTTAGCGAAGTCAGAGAAGATATTGGCGAGGGACATGAAAGCGAACATCTTAGTGCCGACTTTCAAGATGAATTGAGGGAAATCATTTTCCAAAAAGATCTTGATTCTTATCATCCCCTTAAATTCTATTGGCTAAATCTTATTGATAAACTCGTTGATACTCTTGCTTTAATCGAAGAAGAGCTCAATGAGCCTAGTGATCTCATTGGTGTTTTCTCTGAATCTGATCTACTTGGCTTTATTGTTGAAAGGCTAGAAGATAAAGCTGAAATTGAAACTATCTTTGAAGAAATTTTAGAGATGCAAGAGCTACAAATCGTAAGTTTCTACTATCTTCATATCAATACGCAAGAGTGGCAGCCAGAGGGACCCGTTAGCTATCGTCCCGTCACAGAGCTCGGAGAAGGCTTTGGCCATCTTGTTCTCGGTCAACAGAAAAAGCATTGCTATGTTAGTGAGCTAACTACAGAAGCCGTTTTTCCAATCGTTGGGTACTTCCCTGACCAAGGAAAAATACAAGTCCTTGTTGACGATAAGGTTATCGAGCATGGATTCGATACACTTCACCAAACTTCAGATGGTATTGATATCCTTGCAGGTCTTTCTGAAAATGGGGCGCCTTCCCTTGATCACCTCGATAAAATCAAAAAAGCATCCCAAGTCTTAAGTAAATTAACGCCTGAACTTTGGAATTTATTTAAAACTTATACTCAGAATATTGTCCCGATTTTTGAGGAAGAGCTTGTAAGCTTCTCAATGGCAACCCTCCCCGGCTATTCGTCAATCAATATGGCCAATAGAGATTTTGTTGATATGACAGATGACCTTCTTCATGAAAATGGTCATCACTTCTTAAATGCCCTTTTAGAAGGGGAAGAAGAGATCATATTTGAGGATGATGACAAAATTTTCTTTTCCCCATGGCGTAGAAGCTTAAGGCCAATCAGAGGTCTTTATCATGCTGTTGTGACTTTTTACTGGGCTTACCGCCTTTTCAAAGAACTTTCCCTGGCTGAGAATCTTGATCAATTTTTCACCAAAGATGAAGTTCAGAAAATTCACATGCGCTTTCTTGAGGAAGCAGAGCTCATCCGCCAATGCCATGAAGATCTTGAAAAGGCCTATCAGATGGAAAAAATCACTGACTTTGGTAAACAAATTATCGATGAAGTTTTAAGCGAAGTTGAAAGGGATAAAGCTATTGAAGAGAAAAGCTGGACTATACTTTCAGAAGCATCTCGCTCAGAACTAAAAGAACAGCTGCAAGAGGTCTCTAAAGCCCGCTTAGCTTAGCCTGCATCTCATTAGCAGGCATTAGGTCTCCTTGAGCTGAAGCAATCTCTATGCCCCTCTTAAAGACCTCTCTCGCCTTATCTTTATTCTCAGTATTCAAAAAGACCTTTCCTAAGAGAAGATAAGCTACTGAATAATTTTTATCGATGCTAATCACTTTCTCTAAAAGAGGTATCGACTTTTCAGCTTCTCCTCTTTGAAAGTAAATATCTGCTAAACCATAGTTCGCGAGATTATCATCAGGATCTATCTCGAGAACTTGTTTGAACATATCAAACCGGCGTTCGATCTCAGCCTCTTCTGCTTTCTTCTGCTCTTCTTTCGCCTTTTTTTGTTGTGCCTCTTTACCATATTGAGAAAAACTCTTTACTGTTGCCTGTGCTTTTTCTTCCTCAGCTTCTTCAATTTTTCCAAGACGCATATAAAAGAGGCTCTTATTTGTGTGGGCCATTACAGAGTCAGGATTGGCTTCTAGAACTTTATCCATGAACTCTATTCCCTCCTGAAACTTCTCCTGCCTTCCTAGAATAACGCCAATCGCTTCGTAGGCATCTTCGTAATCTGGACTTAGTTTTACAACAGCCTTAAGGAGATTAATCGCTTCCTCTTCATTATCAGACTGAAAAAGACTTACGGCTTTTTCATAGAGGTCTTGAACAAAACTCTCATGATTGAATTCGCCACCAAGAGGAATATACTCAACCTCACCCATAAAAGAGCTTTCAGTGCATACTAGGGTTAACTCTTTACCTTGAACTCTATGATTACGAATAAGCGACACAATAAGATAAGCCTGTCCCTTGAAATTGATGAAATCAATTATTTTTCCAGCAGCCTTTCCCTCAACGGAAAACTTCTCACCAGAATTTCCCCTTTGGGCTTGATCTCCCTTTAATTTTATTGCAACAGGAAAGTAAGCTCCCCCACGTCTTGTCTCAATTTTTGAAACTGTTTCTTGGCCTAAAAAACAGCCTTTATCCAATGAGACGCCTTTGAAATTTAAAATAGTATCAGTGACTAAGGTGCCTATGGTGACATTCTTACCAAGAACAGGTGCACCTCCAAGGACAAGAAGATCTTGATAGGTTTCTTTATTTAATTCTTCAAAGTCCTCTAGGGCCTTGCATGGCTCGAGAATAACCTTAGCAGGAAAATTTGCCAGGATGCCAGAATATGAGGAGTTTAATTCTTCAAAGCTCCATACGACGATAGGAGTTACTTTATGATCCTCGATAGTAAGGTCATCCATGATGATGTACTTTTCAAGGTCAGCTTTTAAATCTTCTTTTAGCTCTTGTGGTACAAGAGCTATAAATCCCTCAACGCCTTTTAATAAATAAAAGTAGGACTGGACTCTTCCCCCTCGGTCGAGGCGGCATTGAAGTTGAAAGCTATTATTTTCAAGCTTGCTTATGTCATTCGTAAGCTGCCCCTGTAAAAACCTTTCAGCATCAGGGCCACAAATGAGGAGTGCTTCGTATTCACTATCAAGATTAAAATACTTATTTTGTAGTTCTCGCAATGAACGACCTATACAGAAAAAGATTCGCCACAACCACAAGTATTGGCAGCGTTAGGATTTATAAAGACAAAACCTTTTCCATTGAGACCATCTTTAAAATCAAGAGTGACCCCTTTTAAATAAATTGATGATTTCAAATCTATATAAACCTTCACACCATTAAAATCGAGGACATTGTCTTTCTCTCTTTTCGTGTCAAAATCAATTTTATAGCTCAACCCAGAACAGCCTCCACCGACGACTCCTAAGCGTAGGCCATACTCTGGACCCTTATCTTCTTGGCTAAAGATATTCTTAACCTGATCAATTGCCTTATCAGTGAGATTGACTAAATTTGTTGAATTGCTCATATAATTGCCACCGTTCCTTAAAATACGTCTTTTCTTGACCTATTTACAACACCTCTATAATACCGGCAAATTTGAAGTAGACCAAGAACCTATTTTTACACAGACCAAATAATCCTATAATATTGAAATTAGGTGAACATATGGCAATTTTTTTAATTATAAAAGACGAAAGTAGCGAAGAGAGGGTCAGACTCACTTCCAAACCTTTTATCCTCGGTCGCTCAAGCAAGTGTCACAAAACACTCGATGACAATATGGTCAGCGGTAGGCACTTAGCTATAAAAATAAATGATGACTTTCGCGTCGTTCTTAAAGACCTTGGTACGACCAACGGTACTTACCTTAACGGGTCAAAAATAGATGAATCTTACCTTTATCTTGATGACTTTGTTCAAATTGGTAAGGTCTCTCTCCAGCTTGATGATAGTGACATGTCCGCAAAAGAACTTGGCCTTCATAAAAGAGATTATGAAAGAACGAATGTAACCTTTGTCAAAATGGGTGCACAAGTTGAAGGCGTTGATGACTATGAAGAAGATGAGTTCGGGCACGTCAAACAAAAGAACTTACTCGCTAAGATTCGTCAAAAGAAAGAACAGGAAGATACCGGCAGTGATGTCCTTGAGGCTTCCCAAGAGGATCACACAAGAACTGCTGCAACTACGATTGACGAACACAACGAATTAAAAGAAGCGAGTGAGTTCCTCAAAAAAGAAAAGAAAAAGAGCAAAAAGAAAAGAGGTTCCGTTAAAGAGGCCTCAAAAGAAAAAGAAGATGCTGGTCTCGTGAATAAATTAAAAGGCCTTTTTAAAAAATAGGACCTACGGCTTCCACAAAACTTCACTCTCTCCCATTTTCAAGTTTACATAGCGAGAGAGGACAAAGAAGAAATCACTCAATCTATTTATAAATTTAACACTATTTTCAGGAAGCTCCTCACCAGTAGTCTTTTGATACTGAATGAGCTTTCTCTCAACCTTTCGGCAAACGGTTCTACTGAGGTGAAGGAAGCTTGCGGCTGCCCCTCCACCTGGAAGAATGAAGTTGGTGAGCTTGGGACATTCCGAGTCCAAGCGATCAATTGCCAATTCTATGTTACTAATGCTTTTTTCCTTTATTGCCGGTAACTTGAAAGCCTTTCTTTTCTCGGCTTCACAAGCAAGATTACTCCCCAAATCAAAAAGAAGATTCTGAATTGTCTTTAACGACTCTATCTCATTAATAAAGAGTTTATTATCCAAATGAGACACAACAACACCAACCCAAGAATTTAACTCATCGACTTCACCATAGAGATCAATTCGTTGATCTGACTTGGAGACTCGTGTTCCACCCACCAGACCAGTTTCGCCCCGGTCTCCGCCTTTTGTATAAACCTTCGACTTCTCCGTCATTACATATTCCTTCTATAGCGACCACCGACTTCAAACAGAAGATTCGTAATCTCACCAAGAGAACAATAATTAACTGTCTTTAGAAGCTCTTCGAAAACATTCTTATCAGCGAGAACCGCACTTTTGAGGTCTTCTAAGGCCTGTGCCGACTTATCTTTGTTCTTATCTTTGAAAGCATTGAGTCTTGTGATTTGCTCTTGCTTTTCTTCATTAGAACATCTTGAAATTTCAATCTCTTGTTGCATTTGTTCTTCGATATCTGGAGAGAGATATGTGTTCACACCTATGATTGGCATTTCGCCAGAGTCTTTGAGAGTTTCATAATGAAGGGACTCCTCTTGGATTTTCCCTCTTTGGTACATACTCTCCATTGCTCCTAGAACGCCTCCCTTGTCAGAAATTCTTTCAAATTCTGTGAGAATCGCTTCTTCAACAATATTAGAAAGCTCTTCAATAAGGTAAGAGCCCTGCATTGGATTATCTGTTTTATTGAGACCGAATTCACGATTAATAATCATTTGAATGGCCATCGCCCTTCTCACTGATTCTTCCGTAGGCGTAGTGATCGCCTCATCATAAGCATTTGTATGGAGACTATTACAGTTATCGCTTAGAGCAAGATAGGCCTGAAGTGTTGTACGGATATCGTTGAAGTCAATCTCTTGGGCATGAAGAGAACGACCCGAGGTTTGTATATGGTATTTAAATTTTTGCGACTTATCGTTTGCACCGTATTTATCCCTCATCGTCACAGCCCAAATCTTTCGAGCAACTCGTCCAATCACTGAGTACTCTGGGTCAAGGCCATTACTGAAAAAGAAACTTAGGTTTGTTGCAAAGTCATCAATATTCATCCCGCGACTTAAATAGTATTCGACGAAGGTGAATCCATTTGAAAGGGTGAATGCCGTTTGAGTGATAGGGTTAGCTCCAGCTTCAGCAATATGGTAACCACTAATTGAGACTGAATAATAATTCTTAATAGCGTTTCTACAAAAGTACTCTTGGATATCACCCATGAGCTTTAAGCTAAACTCAAGAGAAAAAATACAAGTGTTCTGAGCTTGATCTTCCTTTAGGATATCGGCTTGAACAGTACCTCGAACCTGACGCATTATCTCCGTGCGTTTCTCTTCATTCCAGAAGTCATCTTCACTTAGTTTTTGCTTAATTGCAGTGTTCATGTAGAGAGCTAGAATAATTGGTGCTGGACCATTAATTGTCATTGAGACTGACGTATTAGGACTAGTGAGATCAAATCCATCATAGAGCGCTTGCATGTCATCAAGAGTCGCTATGGAAACACCGGCCTCACCAATTTTACCAAAAATATCAGGTCTCTCATCTGGGTCTTCACCGTAAAGAG
>Ga0208203_1000567_pt1 | contig 16340 bp, 17 predicted proteins | sample DeeseametaMP2914_FD_184167 | JGI IMG/M metagenome (GOLD analysis project Ga0208203, IMG submission 184167) | Marine microbial communities from the Deep Atlantic Ocean - MP2914 (SPAdes) | ecosystem: Environmental > Aquatic > Marine > Oceanic | place: West of Santa Cruz de la Palma, Atlantic Ocean...
CACGCCCGGCATCAAAACATGTAATTCTGTCAGAGACCGCCTTGAGGACCTTTCCCGTCGTATTCACAGGACCACAAGTCTTCTCAGGACACGGGTTGATCTCTCGATTCAGGAGCAGAATCAACACCTGCTGTCCTCTATGAACCGTCGTAGCCAGCTACAGCTGAGGTTGCAGCAGACGGTGGAAGGGCTATCTGTCGTGGCAATTGGCTACTATCTGCTGTCGTTGTTGGAGATAGCATTCAATGGCGTTAAAGCGGTCGGTGTCCCTATTGACGTCAGCCTGGCGAAGGGAATAGCCATGCCCGTCGTACTGCTTCTGGTACTGCTGGGGGTCCGCAGTGTACGTACACACATCACGCGCCGTAACCGGACAGCGGATACTCCGGGCGGAAAGAGCAACCGGCAGTAATCTGACACTGTGCGGTAAGGAATGACCGCTTCATTCTTTACTTGTCTGATTTTAAAGGGAATTTTTGTTTTGGCTTGTTAATTGCTGAATCCTCTACATCTTCAGTGGAGGGTGCAGTATGCTGAATTGGTTACCTGAACATATACAGAAGCCGGTAGGGTCGATACCGACCACCGGCACTCCTCATTCTCTTGTCCGCCGTTCAGCGGATGTGCTTGCACTTCTGATTCGCGATGCTCTTCTTGCAGGTGATCACGAGAGCGCGTTTGCACTGGCTGGTGTACGCGATGTTCTCAACGGGTTGAGCAAACCGACCGACACACTCCGTCGACGTGCCGAATCTGACGCATATGACTTTATAGCCGACTACACTGAAAGCCAGGCAGAGGCTGGAATACGCGGGCAGGCTCTTTCTGATCTTAAGTTGGTCGCGGATGTTCTTGCAGCAACCGACATTGCCCGTAAACAGGAAGCAGCCTCGGGGCAACTCTGCAGTTTTGCCCGTGTTGAAGAGATTATCGGAAATGTGTATGCGAAAAATAACGACTAGCCTGCTGCTATCAGCGGCGGCGATTCAGGCAGATGCCTCTACCTTTCAATGGGGGCAGGAGATTTCGGGGACGCCCGATGCTGGTGTTGGCACTCGGTTTGCGACCAGCACCGTTGCTATCTCACTGCCTCTGGAGCGGGCCGACAGAGGAACAGAATCTCTCACGTCAGATGTGTCACTGGAGCTCACGGAGTTTCGCTGGGAAGGCGCTAATGCTGCCGAGGGCGAGTACATCTGGTTATCGGTACCCATAAAATATCGCCAGAAGCGAACTGGCAGCACAGAATTTCATTTGATGGCTGAGCCCGGCGTTATGACCGATCTTGATGCCGTTGGTACTGAGAATCTGAATCTCAATGTTGAAATCAGTGGGCGAACTTATACCGGTCGAACAACCTTCTGGCAGTACGGTATTCTTGTGGACCGTAAATTTGGTGACCGCAAGCCGCGCCCTCTACTGGCGTTGGCTACTAAACTGACATCAGACACTGAGATGTGGTTGGGCTTTCCGAAATCAAATATACAGACGCGCTGGAGTCAGGAATTTTCAACGTACGCCCGTTTCTATCCGGACGGTGGCTATTGGAAGGAAGAAGTGGATGGATTGACGCCTGCGAAAGTCACTACGGTTTCGTATACCAACTGGAGAATGGGCGTCGGTGCAGAGTTCCGCTGGCGCAATGGCGTCTGGTTAAATGCTGAAGTGGGTCAGTTACGAAATCGTACGATCAGAGCCACCGACAATACCGGAGTCGAGGTCAGTGCAGACCCGGCAGAAAACGGGTATTGGCAGCTGGGTGCCAGCCTGAGATTCTGATACATTGGGCAGAGTGTCAGATAACAGGTTGCTTATGCTTCACTTTGCCCGCTACACCCGGTTTAATTTCTATCATCTGGCGGTATTAATTGCCTTCTTGATGCCATTCCCGGCATCGGCAGCGCCGGCACCATTTCCCGACAGTGAATTAATTGATCGTTCCGAAGAAGACGTTTCCCGTTACCGGCTGGTTCTTTCAGAACTGAAACATCAACGCGCGGATACCTTTGGCGAGCGGGAGCTGCGTGTGTCTGGAGAGCGCTTGCGCACCCTTTACAACCTGCCAGATGGTGTCGGTCTTGAAGAAGTCCGGGTGTATTTCCGGCGCCAGACGGATGGCCAGAGAACTCTCTATGAATGTATAGGGATTGATTGTGGCAGCAGTAACTTTTGGGCAAACGACGTGTTTGATGTCTCCAGTCTGGTCAGTAGAGATAAGGACCAGGCGTATTTCGTCACTATTGAGCCCTATGCAGATACTCAGAAACTGACCATGGTGTATATCTCAATGCGCGGTGGTCGCCAGCCCAAAGTTCTGATTGATCAGGTAGTCACCCGGACGCCACTCAAAATAGGGCAGGTCACTCAAGACGAGGTGCTCGCTTCGTTATCTGTTACTTCGGGGTGGTTGCCAGGCTTTGTGGCTGACAGCCGCGGTGTGAATGTCACCGAGAGTCAGATACTTTTTGATGCGGTACAGGGACTGTCTGTTGGTCTTAGATCTCGTCTGCACTTAATGGTGCACTGTTATGATGGTGCCCATATCAAGGACACATTAGAATGCTCTGAAAGATTGGCCGAACAGGTGCGCAAGGCGTTACCGGGCATTGATGTCCGAGCGCATGGTGCCTTAACTCCTGCTCCTTCGGCTGACCGCCGTCCGGCTGTGCGGTTTACGTTCTGGCCGGGCCGTTAAATCAGATCACTGTCAGGCAGCTGCCTGAGGATAGGAACAGACAACCCGATGAATCACGAGAAAAAAACCGTCGCGCTGGCGTTGGGCAGTGGCGGTGCGCGCGGTTACGCCCACATTGGAGTCATTCAGGCGCTTGAAGAGCGCGGCTATGACATTGTTAAGATTTCTGGCTGCTCAATGGGCGCCATTGTTGGTGGCTTCTACGCTGCCGGCAAGCTTCCTCAATATCGTGACTGGGTAACGAGTCTCGGCTACATCGATGTTTTGAAACTGGTCGATTTCAGTTTGCTATCGGGTGGTGCTATCAAGCTTGAGAAGGTGTACGGGGTGATAGGCGAGTTGCTCGGCGAGATTAATATCGAAGATCTTAATATTCCCTATACATCGGTGGCGACCGATCTGAAGCATGATAAGGAAATATGGTTCCAGCGTGGGTCATTGGTTGAGGCGATGCGCGCATCGGCGGCGATTCCTACGATCCTTGAGCCAGTCATCACCGATGGCATGATGCTGGTAGATGGTGCGGTGCTTAATCCTCTGCCTATTACTCCGTGTGTATCTGCTCACGCGGATCTGATTATGGCGGTCGATATTAATGCTGATGTTCCCACCCCTCAGAATCTCGTTCGTGATGTCGCTGAATCAGAGAGCGAAAAGAAAGCCTGGCTTAATACCGTTATGGATCGTGCTTCTGAATGGCTTGGTAAACGTACCAACGAAGCTCGAAAAGAAGCAGATGAGAATCTGGGTAAATTAGAGACTCTCACCCGGATGTTTGAAGTTATGCAGTCTTCGCTTAGCCGGTTTAAGACGGCAGGATATCCACCTGATCTGTTGATCCGCATTCCCACCGAGAGCTGCGAGATGTACGAATTCTATCGTGCCCAAGAGATGGTGGATCTGGGTTACCAGATTGCGAATGACGCTCTGGATGCTTTCGAGCATGGCCATAGTAGTCTCTATGGTGAGCGGCGCTGCTGATCCTGATACAATATTGCCTTTTTACACGGGCCAGACCTGATGAAATTCGACCAACTTGCTCAGGAAGCCATCAACGAACTGTCTACGTTGCAGGATTTTGTGCGCTGGGCAGTCAGTCGCATGGCGGAACATGAGGTTTACCATGGTCATGGCGCCGATAATCCGTGGGATGAAGCGCTGTATCTGGTTGCGCACGCACTAAACTTACCATGGCAGCTGGCGGACAACTGGCGGTCTTCGAAGCTGACCCGGTCCGAGCGGGAACGTGTTATCGACCTGCTCGGTCAACGTGTACACGAAAAAGTACCAACGCCTTATCTCACTGGCGAAGCCTGGTTCTGTGGCAAACCCTATCTGGTGGATGAGCGGGTGCTGGTGCCGCGGTCGCCGATTGGCGAGCTTATCCAGGCGCGTTTTTCGCCCTGGCTCCCTGAAGGTGCAGAGCCTGCGCGTATTCTGGATCTTTGCACAGGTTCTGGCTGTATCGGCATCGCTTGTGCGCACGAGTTCGGCGATGCTCAGGTGGAGCTGCTCGATATTTCGTTTGAGGCCTTAGAAGTCGCTGAGGCAAATATTGGCCTGCACGTCGTTGACGATCGCGTCTTTGCGTTGCAGTCGGATTTGTTTTCTGCAGCGAGTGGACGTTACGACATCATTGTGTCGAATCCTCCTTATGTCGATGCCGACGATATGGCTGAGTTGCCGAAAGAGTATCGCCATGAGCCTGAACTGGCTTTGGCAGCAGGAGAAGACGGTCTGGATCTGGTCAGAATTATGCTGGCTGAAGCCCGGGAGTACCTGACCGACGACGGTATATTTATCCTTGAGGTCGGTAACAGCTTCCCAGCTTTGCAGGCAGCTTACCCCCAGTTGGCTTTCGAGTGGCCTGAGTTTGAACATGGCGGGCACGGCGTCTGTGTTCTGAGAGCGTCAGATCTTGATGTATTAACTGAAGAATTAACAACAGGCGCGTGAGCGCTGCGACGGAAATTTTATGTCTGGTAACAGTTTCGGAAAATTATTCACAGTCACCTCGTTCGGTGAAAGTCACGGCCTTGCCCTTGGGGCGATTGTTGATGGTTGCCCACCGGGTATTCCACTCACTGAAGAAGATCTGCAGGCTGATCTGGATCGTCGTAAGCCCGGAACCTCGCGTCACACGACTCAGCGTCGCGAGCCTGATCAGGTGAAGATTCTTTCTGGTGTTTTCGAAGGAAAGACCACAGGCACGCCGATTGGCCTGATCATCGAAAATACAGATCAGCGTTCTAAAGACTATTCGAATATTGCCAAAACCTTCCGTCCTGCACATGCTGACTACGCTTACACGCAGAAGTATGGTTTCCGCGACTATCGTGGTGGTGGTCGTTCATCTGCGCGCGAGACCGCGATGCGCGTTGCTGCTGGCGCGATTGCAAAGAAAGTGCTTGCCGGAAAGGGCATTGAAGTCCGTGGTTACCTTTCTCAGCTTGGTCCCATTAAGGCTGAGGCCTTCGACTGGAACGAGGTTCACAACAATCCTTTCTTCTGTCCTGACGCGAGTAAAGTGCCAGAAATGGAAGAGTACATGGATAAGCTGCGCAAAGAGTGTAACTCTATTGGTGCCCGCATCAGCGTCGTAGCAACAGGCGTAAAGCCGGGTCTCGGTGAGCCGATCTTTGATCGCCTCGATGCGGATCTCGCTCACGCACTCATGAGTATCAACGCAGTGAAGGGCGTAGAAATTGGCGACGGTTTTGATGTTGTCGAACAGAAAGGCACTGAGCACCGGGACGAAATGTCGCCAGAAGGCTTCCTGAGTAATCATGCGGGTGGCGTACTTGGCGGAATTTCTACGGGACAGGACATCATTGCGCATATTGCGCTTAAGCCAACCTCGAGCATGGCTCTGCCGGGGCGCTCTGTAGATACTGACGGTAATCCGATCGAGGTCATCACGAAAGGTCGTCATGATCCGTGTGTTGGTATTCGTGCGACACCAATTGCCGAAGCCATGATGGCCATCGTGCTGCTTGATCACCTGATGCGTGATCGTGGCCAGAATGCCGATGTTGTATGTACTACGCCAGTGATTCCAGGCCAGGCGCCGGAATAAACATCAAGATAAGCACTTCGACTACCAGCGGGCACTCATGACCGCTGGTACCTTCACCTCATACGTATGTCTGGTCGTCCGCTGATGCCAGTTTCACCGTCACGCTTCGCGTTATTTTACGCCCTGTACTTCGCACTTCTGGGGTGTATTGCTCCGTTCTGGGGCCTGTATCTGAAACACCTCTCGTTCACTGCGGTCGAAATTGGTAGCCTCATGGCCTTGTTTGGCGTTGTCAGAATTCTTGCACCCAATATGTGGGCCGCGCAGAGCCAACGATTCCGTGGCCCGGTTCAGATGGTGCGAATGGCTGGTCTTCTTACCCTGGTCTGCTTTTCTCTGATCTACGTCACACAAAGCTTCTACGGCGTGGCTGCAGTTATGATCGCCTATGGCTTTTTCTGGGCAGCCATGCTGCCGCAGTACGAAGTACTCTGTATGCAGTCGCTGTCGAATCAGGTCGATCGATACAGTCGCGTTCGCATGTGGGGTTCCGTTGGCTTTATTGTCACTGTGGTGTTGCTTGGCGCAGTGCTTCAGGCGTTAAGTATTTCAGTGTTGCCTGCGGTGATGTGGACGCTCATGTTCTGCATCGTCGCTAACGCCTGGCTGATGCCACATGCTAGTCACCCTGTCAGGCCTGAGAATCAGACAGAGCAGCAGTTCTGGCGGCGCTTGCTTAAGGGGCCTGTCGCCGGTTTTATTCTTCTTAATGTCCTTCTGCAGCTGTCTTTTGGCCCTTATTACACCTTTTTCAGTATTTACCTCGGTGAAGCTGGTTACAGCGCCAGTCTGACCGGGATTATCTGGGGCGTTGGGGTAATCGCCGAAGTTGTGCTGTTCTGGCAATTCGGACGCATTATGCACCTGCTTAGCTGGAGAGGCTGGGTCGTTCTGAGTCTTGCTCTTACAGCCGTTAGATGGATGTTGACCGGATACCTTATCGGATCTCTCTGGGTACTTCTGCTGTTGCAAATCTTACACGCGTTCAGTTTTGGTGTGATGCACGCAGTGTCGATGCGTTATGTTCAGACACTTTTTCCGGATCATCTTCAGGGGCGTGCCCAGGCTTTATACAGCAGTGTCAGTTTTGGCTTAGGAGGTGCGGTGGGGGCCTGGGTCAGTGGCTTGCTCTGGGAGCCTCTGGGTGGCACGCTGGTGTTTGTGCTTGCAGGGGCAGCCTCCTTGGCCGGTGCGGTCATAGCCTGGCTTAGTTTGTCCCCAGATGAGCAGCGACAGAGCCGCCAATAACCAAATAAAGGAACACGAAATGAAAGTGAATGTCACATTCGATATGACGCCAGAAGAATTCCGTCGTCTGCTTGGTTTACCCGACGTTCAGCAATTTCAGACAGATGTGTTTGAACAAATGATGGAAAAAATGAAGGCGGGAGAAGATGGATACGATCCAATGAGTATCTATCAGCCAATGATGGAAAAAGGCATGAGCGCAATGACCAATTTTCAGCAGAATCTGATGTCTATGATGATGGCGGGACAGTCTAAAGACTGACGGAATTGGATAAATCCGGACACAGTGACGGGCAATGTAAGCTTTGCTCATTGCGGTGCGGTTAAAGGGGTGCAATCACTGCTGTGACTGCTACTTTAATCGTACGGCTGTCACCCAAGTGTAATGTTACTTCTGCAGCATGTGGAAGTGACAGTTGTTCTTACCAACCATTGAAGGAGCAAGACCATGCAAGAGAATATTCTTAATGCATTCGCTGAACAGGCAAAAACGATGTACGCGCCTATGTCGAAGTTCAACAGTCTGTTCGTTGAAAACATGGAGAAGCTGACTGAGTATCAGATCAACGCGGTTAAGAGCTACGCTGAAATGGGACTGAGCCAGATGAAATCTGCGGCTGATGTACAGGACCTGGAATCAATGCGCACGTTCGCGTCTTCTCAGGCTGAGGTTGCATCTGGCATGAACAAGAAAATCATGGAAGACGTTAAAACACTGTCTGACATGACTATGGAGTTCAAAACCCAGATGGAAGGCATCATGGAAGAGATGCGTAACACTGCGGCAGAGACTGCGAAAACAACAGCTAAAACTGCAGCGTCGAAAGCCAAAGCGGCTTAATCTGGCGGCTGCAGTAGATAAGGCCACCCTTTGCGGTGGCCTTTTTTGATCGGACGTCTTACTAACTGAGTTGTTTATTAATTGCATGGAGATTGAACGTCGATGAGTGATGTGTCTGAGCAGCTGACGGCTGCAGTTAGCGATTATTATGATATGGCTATACAGGCGGCGGAGCATACCGGCAAAGTTTGGGAAAAATTCATAAAGCAGCCGACCTCAGCAGAAGACCCGGCAGCGTGTGTATTGAACGATTTCTCAGAAGCCCTTAAAGAGCTGGGCGAAGCCATGATGGAGCACCCGGATAAACTTATCGATGACCAGATGGATCTGCTTAAACAGCAGCAGGCGTTATTTCAGTACACTGTGCTTCGCTTGATGGGCAAAGAGGTTGAGCCCGTCGTTGAGCCAGAAAAAGGCGATAAACGATTCAGGAATGCTGAATGGGAAGCGAACCCTTTCTTTGATTACCTGAAGCAGCTTTACCTTATTCAGGGAAATACCCTGAAAAAGATGATTGACGACACAGACGGCCTCAGCGATAACGCACGACGTAAAGTTGAATACCTGATCCGTCAGTATACAAATGCGATGGCACCCTCCAATTTTGCCGGCCTGAATCCTGATGTGATCAATAAAACGCTCGAAACCGGAGGAGCGAACCTCGCTCACGGTATCGAGCAACTAACTGAAGATCTGGAGGCCAGTGCGAATGGCGCATTAAATGTTGCTATGACGGATACTTCGGCCTTTCAGGTGGGTGTGAACGTAGCAACGACGCCAGGAAAGGTGGTATACCAGAATGAGCTGATGCAGCTGATTCAATATTCGCCAACAACGGAAGAAGTTTTCAAGCGCCCACTTCTGGTCATTCCGCCTTTTATCAACAAATACTACATCATGGACCTGCGTGAGAATAACTCGCTGCTTCGCTGGCTGGTAGGTCAGGGGCATACGGTGTTTGTTATCTCGTGGGTTAACCCCGGCCCGTCATTACGTGATAAAGGTTTTGATAACTACCTGCTGGAAGGCCCGGTAGAGGCGTTGAATGTGATCGAGCAGATTACTGGTGAAAAAGATGTTAACGCGATCGGTTACTGCCTCGGCGGCACTCTGTTATCGGCGACTCTGTCTTACCTGAAGAAAAAGCGCAAAGAACGTATTAAGTCGGCCACCTTTCTTGCGACACTGATCGACTTTTCGATGCCGGGAGAAATTGGCGTATTCATTAACGAAACGACCATTGCTGGGCTGGAAAAACAAATGGACATGCTCGGTTATTATGATGGCCGTCAGATGTCTTTCAGCTTTAATACATTGCGCGAGAATGATCTTTTCTGGTCTTTCTTTGTGAATAATTATCTGAAGGGCGAGCGCCCGGCTGCATTTGATTTACTGTACTGGAATACGGACAGTACGAATCTTCCTGCGCGGATGCATTCGTACTATCTGCGCAACATGTATCTGAATAATCTTCTGCGCGAGAAGAATGCATTGGAAGTCGATGGCGTAAAAATCGATCTTTCTGCGGTTAAAATTCCAACATATTTCCTGTCGACGTCCCAGGATCATATTGCTCTGTGGAAAGCCTCTTACGAAGGCGCCAAAGTGCTTGGTGGAAAGCCACGTTTTGTCCTGGGTGGCTCAGGTCATATTGCAGGTGTTATTAATCCTCCAGCCGCCGACAAATACAACTACTGGACCAACGACTCCTTGCCTGAAGACAGTGATGAATGGTTCCAGGGCGCCGAGAGCCATCGCGGCTCATGGTGGCCGGACTGGGAGGCCTGGATTCAGGAGCAGGGTGGTGCGGAGCGTGTGCCGGCTCGTGAGCCCGGGGACGGTCCACTTGCAGCGATCGAAGATGCGCCCGGAAGCTATGTGCGTATGCGAATTCAGGACGTGGTCGGCCGTTGAGTGGTCTTTATAATGTTTCCATTCAGGGGGGCTCTGGCAGTTTCTGTTGGAGCAACTTTTGGGTATGATCAAAGCCTTAGTCAGCATTGAGAGAAGCTCGTGTCTCAGTTTGATCAGGAATCGATCGTTTACGGCGTGATACGCCACATTCCTTCCACAGAAGACCTCGCAGCCCGCCGCGAGCGCCGCACCAACTGGGGTGCGATACAGTCCTTGCCTGTCGGTCTGGATGATGACTTCTCTCTGCTTAAGCGCGAGATGTTCTCAATCTCTGGAGATGACATTTTCAGTGGCGCCTATCAGACGCAGATTATTCACTTCGCTGCCTCTTATCGTGCTGTAGAGTATGAGTGGGAAAGCTGGTTGCGCCAGTTCGAAAGTCTGCTGAAAGCGATGCACTGGGTTTCCGCCACGGTTCACCTGGAAACCGAACTCTCTGGTAAGCACACATTCAACTGGCAAGCAGAGCATGGACATCAGCCCTCAGATGCTGAATTGCGTATGAGTTGTGAGTGGGAGCGGGAGGGTGCTTTTGCCATCTGACTTTCACTCTGGCGATGGACAGGCGCCAGAAGAGGGTGTCATCCGCGTTCCCTACGACCGCCTTTCTGCCGACGCCCTGGACGGTATTATCGAAGAGTTTGTCAGCCGTGAAGGCACCGATTACGGCGACTATAACTACTCTTTTGACGACAAAAAAGAACAGGTTCGTGAGCAGATACGCCGCGGACAGGTTGTCATCCTGTTTGACCCGGTTGGGGAAACCTGCCAACTGGCGCTTCTCGATCAGTTACCCCCGGGGCTTTGACCATCGGCTTTTATAATTTATTGCGGATTAAATCCCGCAATAAAAACCGGTTTGGTGCCAAAGCATCGATCACGGTTTGACTGGTACTGACGGCATCACCAGCCATCTGTTCGGCGATCAGTTCTGCGCATAAAGAAGAGGACGCCAGTCCTCGCGAGCCGTGGCCAATATTCAACCAGACTCCGCTCATCCAGGGCATAGGCTCACGAGGGATGCGCTTCGCGTTTTTGGTCATCGGGCGAAAGCGCTTTACGAATTCATCTTTAACAACCAGTGGCCCGGCCATCGGCAGGTAGTCCGGTGTTGTACAGCGAAAGCCCACACGGCCACCAATAATTTCAGCGGAGTTCGCAGCAGTTTCCCATTCAGCACCAAAATCACAGAGATGGCTCAGGTTGGTTTGATGATCCGAGTCCCGAAGCTCTGCTTCTTCATCTTTTAAGTTATAGGTAGCACCGAGTACGAGGCGCCCGTTGAGTGGCGGTGCCATGTAGCTGCGCGCGCAGAGTACGGTATCTGCCGTTGGTAATGCATCAGCATTAAGATAAGTAAGCTGCCCACGAATTTTTTTGGTTGGCAGGTAGCTATGCTCACCAGCAAGTTCATTCGCTTGGTGGGCTGTTGCTATTACGATAGCAGAGGCATCAAGATCACCAGAGTCTGTAGTGATGGTCAGTGCATTCTGCTTGCCAGTGATATTCGTTATTGTCGTGGCGATAAACTGAATATTCGGGTGGTTGACGAGAGCTTTGCAAAAATCAGCCGGAGATACCCATCCAGCCGCTGGGAAGATCAGCCCTTTCTTTTCGCTATCAGACGCTACGAATTCAGCGGGTGGTTGGTGCCGCTCAATAAAGCGTTGCTGACGCACTTCTTCTTTAGCGCTGTAGGCGAGCTGTAGTACACCACAGGCATCCCATTTATTATTCTCTGCCGGAGCTCCCAGAATACGCTCTACTTCTTTGAGAGCGAGCAGGTAGGCCTGACGATAAAAATCAGAATGGGTTGCCTGGTCGTCTGCGGCCAGCTTTATGTAAAGTCCGCCTTGTGGATTCCCTGAGGCTCCATTGGCGATACCTTGTGGGTCGCACAGCGTGACCCGGAAACCACGCTCTGCCAGCGCTCGCGCTGTGGTGCAGCCGGCGAGACCAGCACCTGCAACGACGACTTTGCTGGCGTCTTTAAGTGGTGCAGGAAACAGTTGCCATGGTAGATGGTTATGCAACCGACTTTGCTCTGGGCCGGTGGTTGCCACATACCTGCCTGCGAGCATTTCTCTTTTGCGGCCGAAGCCTGGTACTTTTGCGATGTTAAAACCGGCGCCTTTTAAACCCCGCCTGACCACGCCTGCTGCGGTAAAGGTCGCCACCGTCGGTGTTCGATTTGAGCGAGGATTTCTGCTAATGCGTCGAATCTCAGAAAACAGCGCGTCAGACCACATCGCAGGGTTTTTCGCTGGGGCAAAGCCATCAAGAAACCAGGCGTCAACCGGGCCATTCAGTTGGGGGAGGGCAGCATGAACATCATCAAAAATCAGCGTCAAGGAAACTCGCTCATCCGGCCATTTGAGAGTATGGAATCCTTTTAATGCCGGAGGGTAAGCTTCAATAAGCTTTTCTGATAATTCACTAAGCTCCGGCCATAGGGCCAGTGCTTTCTGCAGTTGTTCACGGCTTAACGGGAATTTTTCGATGCTGGTAAAGTGCAGCCAGTTATTCTTGCCACGAGTGGATAGGAATGCCTGCCAGGTAGCAAGAAAATTGAGCCCAGTGCCAAAGCCAGTCTCAATAATGCGGAAGGGCGCCTGGTGCGACTGCCAGCGCTGCGGGAGGCCATTCTGTTTCAGAAAAACGTAGCGGGTTTCCTCTAAGCCGTTCTCAACGGAAAAGTATGGGTCGTCGAAGTCATCAGCCACCGGGAGCCCTTGCTCGTTCCAGGTGAGGTCTGGATGCCTCAGGACCGTATCGGTATCACCCGTGGTTGTTTCTTTGATGCTCAAATTTCTCACCCGTCCGGTTTCTCGGTGCGTATTGTAATAAAGCTGACGAAGGAGCGGTATACTCCCGGTCATGATGATTGAAATAGCAACCGTACTCTTTCCTGTCGTGCTCTGTGCTTTACTAGGCGCAATATGGGCACACACCCGCACTGGCTACGACAGTGATTTTGTTTCTCGCCTGGTGCTGAATATAGGCGCGCCTTGCCTGATGTTATCGGTATTGGGCCAAGTAGATATTGACCCTCAGGTCTTTGGTCAGACAGCTCTGGCATGCGTACTGGTAACGGTCTTGATGACACTCCCGGGCATCATAGTCCCGCGTATGTTGGGGGACAGTGTCCGTACGTATTTGCCGTCATTTCTTTTTCCTAACGTTGGAAATATGGGGCTTCCTGTTTGTATGCTGGCATTTGGCGAGCAGGGGCTGGCTCTGGCACTGGCGTTTTTTATGATGTTGTCTGTCGCGCATTTCCCCGTAGGTATTCTGCTTGCAGGAGGAAAAGACGCCGGAGGACTAAGTAGTGTTGCGCGCATGCCTATTATGTATGCAATTCTGCTTTCTGTGATTCTCGTTATCAGCGGCGCGCGTTTGCCTGAATTTCTGAATAACGCGGTGGCCCTGATCGGCGGTATGACCATTCCCCTTATGTTGATTACCCTTGGTGTATCGCTCTATGGCCTGCAGGTGAGCGGGTGGGGGAAGGCATTTTTATACAGCCTGATACGGATACTCGGCGGTCTCGCAGCCGGGTTGGTTGTGTGCTGGTTTATGGAGCTCGAGGGCGTCGCTCGGGGCGTGGTGCTCATCCAGAGTTCGATGCCTGTGGCGGTATTCAATTACCTTTTTGCCGTCCGCTATAACAAAGAACCCGGCGCAGTGGCCGGGTTAGTGGTCGTGTCGACCTTTCTGTCGTTCGCATTCCTGCCGGTTCTTCTGGCAGTGTTACTTTGACAGACACGCGGCTGACGACTGTGTGTCGATCATCCGCTTAGGGCTTCAGTTTTCAATCAGAGGGGCGGGGGCTTCTTCGCTCTCTTTTTCAACGACGACAGCGCTGTTGATAATAATATCTTCTGCTGGCTGATCGCGGCGGCCGACGCGTGTTTCCGCAATCTTATCGACCACATCCATACCTTTGACAACTTCGCCGAATACTGCATAGCCGTAATCACGTACGCCATGGTCCAGGAAGGTATTGTCTTTTACGTTAATGAAGAACTGGCTGGTGGCACTGTCAACGCTTGCGGTGCGAGCCATTGCTACCGTGCCGCGTTTATTCTTGAGGCCATTTTTGGCCTCGTTTTTGATCGCTGCACGGGTCGGCTTGCGGTTCATTGAGGCATCGAAGCCACCGCCTTGTATCATGAAGTTCTTGATGACACGGTGAAAGATGGTGCCGTCGTAGTGACCTTCCTCCACATAGGTCACGAAGTTTTCCACAGAGATTGGAGCTTTTTCTTTGTCGAGCGCCAGTTCAATGTAACCTTCACTGGTATTGAGCCCGATATGGATACTCTCTTCTGCATTTTTGTCTGCTGCATTGGCGCTAAATACAGGAAGCGCCAGGAGTGCCAGCATTAGAAACTTACGCATGAAATTTTCCTTTTTTATTAAATGTATCTGCTTTATGCCCAGCCGCTGTTACTACGACGGCCGCGAAGACCCGGTAGAATAAGTCCACCGATAATACCGACGACAATCAGACCGCCGCCGTAGATCAGATAGGAGAGACTTCTGTCGCCACGCAATTCCTGATTTTCCGCTGACAGTGTACTGACCTGAAGTTCCAGCTCCTGCGTTTTTCGCGTCAGCTTTCGTGCTTTTTCGTCAAGTGCGACGGCATTTTCAGAAATAGAGCGGATGCGTTCGAGCTCGCGTTCTAATTCTGTACTGGAGCGGCTGGCATCTGCGCGTTCAGATTTAGCTGTTTCTAGTTCTTGAGTCAGTTCTTCAACCTGGTTCCGGGCTGTGGTCAGTTCGGCTTTGATATTGTCGAGTTCACGATTTGCAAGAATCAGGTTCTCTTTGGCGACAGGCTCGTTAACGAGGTACTGAGTGCGAACGTAGCCTTCAACGCCTTTTGTCGTTTTCACATGAGTGAAGTCACCTTCTTCGCCAAGGTAGATAAGGTGCTCGCCACTCTGAACGACTTTCAGAATCCGGTACTCATTAGATGGGCCAGAGCGTAGCTGGATATACAGTTTATCGGTTACATAGCGCTTTTCGACAGCTTGTGCTGCCTGGCTGGCAAGCATGAGTCCGAGTAGCAGGCTGATCATGTACTTCATTGAGTCCTCCATCACTGATCTTGTTAGTCTTCTTAGCTTCAGTGGGTACTGTTTAAGGTAATACTTTTTTGAACGGTTTGACGACGACGTTTGCGTATACGCCAGCTGCAACGTAAGGGTCGGCATCTGCCCATGCCTTTGCCGCATCAAGTGAGTCAAATTCAGCAACGACCAGGCTGCCAGTGAAGCCAGCTTCACCTGGGTCGTCACTATCAATGGCAGGGTGTGGGCCTGCAATCAGGAGTCGACCTTCGTTTTTCAGCGCTTCGAGTCGTTCAAGGTGGGCTGGGCGGGCTTGTTTCCGCAGTGGCAAGCTGTTTTCTATGTCCTGACTGATAATGGCGTACCACATATTACGGTTTCCTCGTTGTATCACTTATTCTGTTGTTCGGAAGGTATGCACAGGTTTTCTCGCTCACAAGAGAAAATATGGCTCAAAATCGCTTATTCGCTATGTGGCGGCTGTGCATTTACAATGGTCGGCATTATGTCGTAAGCCACCCAGAGCGTCCAATCGTGAACTCCGTGATAGACCTTCACTGCCATACTACTGCTTCCGATGGCAGCCTGAGCCCAGCCGAGCTGGTGGAGCGGGCGTCAGAACGTGGCATTCAAACGTTGGCCATCACAGACCATGACACTCTCGAAGGGTTCCGTCAGGGACGTGATATGGCCGAAAAAAAGAATCTGCGTCTGATACCGGGGATCGAGCTGTCCTGCGTGTGGGGCGGTGCGACGATACATATCGTGGGCCTGAACATGGACGTAGACTCTGCGGCAATGAAGGAAGCTGAGGCGTTTCAGTTGAATGCGCGCAATGAGCGTTGTGAGTTAATTGCCCAGCGAGTCGGCAAAAAGCTGAAGCAGGATATCTGTATGGACTCAGTGCGGGAGTATGCAGGCAGTGATATTGTGGGACGTCCCCATTTTGCCCGCTACCTGGTCGATCAGGGTTGGGTACCTTCGATGCAGGCGGCTTTTACTAAATACCTGGGTTCGGGCAAAGTCGGTGATGTGAAAACCAGCTGGCCTGAACTTGAGCAGGCGGTGCGATGGATCGTTGATGCTGGCGGCGTGGCTGTTATGGCGCACGCGCATCTGTATAAGATGACGCGAACTAAGCTCCGTGCCTGCATGTCTGATTTTATTGAGGCAGGGGGCTCCGCCGTCGAAGTCGCTTATGGACAGATGGACAACAATCAACGCGGTCAGATGACGACCCTGGCAAAAGATATGGGCCTGATGGGCTCATGTGGTAGTGATTTCCATGGGCCGAACCGTTTTGGGCTTGATCTGGGCGTTATGCCAGCGTTCCCTAAAGATGTCACGCCAGTATGGTCTTTGTGGCAATAAGCAAAGAGCCATCTAATTGAACTATTGAAGGATTTATTTTGAGCCAGTTTTTTCAGATCCACCCAGAAAACCCTCAGGCACGTCTTGTTAAGCAGGCGGCGGACATAATCCGTGAGG
>Ga0208203_1000569_pt1 | contig 16318 bp, 11 predicted proteins | sample DeeseametaMP2914_FD_184167 | JGI IMG/M metagenome (GOLD analysis project Ga0208203, IMG submission 184167) | Marine microbial communities from the Deep Atlantic Ocean - MP2914 (SPAdes) | ecosystem: Environmental > Aquatic > Marine > Oceanic | place: West of Santa Cruz de la Palma, Atlantic Ocean...
CAAACCGTGCTCCTCATCCTCAACCGCCAACCATACGGACACATTGCCCTGTACATCACGAAGCAGGGCATCACGCGGTACCACAGGTTCTGCCTGTTGCGATTGAATCGCCAGAGTGCCGAACACCGCCATCCCTGGTGTCAGCCCCTCGGCGTCTACACTGGCGCGCAAGGTAAAGGTACGCGCAGACGGGTCACTTACCGGCACAATGGCTGCAATGCTGGCCACAATCCCATCCGCGTCATCCGAGAGGCCGGAGAGGGCGTTTTCCTGGCGAACGGTGAGGGCGGTTTTAGAAGAAATCTGGCTGTAATAGCGCTGTGGAACCGCAAAATCCGCGTGTAACTGGCCGGTGCCGACCAGATCGAGTACCGGAGTGCCGGGGGTGACCCATTCGCCAACTTCAGTGAGTTTTCCGCTGATCACCCCGGAAAAAGGCGCTTTCAGCGTGTGGCGTGCCAATAATGCCTGTTGCCGGCCCACGTCCGCCTGGCTGGCCGCCAGAGCCGCCTTGCCGGCCTCAACCTGGGCTTCCAGACTACGCACCTCACTGGCAGCAATACTGCGCTTGGCAATCAGGCTGCTGGCCTCAGCAAGCTGACGTTCCAGATCTGCCAGCGTTGTCTGCTGCTGTTTGAAGGTCGCTCGTGCCTGTTGCAGCGCCAGACGATTCAGTTCCGGATCCAGCTCCAGTAGCACGTCGCCGGATTCCACACGGGAGCCAATATCCACATGAAGACGACTCACGAGGCCGGATACAGAGGGAGAAAGTCGAGACGCCTGATCAGCAGCCAGCGTACCGTTGATGAGCAATTCGCGCACCGGCTGCTGCATTTCGACTGGAGCCACGGATACCGGCACAGGATCAGCCGCCAAAACAAAACAAGGCAACAAGCCTGTCACCAGCCAGGTCGAGCGCAAGGCACGCAGCAACATCAGAACTCCGTCAGCAATTCATGCAGAAAGTGAAAACCCCGTAGTAGCAGCGATTAAACGGGTCATGGGCAATAGATGCAAACCCGTATCGTTAATGTTTACAGGCTTTACCGGTAAGTCGGTTGAAGCGGAGGGAATGTGCAATATGAATGTGCAGGAGTGTACCTTGTCTTGTGATGGAATCCCAATGACTGCGCATAATGTATATTATGTTAAATTAAATATTTGTCGCTACATCAGCGTCTCAAGACTCTGGCCGACCAACTAAAGATCTAAACTATTTCAAGACAAGGGCTAAACTTACAACTGAAGGCCTAAAGTCGTCGTAACATCCACGTAAAGCCCTAAAGTCGTCGCACTGCTCTGGGGGCTCTTCTCCTGCCCTCTGTTCTAATGCATGGCAGCTCAAGTCTGGCTGAAAACCCAAAGAGTGAATCGGTCGGGTCCTACCCACTGGTAAGACAGGATGTGATTGCTGCGTTGGCGTTACGGGATCTGCCAGGCTGATCGCGTTCTGCGCGACCCATCTGTTTTGTTCTAGAACAAGATGGCTGATGCGGGTTGGGATTGGTTGCTGATGCTTGTAGCTATTTGCCTTAAGCGGCTCTGGATGTGCCCTGGGAGTCCCATTATGACCAATAATCCGTTAAAATATCATTATTACGGATTATGTTTTTCACCCTATTCTAGGTGATCTATGCCCAAATCAGGACAGGCGCGGGTCCTCACTGCTGAACAACAAGACCACGTGTTCGACGTCATTCAGCATCATCGGCACCCTGAAAAGAACACAGCGATCATGCAAATCAGCTTCAAGCTTGGTCTCAGGGCGCAGGAGATCGCCCTTCTCCAAGTAAAAGAGGTAGCAAAACTCAACGCTACCGGGACTGATTTCAAATTGCTGGAGGTAATGAGCTTACCAGCGGCATACACCAAAGGTGCTGATGCGATGGGGCGCTCAAAAACCACTTATCACCGTAAGACGGTCAGCTTCGACGTGACTAGTTTCGACCAGGTCATTCGACAGGTGGAGAAATTGGCAAAGGCTGGCGCTCATGTTAATCCAAAGGATTTTTACCCGCCTGTGCGCAAGCACAAAGGTAAGTCGAGAGATCTGCCATGAGGGTCGGCCGTCATCCTGGAAAAATTCGCCAAAGTTAGCCTAACCCGCTGTTTTTATTGTAAATATCCAAGCTCAGTCTTTAGGTGCCGGTAAAACGTCCAAATTTAGCCGCTTCGAATGCAAACCCCTAGCGCCACTCGAATTTTTGGAAATTACGCGCAATTACGCATGATATGCGTAATTCGATATAACGCTGACATCTGCTATCGATTTCCACCCGCTATTTGGGCTAAAATCACTGAGCCGACCGGGTATGAGCCTTCTCTGTCGTAAAACAGCAATAAGGTCTGCGAAGCGCCTTAGGTGGCCTGCGATAAGAGCAAATACCCTACTGAGCCTGAGAGCAGCAGGTCACCCACTGGCTTCCGGCGTTTTACCTTTTTCGGCCAGCAAGCGATTCATCATATCTGTCTTAATTGATATTTCCGTTTCGAGCTTGCCAATCGACACAAGCGCTTCGGCTTTCCAGACTAGCAGCTCTTCATTCAGCTTTTTAAGTTTATCGATTTCCTCTGATTGATCTTTAAGCTCGGAAAGTTGAGTTTGAAGCGAATCAGTTTCTTCTGTTTTCAGATCCAGATTTGTTGTTAGTTTGCGTTGCTCAGCTTCTAGTTTTGCAACCGTTTTCTGTGTGGCGCCAAGCTCAGCTGCCAATCTTCCGTTGTCATTGTTCAATTGCGTAATATCACCCTGCTTAACAGAAAGTGTTTGATTTAAGGTCCTGATTTCAGCTTGTAATTGCTGTACTTGGTGCTCATGTTTTCGCTGATCCTGCTCACGTTGATCCTTAACGGATTGCCGGTAATGCTCCATCGCCTCGCGGTTGTGACGATGCTTTTCTTCCAGTGATTCAATCTGAGCCTGCTTCTCGGCTAACAGTGCTTGAAGCTTTTCGTTGGCTTGATTGGCTTTGGAGGCATTTGCTTTCAAGGTTTCTTCAGAAGCTTTGCTGGCATCAAGGTCGGAGAGCACGACTTTCAGTTCACGCTCTTTTGCTTCTAAAGTGTTATTTGTGTTGCCAAGCGAGTTTTCGAGTTCTTGAAGGCGATCGGTTAGCGACCTCACCTGGCTTTGATTTTTGGTTTGGTGTTCTTCCACCAGGGACTGAGCCTCCTGGCGGAGCACTGAGGCAAGGCGTCCGACAAGCTCTTTTATAGGCTGGCTGAGTAGAGTCTCATCATCCAATCGAGCTGATGCTTCTTCTTCGATCTCGCGTAAATAGCGATGAATAGTAGACTTTGAACCGGTATTGCCCAGCTCTACTCGTATTGCGTCAATGGAGGGGTTTTCGCCCCGGCTGATCAGGGTTTCGCGTGCGTTGGATACCAGCGCCTTATTGATGCCACCTCTTGCCATAACTCACCTCTCGGTATATTTCGTACTGTATTACATACCATGTATATACATACTACCTTATGCGCTTGAAGTGGGAAATGACAGCACTAAAGTAACATAAGATAATCAAGACTTATTTTAGGTTATGGTGAATTTTGCTCGTTCTGGTACAAAAAACTGTACATTTGCGTGTCACCCTACTGATCTCGACAATGCTCGTTGTCTAATTCAAATTCGACCGTGGTATGACTCAAATCGAATTCAGACAGCTCCTGAGACAAGCGTTGCTTTAGAGTTCTTTGATCTTCCAGCGACACACTGGCATTTAGCTCAATATGCACTGTAAGTACATGATGCTCTCCATCAAGTGACCACAAGTGCAAATGGTGAAAACTTTGAAACTCCGGGATCGATTTGAGTTTGCTTTCAATTTTTTTAGCGAGGTTTTTGTCGGGTACACCCTGCAAAAATAGTTTTAAGGTAGAACCGACATTACGTAATACGTTGAACAATATAAAAAGGGTAAATCCGATGGCCAGAATCGGGTCCAGGATAGGCCATTCAACAAACATAAGTACGATCGACACAACAAAAACGGCCACCCATCCGAGCACGTCTTCAAGCAAATGCCAATTGAGAACTTTTTCATTCATGGTCTTGCCTTTGCTGAGCTTGAATGCCGCAAAGCCGTTCACGGCAATACCAAAAATCGACAATGCCAGCATGCCTTCGGTCACCGGCATTTCCGGATCGGATAAACGCGGAATGGATTGGTACAGTACCCAGGCTGAACCAGCAATCAGAACGATGCCGTTAATCAGTGAGCCTAATAATGACAGTCGTTTATAACCGTATGAAAAATTTTGGGACGCTGGCCTGTTTCCAAGTTTTGCCAATATCCAGGCTAGCCCAATCGATAAACTATCTCCCAAATCGTGGACAGCATCGGCCATGATTGCTGTGCTATTGGTTAATACCCCGCCAATAAACTCAATGATCGTGAAGCCTACATTCAGAAAAAATGCCCAACCGATTCGAGCGTTGCTCTCATCATCGTGTGAATGAGAATGCATGGGACCTCCCGCGTCATGATAAAAAATTATTTGAAAATGGCCCCGGTATACGCCGGGGCCAAGACTCCAAGTTGCACACCCTAAGCTGCTTTTTCCTCTCGGCGATGAACCCACTGATACAAGACCGGTAGTACCAATAGCGTCAAAATTGTCGATGAAATAATGCCACCAATCACGACCGTAGCGAGCGGTCGCTGTACTTCAGCGCCGGTGCCGGTGTTTAATGCCATCGGCACAAAGCCAAGGCTCGCCACCAGTGCCGTCATCAACACGGGGCGCAAGCGAATCATCGCGCCTTGGATAATGGACTCAGTTAACTGCCCGGTTTCATGCCAAAGCTGGCGAATAAAAGCGAGCATCACCAAACCATTGAGCACCGCCACCCCGGAAAGTGCGATAAAGCCAATCCCCGCCGAAATAGAGAGCGGCATATCGCGCAAATACAACGACAACACACCGCCGGTGAGCGCCAACGGCACACCACTGAAAATAATCAGCGCATCCTTAAAGGATGAAAATGCCATCACCAATATTCCAAGAATCACCAGGAGCGTGAGCGGCACGACGATGGATAATCGCTGGCTGGCTGATTCCAATTGTTCGAAAGTGCCCCCGTAATCCAGCCAATAGCCGGGGGGAATATCGGCTTTCTCACGAATCGATTCTTGAACTTCTTTGACGAAGCTGCCCAAGTCTCGACCCCGCACATTCGCCGTAACCACGATTCTACGTTTACCGTTTTCTCGACTGATTTGCGCAGGCGCGGGTGAAATATCCAGGGTTGCGACTTCTTCCAGAGGAACGTAGTCACCGTTTTTTAGTGGCACCGGCAGAAATTTCAGTTGGTCAATATCGCGGCGAGTCGTTTCGGGTAATCGTACAACCAGCTCAAAACGGCGGTCGCCCTCATAAATAATGCCGGCCGATTCACCGCCGATGGCTGCGGACACCCAGTCTTGCAATTCAGCTACGTTTAATCCGTAACGCCCCAAAGCTGTGCGATTTGGAATGACGGAAAGTGTGGGCAAGCCTGTGACTTGTTCGACACGGGCATCGGCTGCGCCGTCGATGGCATTCACTACTTTGAGGACATCATTCGCCGTCAGAACCAGTTGATCCAGATCATCACCAAATATCTTTATCCCCAAATCGGCACGTACCCCTGAAATCAATTCGTTAAAACGCATCTGAATCGGCTGGGTAAACTCATAGTTGTTGCCAGGCAACTCCTCCAGTGCACGCTCCATCTCTTCAACGAGTTCGGCTTTGGTCTTGGACGAATCCGGCCACTCGCTTCGTGGCTTGAGGATGACAAAGTTGTCCGCAACATTGGGTGGCATAGGATCGGTTGCGACTTCCGCCGTACCAATACGCGCAAAAACCTTGTCCACTTCTGGAAAAGCGGCAATTCGCTGCTCCAGTATTTCCTGCATTTCCACGGCTTGCTCTAACCCTGTACCTGGAATGCGCATGGCGTGCAGCGCAATATCGCCTTCGTTAAGTTGCGGAATAAATTCCGAACCCAACGTAGAGGCAAGCCACAAACAAAATACCACCAGCACCGACGCAAAACCCACCACGACGTAGCGAAATCTAAGTGCAAGTTTCAGTAGCGGTTGATAGGCGGATTTTGCCTTGGCAATCACCACACTTTCTTTCTCGCTGATTTTTCCGTTCATGAACACAGCGACAGCGGCCGGCACAACGGTGAGTGATAGCACCATCGCCGAGAGTAAAGCCATGACGACTGTGGCGGCCATCGGGTGGAACATTTTTCCTTCCACACCGGTGAGACTGAAAATCGGGATGTAGACGATGGTGATAATGGCCACACCGAACAAACTCGGGCGAATCACTTCCGACGTTGCGTCGAATACGGTATTCAATCGTTCACGTAAATCCTGCTTTCCATTGCCATGTTGGTTCTCTGCCAGACGTCGAACACAGTTTTCCACAATAATCACAGCACCATCGACAATCAGACCAAAGTCCAGAGCACCGAGGCTCATTAAATTCGCGGAGACACCGGTTTTTACCATGCCGGTGATGGTCATCAACATGGATAAAGGAATCACGGCTGCCGTGATCAGTGCAGCGCGGAAGTTGCCCAGCAAAAGAAACAGCACAACGATCACCAACAGTGCGCCTTCCAACAAATTCTTGGAAACAGTGGCAATGGCTTTGTCCACCAATGCAGTGCGATCGTAGACCGCTTCGGCAATCACACCGTCTGGCAAAGAGGCCTGAATATCCTCCAACTTGGCAGCCACATCCTGGGCCACGGTCCGTGAATTGGCGCCGATTAACATCATGGCGGTGCCCAACACGGTTTCCACCCCATCCCGTGTCGCGGCGCCGGTGCGCAGTTCTTTGCCAATGCTGATGTCCGCGACATCCTTCATCCTGATCGGAACAGAGTCGTGTTCAGCGATGATCACATTGCCAATGTCCTCAATCGTGCCAAGCTGGCCGGGTGAGCGCACCAGCAGTTGTTGACCGTTGCGTTCGATGTAGCCGGCACCGCGATTGTCATTATTCGCTTGCAGCGCTTGCATCACATCCTCAACACTGACTTTGTAGATTAACAGCTTTGCTGGGGCTGGCATGACGTGGTATTGCTTGTTGTAACCACCAATGCTGTTGACCTCGATCACGCCTTTTACTTGCGCAAGCTGAGGTTTGATAATCCAGTCCTGAATTTCTCGCAAGTCTGTGGCTGTATAGGGTTCGCCATTGGCCATGCGCGCATCCGCTTTCGCCTGTACCGTGTACATAAAAATCTCGCCCAAGCCGGTCGAGATGGGGCCCATCTCCGGTTCAAGTCCGGGCGGCAAAACACTTTTAATCGCGCCGAGCCTAGCGTTAATCAGGTTGCGCGCAAAATAAATGTCAGTACCTTCTTCAAATACTACGGTGACCTGAGACAAGCCATACCGTGACAAGGAGCGCGTGTAAGCCAGGTTCGGCAAACCAGCCAATGCGGTTTCTACCGGGTAGGTAATGCGTTGCTCGGACTCCTGTGGTGAGTAGCCTGGTGCAGCGGTATTGATTTGCACCTGGACGTTGGTGATATCGGGTACGGCATCAATGGGAAGCTTTTGGTAGCTCCATACGCCCACACCGACAATGACAAAAATAAAACATAAAATGAGTAAGCGCCGCTCTATCGCAAGGCGCAAAATAGAATCAATCATAGTGTGCCTCGATCAGTGTTCGTGTTCAGCTTCGGATTTTTCGATATCGGCTTTAATCAGGTAACTGTTTTGGCTGACATAATCGCTGCCCGCTTCAAGCCCCTCAACGACCTCATAAAAATGGTCATCACTACGGCCCAATACCAGCGGCGTAAACCGATATTCCTCGCCTTGTTTCACAAACACGCCCTGGCGGCCGCCCAATGTTTGTACGGCATCTTTCGCTACGGCCAAAGCCACTGAAAAACGACCCACTTCAATACGGGCTTCCGTCATCAAGCCGGGTGACAAGGATTGCTTATCATTAGCGAGTTTCACACGCGCCAGCTGATACGGTGATTCTATCGACGGCAAAATATGATCTACAGTTGATGCCACACTGCCTGAGCCAGTTAATAGGTGGACGGCCTGACCTTCGCTGACCGAAGATTGCTGTGCGGGATACACACGCAATTCCGCCCATACCGTGTCAAAGTTGGCAATAGAAAATAAAACCTGATCCTGGGTCACTTCACCGGTATTGGCATGACGCTGGACAACACGCCCCGTAATGGGAGAACGGATGGTGTAGGTTTTCAGGCTTTCGTTCGACTCAATTTCAGCCAAAACGTCGCCGGCTTTTACGCGATCACCCAGTGTGACCTTGACGGTTTTGACCAGGCCTTCAAAACGCGCACGCACATGGCTCATTTGCTCCGGCGCTGAAACAATGGAACCGAACACGGTGATCGTTTGGTGCAGCTCTTGCGGCCCGGATACGGAGGTAACGATACCCACCTTACTCGCCATTTTGTCTTCAATACGACTGCTGTTTTCTTCTCCGTGCTCATGCTCATCGTGATCATGTCCGTCTTCATCGTGGTCGACATGATCTTCATGCTCGTCATGGTCACCTTCTTCATGATGGGGTGCGTGTTGTTCGGACGCTTCATGTTCGTGGTTATGATCGCTTGCGGAAAACGCGGGTGTGTTCGAGAGAAAAAACACACTAGAAATAACCAATAAGTAATAATTCTTCATCGATATAAACTCCGGAGGCCAGACCTGATCTGGCCAACAAAAATTAGGGGTTAAGGGCTTCGCCGGTGAGCTGTTCAATCAAGGCCTGGCTAATTAGCGCCGTGGTGGCGGCATCAATAAGCGCCTGTTTACTGGCAAGCAATTCTTCCTGGGCGGCGATGAGATCAAGATAGCGATAACGCCCATTGTCAAAACCTTCGTTGGTGAGCTTGAGCGCTTTTTCCAACGCGGGGATGGCGACATTTTGGGTAAGATTGGCCGCCGCGATACTTTGTTTTCTGAGCGACCATGCTTCAAAAAGCCGTGCGTGCAACACTAGGAGCAAATCCTGTTGGGCGTAATCTACGGCATTGCGATTGGCTAACGCGGCTTTGACGTCGCCACTGCGGCGTTTACCGGAGAACAAGGGGATGGAGATACCGGCAGTGAATGCAGAATCACCCGTCTCTTCAAAACGTTTAATGCCTGCGCGCCAGCTTAAGTCGCTGCGGCCACTGGCACGAGCCAGAGTGACTTCGGCATCGCGAATACGGGCTTCACTGGCGAGCACTTGAAGGGCCGGTGAGCTTTTAACACGTGTGTACAACTGATCGAAATCTTGTGTGGCACCGAAGTCAAACAGGCTACCGCTTAATGAATGAAAGCCGGCCGTTGTTTCTCCCCAAAATCGTGCGAGTAACACTTTCTGACGTTCAAGCTGCTCTAGCAGTGCCGCCAAACGAATTTCAGAACGTGTGAGTGCCGCCTGCGCTCGCATCACCTCCGCTTCAGCCGTGGCCCCTCGCGCGGAGCGCGCTTTGACGGTTTTAAGTATGGATTGGGACAGTGCCAACGACTCTTCTGCCAATCTAAGGTTTGCCTGGGTCGATAAACCTTCGATATACACTTCGGTGAGCTTGCCGAGCGTATCCAGAGTCGCCGCTTGTTGCTCCCATTCCGCTTGATTGATACGGGCATCCGCGAAACGCATGCGTGCCTGGCGCTTGCCTCCAAGCTCAATCACAGAAGAAAGTGCAAGAGTCGTTTCGGCGGCATCAAAACCTTCATTGGCTCCCGAGCCAGCAAAGTTTTCGACCTCCAGCTCAAGTGCTAGCGCCGGGCGCAAGGCACCGGTTTGCCTTTGGGCACTCAACGCTTCTGCGGTGAAGCGGTATTGGTACAGCTGAGGGTTTTGCGCAAGCGTCGACGCCAGTGCTTTTTTTAACGAGAGTGTGGACTCGACGTTTTCTGCAATCGCTGATGGCGCCGTGCTGCATAGTAGAAGCGCAAGCCACAGCCAGGTGCATTTACACCTGAAAAATAGGGTATTTATCATGAAAAAGTCCTGAATTAAGTCGTGTTTCCGCGCGTGCGGGTGTTGCTTCTTCTTGCTTAAGGGGACTTAGGCTTTGGGAGGGCGTAGGAAGGTTTCGTAGGTTTCGGGGAACGTATTTTCAGCGTAATCGGGTACGGGAGAAGAATGCTTGGCCAAATGCACACGCTCGGTGGCAATCAGAGCGGCAGCGCAAAGATGGCCATGACAATGACAGCAGTGATGACAATCCCAATTTTCCGCCGTGGATGAATTGGAGTGATTAGCCTGAGCGTCGGCAACGTGTCCATCGTCATGGAGATGGGTATCATCAAATACAAGGTGCTCAGCGCCGGACTGGTGCAACTGATGTGCATCGCCCATGGCCACCGCGGATTGCAAAACAACCAGCGTAAGCAAAAAGTATGTCAGGACACGTTTCAGCATTGAAATCTATTTATCTATTTTCTGAGTCATGGCGATCACACTACCTTAACATAAGAATACGTCGAGCACCGTTTAACACCACAAGCCCAATAATAACACCAATGACCAGATCCGGAATTTGCGATCCCGTTAGCGCGACCAGACCTCCGGCAAGAATAACCCCCGCGTTGGCGAGCACGTCATTAGCCGAAAAAATCATACTGGCCTTCATATGGGTGCCATTATTTCGCACCTGGTAAATCAACATGAGACACGCGGCGTTAGCCACTAATGCCAGACTGCCAATCCCCATCATTAGCAGAGAGACCGGTTCACTTCCCATAAAGGCGCGCCTGACCACTTCAATTAAAAGACCCATTGCCAGGGCGGCTTCGAGCCAGCCGGATAAATGCGCGGCTTTAAGCTTGGCTTGCGCCGCTTTGCCCACTGCATAGAGCGCTACAATGTAGACCGCAGCATCGGCAAACATATCCAGTGAATCCGCGATTAGCCCCGCAGATTGTGCCACAATGCCCACGGCAAGCTCAAAGAAAAACATCATGGCATTAATTGCGAGCAACCACTTCAACACGCAGGCTTCTCGTGAATCGTTAATCTTTGTCTCTTCTCGTATCTTCTTTTTTGCGCTTTCAGCATCCACCTGTTCAAGCGATAGGCAGCGGGCGCCAAGTCCCACGGATTTCATGGTCGTTTCGACCTTTTCCGGCAAATTGGAGTGATAAATACGCACCTTCCGCTTGGGGGTATCAAACTCGAAGGCGACGGCATCCCCAAAGCTTGCGAATGCCGTGCGGATGAGGTTCTCCTCAGAAGGACAGTCCATCTGAGGCACTTCGAAGACGCTTATGTTATTCAGAGTCACAAAAGTATTATCCGGTTGCAGGTTTGATCCTGAAGGCTGTGAACCCGCTTCGTCACTTTGGCAGCCGCAGCATTGTGAGGAGTCAGATGTCATAAATAGACCTTGAAATAACGATGTCTGCAAGCTTAAACTCTATAGTAACTATAGAGTCAAGTGGTGGCGTGGTTGAAGATTGGTGAATTAGCAAAACGCAGTGGGTGTTCCATTCAGACCATCCGCTACTACGAAAAGGAAGGTTTGATTTCTGCTCCGGCAAGGACAGATGGTAATTTCCGGGTGTACGACACACCGGCTCTCGAAAAGCTGGCATTCATCAAAAATTGTCGAGCACTTGACCTGACATTAGACGAAATCAAGCAATTGATGGCGCTCCAGCATTTACCAGGCACACCGTGTGAGAAAGTGAACGATATGATCGATGCGCACCTGAAAATTGTGGAGTCTCGTATTGCCGATCTCCAAAAACTTCATGCTGATTTGAAGGTGTTACGCCAAAAGTGTGGCCATGCACGCCCCATCGAACAGTGCGGCATTTTGGATGAGTTGTCCCCCAAATCGCATTCCCGAAATTAAAAGAACGAGACTGCCATGGCAGATGTCAATGAGTACATTCGCGCTGCCACGCGAGAGAATACCCGGAAAAGTTACCGCGCCGCCATTGAGCACTACGAGGACGCATGGGGAGGATTTCTGCCTGCGACAGCGGATAGCATCGCTTCCTACCTCGCGCATTATGCTCCTACACTGGCGATCAGCACCCTCAAGCAACGCTTGGCAGCCTTGGCCGCATGGCACAATGAACAAGGCTTTCCCGATCCAACCAAAGCACCTCATGTTAAAAAGGTTTTGAAGGGGATTGGTGAACTACATCCTTTCAGGGAAAAACAAGCCAAACCGCTGCAAATTGAACAACTCCAGGCCATCGACGGCTGGATTACTGAACATTTGTCCCAAACAGATACCCGCTCTGTCAATTCCCTTAAGCTGCTACGTGATCGAGCGTTGATTCTTTTGGGGTTCTGGAGAGCATTTCGTGGAGACGAACTCACGCGTATTAGGGTAGAAAATGTCAGCGTTATACCCGGTGTTGGGATGGAAATTTTCATTCCCAGAAGCAAAACCGATCGCTTGTCCCATGGCCGAACGTATCGGGCTCCGGCATTGCAACTCTTGTGTCCCGTAACGGCATTCACGGATTGGATGAGTGCGGCCCAATTGACCAAAGGTCCCGCCTTTCCAGCGATTAACCAGTGGGGGCACTCTGCAGAACAGGCGATTCATCCAGCCAGTGTGATTGCTATCATCAAGGCTTATTGCCACCAGGTGGATCTTCCCAATGCTGATGAATTCAGCAGCCATTCTTTGCGACGCGGCTTCGCGACCTGGGCAACCGCTAATAGCTGGGATACCAAAACGTTGATGGAGTACGTCGGCTGGAAAGATGTTCAATCAGCCATGCGCTATATCGAAGGCGCCGATCCGTTTTCCCAACAACGAATACAACAAGCACTGCCTCAAGCTATAACACAGGCCAAGCAAGACTCCGACCTTCCGAAGGACACGGCATTGGAAATTAGCCTCTGCCTTGAACCTTATAGCAAACATTCTCATGGCACCGGTAAGGCAAGATCTCTGATAGAGCGACATTGTTTATTGCCCAGGGCGATGGAAAAGCTTGATGCTGAGGGAACGCGCTATCGCATCACGATAAGTTCTGATGATTGCGACGCGTTGGATGAAGCATTGGATGAATTACTCCATCACATGCATCAGATCGCCTCTGATAATCAATGTATGCTGGAGGCCACCATTCGCGACCCGCACATCGACAGAGTGTGGGATTAACACACTCCCGTCATAGTATGCCGCATCATGAGCAGCCTCCACGAAACCGCCTATCCCAGACTGCGAAGTACCATTACCGAAAAAGAGCTTAATGAGTACTACACACCAACACCAGAAGAACTGAGCCTGATTGAATCTGAGAAGAAGCCCATATTACGTTTCGGGTTCATGCTAAACCTGAAACTGCTCCAACGCCTCGGCTACTTTGTTCCGCTGGCGTCTGCACCACCCAGCATTATTGCTCACGTGATGGATCGGATCGGAATCAAGCGACCGCTGACACTAAAGCAACTTAAAGATTATGACCGCTCTGGCTCTCGCCCCCGACAACAGCACATTTTAAGAGACTATCTTGGCATTCGATCCTTTGCTTCAGAGGATCAGCCCTGGCTCACCGACATAGCGGAAAAAGCGGCAGAAACCAAAGAGATGTTGGCGGATATTATCAACGTAATGCTTGAAGAACTGGTACGAAATCACTATGAATTACCTGGCTTTACCGTTCTTAAGCGGATCGCAAGATCGGCGCGTAATAAAGTTAATGAGCAGTGCTTTCGTGATATCTGCAGAGATCTTACGAACGATGCCAAACAAAAAATTGATGAGCTGTTGAATCCGTCTGACGGTGCCTATGGCGCATGGAACACGCTTAAGCGCGAGCCCAAGAAGCCAGGCAACAAAGAGGTGCGAAGCTATCTTCAACATGTACACTGGTTGCAGGTACTTGGTGAGTCACTGCCTGATGTCGATGTTCCGGTAGTGAAATATCGTCAGTTTGCCCTTGAAGCCAGGGCGCTCACTGCACCCGAAATGGCTCGACTCAAACCAAACAAGCGCTATGCACTTGCCGTTATCCTGGTGCGTCAACAGCACAGCAAAGCGCTCGATGACGTGGCAAACCTGTATATTAAAATGCTCCGAAGCATGGAATCGACCGCTCAATCAGCGCTGCATCAATACATTCTGGAACATCAAAAACAAATCGACGCCTTGATTGCCAAATTCCGTGATGTTTTAGTCGCTTATGATCAGCATCCGGAGCAAACACAAAAGTTTGCGGCACTGGATACGGTACTGGGTGACGAAGCGAGTTCTTTGATTGAACGCTGCAATCAGCATATTGCTTATGCGGGGAATAACTATTACCCCTTCATGCTCAAATCGTATCGCCAAAAGCGCGCGTTGCTATTGAACAGTCTGGATATTCTGGACTTGCAATCCACATCCAGTGATACCAGTACCGCATCACTTCTCGTTTTATTAAAAAGTTTGCGCAACAGTCGCACAGAGTTTTTAAGCGAAGAATCCGTCGACCAGGCTATGCCAGAAGCATTTGATTTGAGCTGGCTAACTGAGAAATGGAAAAAGCTGATAGTGAGTAACGAAAGCAGCGAGGACAGCGGGAAGATTTTTCATCGCAAGTATCTTGAATTGTGGCTGCTATTGCATATTAAACAAGAACTTTCCTCAGGCGATTTGTTTATTCCTTTCAGTGCCGAATTCGATGACTATCGAGAACAACTGATTGATGATGAGACATTGGATAATGAATTACAGAAATACAGTGATCAGGTTGAAATGCCTTTAACTGACGCCCACGAATTCACTACAAACCTTAAACAACAGTTGGCGGATCTTGCTAAGGGCGTGGATGAACGTTTTCCTGAAAATCTTCATGCAACCATCAAAGACGGAAAACTATCCGTCAGCCCAATAAGAAGTGAACAGCCACAAGCAGAACTCAAGAAGCTGGACGAGCTGATTACTGAAAATCTGCCAGAAGTAAGCATCATCGACATTTTAACGGATACCGAAAAATGGCTTGGTTTGCATAAGCATTTCGGTCCCTTGTCCGGAAACGAGGCACGGATTGATGAGCCAGAGAAGCGATTTATCACCACGCTATTTTGCTATGGGTGCAATCTTGGGCCGGTTCAAACGGCCAAATCGGTGAAGAATATGAGCCGCAAACAGATTGCCTGGCTCAATCTCCGGCACGCCTCCGAAGACCGTTTAGACCGAGCGATAACGCAGGTGGTCAATGCCTACAACAAATTTGATCTCCCCAAATACTGGGGTACCGGAAAGCATGCCGCTGCGGATGGCACCATGTGGGATCTGTACGAGCAAAACTTGCTGACGGAATACCATATTCGGTACGGCAAATACGGAGGTATTGGCTACTATCACGTCTCAGATACTTACATTGCCTTGTTCAGTCACTTTATTCCATGCGGCGTCTACGAAGCGGTCTATATTCTGGACGGACTCATGAGTAATAAATCCGATATTCAACCCGATACCTTGCACGGTGATACACAAGCGCAAAGTTATCCTGTGTTTGGTTTATCACACCTTCTGGGCATCAATCTCATGCCGCGGATTCGCAATATTCAGGACTTGTTGCTGTTCAGGCCCGACAATCGCTATCGATACAAAAATATAGAGGCTTTGTTTGCCGGTAGTATCGATTTCAAGTTAATTGAACGGCACCTTCGCGACATGCTGCGTGTGGTCATCTCAATTAAGAAAGGCAAAATTACCGCCTCAACCATCTTGCGGCGCCTCGGAACCTACAGCCGAAAAAACAAGTTGTATATGGCTTTTAAAGAGCTTGGAAAGGCCGTGAGAACGCTCTTTTTGCTCCGATATATTGATGAACTCGAACTGCGAAAAACCATCCAGTCTGCAACCAATAAAAGCGAAGAGTTTAATGGTTTCATCAAATGGCTGTTTTTTGGCGGGGAAGGCATCATCGCTGAAAATGTGCGCCACGAACAGCGCAAAATCGTTAAGTACAATCAGCTTGTCGCAAACATGGTCATTCTCTACAACGTGGAGAAAATGACCAGAGTCCTCAAAGATCTGGCGGGCGAGGATGTCGTCATTAGCAAGGACCTACTCAATGGGCTGTCACCGTACAGGAACTCCAATATCAATCGTTTCGGGGACTACAACCTGGACCTGGAACGAGAGGTGCCTCCGCTGGACTTCGGCATCAAGATATTAGAGCCAGAAGAACCGTAAAAACATATATAAAACGATACGTTATGGTTTATTTGGCGAATTTTTTCAGGATGACGGCCGACCCTCTATATTACCCTTATTCATTATTTGGCTCCTAACTCCAGGGTGATATTTCAGTTCAAGCCAAGTATGCTTGGGCCGTAAATATCGGTCTTGACTAATCGA
>Ga0208203_1000576_pt1 | contig 16215 bp, 20 predicted proteins | sample DeeseametaMP2914_FD_184167 | JGI IMG/M metagenome (GOLD analysis project Ga0208203, IMG submission 184167) | Marine microbial communities from the Deep Atlantic Ocean - MP2914 (SPAdes) | ecosystem: Environmental > Aquatic > Marine > Oceanic | place: West of Santa Cruz de la Palma, Atlantic Ocean...
CTAAGACCGCTATTTCACATCTTTAATTACCTACTCCTATAGAGAATACCTTGGCCCTATATAGGCCCTAAAATGACTAAAAATGGCCAAAAAAAGAAGAAAATAGACAAAAAGAGCGAAGACCCAAAACTGCGTTAAGCATTTAAAATTATAACTAATTTAGCGAAATTGCGAAGAGTGAAAAATGGTGCTTTGGCACTCCAGTCCCGTGCACCATCTTTTTCTTTTATTCCTTTTTTTTCGATCAATCTATCTCTTGGCAATAATCCAAACGGCATGAACTATGCCTGGAATATATCCTAAAAGAGTAAGAAGTATATTGAGCCAAAAAGCGCCACCTAATCCAACCTGAAGGAAGACCCCAAGAGGGGGTAAGAGAATCGAAAAAATAATCCGTATAAAATCCATAATAAATCCTTAATCAGTCTTTCTTCTTTTAAATTTGCCGTTAAATGAGATCTCATCTGTGCCGAGACGTTCATTCATCTTTTCTTCTTTCTTAAGGTCATCAGGCAACTCTTTTGCAGGTCCTTTTTTACCGACGACAAAGGCACAGACAACTTGATATTCATCATTGGGAATTTCTAGTTTTTCATAACAACTCTCATAGTGAATGCCTCCCATTCCATGGGTATAGAGACCTAGATCTCTTGCTTGCATGGTAAGCGCCATCCAAGCAGCACCACAATCAAAGAGGGCATGTCTGTTTTCATTTCCTTTGGGGTCTTTTAAGTGAGCTACAATAAAACCAATAAGAGGAGCCTCTGCCGCCCATTCCTTATTAAAGTCATTAAGGAGACTCAAGTAGGTTTCGTAGTAGTCATCCCCTTTGTGAGCATAGAGAAAGGTCCAAGGTTGATGATTAAAGCTTGAGGGACTCCACCTCGCAGCCTCAAAGAGTTTGTGAATATCCTCGTCATAAAGGGGATAAGAAGAATCAAATGATCGCGGTGACCACCTCTTCATAAAACGTTCTGATACTTCATAGTCTTCTTGTCTATTCATTATTAAACCTCCTTATTTAGGTAAAGTTTAGCGAAGGCACGATAATTTTGAATGAAGTGACTTTATAGCTTCTGTGTAATTTCATTCACAATTGTTTAGAAATCTCCTCATGAAAAGCAAACTTTCTAAAAGAACGCCCTTGTCATTGAATTTAAAATAAAAGGAATCATTCAAGAAAAGGAGTTCGATATGAGTGAGTCTATTAGAAAAGTTGAAGGCATAGGTGAAGAATACCAATCAAAACTTGAGTATATTGGCATTCACCATGTCAGTGAGTTCATCGCCATGACTCAGACCCAAGAGCAAAGAGACGAGCTTGCAAGAAGGGCGGCCATTCCCGTTGGCCACATTGATAATTGGGCCTCTATGCTTGACCTAACCCGCGTCGATGGCATTGGTTATCAATATGCCGAGCTTCTCACCTATTCTGGCGTAAAATCTGTTGAAGATTTTAGAAAGAGAAATCCCCACAATCTCCATGAGATTTTAATGGAAACTAACAACAAACATTTTTGTGGGACAGTACCTACAGAAAACGCGCTTGGGTCCCTTATTGAAAGCTCTAAGAAGCTAACGAATATCACCCAGCGCTACTGACTTTAGTCCCAGATAGAATAGATAACAGTGGCTACAGGTGGCTCAGCCATCCAATCCGTCATAACCTTCATCAGTCCTGACTTCATTTTGAGAAGGCAGTATTCACCTGCATAAATTTCAGTGACCTCAAGTTTGGGAAGAAAGAAATCCACTTCCTGATCAAGCTTGGGGTTACATGATTTTTGGGCGGCTGCTTTCATGAGCTGCTCACAAGTCTTTTCACTTGGAATATCAATGACATTTTCAATAACAGTTCCTTCCTGACAGGCAACTGATGAAAAAGAAATTAAAAAGAATACTATTATGGCTTTTTTCATTTCTTTCCTACTTACTTGAGAGTCGTTTTGAGAACGAGCGTTGTAACACAAGACTTAAAGAGTGGCTGTCCTCACTGTAAGTTTTACCCTAGAATTGAGGTACCCGAGTGAGGCCAATCTGTGTTAGCCTATAAGCAAGATGATATCAAAAGAGCCAAAATTAACAGTACTGCAAAGCTTTTCAAACGATGCCGCCAACAAAGTCATCACCCTTGGTAGAGTGGTCAGGAATTATCGTAGGGCCCATTTCTTTGAAGGCCAAAAACGCTTCAATCACTTTCTCAATATTGCCAAATTATACCTTTCCCAAAATTGGGGAGGATCACTCCCAAGCTCAGAGGACACGCAAAAAATAGAGGTTCGCGAGGGTTACTTTCTTCATAAGTCAGATAGAATTCCGTCACTTAATTTAGCCGTTGAAACAAAAGAGCTAACAATAGAAAGAAACGCTCAGACAAAGAGAATCATTGTCAGTGATTTTGACGATACCATTATTAAAAGTCGCGCAACATCCCTTACTCGCCTTATTCTCACAACCCTTTTTAAGCCCATTGGCAAGCGAGAAGTTTTCCCAGAGGTCTCAAGCTTTTATAAACGCCTTCAAGGCCAAAATAACCTCTTCTTCTATATTTCTAGTTCAACATGGAATATCTACCCCCTCCTTCGTGGCTTTCTTGAGCACTCTGACTTACCTCAGGGCATTCTCCTTCTCAAAGAAATGAAACTTGAAAGTAAACCCCAAGAGACAACTCTTAAACACTCTCATAAATTAGAAAAGATCCAGTCCCTCATCGATTTCTATGATGATCTTCCCTTTATCCTCATTGGTGATGCTGGGCAAGAGGACAGCCAAATCTACCAAAGAGTCGCCGAGCTCAATCCCGGACGAATTGAAGTGATTCTTATTCGTCACAAGTGGTGGGAGCGTGTTATGGAAAAAGAAAATGAAATCAGCAAAGTTTCAGGGACTAAGCTTATTTATTTTAATAATCTTAATGACGTTCAAGACCTTCCCCTAGACTAAGGGGTCAAAGTATTCCCAATAAAATTATTTTCTCCTCAGTGCTAAAATAAAGGAATGAAAAAGGGCTGTCTTCGTTGCAAACATTACTTTTCGACCTTCGATCCTCAAAAACCAAGAGGCTGTAAGCTCTACGGCATGAAGTCTCACGCCTTCCCCTCCCTAATCGTTAAAAATGAGACGGGAAGCGACTGCATGGGCTTTCAGGAGAAAGTAAAGCGAAAGACTGAGGAAAAGCTCAATTTAAACGATCCTAAGTACTGGTAATCACGTCCCTCTCATCTAAGAACTTTTCAAGCGACATTCTAGAGTTCATAATTTCCCCTCACTAAAATTTAGAGGTCATTATGAAAAAGATAGCTCTTCTCATCTCCCTTCTCGTTTGCACAACTTCCTTTGCTCAGTCCTTTGGAAAGAAAGTGTCGAAATCTGAACTAACCCCCATTAGTGAGTTGCTGGCCGATGTGAAAAAGTTTGAAAAGAAAGAAGTCACGATCAAGGGCATGGTTACCAATGTCTGCTCGATGCGTGGCTGTTGGATGGAATTTGCGAGTGATAAAGAATACCAAAGCCTAAGGATCAAAGTTCGTGATGGTGACATGGTTTTCCCCATAAGTGCTAAGGGTAAGATCGCCTATGCTACGGGAACACTCAACCACACAACTTTCTCTAAAGATCAGCTCATCTCCTTTGCCCAAAAGAGAGCAGAGAAAACGGGTAAGCCCGCCGACCTCTCAAAGATCACAGGACCTGAAACCTACTACCAATTCATTCCGGTTGGTGTGACGATTGAGTAAGAAAAAGAAAAACCTCTTTCTTCTTAATCGCAGTCTTCATCGCGATATTGGTTACCTCAGTATTGGCTTTACCATTATCTTTGCCCTGAGTGGTTTAGCGCTTAACCATAGAGATGACTGGAATCCTAATTACTCCATGCAAAGGAAAGTGGTTAAGCTAAGCCCTGAAGAGCGCTCAAGTGAGGAAGTTCTCTCAGAGGCCAAGAACCATTTCTCCCTTCCCGAGAAAATGAAGGGTAAATTTTGGGTCGACCCCAATCAACTCAAGGTTTTCTACCCTCAAGACACCACGCTGATTTACCTTAAAGATAAGAGTGAACTGCATTTTGAAAAGATCACGCCACGCTTTCTTCTTCGCCGCTTCAATGGCCTTCATGTCAATGAGTTAAAAAGTTATTGGATTGCAGCCTCTGACATCTATTCCCTGTGCCTCTTGTACTTGGCCCTCAGCGCTCTCTTTATGGTCAAAGGAAAATATGGAATCAAAGAGCGCGGTGGAATCCTCACCCTCATAGGCCTTATTATTCCGGCCTTCTTCTTCTTTCAGATTATTTAACTTCGTTGAGACTGAGTCCGTCTTCATAGAGAGAAGCGCCTCTTTTTTGAATCATTCCCCCACCAAGGCACACACTGTGCTCGCCTAATTGCTGATAGAGAACAATACTCTGGCGGAGTGCGATCCCTCTTTGAGGCTCATCAAAGACCACATGAAGACGATCCTCCTCAACAGAGACAATCTTACAGCGCTGATCTTTTTGACGATAACGAATCTTAGCAGTGCACTCAAAAGGCAGAGAATTTTTAAGCTTTGAGAGAAAGTCTTTCTCCACAAAACTCAATTCATTGGCCCAAAGCTCACTTGCGTAGAGGGCCGGATGCTCCTCTCCTCTCTCGACGACCACCACATTTTGCTCAACATTTTTATCGACAACAAACCACGGCTCCCCCTGACCACCAAGACCAAGGCCCTTACGCTGACCAATGGTATAATAGGCCATGCCATCATGTTGCCCCACAACCGTGCCATCAAGAGTCTGAAACTCTCCGGGCTTGATATGAATATACTGGCTTAGAAAATTCTTAAAGTTGCGCTCACCGATAAAACAAATTCCGGTAGAGTCCTTCTTCGCTTTGGTGGCGAGATCATATTTCTTTGCAATCTCTCGCACTTCACTCTTTTGAAGATGACCAAGGGGAAAGAGCACCTTCTTAAGAATTTCCTCTTTCATAGTGTAGAGAAAGTAGGTCTGATCCTTATTATTATCGAGACCTTTAACGAGGTAAGTTCCCTCTTCTGTGTCCACTCTCTGACAATAGTGACCAGTGGCCAAGTAGTCAGCCCCGAGTTCCATCGCCTTTTCAAAGAAGACTTTAAATTTAATTTCACGATTACAAAGAATATCAGGATTGGGAGTGTAGCCATTTCTATACTCCTCAACAAAGTGAGAAAAGACATTCTCACGGTACTCTTTGACAAACTCAACGCTGTAATAGGGAATATCAAGTTTCTCACAGACCTTCACCACATCGGCGAATTCTTTTGAGGCCTGGCACACGCCATTTTCATCCTCTTCTTCCCAATTTTTCATGAATAGGCCAATGACGTTGTAGCCCTGCTCTTTTAAAAGGGCAGCACAAACTGAGGAGTCCACTCCTCCGCTCATTCCAACAATGACTGTTTTATTCGCTTCCATAGGTCGGGCACTATAGCATAAAGAAAAGCCCGTTTTGAAGCGCTTAGTGTTTAAACCTGTAAATATCGACCTTTTCTACCTCTTCTTCTAACTCAATATCCTCTTTCTTCTTGGGAAAGGAGCGAAGTTTACCATTTTCGATGAGACCACAAGTGCGAACCTCTGCTGAAGCCACAACACGCCCCATGGGACCTTTTCGGTTGTAGAGGGTGATAAACTCGCCCTGGTGAATAAGCCCCGTTTGTTTAGCATTGAGCTTCAACTCTCCAAAACGATTATTGTAGGGATAGAAAATTCCAGGAACTTTTTCAGCTCCTTCACTAAAGCGAAAAAAGACTTCAAGTGGGGACGAGAGATCAGTACCAGGAGGTACCTTTACTTGGGTGAGGACGATGGTATCGTACTCAAGATCCTCGTTATAACCCATGTAAACAACTCCCGCTCGATAGCGAAAACCAATCACTTCAAAGTTCTTATCAAGGGGCACACCACTTTTGGTTTTAATATTGGACTCCCCTAATCCGAAATGGTGAATCCCATCGTGCTCGCCGAGAATAGAATCATTCTTATAATCAATAATATTTCCCTCTTTAAAGAGTTTCTTTGGGGCACGCTCTTCAATAAAGGCGCCGAGCTTTTTAAGCATGAGACTCTTTTTAGATTCGGGATCATTGGGGAGGTATTTGAGATTAAGAGACTTCGCAATTCTTTCAACCTCACTCTTTCTCATGTCACTCAGAGGCAATAAGAGGGTCGCAAGCGTTGGCGGGTCAACCGTTGAAAGAAGATCACTTTGATCATTTTCAAGGTCATTACTAACAAAAATATGGTGGGTTTTAAGACTAATATTGTGAACAATTTTAGCATAGTGACCGGTGGCCACTTTTTCAGCGCCTAGCTGAGCAGCCTTCTTCTTTAAGACCTCCAAGATGAGACGACTGGTCGCTGCTTTAGGTGCAAAGCTTCGCCCGCCAATCCGGGCACCAATCACTCTGTCTGTGACGTAGTGCTGATACTCAGTGGCCGCTTGAACTGCGTAAAAAGGCAGCCCAAGCTCATCGGCGAGGGCCTTTACTGCATCGAGATCTTTAATCTGATAGACTCCCTCAAATGGGGCCTTTGGCAGCTCATCGCCATTTTCATTGTAACGAAGGGAGGTTCTTTCAAGCTCTTCAGAATAGAAATTAAGGCCCAGAAGAATGACATCATGGCCTTGCTTCTTGAGAAGATAAGCCCCGACAGCAGAATCAATATTGCCACTAAAGCCCATCACAATCTTCAAAACGTCCATCCTTGGTTTGCTTTGTTTCATTATAGCAAATTTGAGTCTTTGCTCCCACACGCGACACTAGGCAGCATTTACCCCTCACCTCACTTTATGACGCTATGCTTGGTAAAATAACACCCGTTAACCGAAAAGGAAGTTATGACCAAGAAGGAGAGATCCACCGACATTATTCTCTTTGAGAAAGAAAGCGCGCCTAATACGGGCTGCCTCAAGCAATTTCTCAATTTCCTACGCCTGCAAAAAGTCCCAGGACCGCCAAACTTCAGTTTTGTCGATGCCAAGGGCAGTTTGCTTGGCAACCTGAGCCTAAGAGAGAATATTGCCCTCGACTCTATTCCTTCCACTGTCAGTGCCACCCGCACCTTTACCCTTGAAGACCATCTTAAAAGGCTTGGTAATCCCCATCTATGGGAACTCTACCAAAGCATCAAGCTTGTGGATCACAGGCCTCCCCATGTGGATGATATGACTTGCAAGACAACGGCCCTGGTTAAAGGACTCCTGCAGAAAGCGGATTTTATTTTTCTTGAAAGCCCTGAGCGCTATCTTGACCAATCCCTCTTTAAGGTCTTTCTCAAGGCCCTCCAATACCAGCTCAAAGAGACGGGTCAGACTCTTCTTCTTACCAGTGATAATCCCCAACTTTGGCAACCTCTGATCACAAAGACAGTTTCAAGTCGTAAATGTCAGCGCACAGGAAAGCTTGAACTCAAAGTGAGAGATAAGGTCTGTATTCCCTTTAAAGAACAAATCCAACAAGTGGCAGCAAAGCATGCAAGCTCGGGTGTTCTCGTCTTTAACCACCCCAAGAAAGACATCGTTATTCCCAAGCTTGATGACCATAAAAAAGCTTCTTAATCAAAATCATTTCAAGTAGTTGACAATAAATGACGGCCAACAGGATAATAGGAAGACTATCATTCTATTCAGCGCAATAAGGAAGCTCACCTATGGCCGATGGACTTGCTCAAAAGCCCAAAAAACTCAATTTTATCGACGTCTTTGCGGGCGCAGGTGGTCTATCATGTGGTCTAGAAATGGCAGGGATGAAGTGCCTGCTTGGAGTTGATTACGACAAGTATGCCATGCAAACCTTTGCAAAGAATCATCGCCACGCGGACGTTTACTGTGGAGATATTCGAAAACTCACAAAGAGAAAGCTTGATGAGTATTTAGGTGATAACCAGATCCACGCCGTTGTGGGTGGTCCACCTTGCCAGGGCTTTTCTACCGCAGGACTTGGCGATCCAGAGGATGAGAGAAATAGCCTCTTCCTTGAATTTGTCAGACTCGTGCGCCTAACTCGCCCCTATTTTGTCGTCATGGAAAATGTGACAGGTCTCGTGGCCAAGAAGAATGAGGCCGTCCTTAAAAATATCTTTAAGCGCTTTCACCGCTTGGGCTACAACCTTGATGTCAAAGTGATGAGCTCTCACAACTACGGTGTTCCTGAAAAGCGAAGAAGAACCATTATTATTGGAACGCGTATCAACGATGCTCCTCACTACCCTCGCTTTAGCCATGGTGATCCCGGTGAAAAAGCGAGAAAGCCTACAGTAACAGTGGGTGATATTATCAATAATCTTCAAACAAAGAAGGGTGAGGTTTTTAACCACGACCTTGAAGCCGCAGCCGTTAAAAATAAATTAGAAGAAAAGCGCCTTGCTCGTATTCCAGAGGGAAAGGGCATTCGCTATGAGCGTGACGAGCTAGCTTATTTACCCCCAAGCCTCCGCTTAGGCGTTAACTGGGCCGAAATAAAAGAGAATCGCTTTCGTCAAATGAAGTATCAGCGTCTTGACCGCTCTTTGCCCTCACCAACCATTATGACCCATAGGCATAGCTACTTTCACCCTGTTGAAAACCGCTACCTCACTGCTAGAGAGGCCGCGGCCATCCAAAGCTTTCCCAATAACTTTGAATTCATGGGACCAATCTCCGCCCAGTGGCGCCAGATCGGAAATGCTGTGCCCCCTCTCATGGGCAAGGCCATAGGAAAGACTCTTCTCGAACTTCTTAAGAAGGCTGACGTCAGCGAGCTTGATTTTAAAAAGAGAAAGCGTCCAACAGATAATGTGATCAGCTATCAAAGAGGCAAGGCCTTTGTTTATAAGCCAAGCACCCAAGTTAACGCTTAGGCCGCGATAGCTTTTGCCTTAGGGATAGTGACGACGAAGCACGTATTCTTGTGCTCGTTATCAACTGCAATATTTCCCCCGTGAAGATCAAGGATTTTCTTACAGAGGCTAAGGCCTAGGCCAGTCCCCATACCCGGAAGCTTAGAAGTATAGAAGCTATCAAAAATTTGATTTTGCTTTTCTTTAGGAATGCCAAAACCCGAATCAATAAAGCGCAGGCAATGCTCTTCGTCTCTCTCTTCGTACTCCACATGAATCCAACGAGCACTGATACTCTCTCCCGAGCGTCCAGCGCCATCGTTAAGGGCATCAATAGAGTTTGAAAGAAGATTCACAAAGACCTGGTAGAATTGAGTGTGATTGCCAAGCACATTGGGAATACTCTCTTTAGGAAGAGTCACTTTTATAAATGAATTCTTAAGTTTACTTTCAAGCATAAGCACCGCTTGATCTAGGCTATCTCTTAGATCACCTATTGTGCGCGGATCATCCTGGCCATGGCGAACAAAGGTCTTCACCCCATGAATGATCTTTTCAATTTTGGTGCACGTAGCATTTATACTCTCAGCGTCGCTCTGGGCCCTTTCAATATCACCGAGCTTTAAAAGCTTAGGGATACGATGAGCACGATTCTTAATAACGGTAAGAGGGTTATTAATTTCATGAACAATTCCCGCAACCATCTCTCCTAGTGAAGAGAGACGTTCCATAAGCGCCATGGACTTTTCCATATGAACAAGCTCAGTGACATCAAGACCAATAATAATCGCCTCATTCCCCTGCTTGAATTTAGTTCCCAGAAGATAGAAGCTGCGGTCTTGGCCCTTAATATTTACGGTGAGCTCTAGGGAGTGAGTGTCCTCTTTAATATTAAAGAGCTCCTTTGAGAACTCACGAAAGAAAGCTTGCTTTGAATGACTTCCAACCTCTTTTCCAATAAAATCCTCGGCTGGCAGTTTAAAAATATCACAAAGCGCTTTATTCACCCCGAGATAATTAAGGTTGTGATCAATCCAGCTCAATGTACAAGGAGACCAGTCAAACATAATTTGAAAGCGCTCCATCTCCTTAACTTTCTCATCGTAAGCACTTCTTAAGGCCTTAATCTCCCCTTCAATCACCGCAAGAGAAGACGCATCAGCCCCTTCCTCTTTCAAGGCGGCAAGGGCATTTTCTAAGGCTTTTGAACGGTCTTTGATCGCGGACATGCTGTTCTTTTCGGCAGGCCATGCCCTTATATTAAGGGATTATTGGATTAATATTTCATTAGGATTCTTAGCCTTCTGTGCCTGATGAAGCCTGAAAAAGGCTCCCTCACGGGCTGTGAGTTCTTTTTGAGTACCAGACTCAATAAGTTTTCCTTGGTCAAAGACAAAAATCCGATCACAGTGATCAAGAGTTGAGAGACGGTGAGCGATCATCAGACAAGTTCTTCCCTGCATCACTTTATCAACAGCTTCATGAATAATCTTCTCAAACCATGGGTCGATATTGGCCGTCGCCTCATCAAGAATAAGAATTTTAGGGTTTTTGATAAGCACCCGTGTAAGACTAAGAAGTTGGCGCTCACCAACCGAGAGGTTCACTCCCCCATCAAAAATCTCACTTTCAAGGCCCCAACTTCCAAGATCCATCACTTTCTTAAGACCGGTCACCTCACAGGCCTTAAGTATGACATCATCACTTACAGAGAGATCGGTGCTTAAATTCTGCCTCCAGGTGCCCCTAAAGATGATGGCGTCTTGACTAACAAAACCAATTTGATCACGAAGGGCATGGCGGTTAAAGTGGCGAATCGAGTGACCATCAAAGAGGATATCCCCTTTTTGAAATTCATAGAGGCGAGATAATAAACTCACCGTTGTCGTCTTGCCACAGCCTGTGGTTCCCACTAGACCAATCTTTTCACCGGCCCTAATTTGAAAATCAATTCCCTTGAGAACAAAGTCCTCTTTGTTATAGGCCATAAAGACATCTTTAAATTCAATAGCGCCTTGGAGTTCATTTTTAAGGAGCCCATCTTTTCCAAGCGTCGCCTCTTCTTCCTCGTGCTCTAAGAAAGAGGCCAAGCGCTCAGCACTCGTGAAGGCCTGTTGAATCATATGAACTTCGCGCGCTAAGGTCATAATGGGGTTAAAGAAGCGCTCACAGTAGCGAATAAAAGTGACAAAGAGACCCACACTCATGGTTCCCGCGAGAACTTTATTTCCCCCAAACCAGACGAGACCAATAATGGGAGTGGAACATAAGAGGGCAACGAGGGGCCGCGTCCAGCCATAGAGCGTATTCGCTTTGAGATGGCTATTACGATAGTCATCCACGTAAGTATTGTATTGATCTCGTGACCATGACTCTAGTCCATAGATGCGAATCACTTCCATTCCACTTAAGAATTCAGAAAGCTTGGCATTGAGGGCAGAATTGGTGCGCGATAAGTTTCGGTTAATCTTTCTCACATGATTTCGAGTCGCATAGACGAAGATGAGCGCCGGAACAACAGAGAGCACTAAAATCAGCCCTAGAGTAAAGTCCGTCACCAGCATGGCAATCATCGCCATTGTTGCCATAAAGGCGGCGTTAAGAACTCGCCCCATACTAGAAGTAAAGAATTCCTCAATACCTTCTACATCGTGAGTAACTCTCGTCACAACCCTGCCTTGAGGTTGACGGTCATAGAAACTAATGGGCAGTCCTTGCAAATGATAGAAGAGAGACTCGCGAATCTTTAAAACGGTCAAAGAGCTGTACTTACTTAAGAGTGTTCTTCCAAGCCACATGGTCCCTAGAGAGAAGACCTCAACCCCGATCACAAAGCCCGCTAACCAATAGGATCGCTCAAGGTCGCGAGGAAGAAGCCCATCTTCTACAAGGCTTCCCATAAGCCTTGCTGAAGCAATACTAAAAAGAGAACTCGCCAGCATAAGGCCAAGTCCTAGGAGAATGAAGCCTTTATAATCTTTGGCAAAGCCAATAATTTTCTTAAAAGAGGCCGCATCACTTAACTTAAACTTCTGGATATTTTCATCTGACTGCTCATCAGCATGGAGAAAGGACTTCTTTTTCTTACTCATGGCCAACCTCCATTACATGATCACAGTACTTAAGAGTGGATTCACGGTGGGCCACCCAGACGAGAGTCTCTTCTTTTAAGAGCTCATCAAGATTCGTGAGTATCTTCTCTTCCGTGACGGTGTCTACTGCGCTTAAACAGTCATCAAAGAAGTAGACCTGACATTGGCGGGCAAGGGCACGGGCCAGTGTTAAGCGCTGTTTTTGCCCCCCACTTAAATTGATCCCCCACTCGCCAAGGGGTGTATCAAGCTGATCGGGAAAGCGGCGCACATCCTCATCAAGACAAGCTAACTTTAAATAATGCCAAACTTCATCATCACTGAGATTGCGATCAAGCCTAACATTTTCGCGAATGGTATCGGCAAAGAGAAAGGGTTTTTGGGGAACATAGCCAATGAGCGTCCTAAGAAAGCCGTGACTGTAGTGATGAAAGGGCTCCCCCATGAAAGTGAGTACACCACCGTGTTGGCGCTCAACCCCACTAAGAAGACGAACCAAAGTTGATTTCCCGCCACCAATGGGTCCCGTAATCCCTATGCGCTGACCTTTTCTGATAGTGAGGTTAATATTTTCAAGAACTGCGGAGTCTCCATCATCATAGGTAAAGTCGAGATTCTCTACCCTAATAACAACTTCGCCCTTTGGGTTTTCACTTGTTCTGTCGTTAAGATGAGGGTCTTTATCATGATGAAAAATTTCACTGAGGCGCTCTAGTGAAGTGAAGGCCTTCTTCCACTCAGAAATAATAAAACCCAGTTCCGCAAGAGGGTCTTGCAGAAGAAAGATGAGCCCCTGCATGGCCACAAAGTCACCAATTGAAATACGCCCTTCCCTCACAAAGGGAATCCCCACCAAAAAGAGGACAATATAAGAGAGAATACTGCCACTTCCCATGACCGGAATATAGCGAAGAGAGGTAAAAACAGCGTTAAGCCTCTTTTCCCGATAGCCTTCTGCACTCTCCATCATTCTCTTAAACCAAAAGTGACCTGATTGATTCACCCTTTGCAGGCGAATCGTTGAGACAACCTGAGTGGTGAGATCATTAAAGTGACCAAGATACTCTTGAGCACTTCGGTAGCGATTCATCTCAAGGTGGCTTAACTTTTTAACAAAGTAAGGAAGAACAATCATGATGCCCACCGAGGCTAAGGAGAGAGGCACGTTAATTGAGAGCATCGCAAAGAGAGTAAAGAAACCAAGAAAGGCCACATCAAAAATGGCAACAAGGGTGAAGCCATAAATGAATCGTCCTCGATTGACATCAGAAGTATTGGCGTTCATTAAAACGCCTTTCGTAAAATGACGAATGAGATCCCCTTGCTTAAAGAAGCGCACATTATCCCAAACGGTTTCTTTGAGTTGCGAAGAGGCCATATGAGTCTGGCGCGCCAGAGTCATGCGCCACCCCATTCTAAAGAAGAAGAGAAATACCCGCGCACCAACAAGGAGCATAAAGAGACGAAAGAAAGTATCGCGCTCGGAGACACCTTGAAGTAAGGAGGGCAGATCTTCTTTGGCAAAGAAATCTAAAATCCAGCCCATGGTCCTCGTGACTAAGACCTGAGAGAAGGCGGTAAAGAGCACAAAGAGAATTCCTAAGAGGTAGATGGGCTTATTCTCCCTAATAAAGGAGAACCATCTCTTCTTGCCTAATTTATAGTGATTTTTTTGAGTTGTTGAGGCCGCTGACATTGCAAAATTCTAGGGTCTTTGAGCTCATTTGAGAAGGATTTTTCCAAGCTCCAATGCTTTACAAGGGCCAATATTCATCGCGTGTGCGTCATATTCTTACTGGTAAAATGACAGGTTTTTATTTAGAAAACAAAACCACCACTAAGAGCAAGGGGCACAAAGTTCTTATAGGGCCCAAGAGTTACATATTCGAGACCGACATTAGCAAAGACGTATTTCCATTGCCAGTGATAAGCAAGGCCGATTTGACTGCCAAAGCGCTCTTCCCCAGGTTTTAACACCTCTTGCCCATCGACTTCTAGTCCAGCAACCAGATCATTTTCTTCTTGCTTATTATAGTGAGTCCCAAAGCGAAAGAGAAGGCCATCACTAAAAGCGCTCTTTTCTTTTCCAAGGTAGATATTACCCATTACAGCATAGTGCCTAAGCCCCGGAATAAAACCAAGATCATCACTGCCTGCGACCTTTCCTTGAAACTTTCCGGCCATAACACCTAGAGAGAATTGACGATAAACTTTAAACTCAAGGCCCGCCTGCATCAGGTTACCAAGATAGCGATACTCGACGGCCACTCTTCTCTTTCTCTCTTCTTTGATCTCAAGAGAAATAGCACTTTCATAGACGACTTCATCCGACTCTCGTGGTGAAGAAGGTTCAATATCAATTTCCTGACCTAGGGTATGGGCACTAAGAAAAAGGCAGAAGAGAATATATACTCTTATCATTGATCAATACTCACTTTGAGGCGCAGTAGCTTTGACTTTCCTCCAAGAACAAAAGAAGGCAAGGCATCCTCACCCTGTCTAAAATTAGGCAGAGCATAGGCTTCATTAAAATCAAAGGTAATGTCATCAAAGACGGTGCTCGTAGCAACATCAACACTGACTCCCTTCATGCCAATAATCAAGGGGGCTACACTTTGCTCAGGATCTTCAAGATAGAAATCAATCATTCCTTTCAAAGGAGGATAAACTTGATTAAGAGCATTTAAAACGCCATCAATCACCCCAAGAAGCTTAACAGGTTTTTTGATAAAGTTTCGAACATGTTCTCTTTCCGCTTGAGTGTCCACGTCTTCAAAACTCAGCACTGCTCCCTCGGCAATGGTCACATGCTTAATTTCTCGTAAACTACTCTCAGGGTCCTCACTCACTTCCTCAATGGGAATGATAATTCCCTTGAGTGGATTCTTGGCAAAGAACTGCGCAAAGTAGAGACCATCCCTTTTGCCAAAGCGCACCTTAAGCGTCTGATCAAGAATATCTCTGACCTCGGGCCCTACGGCGGAATTGGTTAATTTTTCAAAGGCTTCAACAAGAATCATAATATCGCGATAAGCAATTTCGTATTCACCAATTTCAGCAAAGTAGCGCAGAATATAACTTGTTAAAGTGATGCCATCAGCGACTTCATAATCGCTACTCATATTATTCGCTATTGTTAAAATATTAAGGGCGACCTTCTTCATCTGAGCCTCTGAAAGACCAACATTTCCAAAGATCGTAGTTTGGGCCTCGGCCGCTAAGTAGCGATAAGGTGTCCTTCCCTGATCGGTTCCTAAAAGAAGAAAAGCAAAGAGACTAAAAAGCGTTAATAGGCGAAAAAGAGAGCTCTGCTTTTTTGGGGAGGACTTCTTCTTAACACTCTTTTGAGGACGCACTCTTACCTGCACCTTTTCAGGCGCTCTCTGGCGAGAAAAACTAGGTCTTTGTACGGCCAAAATCCCTCCTCATCTGTCAAAAAGTTAGACAGCTGAAACGTTAATAAACACGCTAGAAATACCCTTAAAGGCCCTAAGACCTGTTAAATGGATTTTCTAAACTTGTGCTTATTATTGTTGCAAGGAGAGGGCCAAGATGGCCTTTCGAATATCTAAAAGAGCACTTGGGATCGTCTCTTTGTCCCAAGCAAGATGAAGGGATTCGCGAATATTTTTGCATTCTCTTTCTTCGTCCTTAACCGCTTCCTCACGGGCTTCAAGAAGAACTTGTGAACTTGAACAGCTCTTGCCCTCAAGCTCTTTTTGTTTGGAAGGATTAAAGCCTAAACAGCCATAGGGTTTAAACTGAGGAGGAATAGGACAGCCCTTGGATTGAAAGAGAAAGAAGGGACAAGTATAGGTTTTTCGCATGAAATGACCGCCACCTATTGAAGGTCGATGATCAAGGCGAAACTCTTTAATATTTTCTTTAAGCTTTTCTTCGAGCTCTTCATTCCACAGGTCGTTATCAACAAGGTAGAAGTAGAGGTCTAAGGCCTCTACGGTTGTCATCTGCATACTATTTCCAACAAATGTACAGCAATGACCTGGGCAATTGGCGCAAGTAATCTCTTCAGTCTCGAGTCCATTCATCGTTTCGATCAGCACCTGGCGGCGGCTATAACTATCTGATTTTATGAGGCTTCTCGTCTTATCCATCGGTTCCTTTACGCCCTAAACAACGCAACGTGTAATTTGTTCTCAAAGTGCTTGAACACCCTCTAAAGATGATAGAGTGGCGCTCTATGATAAAGACCACACGATACCTTGAAAGTCATCTGTTAAATTGGCTTCTTGTAACCCTGATAGGGCTTGTCCTCGCAAGTTGCGG
>Ga0208203_1000584_pt1 | contig 16121 bp, 14 predicted proteins | sample DeeseametaMP2914_FD_184167 | JGI IMG/M metagenome (GOLD analysis project Ga0208203, IMG submission 184167) | Marine microbial communities from the Deep Atlantic Ocean - MP2914 (SPAdes) | ecosystem: Environmental > Aquatic > Marine > Oceanic | place: West of Santa Cruz de la Palma, Atlantic Ocean...
ACCTGAATCACTATCCATTTCAAAAATTGGATTGGCACCAATTGGCTTACAAAGATCAATACCATAGATCATGCCCGAGCTTGTTAAGACCTCAATGTAGCTGTCATTACCTACGATTCCATCATACATATTACGATCACGACCATTAGTTGCACTATTAAGGATCGACATTAAATAGTCTCTAACGGCAGTCTTCGTACTCCCAGCCTCATGAGTGACAGTATCGCTGTCCTTAGTACTTGTTCTTGTGAAATCACCAATATAATTCCATCTCACCGTAGTACTTTTAAATATCCACCAATCTCTATTCTTAATTTCTGGCTCTTGGTGAATAAAGAAATAAGTTTCATAAGAGCTTCTCTCTTGAATAAACTGTCCGTTACTAACACGGTTTTTAAAATCTTGATAATTAGAAGCAGCCGAACAAGATGTCACTCCACCACCTACTGGATTATTACCAGTGATGGGGTCAACTCCAGTCAAGGTACTTCCGCCTTCATTGTCACTTCCACATGAAGCGAGTCCTAAAGATAAAAGACCTGCCATAAGTAGTGTTAGAAAGTTCTTTGTTTTCATAATTCCTCCCGCTTGGTCTCTCTCCCAAAGCGTGGCCTCTTGGGCCAGTTTTGTTTATTTCCTATTCACTGAATATATAGAGCAAAAGAGGTGCCAACTTTCAGAACTAAAAAACAGGCATTTAGAATGGTGAAATTGGAGTGTCAAATTTACAGGTGTTTAAATTATTGACGCTTTACTGGCGTGTGGACTCAAAAAGAAGTCTTCTCTGCTTCTTTTGGGCGTTTTGATAAATCTTCTCATTTGTCTCTTCTGCGACTTCACTAGCAACAGAACGTGCCCTTTTTCGGGCAAAGAGGGTCGCAACGAGAGAGCCTGCTCTTTCTTTCGCCTTATCAGCCATATACGTGGCAATATCGTGGCTCACACTTTGGGAGACTGAACGAAGCGCTTCTTTCGCTATTTGCTTAGAGATTTCTTTTCCGCGCGTGTTTATCATTCTCTCAGTGAGGCGTCTCGCCGTTAGGTAGGTAATGTGTTTGATAAGACGATCGACATCCTTTGAATAGACAAGTTCACTCTTTTTAATCACCTCCATCACTGGCTTCTTAGCAAGAGGACGAACTTTTTCATAAATATCTTTAACGAGAAGGGGATTAACCACTTTAGGCAGAAGATCCATGACGTATTGATGTGTTTCTCTCCAGGCCTTTTCATAGCCCTTCGTTTCCACAAGGACCTTCGCCACACGATAAGTCCTAATTTCAGCGACCTTCTTAGTTGAAGATTCATAGCTATCATAATAGTGAAAAGAATTTGTATCCTCTTGAGTATTGTCTCTTAATTGATTTTCATAGGAACTCTTAACAGCAAGAGGAACTTGCTGGTCCTCACTCTCTCTTGCAAAATAGACGCCCCACCTTTTCATCGATTTTCCAGCAACATCCCAGACAAGCTGTGAACTTGCTTCCTTTATGGCAATAGGAGCCAGTTTTTCAACCTCACGATAGACCAACTCTTCAATAACTCGCACTGTCTCATCAAAAATAATGTCATGAACCCAAATCTCACCTTTCTCTTCATCAATTTGGAATTCACTATCAAATGGCTCTTTGTCGATTTCAACACTGGCAATCCCTCTTGAAGCAGCCTTCTTTGGGGGAGTGATCGCAATATCATAATTGACTCCCTCCTCTACTTTGGGAAAGTAGTAGGAATAAGGCTCTTCAATAGTGTACTTTTCGCCATGAATATCCTCAGGTCTCTTCGAGTATTCCTTAGGAAGAACAACTTCTCCCTTATGAAATACGTGCCCCGAATAGGCCGTAAGGTCAGTTCTCAAGATACTATTTTTTTGATTAACATCAACAAGATATTCACCACTATAAAGAGAGAATTCTCGCTGAGGAGTGCGGATAACTTTTTCACCTTTATAACTCAGAAGACGAATTCTACCTCGTCCTAAGTTTACGTGGAGCTTTCCTTTCTTATTCACTAAAGATAAGAAAGTGTCTGATCCTATATGAATGAGAGTATTATCGGCTAGCATTACCTTGGCGTAACTCTTATCTCTCACTTTAATGGCAACAAACTCGTTAATCCCCTCGCCTAAGCGCGGTGAGAACCAACTCCTGCCTTCTTTACTTAGTTTCACATCGCCCACAATACTCGCAATAGTCCCCACACTTTGAGCAAAGCTATTAAAAGAAAAAATAAGTAAGAGGACTAAAAGAGTCCATTTTTTAACCTTCATTACCTTCTTTATCGGAAGATTAAAGGTAAAGCTTTGCCCTTTCGATCAAAACCTTTTCACTCTTGTTAAAATAACTTATGGAAATTAGGACTTAATAAGAGAGTAATTTTATCAGATTATTTTTAATCGCCTTACTTTTACTAATCTCAATGACTAGCTTTGCTCTAAGTGAAAGGCAGGCCCAGGACATTCGCTTTAGTAAGGCTAAACTCTATCTTGTTCAAAACCAAGAATCGAAGGCGATGGCCCTCTTTAAAAAAATTCTCAGTGGTCCCTTTCACTATGACGCAGAAATATTCTTAGCTCGCTATTTTTACGAGCAAAAAGTTTTTACAAAGAGTTTTCGTCTTTATCAACATATCCTCAAAGAGCAATTTAATAAGGCCATTGTTAATCATCCCTATTCTCATAAGAATCGCAGTAAGTTTGACACTGTTCTAAAAAAGATAAATCGCCCCTCCCCTCGAACTCTGAGCACAATCTTTGAATTAGCTGAGAAATATTTTGAGGCTTACACTTTTAGATATCTTCCCGAAGAGTTTCAAAAAAGTATCCTGAACCTTTCTCAAAAATATTTTCACATTAGTGATTTCTTTAATATTCATCCTGCCACGACCAAATTCTACTTAAGTAAGATATACCTCATAAGAAAAGACAATAATGGTGCTATTCAAAAACTCAAAGAAACACAGGAGGCATTCACGAAAGCCCCTGATCGTGCCATGGAAATGGGACTTAAAGAGGAAGATATAAAGGTTCATTTAGCAGAAGCTTTTGCAAAAGAAGGCTTTGAAGATTCCAGTACTTTGATTCTCCTAGGGCTGCGCAGTCGTGAAAATCTCTCTCAACAAAACCGACACTACGTCAGTAATTATCTTAAGCAATTAAGAAAGACTTTTGTAAGAACGACCTTTAGTTACATGATTAAAAGTAAGGGAAATATCAATCAGCTAGGGAGTGAAGACTATGAGAATTTTGATCAGTTAGAAAATCAAAATGACCTCGGGAAAAAAGACTCTCTTGCCCACAGTGGAAGATTTCACCTCTATTACCATCGTCGAATAGATGACAATAAAGACTTTAGCCTCAATGGCACTTATCAAAAAGAGACTCCTCTTTCGAGTAATGTGGAAAAACCAGCGAGTGATCAATACACCCTTGACGCTAATTTTAAGTTTCACTCAACGGATAATCGTTTCTGGAGTTTGAGTTATCAGTACAGTGGTCTCTCCGGCCGGGAACTAGACACTCTCATCAATTTTCAAGCTAAGAGTAAACACACCTTTTCAGCGAGTCACATTTGGGTCGACCACCTCAGTAAGTGGATCCTAACAGTCCCCTTGGAGAAAAGGACAACCCAAACCAATCGCAGCACCACATCCCTGGCCACATCTCTTGAATATATCCCTTATATAAGAATGAGTTGGCTCAATCCTAGCATTTACGGCTCCCTTGGACGGCGCAGTGAAGGAGAAGAATTAGAAAGTAGCTTCTTCTTCCAACTTGGAGCGGAGAATACCTACAACATAAAGGACATTGTCCTTTGGAGCTTAGGTGCCGATTACTACCTCAACTCAAATTCCTCGCAGCTCATCAACTACAGTGAATTCAGTCTCTCCAATAATTTTCGCTATGCTCTAAAAGATTATCCAGGCTTCGTTGTTGATGGAGAAGTTTTGTGGCGTAACCGTAGTAATGATATTGTGGGAAGTATTCAAACCTTCGATCTTGGGGTAGGAATAACGTATTCATTCTAAAGGAAAAAAATGACTTCAATAAAGAATCTTTCTAAACGTGCCATTCTTGTCATTCTTGATGGGTACGGTATCAGTGACAACGAAAATAAAAATGCTATAAAAGCTGCTCACAAACCAAATCTTGATTATCTCTTTAACCACTACCCTTTTACAACAATTGAAGCTGGCGGCCAGAAGGTCGGACTTCCCAAAGGGGTTGTGGGGAACTCAGAGGTTGGTCACATGAACCTTGGAGCAGGAAAACCCGTGCGCCAAGACCTTGTGAGAATTAATGAAGCTATTGACCAAGGAAAATTTGCAAGCCTTGAGAAAATAACAGAGCTTAAAAATTGCGCTCGTAAGAATTCTAAAAGAATTCACATCATGGGCCTTCTTAGTGATGGCGGAGTCCATTCCCATATCAATCACATCAAAGAAGTGATTAAGGCCTTGAGCAGTGAAGGTGACCTTGAGATTTTCTTTCACGCCTTTATGGATGGAAGGGATACAGCCCCCGACATTGGTGCCCGATATATCGAAGAACTTCAAAAGGAAAAAAACTTTACCTTCGCCTCTCTTCAAGGAAGAAGCATCGGAATGGATCGCGATCGTCGCTGGGAAAAGATTGAAAACTGCTATAAGACCTTTACTGGAAAGGGTGCTATCACCGATCAGACTCCTCTCGACTATCTTAAGAGTGAGTACGAACACGAGCGCTTCGATGAATTTTGCCACCCCGTTCTCTTTGGTAAAGACTCTGCCATGAAAGACGGCGATTCTGTTTTCATGATCAATTTTAGACCTGATCGTGCAATTCAAATTACTCTTGCCATGACTGATCCTTCCTTCAAGGAATTTGAACGCTCTTTCGTGCCAGCAATGTATCTTTGCATGACTCCTTATGTTCCTGATGAAGTCGAGCTTCCCATTCTCTTTGACAAAGAGAGGGTACCTGGCGGTCTGAGTGAGTATCTTAGTGGACTTGGGCACAAGCAATTTAAAATCGCTGAAACAGAAAAATATGCTCACGTCACTTTCTTCTTTAATGGCGGTGAAAAGAAGCCTTTTCCTCATGAAGAGCACTTTCTCATTCCAAGCCCTAAAGAAATTAGCACCTATGATCAAAAGCCTGAGATGTCGGCTTACCTGGTTAAAGACAAGCTTCTTGAAGTATTTGAAAAAAAAGATATCACTTTCTATCTCGTCAATTTTGCAAACTCGGATATGGTTGGTCACACTGGAAAGTTTGATGCCGCCGTAAAAGCAATCGAAGCCCTTGATAAATGTGTTGGTGAACTTATGAAAAAGTGCGAAGAGGAAGACATCACTCTGCTTTTAACTGCCGATCATGGCAATAGTGACACGATGGTTTATCCTGATGGAAAACCCCATACATCTCACACAGGGGCACCTGTCCCCTTCTGTGTTTTTCACCCCAAGTTAAAAGATCAAAAGGGAGAACTCTCCGGTCAGGACTTCGCCCTGATGGATGTTTCCCCTACCGTTCTCCATGTTCTTGGTATCGAGCAAGCTCCTAATTTTGAAGGTCAATCTATCTTCAAATAGAGCAAAGGAAAAAGAATGAGCGACAAAAAGTTAAAAACAATTGCAGTCCTTTGCAGCGGTGGTGACGCCCCCGGTATGAACTGTGCCATTCGTGCCGTTGTCAGAACAGCACTTGGTGAAGGACTTGAGGTCTATGGTATCAAGCGAGGTTACGCTGGTCTTCTTGAAGGCAGCTTTCTCAAGATGGAAGCCAGTACCGTTGGCAATATCATTCAACATGGCGGCACCATGCTACAGACATCACGCTGTCCTGAATTTCATGACCCTGATATCAGAAAAGAAGCTTTTCATATCCTCAGACGCAAGAATATCGACGGCCTTATTGTCATCGGTGGTAATGGTTCCTACGCCGGTGCCCAGGCTCTCCAAGCTGAACACGGTCTGCCCGTTGTAGGCATTCCAGGTACTATTGATAATGATATTCAAGGCACCGACTACACCATTGGATTTGATACTGCAGTTCAAACGGCCGTTGAAGCCGTCGATAAAATTAGAGATACAGCTTTTTCCCACGCCCGAACTTTTATTGTCGAAGTCATGGGTAGAAAGTCACCGGCCATTGCCCTTCATGTTGGGGTTTGCACCGGTGCTGAAAATATTGTCCTTCCCTCTGACGAAGTCAATTATGATCAAATTGCCCAAGATATAAAAAGAGGCATTAATCGTGGCAAGATTTCTTCCATCATTATATGTGCTGAAGGAGAGAAAGCAGGCCTTGGTTATGAAATCCAAAAAGAGCTTGAAGAAAAGCATGAGCTAAGTGCCCATGTCTGTATTCTCGGTCATATCCAAAGAGGGGGAAACCCTAGTGCCATTGATCGTTTTGTGGCCTCGAGAATGGGCTACGTTGCCGTCAAATCACTTCTCAAAGGTGATAAATCCATGGCCACAGCTTATGTCGGCGGCCAAGTGATCACCATCCCTCTTGAGAAATCCCTAGGCAAGAAGGATAAATACCTTCCTCAGTTTGTAGACCTCGCTAGAGCGTTATCAATCTGACTAAAGTCTCCCACTTCCTCGTTAAGAAGTTCTACGGGGCAGAGTCGGTGAATCCGATCGAGAGGAATATCAAGGGCACCGCCAAAACGAATGGCGTGCCTTCTTTTAACTTTGAGATAATCATCGACTCTCTTTAAATAATCACCATCCTCCTCTGGAAAAGAGATCTCCCCTTCCAAACTAATCTTTCCAGCAGCAAAACAATTATCAAGCTTACCGAGAGGAAGGATATCAGCAAGGGACCAAAAACAAAGAAGCAAGGGAAGCTCAAGATACTCAAGCTCCCCCTGCTCCAGCCCTTCCCCTTCAACACACAAAACAAATCGCTTCAAGGGATAGCGAAGCCGCCTTTTCTTTGAGAGAAACGTAAGTTTTTCCTTAATGGCCCTGCCTCTGCCATTAAGTCCATTAATTTCCAGACCAGGCTGACTTTTGGAGGTGTAGCCAAAGACTTGGATCCAATGAGAACGATTTTTTGCTGGAATAAGTGCGTTGATTTTTATCTGCATAACGTGAAGGTTATGCGAAGTCTTGTGCAATTCAAGGTTAGAGAACTACTTAAAATCTATAGGTCTTGTGAATTTTTGAAGTCTTTTTGAACCTTAGAAAATTCAAACATGTCCCTATCAATGACTTCCTTCTCTTCCCACGGTCTTACAGGCCGAGTAATGATTTCGGGTTGCTCTTTTACCTTAGCCGCAAAATAACAATTGAGAACATTATCAACATCTTTTTCGATGAAGGCATGGTTCTCAATCTCAAGGGAATCAGCATAGACTTTCTTAAGTTCTTCACATCCTTTTTGCGGGATCTGACAAAAGTGTTTATGGGCCTTATCACAGCCAAGGCTAAGAAAAGCTTTCTTTCCATATTCACAAGTCACTTCTTGTAATTTCGTATTTGCATATCCCCTTAAGAAGTCTTGCTTACGACCATGCTTCTCACAAAAGGACTTAATTTTCACCGCTGTTCCCATGCAATCCAAAGTTGCGGGGTCTTTCACACTCACCAAGATCATGTGCTCAGAAACCATTTTCTTGCAAACTTCACTATAGCTATAGAGGTCACGCTGATAACCAACGATATCGAACTTCAAGACTTCTGCTTGAAGAGGGAAGGAAAAATAGAAAAGGAAGACAATAAAAAAGGGCTTCACATTACTATTGTAAGATGAAGCCCTCTTTTTTACTAGAAATTCTCTTTCGCTATTAAGACGGGAATAATCCTCTTAATCTCATAGCGCGGTCAATTCTCTTAAGTGCAGCGATGAAAGCCGCTTTCTTCATATCAACCTTAAATTCATCCGCTGTATCAACACAGGTCTTAAAAGACTGAGCAAGAATGTCATGAAGCTTCTTATTGATTTCATCCAAGCCCCAAAAGAAGTTTTGGAGTCCTTGAACCCATTCAAAGTAAGAAACAATAACACCACCAGCGTTACAAAGAATATCAGGAATAAGGAAAGAACCATTTGCTGAAACAATATCAATCGCCTCTTTTGTGAGAGGACCGTTGGCACCTTCAGCGATAATCTTCGCTTTAACATTCCCTGCATTGGCTTCGGTAATTACACCGTCAATCGCTGCAGGAATAAGAACGTCAACATCAAGACCAAAGAGGTCTTCGTTTGAAATTGCTGTGGCACCAGGGAATCCTGCGACAACACCATTCTCACGAACGTATTGTTTTGCCGCTGCGATATCAAGACCATTCTCATTGTAGATAGCACCTGAAACGTCACCAACAGCGACAACGCGAGCCCCTTGAGCAGAAAGGTCTTCTGCTGCAGGAATCCCCACTTTACCAAAACCGTGGATCGCAACAGAGGTCTTACTATCAATAGTCATTCCAAGTTTTTGAGCTGCAAAGTTCACACAGTAAGCAACACCTTTACCTGTTGATTCCGCACGACCAAGAGAGCCACCAATACCAATCGGCTTACCTGTTACAACACCAGGAACAGTGTATCCCTTAAGTTGAGAATAGGTATCCATAAACCAGGCCATCGTCTGACCATTTGTCCCGATATCAGGAGCTGGAATATCAATTGATGGGCCGACAACCATTGAGATCTCAGTTGCAAATCTTCTCGTTAGAGATTGAAGCTCTTGGCGAGAAAGATCATTAGGATCAACTTGAATACCACCCTTTGCACCACCGAGGGGAAGTCCCACAAGAGCACACTTGAAAGTCATAAGCATCGCAAGAGCAGCAGTTTCAGAAAGGTCTACTCCTGGATGATATCTGATCCCCCCCTTACCAGGGCCGAGAGTCATATTATGTTGTACACGATAACCCATAAAAGTTTTCACCTGTCCGTCATCAAGACGAATAGGAACGGCCACTTGAAGAGCACGTTTTGGGTATTTCAATCTTTCAATAATGTTAGGATCAAGTCCACCAACTGAGCCTGCCATCTCAAGTTGATCAAAGGAATCCTTAAATAGAGGGCTATCAAATAAGCTCATCATTTACCTCAGCTTTGTCCGAAAATTAGTGACGTTTATTTAAGTCTAAAACGGCCCCTAAGTTACCGCAAAGGCAAGGTTATGGCAGTAGGAATTTCCGCTTTTTTTAGAAAGGTGTGCTGTAAATGAATTGCACCGTGTTATCAAAACTCTCCGTTTGCTGTGTTGTTAAAACCGCACGAACGTTTTGATTTATTGGTTTTGAAACTTGCGCTACCCAGTGACCGTCATTTACCTGGAAATTCAAATCTGTTCTCAGTCCTAGGTCCTTAAAGGTTTTACTTATGCGTGTGTTAACTCTCCCATCGACACGAAATGTTGTCTCAGACTCAACCCATGGGTTGATGATTCGCATAAAAGCCTTCATTTGGATGATCCGCGCTTTAAACTTAAGCTTGAAGTTCTTAGTAATGGCTGCTTCGGTATTTGGTCTTAAGGCTTGCTGAACATTTCTCACCTTACTAAGGGTTGAGCCCTGAGCTGCACTCTTAAGTTCTCCAGAAAATCGCTTGTCCGCGTATCTTAAAATCATACGATTAAACCAAGCCTTCTTCTGCTCCCTATCGGGCGTATCATAAAGACCTGTTGAACCAATATCCCATGTCCTTCTATACTCTTCCATGCGTTCCCAGTCCTTAAACTGGCGACTCATTTGGTTCATAACGCCATGACTATCTTCTACAAAGACATTACTTAGCCAAATCTCATCTTTTGCTGGAATGGCCTCAAACTCGTCATTGGCAAGAGCTGAAGCAGGGCCTCGACCTACGGGAGACTTCGCTTTAGTGTAATCAAAGAGGAGCACTAACTTAGGCTCACTCCAAACAAATTCAGTATGGGCCCCATGGACAACAACAGGACTTTTAGCCTGAGAAAAGGATGAACAGGCTGCCAACAGACAACAAAATCTCTGTATAAGTTTTAAACACTGTTTAGTATTAATTCCCATCATCATAGCTAAAACCTTGAAAATATGTTCTCCATATATTTTTCTTTCTCTCAGGGTTTTAAAAGTGCAATAGGCATACCAAATCCCAGAACGGGATCGTATAAACGAGAATTTTTTGCTCCTATCAAAATTACCAAGGGCCAAAATGGCCCATGTAATTACAGGAACTTATTAATCCATCATCTCCTTAGTCTCATTGACTAAGGTTTTAAGCATTTTTCTTGTTTCAGGATCAAGATCCATATCTTTGGTCTTTGACTCCATAGCTTTGAGAAAAGCATTCGCGGTCAGACCTGTTGGAAGGGCGGGCTTTTTCTTCTTACTAATCTTTTTCTTAGCGGCAACGACAGTTCCCTTATTAATGAGGCGCTTGAGTTGGCTTCGCTTAGTAAGCTCACCAGTAAGAATCTTCTTTTCAATTTCTTTCTTGAAAGCGCCACGCTCGAGGGCATCGTACTCAAGAAGAACATATTTTTCGATATCGTAATTCTTAGCTGCTTCTTTTACTCGCTTCGTTTGCTTGGCAATAAGAAGAGAGCGATGCACTTCAGACTTAGAAATTCCAAGAGCCGCTGTGATTTTTCTCTCACTTGCTTTCGTCGCCTTTTGATAGTTTAAAATCCCGTCAGCGCGATCAATATAATGGAGGGCTTCTCGCGAAGAGTTCTCTGAGAACTGAATCGCCATCAATTGCTCAGGGGTTCTTCCTTCAAGGATAAAACAAGGACATGTTTCCATATCCTTCAAAGTGCTCATGGCACGGAAACGGCGCTCACCACAGATAAGAGTATATTTTCCTCTGTCATCGCGATGAAGAACGAGAGGTTGAATCAAGCCATTTTCTTTAATATTGGCTGCAAGCTCTTTAATAGAACTGTCATTAAACTTGGTACGAACCTGTTCTTTAACAACAATTTTATCGAGTCTAATTTCCTCGAGGCGTGCGCCTTCAAGAAGCCTCTCATCGCCAAACTTACTAAGAAGATCGCGAGTTAAGTTTTGAGACATGTCGACGGTCTTTCTTTTTTTCTTAGAGACCCTTGCCGAAAATTTCTTGGCCATATTGATATCGTCCTTGATTCAAAAAAAATTTATTCAAACTTCTTATAAGCTTAGTGATTCCCAAAGAGCTTGGTAGTCCTTATAGCCTTCCGTTTTCTTATTCATCATGAATACAGGCTTCTTCATAGAAATCGATTCCTGCATCTGAACAAGGTTTCTAACGGGAGGTGTGATCTGAAAAGACTGGGCAAGTTCCTCAAGACGCTGCTGCTCAATTTTTCTTCTCTTGTTAACCATAGAAGGAATAATGGCAAACTCAAGATTGGGGTTCTCAGTCTCACGGATGATCTCAAAAGTATCCATAAGTTCTTCAAGACCATCAATTGAGTAATCCTGGGCCTGAGTAGGAATAAGAATACGATTACTTCCCACAAGGGCCATGATCAATTCATCACCAAGCATTGGAGGGGTGTCGATAACAACATAATCAAAAACATCCTGACACTCTTTAAGGCGCATTCTTAGAAGACGCTCTTTACGACCGGCATTTCTTCTAATCTCTTGCTCACTAAGAATTAAAAGCTTAGAAAGATTCGCCAAGTGACGTGAACTTGGGATGACTGAAATATTGTGATGGAATTCTTCCTCACCTTCAGACTGCACAACAACATCTTCAATTGAGACATCACCGATCAGCCACTCAGGGATCAAAGTTCTTTGAATTTGTACGCCAAACGTACCACTAAGATTGGCCTGTGAGTCAAGATCGATAACTAGTACCTTCTTCCCTCTATTCGCCAGGTGACAAACCAACTGATAGGCATTCATCGTCTTGCCGACGCCGCCTTTGTTGTTCGCAATGGTGATTACTTCCATGTGATTCCTCCATTCATTACTGGCTCATGCGTTAAGCCTATGAAAATTGTAAAGAAGCTCGAAACACTTCGTCAAAACTTAAACGCGACAAAAAGCACCGCAGCATTCCTCATCTTTCGATACCTAATACCGAGCGTTTTTGTTAGGTTAAGGCAAATCGAAATTTATCATTTTCTGGAGAACTATCGTGATTGGATCAATGACTGTGACCGAACTCAAACAAAAACTCGACCAAAACGAAGAACTCGTTTTAATTGATGTGCGCGAGCAAGGGGAATGGGATGAAGCCCATATTGAAGCGGCCCAATTTCTACCTCTTTCTAATTTTCAAGAAGAAATGAAAAAGCTCTCAGATAAAGGTGCAACTATTGTGTGCCAATGTCGAAGCGGAAAGAGAAGCTTAAACGCAGCAATGATGTTACAAGACGAAGGATTTGAAAATCTCTACAACCTTGAAGGCGGTATTCTCGCTTGGGTTGAAGCTGGTTTTCCTACAAAAGCTTAAGGCTCCATAAAAAAGGACATTTCTAATGCTTGATCTTTTTGGTGATTACAAAAAGGACGATCACTTACCACCAATTAGTGAAACTGAACTCAGTGATGCAGAAGTTCTTAAAGAAGCTCACGCTCTTAAAAAAGAACTTAAAGATAAGATGCTCATTCTTGGTCATCACTATCAACAAGATGACATTATTGAGTTTGCTGATATTCGGGGCGACTCTTTAAAACTTGCTCAAGATGCCTCTGGAATTGATAAGCCCTACATCGTCTTTTGTGGGGTTCACTTCATGGCCGAGACTGCTGATATTCTCACGCCGGCAGATAAGAGTGTTATCCTCCCCGATCTGCGCGCTGGTTGTTCAATGGCCGACATGGCCAATCGTGATGCCATTGATAAAGCATGGAGCTACCTCACAAAGTGCACTGACGAAAAAATTGTTCCCGTCACCTATATTAATTGCACAGCAAAACTTAAGGCCTTTGTCGGTGAGAATGGCGGAAGTATTTGCACGTCTTCAAATGCAGAGAGCATTATTAAATGGGCCCTTGATGAAGGGGAGAAACTCCTCTTCTTCCCCGACCAACACCTGGGACGAAACACTTGTTTTAAAATGGGAATCCCCACAGAAGATATGGTGATCTATGATCCTAATCGCCTCAATGGTGGGCTTACTCCCGAACAAATTCAAAAGGCTAAAGTCATCTTGTGGTATGGTTACTGCTCGGTTCATCAAGGCTTCACAGCTGAACAGGTGCGCAAACTCAAGAAGGAACAACCAGACGTTCGTATTATTGTTCACCCCGAATGTAGTTTTGATGTTGTTCAAGAAGCTCATGAAGCGGGCTCTACCGCATACATCATTAACCGTGTGCGTGAACTTCCTGCAGGCAGCCGAATTGCGGTTGGAACCGAGATTAATTTGGTTAACCGTTTGAATGCCCAATTTCCCGATAAAGAAGTTTTCTCCCTCTCCCCCTATCAGTGTCTATGCACCACAATGTATCGAGTGAGGCCTCGCTGGCTACTTGCCAGTTTCCGAGCAATTAAGGATGATAAGCCCATAAATATCGTAAAAGTTGATGAGGAAACAGCAAAGGGAGCTCGCCTAGCTTTAGACAAAATGCTCTCTCTGTCCTAGTTCCCTCCTGAGTAAGCAAAAGAGAGGCAGACCATGATTTACGCTGACTACAACGGAAGTGCACCCCTTTGTCGCGAAGTAATCGATTACCTTAAAGATCGTCTTGAAAACGGTCCCTACTCTAACCCCAACGCCATTCACCACCTCGGGCAAAAAACAAAAATGGCCATGGAGAATGCTCGCGCCGTTTGCGCTAAAACAGTTGGGGCACTCCCTAAGCAAATTATTTTTAACTCTGGCTCCACTGAAGGAATCTCTCAAGTCTTCTTTAGTCTTCTCTATGGAAAGGTTAATGAAGGAAGAAAGAGAATTCTCATTTCAGGAATTGAGCACTCGGCAGTTATTAACTGTGCGCAGTTTTATAGTGATGATCAGGGTTACGAAGTTACCGTCATTCCGACCCAACAAAATGGTCAGTGTGACGTCAATGCTCTCAAAGAAATTATCAATTCAAGTCCAGAAACCGTTGCCATGGTTGCCGTGATGGCGGCGAATAACGAAACTGGTGTCGTTCAGCCTTACAAAGAAATTGGTGAGATCTGTCAGAGCACAAATATTCCCTTTGTTTGCGACACCACTCAATTCATTGGAAAGACACCCTTTAATTTTGCAGAGTCTCATATCGATTTTGCCTTCGTCTCTGGTCATAAAGTTGGGGCTATGACAGGTGCAGGCTTTATTCTCGCCAAAGACCCTACTCTTCTTCGTCCCCTCGTTATTGGTGGTGGCCAAGAGAAATCTCTTCGTGGTGGAACACAAAACTATATTGGCTTTGAAACCATTGCAGTTGCCATGAATACCTTTGAGCAAAAGAAAGAAAAGGTTGAGAATCTTCAGAAGAAGAGAATGGACTTTGAAAAGAAGCTCAAAGAAAAGTTTCCCGTGGTTATTATGGGTGATGATGCTCCAAGACTAGGTGGAACAACTTTTATTTCTTATCCAGGAATTCACGGTCAAGCTGTTCAAATCGAACTTGAGACTCAAGACATCTATGTCACCACTTCAAGTGCTTGTTCAGATAATGAGCCTACGACATCAAAGGTCCTCAAAGCGATGGGAATAACCGACGACGTTGGTCGCGGAGCAGTCCGTATAAGCTTAGGTCCTTGCTCTCCAGAGGATGCCTACGATAAAATCTACATCGCATTAGAAAAGGCATATGAGAAGCTTGGAAAAATTAAGAGCTTCTAAGTAGAGGTCTATGACAAAAAATTCTTTCTTTCTGGCCGCGCTCATCGTTTGTTGCTCGCTTCTTTCTTGTAACGATCAACAAAAGAGTTCAGAACTCTATTCCTATCCAGACTGGAAGGAGGAAGTCCTCTTTTCTCAAAAAGGAAAAGACCTTTTCATCTTTCTCACGGGGGATCTCAAAAATAATCTCTATCCCCACACCGAGCTTAAGAAGGCCGGTCTTCCTAAAGAACTTCCTCACTCCATCAAAGTCGGAGGAGCCCCCATATTAAAGTCCTATTTGGATACTATTCAAAAGCGCCTTGGAAGCAAGTCTATTGTTCTCAGCCATGGAAACTTCGATCTCTATTATGGGGATAAAAGGATCTCAAGTTCTCTGCAAAAGGTATCTCCCAATTTAAAGGTTGATGGACTTTTAATTGGCCCAGAAGACCTTCTCCCACAAAATCATCAAAGTTATGCTTTTGATCAAATGAAAGATCTCAATTGGCTCTCCTCTAATATCCTCGCCATTCAAACGGGAAAACCAACGGATCAGTGGAATAGTAGTGCCTCTCTTATTTTTGAAAGAGAGGGCATCAAAGTTGGAGTTATCGGAATTACGAGTTACGAGCTCCTAGGACCACGCCAACGCAGTAGTTTAGCGGGTTACTATTTTCAAGATCCTGTTACCAGTATTCTTCGTACAAAGAATCAATTCAAAAAAGAGGGCGTCGATTTCATCATTCTCCTTCACCATGGTGTCGGCAATTGCCAACGACCAGAAACCTTTGAATTCCCACTGGCCTTTGCCAAACTTCCTGAGACTCAGAAATGTGATGACAGATTTGAGCCCAAAGAAATTCTCGATCGTCTCCCCCCTGGCACGCTCGATCTCGTCCTTTCTAATTTTGATGGGGCAGCATCTTTTAACCACAAAGGCACACCAGTGATTGGTCAATTTGATGCAAAGAAGTTTCTTACAGGTATTAGAGTGACTCTCGATAATGACAAGACTGATATTAATAACTCTTACTTCTTAGCCCCTCTCAAGCTTTGTCACCAAACATTTGCGGGAACGAAAGACTGTGTGCTCTCCACTGGAAACTCCGAGCTTGATGAAGAGAGAACTGAAATACTTACGCGAAGCTCCTTTCACCTTCTCCCTGCAAAATTCTTTGGTTATGAAATTACTGAAGATATTCCAACTCTTAAGACTATTAACGGCAGGTAACATCACCATTACTCTGGCACTCAACCTCGAGGCCATACTGACAGTAAACAAAAGGTAAAATATCAGCACACGTCTGCGGTTTTGCGAGCGCAGTCATTTTCGTGCAAGCTTTTTGTCCCTTTGCTCCACAGAGGTAATCTCCACACTGAGCCGAAATTTTTTGAGCGCACTTTAGGTCAATAAAAGGAGTCCAAAGACCGGAGGGGCATTGA